>Ga0255095_1000898_pt1 | contig 13453 bp, 8 predicted proteins | sample Colum_Law_RepC_8_2_FD_188435 | JGI IMG/M metagenome (GOLD analysis project Ga0255095, IMG submission 188435) | Freshwater microbial communities from Columbia River, Oregon, United States - Colum_Law_RepC_8d | ecosystem: Environmental > Aquatic > Freshwater > River | place: USA: Oregon | collected...
GCCAAGCTTGAAGACGCTGCCGGTACATTTTCTGATTGACCGGATGGGCACGTTGCGCTTCGGATCCGGAGGGTTCAGCTTTCCAGCCTGTCTCGCCGATGATGATGGGCATCGCAGTGAAGCCCAGGGCGTTGAGGTTAGACCGCACGGCGGCGTAATCATCGCGGGCGCGTTGCACTGCCGCGTCCATCATGGCGGCAGCGCGCTGCGCCTCGGGCACAGATTCCTGCTTCCAGTCCCAGGCAACAGGATTGAAGACCGTGTCGAGCAACGGATAGGTATGCACGGCAAGGAAATCAACCGCATCGAGCACCGCCTGCGGATTTTGCTCTCCCGGCCGCCCGGCCAGCACCGCCCAGTTGTCATCGGTCGTGATGGGCTGGGTGATGCGATCACGCACAGACCGGATGTAGCTTGCCAACTGGGCCGCGCTTTGCCTGTGACCGCTCCAGGAAACGAGCGTCTCGTTCCCGACGCTGACCGCAACGACCGTTCCCGAGAACTCCCTTGCGAGCGTAACCCCTCGTTCAATCTCAGCCTGATTGGCGGCCTCGGCATTGGGCGCGATCCAGATACCCAACATGACTTTGAGATCCAGTCCTTGATCGCGAATGACTTGCAGCGTCTGACGAGCGACCTGATTCGAACTGTCGAAGAGGCGAATCAGTCCCACCCCTGCGTCCACCAGGAGGCGCAGGTCCTGCCTGATCATGTCCGCGGTGATTTGTTCGGTGTCCCTATTGAGGCTGCGATAGGGTGAGTAAGCCACAGCCTGACGTGAGCCAAAGTCGGCTGGCAATGCCCTCAGCGTGACGCCCGTTCCGGGCACGACACCACCACCTCCGCAGGAGGCCAGAAGTCCGAGCAGCAGAGGCAGAACGGCCAGACGCAGGAAGAAGGAAATGAATTGCTGGATCATGATGCCGCTCGGATTCAGAAGGTGTAGACCGCGCCAAGGCCGGCCCAGTTGCCGTTGCGGGCAATGCGGGAGTCGATGCCCGTGAAGGCGGAATGAGAGGGCATGGACAGCGGAGCGAGGCCAAGACGGGAATAAAACACTGCACCCGCCAAGGCATAGAGCCGGACTCCGGGTTGCACTTCATACCCGGCCCCCACCGCAAGCACGTTGGCGGAATTGCTCTGGCCTCGCTCAGAGGGATTCGCCGTTTTGGCCTTGCCCAGATGCGTCCAGCCGGCGTGGTAGCTCCACGGACCGTCCTGGTAGCGAGCGCCCACCGTGAAGTCGGTCGAAGTGGCGGCGTACCCCGGATTGGGTACGCCGTTGAGCTGTCCGTTCCAGTCCACATTGAACATGTTGTTCCAGAGGGAGGGGCTGCCAAATTGGGTGATCACCCCATAGGCTCCACTCCATCGATTGCTGCGCACGCCGGCCTGGAGCTTCCAGTGCTGGGACAGCTCATAGCGGGCCATGGCCATGGCGATGGCCTGACCCGAGCCCCCCAGCTTGCTGTCATCAGCGGCAAATGGGGTAAGACCGGTAAAGGGCCCGTGGCCCCAGCCCATCGGCGTGCCATTGCGCGTGTCCTGGAGCATCAGGTCAAGCATCAGTTCCCGATGTTTGTACTGCAGCCAGACTTCAATGAACCGGGGCTTGTTTCGCTTGAATTCCGTGTTGCCCTGATCGTAGGTGACTTCCGCCACAAGGTCGCCCGAGGCGAAATCCATCGGTCGACTCGTGATGCGGATGGCGCGGGTGTTCAAACCGTAGCCCGCACCGCTGCTTGCCCATGCGTCGGCCATGCCCACATCTGTGCCAAACGGATAGTCAGCCATCGCCCACGCTCGGGTAGGCATCGCACCAATCGCAATGCGCCCCCAATTCTCATGACTGAGGGCGACATTCTTTTCGTACCAGAAGCCGCGGATGTCCACGGACCCATCCCGCCAGCGCTGACTCAGAAGCCCCGACAGGCGAACACCCCCACCGAGGTCGAAGTTCGCCGCCAGGAAGGGTTGGAACAAGGTCAGGGTATTTGACTGGGTTCCATAGCTTTTGCCGGGTACGAGTGCATCGGCCCACAGTCGATGCCGATCCTCATCAGGGAAGCGCTGACAGTCTGTGCACTGGTTGCTCGCCCGGATGGCCTCGAATTTCGCAAATCCGGTGAGGCTGAACGGCCCGTATTCGAGCGCCGACGAAGGACTTGCAAGTAAAGCCGAGGCGGCACTCACTGCGAGCGTTGCGATCCTCCGCAGGCCTGTCGATCGGTGCGCGCGGCGCAGAAAAGGGGCAGTTCCAGTCATGGTTTGACTCGGTAATCTAGAAAGCGCTTTCATCTTAGTCGATTCAGGGTCAGTCACCAAGGAGTCCTCATACTCGGGCGGAAGCGCTGGTTTCCCGCACTGCACAACAGAAAATCGTATGCCCGATAAAAATTGTCTGGCATCATCAAATATGAAAGCGCTTTCAGTACCATCAAAGCCGGCCGGATCGATCCGCTGTTTGCGGTGTGCGGGACCGGCCCTCATCTTGGGGGAGTGTGTTCATGTCGTTGCATCGGGGCTGGCCGATCCTGCTGGGGTTGTTGCTTGGCGCAGCCACGTGCGTTCAGGCTCAGGGCAGCATCGCGGCCGGCAGCGCGCGCCTGCTGCTGGAGTCGCGGGCACTCGACGCTCGCCCTCCTGCTGCAACCTGGCTGGCGGGTGAGGCACGCAACCGTCCCGTGCCCACCAACCAGTGGTACTCGGCACTGATCTTCGCTGAAGACGCTGTTCCCGTGTTTGTCCAGCCGTTGTCGATTCGCGCGGCATCCACGGGCTTGGAAGTGGCTTTGCCAGTGAAGCAGGTGGTCGAGACCGTCCGCAAGGACACCGAGATCCACTATCCCCATCGCAACCCGATTCGGGTGACCCCGAGTGAGTTTGAGCTTTCGCGCGGCAGGCTCACCCGTACTGGTGACTGGTCTATTGACGTGTCCATGGGTGGCGAGCGCACGCGATTCGATCTAACCGTTGCGCGAGGCAGCCCCTTTGTTTGGGGGCGTATCAGCCAGGGAGGATTCTCAATCCAGCTGCCACAAGATGCCCGACGGCTGCACGCGGATCTGGATGGCCGCATGCTGGTCCTGCAAACAGGGGGTCAGGTGTTTGCGCTGTTCGGGCCGACCGGGGTTCGCTGGGAGCAGCGTGATGAACGGCAGTGGCGGGCGGTGATGCCCGAGGGCAAGGACTACTTCTCGATTGCTGCCTTGCCTGATGGCTCGGAACCCACTGCCGTCCAGTTTCTCAAGCACGCCTTTGCGTTTGTTGAGCAGACTCGGGTCGCCTGGCACTTTGACGAGGCCACAAGCTCGGTCCAGACCGTCTTCACGGTACAGACCCGCCCGATGGAGGGAAGCGAGCAAGCCACGCTGCTCGGGCTGTACCCGCATCACTGGCATCGCAACGCGGCGGTCGCCGACCGCCTGACTCGTCATCAGTTCTCAACAGTGCGCGGGCCGCTTCGTCTGATTTCCGGTAGAGATTTTTCCACGCGCACCACCTTTCACGGCTTCGTGCCCCATTGGCCGGCTCTTGAGCCGGGCGAACTGCAGGATTCCCAAAGAAATACGCTTCGCGATCTGATCAAGGTGGATCTGCGGGATGCACGTCGCAACATGCTGCAGATTGGCAACGGACCCTACTGGCAAGGCAAGGGCCTGCAACGGGTTGCCAAGCTGCTTGACGTCGTGCAGTTCCATGGCGACCCAGACGAGGCCGATCGGTTGCGGGCCCTGATGAAGGATCGCATTGGGCAGTGGTTCTCGGGGCAAGACCGCCGGACCTACTTTCAACTTGATCGGCGAATCGGCACCGTGCTGGCCTACCCTGAGGAGTACTACTCGGTTCGACAGCTCAACGATCACCATTTTCATTACGGGTATTGGATCCGCACCCTGGCGGAGCTCAGTTTGCGTGAGCCGTCTCTGGCTAGCGCAGAGCAGTGGGGCCCGATGGTGGAATGGCTGATTCGCGACATCGCCACGCCCGATCGCAACGATCCCCAGTTTCCCTTCTTACGGCACTTCGACGCCTATGAAGGACATTCCTGGGCGTCGGGTGTTGCCCTGGGAGCGTTGGGGAACAACCAGGAGTCCTCTTCAGAAGCAATCAACGCTTGGGTTGGCCTGATCCTTTGGGCTGAGCTCACGGGAAACAAGGCACTGCGCGACCTTGGCATCTATCTCTACACCACCGAGATCGAAGCGATTCGTCATTACTGGTTTGATGTTCATGATCTGGTCTTTGCTTCCGAGTATCGCAATCACGAAGTGAGCATGCTCTTTGGAAGTGCCTATACCCACAACACCTGGTGGACTGATGAACCGCGGCAAATCAAGGGCATTAATTTGCTGCCGATCACGACATCCTCGATCTACCTGGGTCTTGATCCCCATCATGTCCGCCGCAGCCTGGGCAAGCTCAAAGATGACATGGCCCTGTATCAGACGCGCGGCAAGCAGGCCAACCCTCGCGATATCTGGCAGGACCTCTTTGCCAAGACGATGGCCCTCACGGACCCGAAAGCAGGCTTCGAGATGTGGGATCGCTGGGGGTCAGTAGAGCTCGGCGACACACGCAGCCACGCGATGCATTTCCTGTTGAGCTTGCAGCAGATGGGCCCCCCAGATTTCAGTGTGACGGCCGATCACGTACTCGCAGGGGCATTCCGCCGTGCAGACGGCCGCCGCACCTATCTCGCCTACAACGCCTCGCCTCGACCCCTCTCGGTGCGATTCAGTGATGGGCAGGTTCTGAATCTGGAGCCACGTTCTTTGGGACGTGCGCAGTCCACCACTGGATCGGGTTCGCGATGACGTTTGCGAGACATCCGGTATGCAACCGATGCATTCTATTTCCTTGAGGAGACCCACAATGAATCGATTTCAGACTACGGCCCTTTCTTTAGCCATCATGTCAACGCTGACCGCTTGTGGCGGCGGTGGAGATGCTTCACCACCAGCGGACAACACGGCACCCACAGTCGCGATTACAGACAACGTCGATTCTCCGACCGCGACCGGGCAGATCATCTTCACCTTTACCTTCAGCGAAGCGGTCTCCGGCTTTTCTGCAGATGATGTCGCAGTCACGGGTGGAACCAAGGGAAGCTTCAGCATGGCCAATGACTCGCGTTCAGCAACGCTGGTCGTGACCCCCACCTCGGGTGCAACAGGCACAGTGACCGTGTCAGTCGCTGCGGGGGCATTCGTGGATACTTCGTCAAATCCGAATACCCAGGGTGCGAGTGCTACCCAGGACTTCAACACGATTGTCTCGGGCGACACCGGTTCATGTTTGGCTACCCCCTGCATTAGCTTTTCTGAAGCGGCGGTGGGGATAGAGACATTCGGCGGGATCGTCGCAGAGGTTGTGAACGATCCAGCGCTAGCGAACAACAAAGTGGCCAAACTGACCAAGCCGGTCGGAGCAGAACCATGGGGAGGCGCCACGGTTCATCTTGGCGCAGCGGACTTCTCGCTTGATGCGGTGGACGCCTCGAAGCCGCTGACCCTCCGTGTGCGCGCACCAGAGGTGGGCATTAAGGTCATGGTGAAGATCGAAGACGCAGCCAATGGCGCGGTCAATGTTGAAGCACAGGCCTTGACGAGCAAAGCCAATGAGTGGGAAACCCTGACCTTCAGCTATCCCGGCCAGAATGCCTCCGCAACCTATAACAAGATCAGCGTGTTTCCCGCTTTCTTCGAGGTCAATGGAAGCGCAGTCACTGAGCGTGTGGTGTATGTCGACGAACTGAACTACACGAAAAAGCCGGCTGCACCCGCCGCTCCCGGCCTGACGTTTGCCACCAATTTTGCTGGCGCTGCGGACACTACGGCAGAAGGTGGAAAGTGGGGTGGCTACAGTGGCGGCGATGCCGACGGCTACAACTGCACGAACGGCGTCAGCTTCTGCGGCATCGGATTAAACAACGCGGTGGGAGAGCCCAAAGACCGGGTTTACTACTACTACGTTGCCCCGCTGACCACGACGGCCCTGTACTCGGGGGTCTACGTCATGGCGCCTGGCTTGACGGCATTGAACGGCAATGTTGCAGGTCTGAACGTCTCTTCCAAGACCAAGTTCAGCTTCGTCTTTTCCCAAAATCCGGAGTGGTTCAATTCGACGGAAAAGAATTTTGGCGTGCTCTTTACGATGTCCAAAATCTACAGCGTCGGTGGCGGCTCGGATAACTGCCGCATCCAGCTCTGGCAGGTCGTGACCCCGACCAGTGTCAACGACACGGCCTACAGCATCAATCTTTCTGGCTTCCGGGTCCTGCAGGACTGCGGTACGGGTTTGAGCACAGCCCAGGCGCTTGCACAGGAAACCGTCGCTCAAATCGACTTCAAGGCCAACGCAGGTGGAACGAGATTTGGTGCGCCGGAGGGGGCTGCTCGTGAGGGGGGCAATCTGCAAATCAAGAACGGCGACAACCTCTACCCGACCACGATTGTCGTGAAGGCGCCTCTCAAATTCGAGTAAAGCCTGGTGGACTCGCTCGTATGCTTTATGGGGATGCGAGCGAGTCCATTGTCTACGCCGATCTGACTCGCGTGCCTTGCGCGTCGAAAGCGAGCCACGCGCCTGCTGACAAATTGAACTGATAAACCTCATTCAGTCCGGGCGGGGGGTGCTCACAGGATTGCTTCACGACCAGCGGTTCTGCCTTACGCTCCAGGCTCAGATAAACGAGTCTGGAGTCTCCGAGATTCTCGACGAAGGCGACGCGGCCAGGTAATCCGACAGGATCTTTGGTGAGTTGAATGGCTTCGGCGCGCACACCGAGCGATACGCCTTTTTCCAGGATCGACGCGGATCCGCCCAGGGATTCGGCAGGCAGTTGCAGAAAGCCTCCGAAGTCCAATCGCTTCGCTTGTCGGTCGTATCGGTAAGGCAGCACATTGATTTTCGGCGAGCCCAGAAACTCCGCCACGAAGCGGTTGGCGGGCTCCCTGTAGAGCGTCATCGGCGCGCCCACTTGCTCGATGCGCCCCTGGTTGAATACCGCGATCCGATGCCCCAGGGTCATCGCCTCGGTTTGATCATGAGTCACGTAGATCATGGTGGTGCCGAGTTCGGCGTGTAGCCGCGCCAATTCGATACGCATCTGAACGCGCAGCGAGGCATCCAGATTGGACAAAGGCTCGTCGAACAGGAACACCTTGGGTCGCCGCACGATCGCTCGCCCGATCGCCACGCGCTGACGTTGACCTCCCGAGAGCTGTCGGGGGTAGCGATCGAGCAGCGAAGTCAGTTGCAGGCGCTCTGCGGTCTCCTGGACCATATGATCACGTTCGGCTTTGCCGCGCCCCGCCATGCGAAGGGCAAAACCCATGTTCTCTGCGACCGTCATGTGCGGGTACAGCGCATAGCTCTGGAACACCATGGCGGCGCCGCGCTCGGCCGAGTGGATTTCGTTCACGCGCTGACCATCAAACACGATGTTGCCCTCGCTGGCGTCTTCGAGGCCCGCGATCATGCGAAGCATGGTCGATTTGCCGCATCCTGAAGGGCCGACGAAGACCATGAACTCACCGTCTTCGATCCGCAGGTCAACCCCCTGGATGATGCTGTGCTCACCGAAGTGTTTTTTCAGCCCTTGAAGGTCGATCCGAGCCATGGGTCAAGCCTTCAGGAAATCGCGATACCAGAGCGCACTGCGCTTGGGCGTTCGTTTGAGCGTATCGAAGTCGACATGAACAATGCCAAAGCGCTTGCTGCATCCGCTGGCCCACTCAAAATTGTCGAGCAGACTCCACGCAAAGTAGCCATCGACCGGCACCCCGGCCTCGCGCGCACGCAGCGTCGCCTCAATGTGGTCGCGGATGTAGCTTGCCCGAGCTGCATCATCGATCTGGCCGTTGACCACAACATCCTTGTACGCCGCACCGTTTTCGGTGACAAGCGTACGAGGCAGAGGATAGTCACGGTGCATGCGGCACAACAGTTCAGTGAGCCCCGGCGGGTACACCTCCCAGCCCATGTCCGTGACCTCATTGCCTGTGCTGTGAACGTCCCAGGGGTTGCCGGTCGAGGCGAAGTTGCGGGTGTAGTAATTGACGCCGATGAAGTCGAGCGGCTGCCGGATCAGCGCCATGTCGGCCTCGCTGAACGCCGGGGCGTCGTCGCCCAGATGTTCGAGAACATCATGCGGATACTGGCCCTTGAACAGGGCATCGAGATACCACCGTGCAATCAGGCCGTCATCGATGCGGGCCTTGTGAACGTCGGCTTCACTGTCGGAGGCGGGGTAGATCGGCGAAAGATTCAGTACGATCCCGAGCGGAACCGACGTGCCTGACTCACGCAGCGACTTCAGGACGCGACCGTGGCTCACCAGCAGATTGTGCGCAACCTCCATGGCCAGAGACCTGGAGCGCAGTCCGGGTGCAAAGACACCTTCTTCGTGCCCCAGTACGGCGATGACCCAGGGTTCATTGTGGGTGCACAGGCTATGCAGCTGCTGAGCAAATCGACGATGGAACTCCTGTGCGTAGCGCACGAAAGCATCCGAAGTGACTTGATTGGCCCAGCCGCCGCGATCCTGCAGCGCCTGAGGCAGGTCCCAGTGGTTCAGGGTGGCATGGGCTTCAATGCCTCGTTTCGCCAAACCCTCAAGCAGTCTGGCATAAAACTCAAAACCTGCCTCGTTCCAGCGGCCTCGGCCGTCCGGCTGAACCCGCGACCAGCTGACCGAGAACCGGTAAGCATTCACGCCCAGGCTTGCGATCAGATCAAGATCTTCATCGAGCCGGTTGTAATGATCGCAGGCGCGATCACCATTCGTTCCATCAGCAATTCGACCTGGCTGTGCGCAAAAGGTGTCCCACACTGAAGGCCCGCGACCATCTTGATTGTGAGCGCCTTCAATCTGATAGGACGAGGTCGCGACACCCCACAGGAAACCCGCCGGAAAGAGTGCGCGTTGGAGGGTGTCGGTCTGAGAAGACTTCATGAGCATCGGGTCAGCCTCGAATGGCGCCTGCCGTGAGTCCGGCAATCAGGCGACGGGAAGAAAAGATGAAGATGACAAGCAGTGGAACCACAGCCACCACGGAGCCTGCCATCAGTGCGCCCCATTCAGTGTCGACGGGGCTTTGTACGCTGCGCAGTGCCAATGGAAAGGTGTACATCTCGGGCGAGCGCATCACGACCAAGGGCGCGATGAAGTTGTTCCATGAAGCGATGAAGGCGATCAGACCCAGTGTTCCGAACGAGGGCCCAAGCAAAGGCACAACGATCCGCCAGTAGATGCCCAGTTCACTGCAGCCATCCATGCGAGCGGCCTCCAGCAACTCCCGAGGAATGGCCGATTCGATGTACTGCCGCATCAGAAAAATGCCAAGTGCGGGCGCCGCTGCTGGCAGGTAAAGCGCACGTGGCTGGTCGATCCATCCGAGGGTGTCCATCAGGATGAAGGTGGGGATCATGCCCAGAAAGCCGGGGATCAACATGGTTGCCATGACCAGCCCGAACAGCGCCCGCTTGAAGCGAAACTCGTATGTGGCAAAGGCGAATCCCGCCATTGAGCAGAACAGCAATGTGAGGCCCGTAGTCATGGCCCCGACATAAAGGGACCAGCCAAGATTGATCCAGAACGGAATCCTGGACATCAGGATCTGGATGTTCTCTAAAAAGTACTCTCCAAAGAAAAGAGGAGGAGGTACACGGAAAATCTCGGCGCGTGGATGTGTCGAGAACACGAACATGAAGAAAAAGGGTGCCAGCATGGCGATTGCGCCCAAGGCCAGGCACAGCAGGCCAACCCAGCCGAGTGTTTGCGGCTGAGCGCTTCTAGAGCTCACGATGTCTGGTCCTTGGGCTTGAAGGCCCGGTTGGTGATCAACGTGAGCACCACGATGACGGCAAAAAGCATCCAGGACATCGCACTTGCGAGTCCGAAATCATTGAACTCGAACGCGGTTCGGTACATGTACATGGCTGTAGTCATGCCGGCGTATTCGGTGCCCCCTTTGGCCCCGGTGAGGATGTAGGGCTCCTCAAAGAGTTGCAGGCCACCGATCAGGGTCAGCGTGACGCCGAAGTACATCATCGGGCGAAGCTGCGGCAGAGTGATGAACCAGAATGTTTTCCAGCCCTGTGCGCCGTCCATCGCAGCAGCTTCGTAAAGATCCCGTGGAATGCTCTGCATGGCAGCGACATACAACACCACGTTGAAGCCTACGTAGCGCCAGAAGACCACCAGGGCCACCACCGGCTTGATGGTGTCGGGGCTGCCCAGCCAGTCGATGCTGTTCTGCGGAAGCCACGCTGCCAGCCAGGAGGCCTGCGAGAGGGATTGCAGGGCGACGTTCACGGCGCCATAGTCCTTCGAGAACAAGGTGCTGAACATGATCGCGATGGCAACGGTCGACGTGATGTAGGGCAGGAAGTAGGCCCCCATTGCCACATTGCGCCAGCGTCCGAGGTGCTCATTGATGAAGTAGGCCAGAGGGATGGCCACCACATGTTGCGGCACACCTGAAGCCACCGCCAGCCATAGCGTGTTGCCGAGTGATGTCCAGACCAGCGGATCTTCCAAAGCGAAGCTGAGATTGCCCAGACCAACATATTCCATCGACTGAAGACCCTGAACAGGATCCCAATCCTGGAAGACGAGATATAGGGAGAAGGCGATCGGAAATACTCCGAAGACGCTGAAAATCAGCAGAAACGGGCTGATCAGCAGGTAGGGCGCCAGACGATCGACCCGCCGTGCGGCCGTCATCGGCGGCTCCTTCGAACAATGAGCCGATGCGCATCGGCCAGCGCCCTGTCAATGGGCTTGCCTCGGTTCAGCACAAGATCGAGTTCGGCGTTGACGATCTCATCGGCAATCGGGTCGTGTCGAAACACTCTCGAGGCTTGAATGCGCTGTGCAGTGTCTCGCCATTCGCGACGCGCCTGCTGCCCGCCGAGAAAAGTGATCGGCTGATCAAAAAAAACGCCGGACTGCGCTTCGCTTAATGCAGGAAATGCATTGAACCGCTCCAGTGCCAGGCGCTGCTGCGCGACGTCGAGGGTCAGGTGACGCAGAAGTTGCCAAGCCAGCGCCTTGTTCTGTGCCTTTTGAGGAATGGAATAGAACGTGCCCCCCCATGAAGTTGCCACGCCTTCCGGTAGTGGCGCACTGCGCCACTTGCCTGCGGTTTCTGGGGCAAGCCAGTTTTGGAGGTGGCCAGACAGCCACGCACCCATCATTTGTACAGCGATGCGGTCTCTTCGAAGCGATTCGCTCCATTCGTTGGACCAGGCGTTGACACGTGCATCCAGCCCCGCCTCGCGGACCTGGCGGGCCAGCTCGAAAGCACGCCTGAACCTCGGATCCGATCCGACCTGGGACTCCCCCTGGGAATCGAAGTAGATTCCCCGGCCGGGCTCAATGTTCGAACGGATCACGACGTCTTTGATGTCACGCGCGTGCGCAACAAGAAAGGCACCTGTATGTGCCTTGATCTGCCGCCCTGCCTGGATCAGATCTTCCCACCGGTTGGATAGCGCAGCGGGCTCGATTCCAGCCCGGGTGATCAGATCGTGACGATAGAAGAGCGCGCCCGGTCCGATGTCACCTGGAAGGGCCGTTTGACCGTGTTTGCCGTGCCGCGCCTGGGCCCATGCATAGGGGGTGAACCGGTTGGCCAGGCCATCGGCTCGGTAGGGCTCAGCGGACAGGTCCTCGAGACCGCCACTTTGAGAGAATCGACCGAGATAGCCGAATTCAATGGCCATGACATCCGGCAGTCCAGAGGATGCGGCAAGTGCGGTGGTCATGGCAGTGTGGTGGTCTGCATACTCGCGCGACACCACCTTGATTTCGACCTGAGGGTGCGTTGTCTGAAATGCGATCACCGAGGCTTTGACAATCTCATCGACCGCCGGATAAGCGGCAACGACCAGCGTTGTTTTTTGGGCCTGTGCACTGAAGACACTGGCCATCAGGCCGATCGCCAAAATGATTGATTTCATGAAAGCGCCGTATGAAAGCGCTTTCATTGTATGTCGAAGCACGTGTCAACCGCAATCGACCGACCACATTCAGCCGACTGATCTGAGCCGGCTGATTGCCACCCAACCGGGGTTCTTACATCCGGAACACCCCGAAGCGGGTCTCCTCGATGGGCGCATTCAGGCTTGCCGACAGGCCGAGCGCCAGTACCCGACGGGTGTCGGCCGGATCGATGATGCCGTCATCCCAGAGGCGAGCGCTGGCGTAATACGGATGGCCCTGCACATCGTACTGGGCCCGGATCGGCGCCTTGAAGGCGGCTTCGTCTTCGGTGCTCCAGCTTTGCCCGCGGGCCTGCAGCCCGTCGCGCCTCACGGTGGCCAGCACCGAGGCGGCCTGCTCACCGCCCATCACGCTGATGCGTGCGTTGGGCCACATCCAGAGAAACCGGGGTGAATAGGCCCGCCCGCACATGCCGTAGTTGCCCGCGCCGAAGCTGCCACCGATGATGACCGTGAACTTGGGCACCTTGGCGCAGGCCACCGCGGTGACCATCTTGGCGCCATTGCGGGCGATGCCTTCGTTTTCGTATTTGCGGCCCACCATGAAGCCCGAGATGTTCTGCAGGAACAGCAGCGGCACCTTGCGCTGGCAGCACAGCTCGATGAAATGCGCGGCCTTCAGGGCCGACTCCGAGAACAGGATGCCGTTGTTGGCAATGATGCCGATCGGCATGCCGTGCACATGGGCAAAGCCCGTGACGAGCGTGGTGCCGTAACGCGCCTTCCATTCATCGAGCTCGGAACCATCAACGATGCGCGCAATCACTTCGCGCACGTCATAGGGCTTGCGCGTATCGGTGGGCAGCACGCCATGCAACTCGCGCGGATCGTAGAGCGGCGCCCGGGCGGGCTGCAGCACCAGCGACTCGGGCTTTTTCCAGTTGAGGCTGCCCACGATGCGCCGGGCAATCGCCAGCGCATGGGTGTCGTTGTCGGCCAGCCAGTCGGCCACACCCGATTGCCGGGTGTGGACATCGCCGCCGCCGAGGTCCTCGGCTGAAACCTCTTCGCCCGTGGCCGCCTTGACCAGGGGCGGGCCCCCCAGAAAGATCGTGCCCTGATTGCGCACGATCACCGACTCATCACTCATCGCCGGCACATAGGCGCCACCGGCCGTGCAAGAGCCCATCACCACGGCAATCTGCGGAATGCCACGGGCGGACAGGTTGGCCTGGTTGAAGAAGATGCGCCCGAAATGCTCCCGGTCGGGGAAGACCTCGTCCTGATTGGGCAGGTTGGCGCCACCCGAGTCGACCAGATAGATGCAGGGCAGCCGGTTTTCAGCGGCGATTTCCTGCGCGCGCAGGTGCTTCTTGACGGTGACCGGGTAGTAGGTGCCGCCCTTGACGGTGGCATCGTTGCAGACGATCACGCACTCCACGCCACGGACCCGCCCGATGCCGGTGATGATGCCGGCGCAGGGCGCCTCGTCGTCGTACAT
>Ga0255095_1000900_pt1 | contig 13447 bp, 5 predicted proteins | sample Colum_Law_RepC_8_2_FD_188435 | JGI IMG/M metagenome (GOLD analysis project Ga0255095, IMG submission 188435) | Freshwater microbial communities from Columbia River, Oregon, United States - Colum_Law_RepC_8d | ecosystem: Environmental > Aquatic > Freshwater > River | place: USA: Oregon | collected...
GAGAGCGGCTGTATTGCAGACTGTATCATGGGCGCGTGGGTCACAGGATCACAGACGACGACTGTCGACGTGCGAGCCGACATCCGACCGTCGCAGAACACGGCCGCTTTTGATCTGAACGTCAATGGAAACACTCAGTCCAATACGAAGGCTCAGAAGAGTCCTGCAACCGTCTGGACGAACGGTAACCATTATTTCTGGATGAATCGATCAGTCCACTTCGATGGTCGACATGTGAACGCCACTGGAGCCAGCTTTAACGTTGACACAAACAGCCGCACTGTTGGTTTGGCAACCGAATACGATGGAATCCCGATCATTCGCGGCATCGTACGGAAGATGGCTGCTCAGAAGATCGCTGAAAGCAAGCCACAAAGCGAAGCTCTCACCGCGAGCCGTCTGCGAGATGAAGCGTTGCCGAAGTTCCAGTCTGAAACAGATAAGCAGTTTTCGACCGGCAACGAAACGCTGACGAAGATGCTCGATTCTCTGGAACGCCGTGGCGTTGCTCCGGACAGCATCAGCGCTCGCTCCAGCAACACTCACATTGCCGTCAGCTCTCGCACGATTGGTGTGGCTCGACTGGGTGGTTCAGTTCAGCCTCCAGCGGCACTGGTAGCCAAAGGTGCTGCCGCTCAGATTCATCAGTCGGCACTCAACAATTCCATCGATGCTCTGGGATTCCAGGGACGTGCAGTTCCAGAGAAGGATTTCGTAACTGAACTGGAAGCCGCCCTGAGTGATCTCTTCCAGCGTGAAATCAAATTGACCAATGGTGAGCCTACTCCGCCAGCCGAAGGCGAAGAAGCTGAACCGCCGACGATCTTCCTGTTCAGCAAGACGGACCCGATTCGAGTTCGCTTCGATAATGGTCAGATTATTCTGTCACTGCGAACCGGGATCCGCCAGGAAGGCAAAGAAGAAATTCCTGAAGAGACCGTAACGATTCCAATCGCGATGTCTCTCCAGAACGGCAAAGTTGTTATCGAACCAGGCAACATTGCAGTGACCGGACGCCCAACGCGATCGGTTCAGATCAAGCGAGTTCTTGCTCGACGAATTGTCCGCAAGGAACTTAGCCCAACCGTCGACCTTCAGGCCGCTGGAGATAAAACTCTTCCGGTGACGATTACAAACATCCAATTGGCCGACGGCTGGTTGACGGCTGAGATGGAGTAATTGATGATCGGACTCCGCTGAGTCTGTCAGTAAGATAAGCGTCGAATAAAAGAAAAGCCTGGGCTCATAAAGAGTTCAGGCTTTTTCTTTTGAACATCACTTGAACATGTAACCATCGAGTTGCGTTAAACAACCGCTGCATTGGGCGCCAGAAAGCTATTGGGCCAGTTTCAACTTGAGTGTTGTTCAGGGCGGTGTCGGAAATCCCTTGCCGAGACACTGCCCCTGCCTTTCTGATAACGGTCACAGATCCCAGACTCCTGAATGACCCGGCCGATAACCACGTGGCCGACGCAGGAACAGCACCAGCCCGGGATGCTGTAGCTCATTTTAAAGACCGCATCGCGATCGGAGCGAAACGCTTTCAAATCCGTTGTATGGCACATCGCAGATTTCAGCGTTTCTTCTTCGCCGGCTTTTCCCAAAACGTCGCTTCATCTGACAGTGGGCCGGCCAGAGGGGGCGTTTCAAAATAGACGCCGTCGTCGATCATGCGAGGATCCCCGGTCCGTTTCAGCTCTGCGATAAGTTGCTTCTCCAAAGCGGCCTTCACTTCAGCATACTCGGGGTCTTCCGCAACGTTGTTCGTTTCATGAGGATCCTTGCGGCGATCGTAGAGTTCATACTTCGGACGCTTGCCATAAACCCAATCGTAGTGCGACTTCCACTCCGGTGAATTTCTGACTCCGACGAGCCACGCTTTTGTTGGACCTGCATCTTCATCGGGATGAGTCACTCGAGTTGAATTTGTGATCTCTTCTGCTGTAGGAACATCATCTCCGTCCAGCCGATAAGGATCACCCAGCGGCCAGCGCTCAGGACGAAAATTGACGATCAGAAGATGGTCGGCCGTATGAATCGCTCGTTGTGGATAAGGACTGTAATCCGCGCGAGCAATTTCGACATGCCGTTCACGGCCAGTCACAACCCACGTGCGTTCAGGATCGACGAGACCGATTTCCTCGGACTTTAATACAGGCCACAAACTGCGTCCGGTCATGACCTCCGGAACCGGCACGCTCCCTGCTTCCAGAAACGTGGGTGCCAGATCCGTCAGATTAACAAAGTCATCGACAATTCGTCCGCCATTCACACCCGGACCACTGATGGCCAGTGAAACGCCAGTCCCAAAGCCGTAGAGATTGCACTTGCCATGAGGAAACCCGGGGGCACCATGGTCGCCGCTGATCACAATCAAAGTGTTTTCAAGCTCGCCGGATTCTTCCAGTTGCTTCACCAGGACTCCAATGCCGGCATCCCACGCGGCAATTTCTCCGAAGTAATCGGCCAGGTCTTCTCGTACCTCAGGGACATCCGGAAGATAAGGCGGCATCTTACCTTTCAACTGATCGGGATCGATGCCCCACAGATTCTTACCACTGCCTTTCGTCCATGAACGATGCACGTTGGTAGGACCAAACCAATAACAAAACGGCTGATCGGCTGGACGAGCTTCCAGGAAGGCTGCAAAGTTGCCCCGAATCTCACTATAGAGTTCTTCTTTGGCATCGTCAGGTTTCACTCCCTGACCAATCAGCTTCGTCACGTTCTGAGAAAACTGATTGAAGCGACCACCAGATTTCTGGAAAGAAAACTTCTGCCCTCCGTATGGTGCGTCAGCGGGCGAGCCTGGACTCCAAACCTTATACGTTTTTCCGATGTGATAACCAGCATCTTTCAGAAGCAACGGATAAGCCGGAATCGTTTCATCCCAAACTGCTCCTCGCAGAATCGCCCCGCGACCAGTTCGCCAGAAATACTGACCGGACAACAAAGAACTGCGACAAGGCGTACACGACGGAGCATTCACGTGAGCATTGCGGAAGAGAACACCAGTCCGTGCTATCCGATCGAAATTCGGAGTCTGCACCACATCGTTGATGCCGCCGGCTCCATTCGCATCAGCATAAATACTGGCGTAGCGTCCCCAGTCGTCGGCGAAAAAGAACAGGATGTTCGGCCGCTTTGGTTCTGCAGCGGACAACTCCTGAACGAAAAGGAGTACCACGCCATGCATCATCAACGTCATCACGGCCGCAACGAGCGAACGGCTTTGAAATCTGTCACAAACGAACACAGCGCTAATCCCCCGGCTGACGGAAACGATTCGACACCGGGAATACTTTAGCGATCAAGTCGGCAGTGACACAATCGGTGCCGCGTTCCGCGATCAGCATCCGTACTGTCGCGAATTCTGCTGAGTTCGTCTCCTGGGTTGTTGGCGAACTCTACGCCGCAGAAGTCACAGCCATTCCGAATTCGCCGACCCTGCAACTCACCGCCTATGCATCTTCTGTGCAACGATAGCGAGCAACAATCTTCTTTGCGGCACGCAAGCCATCGACGGCGGCGGTGACAATTCCGCCTGCATAGCCGGCTCCTTCGCCGATTGGATAGACTCCCGGCATTGCCGGAATCTCCATCGTCTGGTGATCTCGATCAATGCGTACCGGCGAGCTGCCGCGCATCTCCGGCCCGGCGAGCACTGCGTCTTTGAGGTACTGACCTTTCCACTGATGATCCATGATCGGTAAGCCTGCCATCATTGCCTTCAGGATTGGCGGCGGCAACACGGCAGACAGATTTCTCGCGGAGGTTCCTCGTTCATAAGACGATGGCAAGTGCTCGTTCGGTGACGGTGTGCGATTCGCGAGGAAATCGCTGGCTCGTTGCACCGGGGCTTTATAGTCGCCTCCGGTCAGTTGAAAGGCGAGGGATTCATATTTCCGCTGCACATGCACCCCGGCCAGGGGATGCGAACTGCCGAATTCATGAGGTTCGAGGGTGACGACGAGACCACTGTTGGCAAACGTCGAATCGTGACGGGAGTTGCTCATGCCATTTGAACAATACATGTTCGGCTCAGACACGCTGGGAATCACAACCCCGCCCGCGCACATGCAGAACGTGAAAAGATCCTTCTGGCCTTTCGCGACAATCGAATAATCCGCCGCACCAAGCAGAGTCAGATATTCATCGCGACCATACTTCCTGGCGTTGACAACTTCCTGCGGCTGCTCAATACGCAATCCAAGCTGAAATGCTTTCTGCTGCAACGGTAAGCCAGTCTCCAGCAACATTTCGTAGGTGTCGCGAGCACTATGGCCGATCGCCAGCACGCAGACTGAGGTTGGAATAAATCCCGACGAGGTTTCAATTCCGGCCAAACGGCCATCTTCGAACCTCATGCCCTCCATTCGACAGCCGAAGCGATACTCGCCCCCGAGTTCCTCGATCTTCCGTCGATAGTTGCGACAAATCATGGGCAGCTTGTTACTGCCAAGATGGGGACGGTGCTCATAAACGAGCGACGATCGACCGCCGCAATCAACAAAGCTCTGCAACACCCAGTCGACATCCGGACCGGTAATGCGGCAGGTGAGTTTTCCATCGCTGAAGCAACCTGCTCCACCTTCGCCGAACAGATAATTGTTTTCGTTATCGTGTTCACCGCCCGAATCGAATTTTCGAATCGCAGGCACGCGTTCTTTCACCGCCTGACCTCGTTCGATAATCAGAGGTCGGTAACCCTCCAGAGCCAGGAAGTAGCCCGCCAGCAAACCGGCCGGACCGGAGCCGACAATGACCGGGCGATGCGGCAGCGGCTGATCTCCTTGAACTGGATGTTCGAATTCCGGAGCTTCCCACTCGGCCACATCAATTCCATAACCGTGGCGAAACCGATCAATATCCGCATCCGCAATCGTCAGACTGAGCGAGTAAACATACTCCAGTCGAAACCGGTTCCGCGCATCCATGCTCTTGCGCAGAATCTTCAGTCCCTGAAGATCAGCCAGCGGAACATCCAGACGGTTAGCAACTTCACCGGGCAATTCTTGCTCGGGCAGTTCAACAGGAGTTCTGAGATTTGTAATTCTCAGGAGCATACGTACATCAATTCTGAGAGAACATTAAGACTGAAAGCATGATCGGGGTTTAGCATTGCGTTGCACCACCATGGACGTGTTCTGTGGGTTACCGGGCAAATTCTCAGCGTCAGGCCAGAAATTTTACCCGGATACAGTTCGAGACAAGCTCTTCACGGTCAAAAGCGAAAGATCCCGCTGAATTGCCAAGAATCGGGCCATACCGATCTCGCGGGAAGACCTTTCTCGCGCAAAGAACTGGGCGAGAGCGTGGCAGTCTACTGAGCAAAAGTCAACGAGCGACCTTGCCGTCTCATCAACAGGGAGCCAGGTCGGGGAAAATGAGTGTTTTCTGCGTCACGATCCGCAGGTTATTCGTTTGGCTGGAAGGAATTGCGAAATTTAAGATTGCGAATGTCAACACAGCTAAGGGATTATTTCCATGAAGATTAATGGACTAAAATTCGCGCCTCGCCCTAGGATTTTTCAGTGTTCGCTCGAATCGCCAATGAAATCTGTCAAGTCCTTATTTCTCGAAGGTGGTTTGCGTTCCTGATCGCAATCCACATGCCAATGGTGTTGCGCTACTTTGTTGAGTTATGGCCGCGACAACACTACCAGTTCTATCCCTTCGCGATCATTGCGTTTGTTGTCCTGTTCGCGACCCGAAAAAGTGAACAACCGGAACGCTGGAACTGGCTGACGAAGGCATTAATTGCGTTCGATTTTGTCTGCGTGGTGGCCGGCAGTGTGCTGTTCTCACCATGGTTCTTCGCTGTCGGGCTCTTCTGCTGTCTGACAGCGTGGTGCCTCGCCAGTCAGGAAGACGGATATAATCGATCGTTGTTCTACCTTGCCGCTCTGTCCGTCGTCTCGATCAGGTTGCCGCTGAACTACGACGAACCTGTCATCATGTGGCTCCAGCGTGTGACCACTTCTGTCGCCAGTGGGATTCTGCATCGAACAGGAATGTTGCATCATCGTGAAGGTAATGTTCTCAGTTTCCCGGGCAAGAGCTTTCTGGTTGAAGAAGCCTGCAGTGGTGTCCAGTCATTGTTTACGATTCTGTTTCTCGCGGCTTTAGTCTTCTGCCTGAAAAGACGTTCATTGATTCATGGCTTATGCCTGCTGACCTTCGGACTGGTTCTGTCCGGAATGATGAACATTCTTCGTGTCGTCACGATCGCTGTCGCCTGGGAAGTCAACGGAACTGATCTTTCGACAGGATGGCCACACGATACCCTCGGATACATTTGCCTCGGTCTCGCCGCAGCCATGCTAATGAGCGCGGACCGTCTGCTGGAATTTCTTTTTGACCCGCTGCTGGATGTGCGACGTCACGGCGGTGGAAGTCTGTACTTCAATCCGTTGATTGCGGTCTGGAACAAAGTCTTCACGGTGCTGCCCGTGGCTGATCCAAGGTATTCCTTGACTCAGGCACCGGAACTCTTGGACAGTCGAGTGACTGAAACAGACCACAGGGAAAAGCCTGCGGCAACGGCTCTCTTGAGCCCGCTTTTGTGGTTTCAATTTTTTTCGGGTGGAATGGAATCGTGGCTGTTCTCGCGGTCCAAAAGCAACTTGCTGGCAGGTACGCCATTTCTGCTGTTAACCGTGGTGGCAGGAATCCTCGTGTTGTGGCAGCGGCATTCGTCTGCAGATCCAATCCTGGCTCAGTATGAAGAGGCATTCAACAACGCTGTCGAGACAAAAGAGACCGCTCGACAGGAAACCTATTTGCGAGCGCTCGGCAGCCTGCGTCCTTCCGAGCCTGCTTATCGTTTTCGGCTTGCTCAATTTATGCTGAGTCATGGAAAGCCAGCAGAGGGTGTCAGTCAGATCGTGGGGCTGGCTCCCGAGAATCGTCCCGGGTACGCCGAAGCTCATTTGTGGCTGGCGACTCAGGCCGTCCAGCCAAAGCCGATCTGGCCATTGTCCGGTGAACAGATTGAGCAGCACCTGAAACATGTATTAAGCCTTTCTGCCAGGAACTTGCAGGCTCACCTGCTGTTGGCTCAGCTCTATGCAGATCGTAAGGAATGGAAACTAGCGGATCGTTCCCTGACGGAAGCCGCTGAGATTGCTCCTGAACACCATCTGCCTCTGGCAAAACTTCGAAAACAGTTGAAACGTGACTCTCTGGACATTGCCAAATCCACGCAACTCGCCCTCGAACATTTCACGAAGCAGTTGTCGGCAGATCGCTCCAGCGTAAAGACTCGTATTGCCCTTGCGGAAACACTGATGGTGGCCCAGCAGGACGTTCAGGCTCGGGAGTTGCTTCTGGCGGGTCTGCAGCAGAAAGATGATCCGCTCCTGCGTCGAGCACTCAACGATTTTGACCTGCTGCAGGTGGAGGGGCGTCTCAGTTCCTCCGGACTGAATCGCGATGCGGTCGTTCCAGTGGTTGTTCAGGCACTTCAGCGAGATCCCTCACATTTTACCTCAGTACAAATGCTGGCCAGACTTCAGGCGATGGGGGCGACGTTTTCTGCAGATTCGCTGAAGCCGGCGATCGAATACTGGGAAGAGGCCGTCGAAAAGACGCCGGATTCGGTGGCAGCTCGTGTGTTGCTGGGTGAGCTTTTGCTGGCTGCCGGAGACGAGGCTGCTACGATCGAAGTGCTGACTCCCGCTGCCGAAGCACAGCCAGAACTTCGACTCGACCTGGCCCGGCTGAAGCTGAAGAACGGATCATCCAGTGAAGCCACGCAACTACTTGAGACACTGATCTCCGAAGCAAGGGCGAAGCTCGCCGAAGCTCCGGATGACATCACGGGGAATTCCAGACTCGCGCAAGCATTGCTGGTGGCAGGTCGAGTTTCTGAAACGAAGGTTCAACTGGCTCGCTTTGCAAAGGCCCCTGAGATCAGTGCGATTCCCGAGTCTCCGGAACTTGCCGCCCTGTATGGTCAAGCGTGCGTCGCGGAGTTTGATCAATTGACTGGTTATCAAGGTGACCCACGCTCGGCAGACCTGAGAGAACTAAAGCCCGATGAGCTGCATGCGGTCGATGCAAGCCAATTGCTCGAACTGCTCGACGATGCCTATGCCTGTGCCGCGACTGCGAACCAGGCGATAGACCGACTTTCACGTCTGAGCCTTTCAGATCACCCGGCAGCTTCCGGTGCGGATGATATGTTGCGGCAGTTGCGGCTCGAGGGAACTCATGGAGCGACCGTGCTGAATCTTCTTGGCATGCATGCGTTGATGATGAACCGCTGTGACAAAGCCAAAGTATGGCTGGAACAAGCCAATCTGCAGACTCGCGGCCGCGACCCGATGGTCCTCAATAACCTTGCAACGGCGATTGTTCGCGGCGGTGGAGATTCGAAGGATCGAGCGTTGCAGTTGGCCAATGAAACCTTGACGCTGCTTCCCGATCATCCCGATGCGTTGTCGACTCGTGGCGAAGTTTATGTGGCCATGGAACGCTGGCCGGATGCGATTGCTGATCTGACACAATCGCTGCAGCACCGCGCCAAAAGTGCTGAGCTGCATCGATTGCTGGAGAAAGCTTATCTCGGCATCAACGATACTCAAATGGCCACCGACCACCGCAAACGCGCGGAAGAACTCGAAGCCGCCGGAGCACTTCCTTAGGCCTGCTCAGAAACAATGACCAACAGGCAGCTCGTCGCGGAGTTCACAGGGAAGGCAAAACTCTGTAAGTAATGCCGCTCCCTACGCGAAAAGCTACGTCTGAAATCGCTCAAAGGCCGCTTTACCGTACATCCGTGCGCTGTGGATTCTGATGTGTGTGGGATTTCCATCGCATACTCGTGCGATTGGGTCATGTTCCGGTTACAACTCGCGTTCCCGCGGCTCAAACTAGAGCCGTGCGAATTGCCGGAAATCCCAAAACTGCACTGACCCTGATGAACGAACTTACCACGAAAACGGCTGAACTCGTGCGCCTCGAACAGGAAGAGGCGCGATCGGAAGATGCAAACTGGAAGCGCTGGGGGCCATATCTCTCAGAACGGCAATGGGGCACGGTCCGCGAAGACTATTCGCCTGACGGCTCGCCATGGGCATCGTTTCCCCACGATCAGGCGCGAGGCCGTGCGTATCGCTGGGGCGAAGATGGTCTGCTGGGTATCACGGATCGTCAATGTCGCCTGTGCTTTGCACTCGCCCTGTGGAATGGTCGCGATCCGATTCTGAAAGAGCGACTCTTTGGCGTTAATGGTCACGAAGGCAATCACGGCGAAGACGTCAAGGAAGAGTACTACTATCTGGATTCCACGCCGACTCATTCTTACATGAAGGCGTTGTACAAGTATCCACAACTCGAATATCCCTACGCGCGGCTTGTGGCGGAGAATCAGCATCGCAGTCGGCAATTGCCGGAACTGGAACTGGTCGACACCGGGATCTTCGAACGCAATCGTTACTTTGATGTGTTCGCGGAGTATGCCAAGGACAATCCGGACGATGTCCTGATTCGCATCACGATTGCCAATCGAGGCCCTGTGCTGGCTTCGTTGCATGTGCTGCCGACCTTCTGGTTTCGCAATACCTGGACATGGGGTTGCGAACATGAAGGCTGCTGGCCGAAGCCCAACATGCATCTGGATGAACACGGGAGAGTTCTTGCGGAGCACGCCACGCTGGGGAAGTTCGTCTTTACAGCCGACCATGCTCCGGATGGGAAATCTCCGACGTGGTTGTTCACAGAGAACGAATCCAATCCGAAATATTTGCACGATCCATCGTTGTCGGGTAAGTATTTCAAGGACGGTTTCCACGACTACATCATTGGCCGCCGTGTTGATGCAGTGAACCCAAAGTGTACCGGCACCAAAGCCGCCGCGCATTATCGAGTAACCCTGCGAGCGGGTGAACAGGTGACGCTGCAACTTCGACTATGGGACTACAACAGTCCGCCGAAGTCAGTGTTTGGCGAAGAGTTTTCTCGGACGTTTGAGCATCGAAAGGCAGAAGCAGACGCATTCTACGATGCAAAAATCCCGACAAGTCTGCCGCCTGAATCGCGAAGAGTTCTCCGCCAGGCGTATTCGGGCCTGATGTGGACCAAACAGTTCTATAACTACGTTGTGGAAGACTGGCTGAACGGCGATCCGAACTTTCCGAAAGCTCCTGAGTCTCGCAAATCGATTCGCAACAGCGAATGGCCACACCTGTTCAATCGAGACATTATCTCGATGCCGGACAAGTGGGAGTATCCCTGGTACGCCGCATGGGACCTGGCGTTTCACATGGTGCCCATGGCGGACATCGATAACAAGTTCGCTCGCGATCAACTAATTCTGTTCCTTCGCGAATGGTACATGCACGCGAACGGACAGATTCCGGCTTACGAGTGGAACTTCAGCGACGTGAATCCTCCGGTTCATGCGTGGGCATGCTGGCGAGTTTACAAACAGACCGGACCGCCGGGACGCCGTGATCGCTTATTCCTCGCGCGGACCTTTCAAAAGCTATTGGTAAATTTCACGTGGTGGGTGAATCGCAAAGATTTGCTGGGGAAGCACGTCTTCAGCGGAGGCTTTCTGGGGCTCGACAACATCGGCGTGTTCGATCGATCGAAGCCTTTGCCAACCGGTGGCCATTTGCATCAGGCTGATGGCACCGCGTGGATGGGTTTCTATTGCGCTCGAATGCTGACTATGGCTCTGGAACTGGCCAGCGAAAATCCTGCCTACGCCGACATGGCCAGTAAGTTTTTCGAACACTACATTGAGATTGCTGATGCGATGAATTCCATCAGTGATGTCGGACTGTGGGATGAACAGGATGGTTTCTACTACGACCATCTGTATAACAACGGCGAACATATTCCCCTGCGAGTCCGCTCACTGGTCGGCATCATCCCGCTGTTTACTGCCATCATCCTGAGCGACGTTGTGCTGCAGAAGCTGCCCGGTTTCCGCCGCCGCATGGATTGGTTCGTGGAGCATCGCAAAGATCGCATCAAGAACATTACGTTCATGCAGGTGTCCAAGGAAGCCGACGCGACTCGCCCGGCCCGCGGACTGCGTCTGCTGGCGATTCCAACACGCGAACGCATGGAAAGAATGCTGAAGTATTTGCTCGACGAGAACGAATTCCTGTCACCGTACGGCATTCGCTCGCTCTCGCGAATTCACGACAAGCATCCTTTTGTATTCAATGCCAACGGCGAGGAACATCGTGTCAACTATGTGCCGGGGGATTCAGATTCGTCCATGTTCGGCGGTAACAGTAACTGGCGTGGGCCGGTTTGGTTCCCTATGAACTATCTGCTGATCGAAGCCCTTGAACGTTACGATGAATTCTACGGAGCAGACTTCAAGGTTGAATGCCCAACGGGTTCAGGGATCATGATGACACTGGGGCAGGTCGCCGAAGAACTGATGCGGCGTCAGATTCGCCTGTTCCTGCCGGACGAAAACGGAAATCGACCGTGTCATGGCGAGGATCCGCGTTACGCCGAAGATCCTCATTTTAAGGATCTGGTATTGTTCCATGAATACTTCCATGGCGAAGATGGCCGCGGTTTAGGAGCCAGCCATCAGACTGGCTGGACAGCTCTGGTCGCGAAGCTGGTGAAGAAACTTCATCGCCGAGGCATCGAAATCAGCTGACGGGTTGGTAGACTGTGGCCTGAAGATTCGTTCAGTCGAAACAGTGCCGTAGGGTATAACAAGCATCGCGCGGGCACACCAATTGGCAGCAAAAATCGTGAGCCCGCGCTCCGCTTGTCACACCCCACGAAACGGAAGCTTGAATGCTCCCGCTTGCGGCCCTGCGTGCAGACGCGTTGAAAATCACAGTTGAGGCCATCCCCCATGAAGATGTTTCCCTGCGGAAATTCTCGACGCGAATTCGTCTGGCAGATGGGCGGCGGATTCGCGGGCCTCGCATTGACGTCGTTGCTGGATCGAGATGGCTTCTTTGGCCAACAGGCCATCGCCAGCGACAACAAAGGTCCTCTGGCCGTTCGCCCCCCGCAGATTCCGACGAAGGCGAAGGCCTGCATTTTCCTGATGATGAACGGCGCGCCGAGCCAGGTGGATACGTTCGACTACAAGCCATCGCTGGAAAAGTACGCGGGCAAGCCGTTACCAGCCGGAAAAGATTACATTAACTCCGGCGGTCGCAAGGTCGGTTACCTGACCCCCGCATTTCGCAAGTTCCATCCCGGCGGTGAAAGCGGCTTGCTGGTCTCGGACTACTTTCCAAACGTGCGCAAGCATGCCGACAAACTGGCGGTCATCAAGTCGTGTCACACCGACAGCCATGCTCACGGTTCCGCGCTGGTCGCAATGAATACCGGCAAGACGTTTATTGGTCGGCCGTCACTGGGGTCATGGTGTGTTTATGGCCTTGGCACAGAGAATCAGAGCCTGCCCGGCTACGTCGTGATTCTTGATAAACGCGGAGGCCCGATCAGCGGGCAGCCGAACTGGTCCAGCGGTTTTATGTCGGCGGCTTATCAGGGCACTCTGTTTCGTCCAGTCGGTGATCCGATTTTGGACCTGCGAGGTCCGGACTATGTGACTCGCGAAGTTCAACGCGAACAACTCGATCTGCTCGCCAGGCTGAACGAAAAGCATCTGGCCCAACGTCCCGGCGGCGATGAACTGGCCTCGCGGATCAACTCATATGAACTTGCCTATCGCATGCAGACGGAAGCTCCTGAGGCGGTTGATCTGACTCAGGAGACCGAGCAGACGCTGGCGATGTATGGCGTTGGTCAGCAACCAACGGATGAGTTTGGTCGCAACTGTTTGGTGGCTCGACGACTGGTCGAACGAGGTGTTCGCTTTGTGCAGTTGTATTCGGGCGGCGGTCATTTGGAAGAGACCTGGGATGCTCACGAAAGCATCGAGAAGAATCATGGCCGACATGGAGCTGAAGTGGATCAGCCGATTGCCGCTTTGCTGGCGGATCTTGAAGAACGAGGACTTCTGGAGGAAACGCTGGTTGTCTGGGGCGGTGAGTTCGGACGCATGCCATTCAGCGAAGGCCCGAATGCTCCCGGGCGAAATCATAATCCCTATGGTTTCTCAATGTGGCTCGCGGGAGCTGGCGTGAAGGGCGGTATCACTTATGGCGAGACAGATGAGTTTGGCTTCGAAGCCGTCGTTGATCGCGTTCATCTGCATGACCTGCACGCAACGATCCTGCACCTGATGGGACTGGATCACGAAAAACTGACCTATTTTCATCAGGGCCGAGACGAAAGTCTGACAGATGTTTTCGGAAACGTGATCAAAGGCGTGCTGGCGTAAGTGGAGCGAGGCAGAAGGTCAAATTCAATAGTCACGGTGCCCAGTCTTGATCAGGGCGGCCGAACTTGCAGGGCCCGGTGAGGAGCAGATTTCGCCTCAACGCCAGCCATCTGTCCTCGCCGAATTCTTTTCGTCCTGGAACCTGGCTGGACATCGCCATGT
>Ga0255095_1000905_pt1 | contig 13424 bp, 12 predicted proteins | sample Colum_Law_RepC_8_2_FD_188435 | JGI IMG/M metagenome (GOLD analysis project Ga0255095, IMG submission 188435) | Freshwater microbial communities from Columbia River, Oregon, United States - Colum_Law_RepC_8d | ecosystem: Environmental > Aquatic > Freshwater > River | place: USA: Oregon...
CCTCGACAGGAGCTTCTTTTGATATACCAAGCGCCAATTCCTCTGAACTCGATACAAGAAATACAGGTTCGATCGGTTTCGATGAGTTACTCTTTATTATTTGGGATCCTGTGTTTTGATAATACGTCGAAGAATAACTAATCTTGTAGGTCTTGATGTCCGCCTGAGCAGTTGGCATGTCCCACATTGTTCGTTTTATTGTTGTCACGAACCCTTTCCTCATCTTGCGATCTAATTGACTATATCCATTTAATATTCTTTCCGTGCTGACATCATCTGTGAGGAGCTCAGAAATCACCGCCCCACCAGCACCCACCACCGCGCCACCGACCGCGCCCGCTAACCACTGGCTACCCAAGCTTAATGACTGGAATAGAAACAAACCGCCAATTATCATTAAGCAACACTGTTTGCCGTGGAACATTTTCTCAGCTCGCTGTTGTTGATTGATGTCTATCATGTTGATTTTATTCAGTTGGTTGTTTTCCAGCTTCACAATGTTGTGTTTTTATATGTCGGCATCTGATAGTTTTACTATTGAATAGACAACTTGAGCCATTCGCTAAAAATTTCTGTGAATGACCGAAGGGTTTCGGATAGCGGACGGAATTGGGTGAATCGTGGAGTCCTCGGGTTAGGTTTTGGCGAAACGAACCCGCGCATCGCTGCATGCCGCAAGGCGAGAGCGTGTGGGTGCATTCCTGGCAACCGTTCCGTTGGAAATTCCCGTTGGTGGAAACGTTGGGCATGGCGATGGTTCCTTGGAGGCCTTGAGAGCTGGGGAAATCGTTGAATGCTTGGGAGTCTGGTAATTGGGCTACCCAAACTGGCAAAACACGTCAACCGATTTTTGATCTTCTTCGATTTTTTGATCATGCTCGGTATCAGGTCGGGGCTAAGCACACTTGGATCCATGAACGAGTCTTCGCTCGGTGAGGGTGGGTTCTTTCTGGAATTTTACGGATTTTTGCCGGTCGTTGGGGTGCGGTGACTCCTTCAGTAGGGGCCCAATTCTTCGACCGGTGGCTGCCGCCTTGGCCTTTCCTACCCACGCCGACCAATCACACCCACCCGCCGGCGACCATCGGTTGGTGGCACTCAGAATTTTTCGCATAAGCACCAACACCCGGCGCTGTCCTTGGCACGATCGGCCCCCGGTTCCGCCATTGGTTCCGGCACCGGTTCATCGCTCCGAGCCCGGTCGGGATCTCGCCGACACATACTGCGCCACAGAACTCTCCGAGTGCATCGGGCGGGGGTGGTGATTAGTCTACGGGGCAGATGATGAACACGAACCCTGTCTCCCGTCGGGCGGCCGTGAAAGCAATGGCCGGAGCGGCCGGTGCGTTGGCCTTGGGTGGCTCTGCGGCACCACTGGCCCATGACCGCGGGCTGAACAAAATCCGGCTCGAGAATCTAAACCCGGGTACCCGCGATTGGATGCTCACCAAGACCCGGATCGATCCAACGACCCGGTACCGATGCCCGTGGATCGAGGGCTATGCCTCTCGGACGAGTGTCAGCGCGGGCCAATACCTGACCTTCCACGTCAGCACCAACCCAGCGTCGGACTTCACCATCGACATTTACCGAATGGGTTTCTACGGCGGGAAGGCCGGGCGATTCATGCGCCACATGGGCCCGTTCAAAGGTCGCGTCCAGCCCGATCCTGAGGTCGGTCCGAAACGCGAACGCCTCTGCCAGTGGGAGCCTTGCGCCCAACTGCTGATCCCTGAGGATTGGGTCAGCGGCGTCTACATGGCCAAGCTCACCGAGCTCAAGGAAGGCCTCCAGAGCTACATCATCTTCATCGTCCGCGATCAGCGCGAGGCGAGCTACCTGTTCCAGTGCTCCGACAACACCTGGCAGGCCTACAACCGCTGGCCCTCCCAGTTCTCGCTCTACGACGACGGCAAGAACGAGTGGTACTGGGGCGGCGGCGTGCGCGTGGGCTTCAACCGGCCTTATGGCAAGTACTGCCAGATCGTCGACCAACCGCTCTCCATCGGTTCCGGGGAGTTCTTCCTGTGGGAATACCCCTTCGTGTACTGGCTCGAGGCGCACGGCTACGACGTGAGCTACATCTCGAATGCCGACACGCATTTCGACCGCGCCGGTCTGTTGCGCGCCGATGGCTTGCTGAGCGTTGGGCACGACGAATATTGGACGATCCAAATGTACCGCAACGTCGAGGCGGCGATCTTGGCCGGTGTGAGCGTGGGCTTCTTCTCGGGCAATGCCGTCTGCGGACGTATTTTAGAGGGCGACCCCAAGCTGCGGTCTTTCGAACGGGTCGGTGTGTACGGACCGCCGGGAGGCACGCGCGAATTTGTGTCCATGAGTTCGCTCCAGCACGAGCGACCCTACGCGAACGAACTGGTTGGTGCCCACAGCACGGGACCGGTCACCGGCGGTGCCGACTGGATTTGCACGCGGCCTGACCATTGGATCTACCGCGACACCCGCATGAAGGAGGGCGATCGCATCCCCGGACTCATCGGCTGGGAATGGCACGGCGATCCCGCGCCGATCAAGGGCCTCGAAATCGTGGCCACCGGCCCCACGCAAGACGCCCCAGGCAAGCCCAATGGCGGCATTTACACTGCGACAACGTATCCAGGCCCCAAGACGAACATCGTCTTCAACGCCGCCACTTGCTGGTGGGCCGACGGTCTGGCCGAGCCGCCCGGCTATTTGCACCCCAAGGTGTACACCGAGCCCAAGGGGCCCGATCCGCGGGTGCAGCAAATCACCCACAACGTGCTGCGCCGCATGCTCGGTCGATGAGTCCCGGGGCCACGCCCAAGGCCGAGCTCAAGGCAGCCCTGGTGCGCCGGGCCGCCGAGCTGGGCTTAGACGCTTGCCGAGTGACCACGGCCGAGCCGCCAGCCTCCGCCCCGGACTTCGAGCGGGCCTTGGCTGAGGGGCGTCATGCAGACATGGCCTGGCTGGCCAAGGCTCCGGAGAAGCGGTCGAATTTGGCGCGGGTGCTGCCGGGTATCCGCAGCGTGGTGACCCTGGCGGTGAGTTATCACTGCGACCCGCATCGCGATACATCGGCTGCAGGCGATGATCCAGGTTCGCCACCGCGGGGTGTGGTGGCCCGCTACGCGCAGCATCCCGACTACCACGATCTGCTCAAGGAGCCCTTGCGAGCCCTCACGGAGTTCCTCGACACCGCGGCCGGCGTGTCACAGCGCTCGCTCTGGTATGTCGACACGGGGCCCATCCTGGAGCGCGATCTCGCCCAGCGCGCGGGCATCGGATTCGTGGGCAAGCACACCAACCTGATCTCTCGCAGTCTGGGCAATTGGTTCCTCCTGGCGGAGATCCTGACCACGGCCGAACTGGAACCCGATGCGCCCGAGCACAACCACTGCGGGTCCTGCACTCGATGCCTGAGCGCTTGCCCCACCGGCGCACTGCCCGCGCCCTTCACGCTGGATGCCCGTCGGTGCATCTCGTACCTCACCATCGAACACCGCGGTTCCATCCCGGAGGATCTGCGTCCGGCCATCGGTGACCGCATTTTTGGCTGCGACGATTGCCTGGCCGCCTGTCCCTGGAACCGCTTTGCCCGAGAGGGATCCATCCTGCGAGCCCACCATCGCGCCGACCTCACCCGGCCTGACCTCGTCAAATGGCTCGAGCTCGACGATGCGGCCTTCAAGTCGCGATTCGCGGGCACGCCCCTGCTGCGCACCAAACGCCGCGGGCTGCTGCGCAATGTGTGCGTGGCGCTGGGCAATGTCGGTGATGCCCGGGCGTTGCCGGCCCTGCGCCGGGCGGCGCTGGATCCCGAGCCGCTCATCGCCGAACACGCCGCCTGGGCCATCGGGCAGATAGAATCGCGCAGCCGATCCGCATCCACCGCCAGGTCTGCAGAAAGCGACTGACGCAAGGAGATCGGGTGGATCCAAACGCAGGCGTTTCGCACTCGATGCCCCGCCCGGCCCCGGCTTCCCTTTTGCACGCGGATTCCCGAGTGTCTCCGGCTTCATGAGTTCGGCACCGGTCCTCGACATCACCCACCTAACCATCCTCCGGGATCGCGTCCCCATCCTGACCGACTTGTCGTGGCGGGTGATGCCCGGCGAGCACTGGGCGCTGTTGGGCGGCAACGGCTCGGGCAAAACGAGTCTGTTGTCGGCGCTGGCGGGTTACCTAATGCCCACCACCGGCGACATCGCTCTCCTGGGCGAACAGTACGGCCAGGCCGACTGGCGGGAGCTCCGGATGAAGCTAGGCATCGTCAGCTCGTCGGTGCGCCAAATGATGAACGACACCGAGCCTGCCCTCGACACGGTGGTCAGCGGCCGCTACGCGATCATCGATTACTGGGGAACTCCAAAACGCGCTGACGCCGCGAGAGCCCGTGAACTGATGGAGTCGGTGGAAATCGGCCACCTGGCCAAGCGCCCGTGGGCGGTTTTGTCGCAGGGCGAACGCCAGCGCGTGCTCATCGCACGGGCCATGATGTCGGACGCCAGACTGCTCATCCTCGATGAGCCGTGCACCGGGTTAGACCCTGTGGCCCGGGAGCTATTCCTGGAGTTCCTGGGTCGGCTTTCACGCCGAGCCAATGCCCCGACGCTGGTTTTGGTGACCCACCACGTGGAGGAAATCACCCCAATCTTCAGCCACGCCCTACTGCTTCGGGGCGGCACCGCGCTGGCCTCGGGACCGATCGGGCGGTCGCTGACCAGCCGGTCGCTGAGCCAGCTCTTTGATCACCCGGTTCGGCTGACCCGGAGCGGGGGCCGGCTTGGCCTGAGGGTGAGCCCCAGAAGCGCCGCGTGAACTCGCGGGAGTCTTTTCATCGGCGGCCTTACCGGCAGGAACCTTTGCAGCGGGAGCAACCGGACGCCGTGGGCGGGTTCGCAACTCCTCCGGCACGAGCAGCGGATCGTAGCCGTAGCGGCGGCAGAACGCTTCCGTCGGCGCGATGATGAGCGTCGATCGATGCAGGAAGGGGTCGGGGTATTCCAAACGGAAGGCCCGCAGCGCCAATCCATGGAAGTCGCGGCGGCCGTACAAAATATCCCCAGCGACCGGGCACCCGGCGTGGGCCAAGTGCAGGCGGATCTGGTGGGTCCGTCCTGTGACCGGCAACGCCAAGACCAGCGCCCTGCCCTCGCGGGCACCCAGCACACGGAAAGCCGTCTCTGCGGGCTTGCTCTCTGGACCGTAATCCACCCGATGCTTGCCGTGCTCGGCCGGATCGGGCCCGAGCGGTTCACGGCAAACCCATTCACCCTGTCGGGGCACGCCATCGGTCACCGCGAGGTAGGCTTTCTTGACCGTCCGCTCAGCGAACACGCGCGACAAAGCCGGCATGGCTCCTTGGCTCTTGGAGAAGAGCAGCACCCCGGTGGTCGGCGCATCCAGGCGGTGTACGAAGCGCAGAAACTTGAGGTTCCGCGACCGGGCCCACCACTCCCCAGTTTCAATGGCATCAACCAAGGCTCGATGGAGCCCGCGGTCGGCATGCTCACCGTCATCCGGGCCCAGCATCCAGCCCGCCGGCTTGTCGATGGCCAGCACCCCACGGTCCTCGTAGAGGATGTTCACGATCGTTCCGTCAGGCAGTTCAAAGAAGTCCGGCTTGGCCACCTGCCGATTGAACCACACCCCGCCTCCGATCTCACGCCATTCTTGATCCGTTGTGTCGAGGCCAAATGTTTTCGTGCAGGAACGGGGCTTCAATAAATGAAGGAATGACCCCTTTTGTGTAAATGTGTGGGACCGACCCCTATTGTGGTAAAAATCCTGATGGCAGATGGCCAGTTCAGGGTATCTTTGAGCCGTGCAAATCGAGTCCTTCAAAGTTTTCTGCGACCTCGCCGAGACGGAATCGTTCACCAAGGCGGCCCTGATCAACAACATCACCCAGAGTGCGGTCAGCCAGCAGATCACCTCTTTGGAACGCCAGCTGAAGACCCTTCTCATTGAACGCAGCAAGAAGAAGTTCCGGCTCACCCGCGAAGGCGAACTGCTCTACGAACACGGCAAACAAATCATCCTCACCTACGAGGGATTGGTTCACCGCCTTCAGGAACTGCGGGACGTCATCTCGGGCACCATCCGCATCGCCGCCATCTACAGCATCGGCCTGCACGATCTCCAACCCTACGTGAAGCGCTTCCTCAAGGCGCACCCGTCGGTGAAGGTCCACGTCGAATACCAACGCGCCAACCAGGTGTATGACGATGTCCTGGGCAATGTCGTGGACATCGGTCTGGTCGCCTATCCGCTGAAGGAATCCAAGCTCGAGACCATTGCTCTGAAGCCGGAGAAACTGGTGCTCATCTGCGCTCCGGGACACGCCTTCACCAAGTCCAAGGGTCTCAAGGTCTCCCAGCTGGAAGGCCAGAAATTCATCGGTTTTGAACCCGACATCCCAACTCGGAAAGCCATCGACCGGGAGCTCAAGGAACACGGAGTCGCCGTGAAGCACGTCATGGAGTTCGACAACATCGAAACCGTGAAGCGGGCCGTGGAAATCGGGGCCGGCGTGAGCATTGTTCCGGCGGGCACCGTCGCTCAGGAAGTTTCTAAGAACACCCTCGTCGCCATGCCCTTCGCGGACATCGAACTCAACCGTCCCATCGGACTCATCCACAAGAAGTCGAAGGTGCTGTCGCCGGCCATGAAGCAATTCATCGCCGCCTTGCAAGTCAGCCAACCCATCGGTTGACGGGGCGATCGGCCCCATCGGTTTACTCCAGTCAGCGGATGTTTATTGCCCCGGTCAGGCGACCGGGGCGGATTCAGGAGTGTGAGTGGCGATCAATGTAGACCGGTGCACCCAGTGTTCGACACGAAACTCCGAGGTGCGAAGGACTTCAGCCATCCAGACGAAATCGCCCTCAAACGGCGGGAACACCGCATCGCCTGGCACGGTGATGGGCACCCGGGTCAGGAACAAATCGCTGCATCGGGGCAGCAGCAATCGGTAGATTTCCGACCCACCGCAAACCCAGACCGGGCGGGGATCATTCTGAAGCTCTTCCAACAACGGTTCTAATTCGGCAACCGTGCGCACTCCTGGGATGGTTGCGCCACTGCGGGAAAGCACAATGGTCTGCCGTCCGGGCAAGGGCTTGCCGATGGAGTCAAAGGTCTTACGACCCATGACCAAGATCCCGCCGAGCGTCACCTGACGAAACCAACGAAAATCGGCCGGAAGGTGCCAAGGAATCTTGCCAGAGTCGCCAATGACCCGGTTCTCCGACATGGCAGCGATGGCTCGCAGACGGCCCATGGTGATCAACCTCTGAATTCTGCCAACCGGTGACAGGACGACGCTGAAGCCGCCCTGCCCCGGAAAAACTCAACCCTCCGTGGGCACCGACAACCCGGAGAACGGGTTCTGTCCGAAGGATGCCGACTGCGAGGCCGCATCGGTCGCCACGCGAACCGGTTCCGGCTTGCCGTTGGATTCTGCCTTGGAGGAAGCCTTGGAAGGGGCCTTCGGCGTTGCAGGAGCCTCCTCTTCCTTGGTTTCCTTCGGGTTCTTGGCGCGCTTGTTCTTCGGCAGGGGGCTGATCATCACATTGATCGCCTTGCCCACCAGCTTGGGCGGAAAATCCGGATGTCCCCACGGAGCCAACTGCTCCAGGAACTTGTTCATGACTTCCTTGCCGACTTCCGTATGGGCCATTTCGCGCCCACGGAAACGCAAGGTTGCCTTCACCTTCATGTCCTCACACAAGAAGCCAATGGTATGCTCCTTCTTGATGCCCAGATCATGCGGATCGATACGGGGAGAGAGCTGAACCTCCTTCACCAGATTCACCGCCTGGTGCTTCTTGCTGTCGCGCTCCTTCTTGGAGAGTTCGTATTTGAACTTGCCGTAGTCGACGATGCGGCAAACCGGCGGAACCGCCGTCGCGGCAATTTCCACCAAGTCGACGGCACTTTGTCGGGCCAGGTTGATGGCGGCTGCCAGATCCATGATCCCCACCTGCTGCCCGTCGATGCCGATGACGCGAACCTCGCGTGCTCGGATCTTTCCGTTGATCCGGTGCTGCGGCTGACCCGGTTGAGGGCGTGAAAACGGGCGGCTCAAAGTGCCGCCTCCGGTTGAAAATGCATCATGCGTACGATCAAACCAACTCGCTGCTTCAGGAGACTTAGGTCGCTATAGGAAGCTCTAGCCATCCGGGCAAGCCGAAAGTCCAGAATTCCGCAATAAATCGACGAAAACCTGAAATCAGACCCTCTCATCGCTGCACACCTTGCGGTTGGAGGACTTCCCGGATGTTGACACCACGGAAGTCGAACAGACGCTTGATGGTGTCCTCGATCAGGTTGTTCGGGCAGCTCGCACCGGCGGTGATTCCGACCGTCAGAGTCCCTTCAGACCGGTACCAATCGGCGGTGGTCACCTCAGCGGTGATGTGCTGATTCCAATGACGGATGAGGGCCGGCGACTGCATCATGGCCGCGTTCTTGATGAAGTAGGTCGGCAGCACCTTCTCGCCCATCTCTGCCAAATGGGAGGTGTTCGAGGAATTGTAGCCCCCGACGACGATCAGAAGATCGATGGGCTCGCGGAGCATTTTCTCCAGAGCATCCTGACGGTCTTGAGTCGCACCGCAAATGGTGTCGAAGAACCGGAAATGCTCAGCCACCTTTTCAGAACCGTGCTTCTGTTGCATGGCCCGCTGGAAGCGCTTCTGAACTTCCTCAGTCTCACCGCGCAACATGGTCGTCTGATTGGCCACGCCCACGGCCACCAAATGCAAGTCCGGGTCGAATCCGGGAGAGTGAGCCCCTTTGAATCGTTCGAGAAACTCGTTCCGGTCGCCCCCTTTGAGGATGTAGTCGCAGACGTAATCGGTCTCGGCCAGGTCGAAGACCACCAGATAATGCCCCGTCCCGTAGGCGGTGGCCTGCGAGGTGGTCGCCTTGGTTTCCTCATGCTTGGCCTTGCCATGAATGATACTGGTCACCGACTCCTTGCTGTACTGGCGCACCCGCTTCCAGACCGACATCACGTCGCCGCAAGTCGTGTCCACCGTCTGGCAACCGAAACTCTCGATGCGCTGGCGGGTGGAGACCTCGGTACCGAAAGCCGGGATGATGACCACGTCATCGGCATTGAGCTTGAGGCCGGCCAGTTCCAGATCACTGGGCTTGGGCGAGATGCTCACAATGCCCATTCCCCGGATCTGATCATTCACCTCGGGGTTGTGGATGATTTCACCCAACAGGAAAATGCGGGTCGGTTCGGGGAAAACCTTGCGCGCCGCATAAGCCAAATCAATGGCCCGTTCAACGCCGTAGCAAAAGCCGAATTCCTTGGCCAAACGAATGGTGAGTCCGCCGTAGGAAAACGTGCCGCCATTGGCACGGAGGCGTTCCACCAACTCGCTGCGGTAGTGAGTCACCACCTGCGCCGAGACTGCCTGCATGACGTCCGGCCTGCGGAGGTTCACTTTCTTGGATGCGGCGGGGGCGGCAGGCCCCGACGGGGCGTCGTTGAACATGACGGGCTAACCGTACCCGCACCCCGCCGAACGTCGAGAGTGGAGTGGTGGGTAAAAGGTTTAGAGTCGGTAATGGCGTTTCAGGAATCCGCAAATCTCCAAAGCTTCCAGACTGGTCACCGGATCACCAACCCGTAACCTCCGAGCCGTGTCCGCCGACTTCGACCTCGCCATCGTCGGTTCCGGATTTGCCGGAACGTTGCTGGCCATGATCGCCCGACGCCTCGGTCGCTCGGTGCTGATGATTGAACGCGGACGCCACCCGCGCTTCGCCATCGGCGAATCATCCACGCCCTTGGCCAATTTGTGGCTGGAGATTCTGGCCGACCGCTACGACTTGCCTCGCCTGCGCCCGCTATCCCAGTGGGGCACCTGGCAAGCCTCACACCCGCACATTGGCTGCGGTCTCAAGCGCGGGTTCAGCTACTTCCATCATTCGGCCGGAAAAACTTGGGAGGCCCGCAACGACCGTTCCGATCAACTGCTCGTGGCGGCCAGCCCCAACGATTTCGTAGCCGACACCCATTGGTTTCGACCCGATTTCGATGCCTTTCTGGTCAAGGAAGCCATCCAGCTCGGCGTGGAGTACCACGACGAAACCACACTCACTGCCTGCGATATCGAGGCCGATGGCATTCAAATGGCGGGGACACGTCACGGAACCCCTTTCCGGGCGCGCGCCCGTTTCTTGGTCGATGCCAGCGGCCCTCGTGGCTACTTGCATCAGGCGCTCGGTCTGCCCGAGACCCAGTTCGAAGACTTCCCCCGGACCCGGGCTCTGTTTTCGCATTTCACCGGAGTCGGCTCATGGGCCCAGGGCAACCTGGTCTTCAACGATGCGCCCTTCCCTCCGGATGATGCCGCCCTGCACCACACTTTCGATGGCGGCTGGATGTGGGTGCTGCGCTTCAACAACGGCATCACCAGCGCGGGTTTTGCGGAAGTTTCTACCCCGTCCGCGGCCTCTGTCTTCGATCCGGCTCAAACTTGGAGCCGTTTTCTGAATCGCTTTCCTTCCATCGGAAAACAGTTCGCCTCCGCCCAACCCATCCGTCCCTGGGTATGCGCCGAACCTCTGGCGTTCCGAAGCTCCCGCTGCATCGGACCTCGATGGGCACAATTACCCATGGCAGCTGGGTTCGTGGATCCGCTCTTTTCCACCGGCTTTTTGCTCTCGCTCCTGGGGATTGATCGACTGGCTCGGGCTTTGGAAAACGGCTGCACAGAAACCGCCCTCGCCGCTTATGAAACCGAGACGCTGGCTGACCTCGACGCCACCGCGCGACTCATCAGCGGCGCCTATCGAGTGCTCGGCAAGCCCGATGCATTCGAAGCCCTGACCATGCTTTATTTCGCAAGCGCCAGCTTTTCCGAAACGGCGCTGCGATTGGGTCGACCCGAACTGGCCCCAGGATTCCTCCTGCGGGCCCACCCCCGCATCGCACCTGCCCTGCGCGCGCTCCTGACCGACGCCGGCCGAGCACCCGAGGACGCTTGGATCGCCCGGGTGGCAGCAATCATAGAACCCATCAACGTGGCCGGGCTGTGCGATCCGGAAAAACGCCACTGGTACGGGGTGGACACGGCAGACCTGCTCCAAGGTTCCTCAAAATTGGAATCCAGCCCGGAAGCGATTCAAGCCATGCTCCGGGACTGCGGCCTGTAACAGAGGTGTGGGCCCGCCACTCACTGGGCCGAAGAACTCCGCGTCGAGGGGGCTTCCGAGCCTGTCCCCAAACGTCATCAGATTTCCGTCGCCCGCCGGGCAAGGACCGTGTTTCATCCGCCAGCTTTTCTGACCATGCCGAAGCGCACCGACATCCACTCTGTCCTCATCATAGGCGCGGGTCCGATCATCATCGGACAGGCCTGTGAATTCGATTATTCCGGAACCCAGGCCTGCAAAGCCCTGCGGGAAGAGGGTTACCGTGTGATCCTGGTGAACTCCAACCCGGCCACCATCATGACCGATCCGGAGTTCGCGGATCGGACCTACATCGAGCCGGTCACCCCGGAGGCGGTGGAGAAGATCATCGTTCGTGAGCAGGCCGAAATGAAGCGGTTGGGAGCCACCGGCAAGCTGGTCTTGTTGCCGACGCTCGGCGGCCAGACAGCGCTGAATACGGCCATGAAGCTGCACCGCTCCGGTACGCTCGAGCGACTGGGTGTGGAAATGATCGGCGCCAAGGCCGAGGCCATCGAGAAGGGCGAAGACCGCCAGATCTTCAAGGACCTGATGCTCTCCATCGGTCTGGACGTGCCCATCAGCGGCACGGCCCACACGCTGGACGAGGCACGCGCCATCGCCGCCAAGATCGGCCGATACCCGCTGATCATCCGGCCGGCTTATACCCTCGGCGGCACCGGCGGCGGCATTGGCTACAACCGCGAAGAGTTCGAGGAGATCGCCAAGCGCGGGCTCGACCTGTCGCCGGTCAGCGAAATCCTGGTGGAGGAATCGCTCCTGGGCTGGAAGGAGTACGAGATGGAGGTCATGCGCGACCGCGCCGACAACTGCGTCATCATCTGCTCCATCGAGAACTTCGACCCGATGGGGGTGCACACCGGTGACTCCATCACGGTGGCCCCGATCCAGACGCTCACCGACAAGGAGTACCAGATGCTCCGCGACCAGAGCTTCGCGGTGATCCGCGCCGTGGGTGTCGAGACGGGCGGCTCGAACATCCAGTTTGGCGTGCATCCCGACACCGGGCGCATCGTCATCATCGAGATGAACCCCCGGGTCAGCCGCAGCTCGGCCCTGGCGTCCAAGGCCACCGGGTTCCCCATCGCGAAGATCGCCGCCAAACTGGCGGTGGGCTACTTGCTCGACGAGATCCGCAACGACATCACCCGCGAGACCCCGGCCAGCTTCGAGCCGACCATCGACTACGTGGTGACCAAGATCCCCCGCTTCGCCTTCGAGAAGTTCCCGCAGGCCGATCCGACGCTGACCACGCAAATGAAGAGCGTCGGCGAGGCCATGGCCATCGGACGCACCTTCAAGGAATCCCTCCAGAAGTGTCTGCGCTCGCTGGAGATCGGTCGCAGCGGCATCGGCGGCGACGGCAAGCCCTGGCGCGTCGGCACCCACAGCTACGGCGACCGCGAGGTGCTGCCCAAGGACCTGATCTCGCGGAAACTCAGCGCCCCGAACGCCGAGCGCATCTTCTTCATCCGCCACGCGTTCCGCGCCGGATTCAGCATCGAAGAGGTGTTTCACCTCACCAAGATCGACCGCTGGTTCCTCATCCAAATCCAGGAGTTGGTGGATTTCGAGGAGACGCTGGCGAAGTCGGTCAACTGAGCCCACCCGCTCGGCGTTCGGTTCACGGCTCCGAGTTGCGATGGCCTGCCGCCGGGATTCCGAGTGCTGAGAGCAATTCCGCGGGCAGCCGACGCGGTTTGTCCTCGAGATTGGTGCACACATGATGGGTGTACCCCTCTGCGCGCACCTGCCCTTCCGAACCTACGACTCGGTAGCCCACGTTCAAACGCACGCCCCGCGCCTCGAGCACCCACACTTCGATTGTCAGCACCTCGTCATACCGGGCAGGGCTCCGGTATTTCAGTTGAACTTCGAGGACAGGGAAGATCAACCCCTGGCCGTGGTGCCACTCATCGAAGGATTTGCCCATCGAGCGGAACCACTCGCCACGGGCCGCTTCAAGGAGTTCGAGGTATCGGCCGTAATAGACGTGGTTGCCCACCGTGCAATCGCCATAGGTGACCCGGTGCCGGTATTTGAAGCCCTCCATCGACGCGAAGAGTGTGGGAGAACCGGCGCCGATTCAAACCGGCAAGCCTGTCCCTATCGAGCCTGTCCCTATCGAGCCTGTCCCCCGGGCCAGTCCGCGAAGACATCGAGGTTCCTCCGTGCTTTGACAGTCGATGAGTTCAGGTCAGGCTACCTCCCCCATGGTGCAAGAT
>Ga0255095_1000910_pt1 | contig 13355 bp, 12 predicted proteins | sample Colum_Law_RepC_8_2_FD_188435 | JGI IMG/M metagenome (GOLD analysis project Ga0255095, IMG submission 188435) | Freshwater microbial communities from Columbia River, Oregon, United States - Colum_Law_RepC_8d | ecosystem: Environmental > Aquatic > Freshwater > River | place: USA: Oregon...
GCGCTTGGTCTTTCAAAAAAACAACAGCCGAATCATGTGCTTAGCTGCCGTCATTCAACCGTCGCATCCATTGAGGTCAATTGGCGGGTGTTCGCCCGCCGTTGCGCGGGCCCTGGCGGCCGCGCACCGCCTGAGCGACCGCTGCGCATCAGGCGCTGTGCTCTAATCGCGCCACGCTTGACTGCCCATGCCCGATCTTTCCATCGCCTTTGTTGACTTGACCGGCAGCGTGTCCGTGTTCGAAACACTGGGCAACGACCTCGCCACCCAGACCATCACCCGCCTCACCCAGTGGGTGGGCGGCAAAGCCGTGGAAAACGGCGGCCAGGTGGTCAAGATGCTGGGCGACGGTGTGCTGATGAGCTTCGCCGACAACAACAAGGCCGTCAGCACCATGGTGCAGATCCAGCAGGAACACGCCATTCGCGCCCGGCAGTGGCCCAACCAGGTGAAGCTGCAGGTGCAGATCGGGGTGGCCCGGGGCCCGGTGGTGGTGGTCGATGGCGATTGTTTCGGCGACGCCGTGAACCTGGCGTCCCGTCTGAGCGACCTGGCCGGGCCCGAGCAGATTCTGGTGAGCGACACCGTCATTCGCGGCCTGGGCAGCCGCGCCGGGGCGCGCTTTCGCAGCCTGGGGCCCATCCGGATCAAGGGCAAGGCCGACCCGTGCGAGGTCTTTCGCATCGAGTGGCACGCCGAGACGCCCTCCGAGTTCCTGACCATTCCAGCCGACCTTCACGCACTCACTTCCGGTGACGGCGACATGGCCCGGGGCATCGAGTTGTCGTGGCTGACCTCGCGCCAGGTGTTCGCCATGAAAGACCTGCCCATTCACATTGGCCGGGTGCCAGAGGCGCAGTTCGTGGTGTCAGACCCGCGCGTCTCGCGCCTGCACGCGCGCATCGACGCCCGCTCGGGCAGCTTCGTGCTGGAGGACACCAGCAGCTATGGCACCTGGGTTCGCTTTGAAGGCGCTGACCACGCCATCGTGCTGCGCCGCCAGGAGTGCCTGCTGCACAGCAACGGCGAAATCGCCATGGGCGCCCCTTTTGGTGACTTCGGCACCCCCACCATTGCGTTTCGCATGATCGACGGCGCCCTGATGCTCGGGCAGAAGCGCCCACGCGCCTGAGCAAGGGCCATGCCCTGGTGCGCCGGTGGCGCGCAGACCCGGTGCAAGCCACGCACAACAGAGGAGACAACCGTGAGCTGGACAAAACGCTTGCTGATCGGAGGAGCCGCCACGCTGGCGGTCGTGGGGCTGGGACTGGGCCTTTACGTGCAGAAGAGCCTGCCCACGCTCGAAGGCGAGCTGAGCCTGCCGGGCTTGAGTGCCCCGGTGCAGGTGCTGCGCGACAGCAGCGACGTGACCCATGTGCTGGCCAGGACGCCCGACGACGCCTGGCGCGCACTGGGCTACGTGCACGCCCAGGAGCGCGGCTGGCAACTTGAATTCAACCGGCGGGTGATGCGGGGCGAGCTGGCCGAGGTGCTGGGCGAGGCCGCGCTGGAGACCGACAAGCTCATGCGCACGCTGGGCATCCGGCAGGCCGCGCAGCGCCAATACGAGCGCTTGCCGGCCGATGCGCGCCGCCCGCTGGACGCTTACGCCGCGGGTGTGCGTGCCTTCGTTGAAAGCGGCCAGCAGGCCCGCGCGCCCGAGTTCGTGTTGCTTGGCATCGACCCGCAGGCGCAAGCCCGCGAAGGGCGGGGCTGGGACGCCATCGACAGCGTGGGCTGGTCGATCATGATGGCGCTCGACCTGGGCGGCAACTGGGGGCACGAGCTCGCGCGCCTGTCGGCGCTGCAGGTGCTGGACACCCAGGGCCTGTGGCAGTTGTTCCCGCCCTACGAGGGCGAGGCGCCTGCCGCCAAGGCCGATCTGGCGCGGCTGTACCAGGACCTGCGTGCCCTGCGGCCCGCGAAGGTGGCCAGCGCCGCCACACCGGGCGCCGCCTCTGATGGCTGGCAGGCCCGCCTGGCGGCCGACCTCAGCGGCTGGGCCGCCGACCTGGGCCACAGCGAAGGCAAGGGCTCCAACAACTGGGTGGTGGATGGCAGCCGCAGCGCCTCGGGCAAGCCTTTGCTCGCGAACGACCCCCACCTGGGCCTGAGCGCCCCCGCCATCTGGTACTTCGCCCGCCTGCAGGCCCCCGATGCCGATGGAGTGAAGGGGCTTGACGTGATCGGTGCCACCTTGCCGGGCCTGCCCTTCGTGGTGCTGGGCCACACCCGGGGCGTGGCCTGGGGCTTCACCAACACCGCGCCCGACGTGCAAGACCTCTACCTGGAGCAGATCAACCCTGGCAACCCGGCCCAGTACCGCGTGCCATCGCCCCCGGGCCAGGAAGCCTGGGCCGATTTCGAGACCCGGCAAGAGGTGTTCAAGGTCAAGGGCAAGCCCGATGTGGTGCACACGGTGCGCAGCACGCGCCATGGCCCGGTGCTCAGCGATGCCCAGCCCCGCCAGGCCGACGTGATCGACACGCAGCGCTACGCCCTGGCCCTGCGCTGGACCGCGCTGGAGCCCGACGGCGGCAACGTCATCGCCTCGCTGGCGGCCAACCGCGCCACCGACGTGGACAGCCTGCGCGAGGCCTTCAGCGCCTTCGTGGCGCCCATGCAGAACGTGCTGATGGCCGATACCCAGGGCCGCATCGCGTACAAGGCCGTGGGGCGCGTGCCGCTGCGGCACCCGGACAACGACATCATGGGCATGACCCCGTCGCCCGGCTGGGACGCGCGCTACGACTGGACGGGTTACCTGCCTTACGAGCAAACGCCGCAAGACGACGGCCAAAAGGGCTGGATCGCCACCGCCAACCAGCGCATACACGGCCCCGATTACCCGCACTTCCTCACGCAAGACTGGGCGCCGCCGTATCGCCAGCAGCGCATCGAGCAGCTCTTGCAGGCCACGCCCCAGCACGACGCGGCCTCGTTCCGTGCCATCCACGGCGACCTGCACGCGCAGGCCACGCTGCGGCTCTTGCCTTTCCTGCAGAAGACCGCGTCCCAGCACGCGCTGGCCCCGGCGGCGCTGAATGCGCTCAATGGGTTTGATGGCGTGATGCGGGCCGACCACGCCGCACCGCTGGTCTTCACCGCCTGGATCGACGAGTTCACGCGCGGCGTGATCGGTCAGCGCCTGGGCAAGGAGCGCTTTGAATCGCTTTACGGCAAGCGCAACTTCCGCTCTGCGGTGGAGGGCATCCTGGAGCGCGACGACAAGGCCTGGTGTGGCGCCGAAGGCTGTGCGTCGGCCAGTGCCGCGGCCCTTAGCCGCGCGCTGGACAAGATCGCCCAGGCCCAGGGGCAGGACCTGGGCCAGTGGCAGTGGGGCAAGGCGCACCCCTTGAGCAACCTCAAGGCCCTGGCGCCGCTGGTGGAAGTGCGCACGCCCACGGGCGGCGATCCGTTCACCGTGAACGTGGGGCAATACCACCTGGACAAGACCGACGCGCCTTACGCCAATCGCCACGCGGCCAGCCTGCGCGCGATTTACGACCTGTCCAACCTGGACAACTCGCGCTTCATTTACCAGACCGGCCAGAGCGGCCACCCCTTGTCGGCCCGTTACCGCGACATGGCTGGCGAATGGGAAGCTGTGGAGTACCGCCCCCTGAGCATGAACCCGGGGCAGGGCGTCAGCACCCTGACGCTCAAGCCCTGACGGGCTTGGCTCGGTTCACTTGAGGTTGCCCTTGAGGAACTGGGCCAGGCGCTCGCTGCGCGGGCGGGCCAGCACCTCGCGCGGGTCGCCCTGTTCTTCGATGCAGCCCTGATGCAGGAAGATCACTTGCGAGGAGACCTCGCGGGCAAAACCCATCTCGTGCGTCACCACGAGCATGGTGCGGCCTTCCTCGGCCAGCAGGCGCATGACGCGCAACACCTCACCCACCAGTTCGGGGTCGAGCGCACTGGTGGGTTCGTCGAACAGCATCACCGCGGGCTCCACCGCCAGGGCGCGCGCAATGGCCACGCGCTGTTGCTGACCGCCGCTCATGTGGGCGGGGTAGCGGTCTTCCACGCCACGCAGGCCCACGCGCTCCAGGTACTTGCGGGCGGTCTCCACCGCCTGGTCGCGGGGCACGCCCAGCACCTGCACCGGCGCTTCGATGATGTTTTGCAACACCGTCATGTGCGACCAGAGGTTGAAGTGCTGGAACACCATCGCCAGCCGGGTGCGCAGGCGCTGCAGCTGCGCCGCGTCCACGGCCTGCAACTCGCCGCGCTTGTCGGCCTTGAGCTGCAGCTCTTCACCGCCCAGCACGATGCGCCCGGCGTTGGGCTTCTCCAGCAGGTTGATGCAGCGCAGCAGCGTGCTCTTGCCTGAGCCGGAGCTGCCGATCAGGCTGATCACGTCGCCCGCGCGCGCCTGCAGGGACACGCCCTTGAGCACCTCGTTGGCGCCGAAGCGCTTGTGGATGTCGTGCACCTCCAGCAGAGGGGCCTGGGCGGTGGAAGAAGGGGCAGAAGCGGTCATGGATGGGGTCTCAGGCGCCCAGCAGGGGGCCAGTGCGGAAAGGAACGGCGCCGGCGATCTTGCCCAGCTCTCCGCCGGCCACGGCGTAGCGCTGGGCCACAGTGGCGTAGAGCACGCCGGGCACGCTGGCGCACACCGTGTGCACGCGGGCCTGGCCAGGGGCGGTGGGGTCGATGACGTCGGCCACCGGGTCGCCCGCCGCCAGCACATCGCCGGGGCGCGCGCGGTAAACCACCACGCCGGGCACCGGGGTGTGGAGCGTTTCGGAACCCGACAGGGGCGTGGGCCGGCACAGCGCCTCGGGCAGGGCAGGGCGGTCGCCGCTCACCACGCCCAGATGGCACAGGTAGGCCATCAAGGCCTGCGCGTCGCGTCGGGCCAGATCGTGGGTCACGTCGGCCTCGCCCCGCAGTTCCAGGGTGGTGCTGGCGCAGCCCTGCGGCAGCGGGTTCGAGACGCCAGCGGCTCGAAGGCGCTCGGCCAGTTGCCACCAAAGGCCCGAGAGGCATTCGTCAAATGGACCGCCGCCAGAGTCACGCGCCAGCAGCACCGCGCGCGCACCGGTGAGCCGGGCCAGGGGTTCCAGCGGCGGCCAGCAGGCTTCTTCGCAATAGAGGTGCAGCACGGCTTCCCAGTCGCAGTGCAGGTCGATCACCACGTCGGCGTCGTGCGAGAGGCCCAGCAGCGAGCGGCGCAGGCTATCCAGTTCGGAGCCCGGCTGCCAGCCGTCGATCCACTGCGCCACCGCGGCGCGCACGGTGGCCACGTTGGCCTGCGCGTCGGGGCCCAGGCGCGGGCGCACGGTATCGAACACCGCCGCGGCCAGGTCAGGGTAGTGGCGGTTGAAGTTCTGTGAGGTGTCGAATTCAAAGCGCCCCATGGCCTTGTGGTCCAGGCGCTGGGCCAGGCCAATGGGGTTGGCCGCCGGCACCAGCACCACGCAGCCCTGAATCTGGCCCAGCCGTTCGGCCTCATCGAGCGCCTGGCGCAGGTGGTGCGCCACCAGCATGCCGGGCAACTCCTCGGCGTGCAGGCTGGCCTGCAGATACACCTTGGGCCGCGCAGCCGGGTCGCCGTAGTGCAGCGACACCAGCGTTTTCTGCGCCCCCAGGCTGGGGCTGAGAAGAGGGTGTTCCAGGCGTTGCATCGCAGGCCCTCAGTGAGCGCGCGGCGCGAGGTAGGCCAGGTAGCGCCGCTCCGCGAGGCGGAAGATGCCCACCAGCGTGAAGGTGACGGTGAGGTACAGCGCCGCGGCGGCGATGTAGGCCTCGAACGGCAGGTAGAAGTCGGAGTAGATGCGGCTGGCGGCGGCGGTCACGTCCAGCATGGCCGGCACCGCGCTGGCCAGGCTGGTGCTGTGCAGCATCATCACCACCTCGTTGCTGTAGGCGGGCAGGGCACGGCGCAAGGCGCTGGGCAGCACGATGCGGCGAAGAACGGCCGAGCGCGTCATGCCCATGGCCTGTGCGGCCTCCACTTCGCCGTGCGGGGTCTCGCGAATGGCGCCGGCCAGGATCTCGGCCGTGTAACCCGCGGTGTTCAGGCTGAAGGCCAGCAGCGCACAAAAGAACGGGTCTTTGAAATGCGTCCAGGGCCAGACCGCGTCCCAGCGCGCCTGCACCCATTCCAGCTGGGCGATGCCATAGTAGATGAGGTAGAGCTGAATCAGCAGCGGCGTGCCGCGGATCACGTAGGTGTAGGCCCCCACCATGGTGCGCAGCACCCGGTTGCGCCCGGTGAGCGCCAGCGCGAACAGCAGCGCCAGCACCGCGCCCACCGCCAGGCACGACAACAGCAAGCCCAGCGTGGTGAGCAGCCCCTCGGCGTAGAGCGCCAGCGAACTGGGCTTGAAGATCACGTCCCATCTCATGCCGGGCACCTCATGCGGCCGAGCGCTTCACGCCAAGGCTGAAGCGGCGGTCAAGCCAGCGCAGCGCCCACAGCGACACCGAGGTGTAGACGAGGAAGAGGGCGGCGGCGAACAGGAAGAAAGTGAACGGCTCACGCGTGGCCGAGCTGGCCTGCTTGGCCAGATAGGTCATTTCTTTCAGGCCGATCAGGCTCACCAGCGCGGTGGCCTTGATGAGCACCAGCCAGTTGTTGGTGAAGCCGGGCAGGGCGTAGCGCACCATCTGCGGCAACGTGATGCGCACGAAGGTCTGGAAGCGGCCCATGCCAAAAGCCCAGGCGGCCTCCATCTGGCCGCGGGGAATGGACAGGATGGCGCCCCGGAAGGTCTCCGTCATGTAGGCACCGTAGATGAAGCCGATGGTCAGCACGCCGGCCAGAAAAGGGTTGATGTCCACCGTGGCCTTGATGCCCAGCAGCGCCAGCAGGTGGTTCAGCCCGATGGTGCCGCCATAGAACACCAGCAGCATGAGCACCAGCTCGGGAACGCCACGCACCAGCGTGGTGTAGAGCGTGGACAGGCCCACCAGCAACGGCCGCCCCGAGAGCTTGGCCGTGGCGCCGGCGAGACCCAACAAAATGGCCACCCCGAGGGCGGCCAGTGAGACGCCCACCGTGAGGAGGGCGCCTTGCAGAATGGAAGCGTAGTAGCCGGTCAAACCGGGCCTTCCTTATTTGCCGTAGACGTCGAAGTCGAAGTACTTCTTGGCGATCTGGTCGTAGGCGCCGTTGGAGCGGATGGCCTTGATCGCGGTGTTGATCTCGTCCTTGAGCTGGGTCTCGCCCTTGCGCAGCGCCACGCCCATGCCGATGCCGAAGTACTTCTCTTCGTTCAGCTCGGGGCCGACGAAGCCGTAGTCCTTGCCCTCAGGCTTGCTCAGGAAGCCGCCGGTGACTTCCACGCGGTCGGCCACGGTGCCGTCCAGACGGCCGGACTTGATGTCCAGGTAGACCTGGTCTTGCGCCTCGTAGGGCACCACGCTCACGCCCACGGGCTTGAGTTCGCCCAGGGCGTACTTCTCTTGCGTGCTGCCCTTCAGGACGCCCAGCTTCTTGCCCTTGAGCGAGGCCAGGTCGGTGAACGGCGTGCCGGTCTTCACCACGATCTGGCTGGGGGTGCTGTAGTACTTGTCAGAGAAGTCAACCACCTGCAGGCGCTCTTCGGTGATGGACATCGAGCTGATGATGGCGTCGTACTTCTTGGCTTGCAGGCCGGGGATCATGCTGTCCCACACCTGCTCCACGAACACGCACTGGCGCTTGATTTCCTTGCACAAGGCCTCGGCGATGTCCACGTCAAAACCCGTGGGCTTGCCCTCGGCGGTCTTGAAGGTGAAGGGCTGGTAGGTCGGATCGATCGCCACCTTCAATTCGGGCAAGGCCGCAGGCGCTGCGGCCGGCTCCGCTGCCGGCGCGGGGGCCGGTGCCGGGGCTTCCGATTTGCCGCAGCCCACCAGGGAGGCGGCACCCACCAAACTCAAAGACAGAAACAAGTGCTTCATGAAAGGACTCGCTTGGACGACAGTGATAGTCGCCGGCAGTTGAGAAGTGACGGATTGTAGGGGTAGGCAGTACCCCGTACTGTTCCTTTGGCATCGGGATGTGCCCCAATGCCACTGGCCTGCGTGGCCTGTGTGGCCTTTGTGCCGAAAAGGCGCGGGCTCCCGCCGATGAATCCTGCCCGCCACGCCCGAAGCCGCGATTTCCTCTTCTGCCAGCGCGGCAATGAAGGCATGCATTGCGTGTGCTCAATGGGCGGTCAATTGAATGGGCCATTCGTCGCCTGAAAATGCCGGAATTGCCGTTGATCGGCCCATTCGATGCCACGACTTCCCGGTGCCGGTTTGCCGGCGGTTTGTCAACTTTCTCGACACCGTGGCCAAGGCCCGGCGTTGCGCCCTGCCTCTGCGATGGATTTCGGGGCCTTTTCGAGTCCCTCCCTGGGCACAAGCCTGCCGTAAACCGCACCCGGCGCGACGGCGAACCGCGGTGTCGGGTGAGTTGACAGACGCCGTGACATTCGTCACGGATCGGGGGTCTTGCGGCCAACAAAGCCATTGATTTAACGAGACTTTTTTTCTTTCACGTGCCGTGGCAAGTGAAATGCTAACCCTGGCCCGCAGCCTCAATCCAGGCGGCAAAAGCCTTCAATCACGCTCTCTAAGGAGAAGTTCCATGAAATCTTTCAAGAACGCCTTGACGGCCGGCGCCCTGGCGGTGGCGGCGCTGGGGGCCAGTACATCCCACGCGGCCGTGGTGGGCAGCATTCCGGGTGGGTCGCAGGCCAACGACTTCATTTCCCAATACCTGCCGGGCAAACAGATCGAGGGCTTCTATGGGGCCAATCTCTATCTCACCGGGCTGGCCAATATCGAGGTCACCTATTACGGCGCCGAGGCCAGCTACCTCAACAACTTCACGATGGGTGGCTGCTCGTTCGATAACGTGGCGGGCAGCAGCTTCGGCACCTACAACACCGGGGGATCGGGGCTGGACGCAGGTGACGGGGCCAAGTGCACCCTGAACAACGTGTCCGCAGGCCTGTTGAACTTCATGTTCAGTGCCAACGGTGGGGCAGCCTCGGTGGCCAACGGAGCCAACAACGACAACGTCGGTTCGCTGCCCAATTTCTTCGTCAGCTTTGACACCAACCTGTTGCTCGACACCGTCCTCGGCAACGGAACACCAGGTTCCGGTCAATCGGTGTTCTTGTTCCTCGACGATGGTGGTGGCGGGAATGACGACAACCACGACGACCTGGTCATCCGCCTTGCGATCACTGGCGGGCGGCTTGAAGTGCCCGAGCCTGCCAGCATTGCCTTGCTGGGGGCCGCGCTGGTCGGCTTGGTGGCCGCACGCCGCCGCGTGGCCGCGAAGTGAACCGCAGCTCGCAGACGACCGAGTTCGCCGCCCGGCAAGGGCGGTAGAACCAGAGGGCACAAGTTGCCCTTTGGTTCTGATTATTTACTTTACATAATATACATCGTGGAATATCAGGTGAGAATGTAGGAGGCTCTGTGCTGCGCCCTGTGTCCATCGTCTGATCGGCACCACTTCTACTGGGGCATCGCCAGTTTCAAGTTGAAGAATTGAACCACCTCCGCGTTGAACCGCTGCTGGAATGCTTGCCGATCAAAGTTGGGAGCGTCACGGCAGATGGCGGGCACCACCTCGGCCAATCGCGGTGGACATGGGGTGATGAAAGCGTAGTGGCCAGCATGGGGCACGATTCGCTTGTCGGCGGCCTCGCCCAGAGCCTTGGCCACGATGTCGCCATGCTGGGCGTTTGGCAGTACCTCGTCGTCCTCGGCCAGCCACAGTTGCACCTCGCTGGCGCGGGCTCGCAGTGCCTGGGGGTTCATGAGCGCGCCCAGGCCTGGTGCGGCTACCACGGCCGCCCGCAGGCGGGCATCGGCCGGTGGCGACGGCACCCCAGCCATGGTGTCCCAACGCGCCATGAGCGCAGGGCACAACTGGTCTTGAGGGTGCTCGCTACAAAAGACCGGCAACTTGGCGAAATCGGGCCGCGCCCCCATGGCGGTGAGCACGGTGTAACCGCCCGCCGAAAAGCCAAAGGCCCCAATGCGGCGGGAATCGACCTGGGCTGCACCTCGCCATGTGGTGGTGATGTGGTCCACCAGCCGCGCCAGGTCGCGCACGCGGTCTACCCATTGCGCTGGGGTGCCGAAGCCAGAAGTGTCCTGCGAGTGGTCGGCGGGGTGCGAAAGGGCGGCCACCACGTAGCCAGCATCGGCCAGGGCGATGGCCAGACTCACGTGCGCGGCCAGAGAGCCGCCGGTGCCGTGCGAGATCACGATCAGCGGCAGTTGGCCATCCTGAAGCGTTCCTCCGCGCGCCAAGGGCACAACATAAGGCCCGACGCGGGTTTCTTGCGTTGAGGTGGGCGACGGATACCAGACAGCACCTTGCGCCTGTCGCCCACCCTCCAGTTCGATTTGCAGTGGCTCAAAGCCGGCGCCATGGGCCGCGACACTCAACAGGGTGACGCCCAAGACGAACCATCGGAGCAAACGTCGCATGGTGTTCTCCTCCAAGAGTTGAATCAGTGGCAGGGTGAGATGCGGACAGGCGCGCCGTGTCACTCACCACACGTGTGATGCCCCGGGCATGGCACGCAACCAGCGGGCAAGCCAGAACGACAAAACGATGGCGGCAGGCACAACAAAACAGAACTTCACGAGCGTCGGTGCTTGCCAAGACGAAGCCAGCACGGCCAGACCCACGAGCACCGGTGCGTGCAGGAAAAATGCGCCGTAGGCGTTTTGGCTCCATCTGCGCCAGCGCTCGCTGGGCTGCTGCACTCGGAAGCGAAAAACCAACAGCAAGTTGAGGATGATTCCCCAGGCCAGTAGTGGCTCCCAAAGGGCGTAGACGACCGCCGCAAGGCCTAGCCCTCCCTGAAAGTGCACTGCCCTGCCCTGCAGGCCGCCTTCTAGGGCAACCGCCACGAACAACGCGGGAAAGGCCAGCCACGCCATTCGCCCCCACTGCCGCGCCTGCCGGGGCTCAATGCGCTCGAGCCAGTGACCGCCTGCAGCCTTGCAGCCAACGGCAAACAAGAAAACATAAGAGGGGAAATAGCCGAGTTGCAAGCCCAATACCGATTGGCCCACCGGCCACCACTGGCGCACGAACAAGGCCACAGCCCCTACGCCAAGCGCCGCCACCAGGCACGTCCAGAACGACGGCATAGGCCACGTCGCGTTATTGGAGAGCCCGGCGGACGATCGCCGCCAACTCGCCCAGCACACCCAGCCAATGCTGAACAGCAGCAGCGCAAAAGCAAACCAGAGGGGGCCTATCACAAAGCGGCCCTGGACCATGAGGTCTACCCAAGGACCAAGGACACCCTGGCTAGCCGGCAATCCTGCAAGCGCCACGCTCAAGGGCCCCAACACGAAGCCAAACAGAAGCAGCGGCACCCCCAGGCGCAGGCAGCGATCGGTGATGAAACGCACGCTGCCCTTGCGCCGCCAGGAAGTGGGTGTGTGGTAGCCCGCCAGCAGAAAGAAAAGGCCCATGAAAAAAGTCTGGTTCACGGCGGTGAACACCGTGAGCAGCGCGCCACTGGCGCTGGCCGCGCCGGGCGTGTCCCGGTAGAACCAGTCGCCACTGGCGCCATAGGTAATGGCGCCGTGGTGAGCCACCACCAGGGCCGTCAGCCCCACCCGCAAGCGGTCGATGAAGTCTGTACGGACCGCTTCGGGTGGGCCTTGCGAGAAGCTCAAGGGGTGTGCGCACATCGCTCACCCCATCCATCGGGCCAGCGCAAAGCCCAGGTGTGTGCTGGCGTGAGCCAGCATGGCGCACTCCAGGCCGCGCCGCCAGAAGAGCCAGCCGTAGGCCATGCCCGCCAGCAGGTTCAGGCCCAGCGTGCGGGCCAGCAGCGGCCCGTTCAGTTCGCCGCCCTGCGCCAGCGCGGGCAGGTGCCCAGCCGCGAACGCGGCACCGGCCACGGCGATCGCCACCCAGGCCACCAGCGGGGACGGCGTCTGGGCTGGTTGGCGGGTTCTGCGCGGCCGCATGGCCATCAAGCCCCAGGCCACCAGGCCCATCATGCCCCAGCGCATCACAACCTCTTCCGTGAGCCCGCCATAGAGCATCCCCAACAGCAAGGTGGGCAACCAGGGGCGGGCGGCGGCCTCGGCGCTCAGGCGCTGCCAGCCTGGCCCGAGCGCGTCGGCCCAGATCTGATCGGCCGCGGCAATGAACCCAGCCAGCACCAGGCCAACCGCCACGGCCAGACGCGCATCCAGGCGCGCGGCGGGGTCGCCGGCCAGCGAGCTGCGCAAGCCCGCGCGCGGCGCGCAGGCTGCCCCAATGGCGGCCATCACCGTGAGCAGAATCAGGGGGGGCACCAGCAGCAGCAGTCGGACCAGGGTCGATGACCCATCAATCAGGGCCGGTGGTGGCGCTTGCAGTGCCAGTGCGACCACGCCGCACAGGCCAACGGCCCAGAGCGGGAGAAAGCGCCGGGCAAAGCCACTGGTTGGTGTCATGAGCGCCCTGCCCTCCAGCCCTCGTGGCGTGGGTCGTTCCAGCCCCTGGACAACAGGCAGCGCTGCACATCGGCCTCCACTCGAATGGAGCGATCGGCGACAGCGCGGCCATCGCGGGGATCTACGTAGGCCAGGCTTCTCTCTGCTACTTCGGCGCAGCGCAAGCGGTCTTGGCGAAACCGATCGAACACGGCGCGTTCAGCCTCATTGGCCGGTGGGGGATTGGCGGTGCATGCCGATAGAAGTGTGGCGACGATCACGGCGAAGCCCTCAAGGATTGCGGCTGGCCTCATGACACCACCAGTTCGTAACCGAGGAAACGATCGTCTCGCTCAAATCCGAAGCGCTCGTAGAGTTGCCTCGCCCGGTGATTGTCGATGGCCGTTTGCAGCGACACAGAGCTGGCCCCTTGGCACTTGGCCAACTGACGTGCTTGCTCGAGCAAGGCAATGCCAATGCCCCGGCCCCGCATCGCCGGGACAACAAACAGATCGTTCAACACCAGCGTTCGCTCGCATCGCAGAGACGAGAACATGGGGTAAAGCTGAGCAAACCCCGCGGCAGATCCCTGCTCGCCCATGGCCATCAACAGGTGCGATTCGCCGCGAACCAGGCGCTCAGCCAGAAATCTTCGCGCCTGCGCGCTGTTGGCAGGCAAACCATAGAAGCGGCGGTAGTCCTCAAAAAGGGGGACCAATTTGGCCAGGTCGTCGAAAGTCGACGGGCGGATGGACACGGGTATGTCGGTGAGTTTCATGGGCGGATAGGAATCGAAATGACCCGAGGCTGGCGCAGTCTGCAACAAGCCCGGTGGGTGTTCAAGGGAGGCGGCCTCAGTCCAGCTTGCCGTAGGTGGCCAGCAAAAAGCGCTGGTAACGCTGCTCGTCTTCTCGGGGGCGACGCGCACGCCAGGCCGCCCGCAGGTCGGCCCAGGTCAGAAA
>Ga0255095_1000911_pt1 | contig 13337 bp, 4 predicted proteins | sample Colum_Law_RepC_8_2_FD_188435 | JGI IMG/M metagenome (GOLD analysis project Ga0255095, IMG submission 188435) | Freshwater microbial communities from Columbia River, Oregon, United States - Colum_Law_RepC_8d | ecosystem: Environmental > Aquatic > Freshwater > River | place: USA: Oregon | collected...
TGGTGGGGCCGCATCAAAGTTACGCGGCTGTCGTCTCTGATCAGGCGGTCGTTGTTAATCCCTCGCAGCCGACCTTGCGACAGATGCGAGGCGTCTCGCTGAACACAGATGGCAGCGGGTGGATTGTCGGCGATAACGCGACCATATTTACGACACAGAATTCCGGCGTCACATGGGAACCACCAGTGACGGACCTTCCGAAATCAACCAGTGAACTTTCCGATCTGAATACAGTCGCCCACAGCAGTGAACTCATCCTTCTGGCCGGTAGTCCTGGCGCTTGCTTGTTTCGCAGCAACACAAACGGGCAGCAATGGGACACCGTTCAGATTCCCGCCACAGGCCGGATTACAAAACTACGGTTTGCATCCGAAGGAGTTGTTTTGGCTGTTGGAAGCTTCGGCCAGATTCTGCGGTCCGAAGACAGTGGCCTGACATGGAACGCCGTTCGTTCCTCCAACTTCCGATCGGGAGTGCTCAATCTTGTAACAAACGCTGATCAGGCTGCCTGGCAGTTGCTTGCGACAACGACAGCCGAACAGGGCGTTCGATCCGTGACCGTGCAGATGTCTCAGCAGTTGCGGACGACCGATCAGGGTTCGGCAGTGAATACGTCTGAGAAATCCCGACTGGCTGTCACACAACTTGCGGGTAATGATGCCGTCGCCGATTGGATGTTCCCGCGAACTCGCCCCGAACATCATCGCTCAGTGTCGCAACTCATCTCCGAATGGGAGCGTCAGACCGACGGCGAAGTGCGGCGTCTGTTGCCATTGCGACTGGCCCGCGAACTCCGCAACTGGCGACCGGCCGTTGTCGTGATTGAGTCGATGAGTGACGATGACGCGGTCTCAGGAGTTCTCGCGGATGCTCTGGTGCGAGCCGTCCGAATTGCCGAACATGATGGTCTCGCTGACAGTGAAGTGGATGATGATCTTATTGCAGGGGCAGAGTCGCTTAGTGCTTTGGGGCTGCCCCATTGGCGTGTGCAGCGAATTGTTCGTCGAGTACCTTCTGACCGTCAGTCTTCGCCATCCTACGATGACAACGATCTGCTGCCATCGGTGGGAACGACGAATGGTTTGCTGTGCGATGCGGCGTTGCGAGTCATCGCCGGAGACGCTCGCAATCGATCGGGTATCCGAGTTCGCTCAAGTTACGAAGTCGTCATGGATCGTAATGACACCGCTGGCATTACCAATCTGCTGCAAGGCCTGGATGCAACATCGCTGAAGGGAGCCCGGAGATCGGTTCAGCATCGTTCCGGCGATCAGATTAAACAACTCCAGCAGGTGCTTGATAAATCCCGGATGGAAGGAAGTGCACTGCAGGGCCATGCGAAACTCGTGAGAGCGGAAGAATCCTTAACGGCGGAACTTCAGAATGTGGGCGTTGACCTGCCGCTTGAACTTGCTGTTAAGCAGTTGAAGGATTTGGGTGATTTGAATCTGCAGCAGAACAATATGGAAGGCTTTATCGCCGTGCAGCAGGAAATCATCCGCCGCTATCCGCAGACTGAAGATGGTCGACTGGCGGCGGAGATGCTGTTTCTGTTTTACTCGTCTGCCGAAACTCGCTACTACCGAACTCGTTCAAAAAGTGGCTCACCGTTTGGAGCCTCTGTCGCTACTGCTTCTGTTGATTCTCCCGCCGTCGGTAATACGTTGACTCCTCAAGCGGGCGCTATGAATGTTAATGGCTCAGATGCTGTCGGCGGTTCTGGCTCCGCCAATGGTACAAACTCCGGCGTTGACTCAGGCCCGGCCGGCGCAACGTTCATCACGCCCGAGAGTCGCAGTCCGCAGACTCAGGGATTTGTTCCACAGGGGCAGGGGCAAGATCCGGTTGCGGCCCTGCAGGAGCGATGGGACAGTCATGCCGCGACGGCATTTCGCATTCTTTCAGCCAGAGATGCTTCGCAGGTCTCAACGCGTCAGATTGATCCGGCGGTGCTGCTTCGCTACGCCGTGAATCAGAGACAAGTCGACGCGGCCGGGGAGCAATCGAACGCTTTAGCGGAACTTAGTCAGCGGCCGGACGAGTTTGGTCTGTTTGCGAAATCAGAAATGCAGCTTAGAGCCGCAGCGACGTCCCCGTTGCCTCTGTTCAATCTGCCTCGCCAGACAGAGCGACCATTCCTGGATGGCCGGCTGACTGATTCGATCTGGGAGAATGCTCAGGAGATTTCACTGCGTTCTGGTTCTGGTCGGAGACGATCAAATTCCTCGAACGCCGATTCGGGTGCCAGCATCGACGAGAGCGATGACACTGTTCGCAGCTTCAGCATGTTGGCGTGGGATGAAGAGTTTCTGTACATCTCAGCACGGCTGGAAAGAACTCCGGCCCATGATAACGACGTGGAACTTGCGGCGGCTCGCAGTCATGACGCGAAACATGGAGACAAAGATCGCTTCGAAATAGAACTCGACACTGACCGCGACTATGTCACGTCGTTTCAGTTGACGGTTGATGAATCCGGGCAAACCAGTGACCGCTGCTGGATGCTGACTCGCTGGAATCCTCAGTGGTACGTCGCTGTTGACTCCGATGAATCGGCCTGGCGAATCGAAGCTGCGATTCCCTTCTCTGAACTGATTTCACGTCCCGCGAAGGCGGGTGATATCTGGACCGTCCGCATGAGACGCATTCTTCCCGGGGTTCTCGAGCATAGCTCGATGAGCGCAGACGGTGTCGCCACCGCGGGCAAAACTGGCATCGTGCGATTCATCCGACCCAAAGTTACAACGGAATCTCGAATGAGGAAGTCGAAGCAATAAGAGCCGGTTGAAATGGGTTTCCAGAACTTTTCGGCCGCCCTGGACTGCGCCCTTTCTGCCCGAAAATGGACGGAGAGAGGGCAGCGTGGCGGTGTCAGGTTACGGAAATGGTTCGAGATAGTCTCCGAGAACGGTGTGCCTGTGTTCGCCAGGGCGAACCTGTCACACCCTACAAATTGCAGCGTTTTTCTGTAGGGTGTGACAAGTTCGTGTTAGCGAACGCAGGCACACCGATTGAGTCTCCATTTGATTCAAACCATATGTTATTTGAGGACTGTTCCTCAACATGAAGCATCCGACCAAATTTTGGTCGTTCAATTCCATACCGGACAGCTCATGTCACAGGGCAGCCCATGTCCGGGGCTGAACGATTCCCTGTGCCGGGAAACGTGGACTAACTTGCAAGCGCCGGCGTGGTCAGGAGTGCTCCCCGCAAAGCGCATTTGCGATGATAGCTTGATGGGCGAGTGGCATTCCTGCAAAGATCCGCTGTCCGTGGAAGACATTTGCTCCTGATCCCTGCATGATCAGGTTGAAAGTTGAATCAGTCGCAGTTCAAATCAGCGCTGACTTCGTTGTTCTGCTCGACGGTTTCGAGGTCGCCTTGATTTACGCAGATGACTCGATCGTTGGTGTTGACTGGAAGAATTTATGAGTTCATCGAAAAGTGTCACAGGCAACAAGTCATCCTCCGATGGGGGATGGCTACATTTCCTGGGCAATGTTGTGGGATCAATCATCATCCTCGGACTGGGCGTTTTTGGTCTGCTGTTCTTCGGCAGAAGTCCGGAAGTGCCAACGGATACGTCGCGGCTGAAGTCCGCGTCAGAAGCTCCTTTGGTGGAAACAGCCGAGGTGACGCCGTGGGACAAGCCGTTTCACCTGGATATCGATGGCGAGGCGACCAGCTATCGAGTGCTGACTGTCGGAGCAGAGGTCACCGGACGCATCCTGAAGAAATCCGAGGAGACTCGAAGCGGGACCTTCGTTAATCAGGGGGATGTTCTGTTCGAAGTTGATCCGGTGAACTATCAACTGGATCAACAGCGTTTACAGGCTCGTGCTGATCAGGCAACTCAGGAACTGAAGGCGATTGAAGTTGACCTGCAGAACGGGGCGGCTTTGCTAAAACTGGCTCAGGAAGACAATGAGCTGCAAAAAGAACATCTCGAACGAGTCAAAACGGCGGCGGCTCGCAAAGCCGCTTCTGAAGCGGAACTGGATAGTGCCGCACGCCAGGAATTGACGTCTCGCAATGCCGTGCAGATGCAGCAGAATCAGTTGAACACTTTGGCTCAGACAAAGAAAACCAAAGAAGCAGCACTCAAGCTGGCCGAGGCCGAACTGCAAAGAACTCGCGTCGATCTGGAACGCTGTCGCATCGTGGCTCCGATCAACGGACGCATTGTGGATGATATGAAAGAAGAAGGCGACTACGTGAAGCCCGGCGATACGCTGGTTCACATCAGCGATTCCAGCCGCATGGAAGTGAAGTGCAGTCTGAAAGGTCAGGAGCTGGCTTGGATCTGGCAGCACGGACAGCCATCCGACGAACCTCCGATCGCGACTTCGGAAACATCGGCGAAAACAGAAGCGGCGCCAGCAGAGAACACTGCTTCCTCCGGTGATGCGCAGGCAGCGGCTGAACCTCGCAAGGCCGATCCGTTTCAGATGCCAAACGTTCCTTGTGAGATCGCGTTTGAGTTTGAAGGAGTGGAGACCGTCTGGGATGGTTATCTGTCGCGGTATGAAGGCTCCGGGATGGATCGAGCGACCAGGATGTTTCCCTGTCGCGTGATTGTCGATGCGCCGGAGAAGACTCGCGTGAACTCTCCGGATGGTCTGAATCAGGTCTCGCCCCCAACGCTGCTCAGCGGCATGTATGTGACCGTGCGGATTCCGATCGATTCCCCAGTGCAGTTGTTGCAGGTTCCGGCTGAATCGATTCGCCCGGGTGGCCAATTGTGGGTCGTGCGCGAGGGAAAGCTGAAAGTCGTTTCAGTTTCACTGGTCCGCGTCGATGGTGATCTGGCTCTTGTACGGCAGGAACAGCCTACGCTGAAGGCTCAGGATGTCGTGATCGTTTCTCCGCTGGCCTCTGTTACGGACGGGATGCTGGTCACCGTCGCTTCTGACTTGAAAACTGTACCTCCACCTTCAGCTTCTGCAGATACACCAGGCAAGAGCGAACAACAGCCAGCGGCAGATGCGAAGGACAGCTCGGCGAAATCACAGCCGGAGGTGAAGCCATGAGCGGTTCCATGGTGCGTTGGGCGATTCGTAACACGCCCGCAATGAACACTGTTGTGCTGGCGGTGCTGGTGGTCGGTGTGTTGTCAGCGTTCATGCTGCGGCGCGAAGTGTTTCCGCAGTTTGAGCTGGAGATCATTCTCGTCGCCGTTCCATATCCCGGCGCGAGTCCGGATGAAGTAGAAAGCGGTATCTGTCAGAAGATTGAAGAGGCCGTTCGTTCTGTCGATGGCATCAAAAAAGTGACTTCGGTCGCGGCGGAAGGCGTCGGCAATGTTGTGATTGAAGTGCGCAGTGACGTGCCCAGCGTGCAGAAGGTTCTGAATGAAGTGCAGTCACAGATCGATCGCATCCCCAGCTTTCCGGATCTTGCTGAAGAACCGAACGTGCAACAGGTCACGTTCCGCAACAAAGCGATTACGGTCGGAGTAATTCAGGAGAACTCTGAAGCTCCCGATGCGGAACTTCAGCTCCGTGAAATCACCGAACAGGTTCGTGATGACCTGCTGCTGATTCCTCAGATTTCGCAAGCTGAAATTATGGGCGAACGCAAGTTTCAGATCGATGTCGAGATTCCTGAAAAGACGCTGCGAGAATACGGCCTGACGTTAACCGATGTGTCGCGTCGCATTCGTCTGCGAAACCTGGAATTGCCAGGTGGAACGATTCGTGATCAGGGCGAAACGTATCTGCTGCGTGGCAAAGACAAACGAGTCCTGGGAGATGAGATCGCATCCATTCCATTGATTACTCGCGCCGACGGAGTTGTGCTGACCGTTGGCGAACTGGGACAAGTCAAAGATGAATTTGTCGATACGACATCCATCAGCCGCATCAATGGGAAACCTGGCCTCGCGATTGATGTCAGTGCTGCATCGCGTGAGGACCTGTTGGCGATGGCGGACGCGGTGAAGGATTATGTAAAGCAGAAAGATTTGCCACCTGGCTACGAATTTACAACCTGGGCAGATAGCTCGATTGAAGTGCGAGACCGTCTGGATCTGCTGTTGCGAAACGGCATGCAGGGGCTCATTTTGGTCTTCGTAATCTTGTCGTTGTTCCTCGACCTGAAGCTGGCCTTCTGGGTCGCAATGGGGATCCCGATTTCGTTGCTGGGAGCCTGTGCGGTGCTCTGGCAGTTCGATCAGACACTCAACATGCTGTCTCTGTTTTCGTTCCTTATCGCGTTGGGGATCGTGGTCGATGACGCCATCGTGATCGGCGAGAACGTGTATGCTCACCGAGCCATGGGCAAGACGCCGATGCAGGCGGCCATCGATGGAACCATCGAGGTTGTGCCGTCCGTATTCTCCTCAGTCGCAACAACTGTTTTTGCTTTCGTGCCGATGTTCTTCGTGACCGGCGTGATGGGGAAATTCTTCGCGGTCATGCCGCTGGCGGTGATTGCGATTTTGACGATTTCGTTGACCGAGGCGACATTTGCTTTGCCGTGCCACCTTGCACACGATTCGGGCAAACCGTCTCCGCTGACCTCAGGATTAAACCGCTTCACAAACTGGGCTCTCGACACATTCATCACTCGGATTTATCAGCCCGTCGTTAATTTCTGCGTGGGTAACCCTGCCATCACGGTTAGCCTCGCCGTTACGTTTCTTCTGTTGACGACAAGCCTGGTGACCAGTGGGACTGTGCCCAGTATTTTCTTCCCGAAACTGGATGCACCGGAAGTCATGGCCAAAGTGATCTTCCCGGATGGAACACCTAGTCGCGTCACCGAGCATGCCACTGAACGTATCGAAAAGGCCATTCTCGACATCAACAAGAAGTATTCGACGCCTGAACGACCTCTGATGCTGGCAACTCATCGCATGGTCGGATTGGTTAAGGATGATGCACCAGGTGGCGGTCAAACGACGGAAGGCAGTCACGCGGGTTCTGTCTATGCTCAGTTGGTTGATGGCGGACTGCGTGATGTCACCAGTGAAGAAGTTGTTCAGGAATGGCGAAATGCGGTAGGGCCAATCGCGGGAGTGGAGACTCTGACGTTCGGTTCACAGTCTCGTGGTCCGGGTGGAAAGCCGATCGAGTTCAAGTTGCTGGGGCCTTCGACGGATATGAAAGAACTGGAAGCCGCTGTTGAAGAAGTCAAAGCAAAACTGGCGACGTACAAAGGTGTGTTTGACGTGTCCGATGATTCTCGCCCCGGGAAATGGGAGCTTCAGCTTCGTGAAAAAGAAGATGCTGTGGCCCTCGGTGTTCCGCTCGAAAGCATCGCTCGCACTGTCCGCGCGTCGTATTACGGCGAAGAAGTCATGCGTCTTCAGCGTGGTCGTCATGAAGTGAAGTTGATGGTCCGTTATCCGGAAGAAGATCGCAAATCGCTGGCTCGCTTTGATGATATCCGCGTCGACGGTGGCGACGGAATACAGCGTCCAATTACGGAACTGGCAGATGTGTCTGTCAGTCGAGGATATTCAGAGATTAACCGCATCGATCAGAAACGATCGATCACGGTCTCATCAGATATTGATGAAAAGGTCGGTAACGCTAAGGAAATCGTTGGGAATCTCCAGCAGACTTTCATGCCCGACCTTCTGAAAAGATATCCGTCTTTGCGAGTTCGCTGGGAGGGACAACAGGAGCAGGATACAGAGTCGGTGCGAAGTCTTGGCATCGGACTGGGAATCGCATTGATCGCGATGTATGTCCTGCTGACGATGGAATTCACGTCTTACGGACAGCCGATGGTGGTGATGACGATCATTCCCTTCGGGATCGTCGGAGCGGTCATTGGTCACTGGGTCATGGGAATTCCACTGACGTTGTTCAGCACTTTGGGGCTTGTGGCTTTGACGGGAATCGTGGTGAATGACTCGATTGTTCTCGTCGACTTTATCAACAGTGCCGTCCGTGGTGGAATGCCGTTGAATCAGGCCGTGCTCGAAGCCGGTGCTCGGCGTTTCCGACCCGTAATGCTGACTTCGCTGACAACGATCGCGGGGCTGGCGCCGATCCTGACCGAGACATCCTTCCAGGCTCAGTTGGTGATTCCAATGGCGGCCAGTCTGTGTTTCGGGCTGATGACGTCGACCGTACTTGTACTCGTACTGGTCCCGACGTTTTATCTGATCTACGCTCGAATCTTTGGCGTTACGGTGGATGAAAAATCCCCGGAAGCCGCTGGTGCCACGCCGGTGCTTGAGTTGTGAGCAGTGCGGTTGTTGTCGGTTTTTTCGTTTAACGGCAAGCCGCAGGCGTCGTTGTTTGTTTGCGACTACGCCTACGGCTCGCCGTTAAACAAAAAGGCGCAATGCGGATTAAATCAACACCCGTGGCTCTCGCCATTCGGCTCACAAAAAATGACTCCGCCGGGTGACTCGCTCTTATTGCTTGATTCCTTCAAGATGCGGCCAAATCAATCGCGTTTGAAATCCCCGGAACCTTAGTCCAACTCGGTGTGTCGCACGGTGACGATGTCTTCGCTTCAGGATATTGAACAATCTCTTTCACTGGTCATGCAGGCTGATCAATTCTCCCTGCGCAAAATGCTGCGCATTGTGAGGGAGTCCGAGAAGGCCGGAAAAGCGACCGACAAACTGCAGGAGAAACTTCGCTCGCAGTTTGAAAAGTCTAAACGCCGCCGCGAAGAACGAGCCGTCTGGAAACCTCGCCTGCAGTGGGACGAAGAACTCCCAGTCGTTGCTCGCAAACAGGAAATCATCGACACGATTCGTGACAATCAAGTCGTGGTGTTGTGCGGTGAAACAGGATCCGGCAAGTCGACTCAGTTGCCCAAAATCCTGATTGAAATGGGACGAGGACTCAGCGGAGTTATCGGGCATACCCAACCTCGTCGAATCGCCGCTCGCTCCGTCGCCGCGCGATTGGCCGAAGAGATGAATTGCCGACTTGGTCACGAAGTCGGTTTTCGAATTCGCTTTACCGACAGCAGCGGTCCGAATACGCGAGTTCGTCTGATGACGGACGGGATCCTGCTGGCGGAAACTCAGACCGACCGTTTTCTCGACCAGTACGATACGATTATCGTCGACGAAGCCCATGAGCGATCTCTGAACATTGACTTCCTGCTGGGATATCTCAAGCGTCTGCTGCATAAGCGACGTGATCTGAAAGTGATCATCACGTCAGCGACGATTGATGCGGCTCGTTTCGCAGAACACTTCAGCGAAGGCCCGCGTCCAGTTCCGGTGCTGCAGATTTCCGGGCGCATGTATCCGGTTGATATTCGTTATCGCCCGCTGGATCCGAATGAAGGAGTCGATGGACGCAGCCTGTCCGCGCTCGGTGATTCCGATGATGACAATCGTGAACCCCGCGACTGGCTGGATGGTGTTGCTGACGCCGTCGAAGAAGTTTCCACGATCGACAGTGGGCACATTCTGATCTTTCTGCCCACGGAACGAGATATCCGTGAGGCCGACAAACGTCTGGGAGGCCGAAAGTTTCGCGGTGACACGCCTCAGGTGCCAACAGAAATTGTTCCGCTGTTTGGGCGACTGTCGATGGCCGACCAGACGAAAGTCTTTTCGCCCTGTTCGCATCGCCGCATTGTGCTGGCAACGAACGTGGCCGAATCATCATTGACCGTGCCTGGCATTCGCTATGTGATCGATACCGGGACGGCTCGTATCAGTCGCTATTCTGCTCGATCGCGTATGCAAAGATTGCCGATCGAGCCGGTCTCGCAGGCTTCGGCCAATCAGCGTTCCGGACGTTGCGGGCGAGTTGGGCCGGGCATCTGCATTCGGCTCTACAGTAAAGAAGATTTCGACAGCCGCGAAGCATTCACGGCTCCGGAGATTCAACGCACCAATCTGGCGGCTGTGATTTTGCGGACGATTAATCTCCGCCTGGGCAACATCGAAGAGTTTCCTTTTCTGGATCCTCCGCGATCAACCACGGTCCGCGAAGGTTACAAGACTCTCGAAGAACTCGGCGCGATCACGGTCGAAGGAGAATTGACCGAGATCGGCCGTCGCATGGCCAGACTGCCGGTCGATCCGCGCATCAGTCGAATGATTCTCGCAGCCGTTGATGAGAACGCTCTGCCGGAAGTTCTGGCTATCGCGTCACTTTTGGAGAGCCAGGATCCTCGTGAACGCCCGATCGAAAAGCAGCAGGCCGCCGATGAAGCCCATCGGAAATTCCTCAATCGCGATTCAGACTTCCTAACGATTCTGAATCTGTGGGATGCCTGGCATGACAAACAACGCAGTGGTTCTCAGGGGCAACTGCGAAAATGGTGTCAGCAAAACTTCCTCTCCTTCATGCGCATGCGCGAATGGGTGGACGTGCATGAACAGTTGAAGGATCTGCTGTCCGAAAGCGATGACCCGGCAATTTCAAAAGCCGCCAAAGCTCTGCATCATCGACACGGCGACCGCCCCGGCCCCGGCGAGCGGCAGGGCGTCAGCCCTCCGAGTTCTCCCCAGAATCCGGCTCCACAGAAATCCCCCACAAAACCTAACGACAAGCAAAAGCAGAACTCGGCTCAGGGCGCTGCCAAAGCACCACCTCCCGCAACGCCGCGTCATAACGATTTCGCCGCCACCCACCGCGCGCTGATGACGGGGTTGCTGGCCAACATCGGCTGCCAGAATCCCAACGGCGACTTTATGGGCGCGGGCGGAAACAGTTTGGCGATCTGGCCGGGATCCGCATTGTCTCCCAAGGGCGCTAAGTGGTTTGTTGCCGGTGAACTGGTCGAAACCAGCCGCCGGTTTGCTCGCACGATTGCTCGCATTCAGCCTGAATGGATTGAACCGCTGGCCGAGCATCTGGTCAGTCGCGAGTATTTCGAACCACACTGGGATCCGGTCGCCGGCAACATCATGGTGTTCGAGAAGGTCAGCCTCTGGGGCTTGCCGATCGTGCCGCGTCGAAAAGTAACGTACGCCAAAGTCGATCCGATCAAAGCTCGCGAGATGTTGATTCAACACGGGCTTGTCGAGTTTGGCCTGCTGTTCGGCGATGCTGATCCCGACAACGCCGGCGCAGAAGATTATGACGATGAAGAAGAAGCTTTGTCGCGCGGGGCATCAAAGGTTCGGCCGGGACGCAGCACGGCAGCGAATCCTTCATCGAAACGCAAAGGATGGGGGCATGAGTTTCCGTTTCTGCGTCACAACCACGATGTCTTGGATCAGTTGAAAGATCTTCAGGCACGAACTCGATCGCATCATCTGTTGCCTGGCGATGAAGTGCTGTTCGAGTTTTACGCGTCGCAGATTCCAGAAGAATGCTGTGACCGCGATCGTTTGCGTCGCTGGTTTCAGAGAACTGTGACGCGCAACGCGCGACTGTTGCAGTTTGACATCAATCAGTTCTCCGATGCCGCTCATCGCACCGAACAAGCCGCGATGTTTCCTGAATCCGCCCAGTTCGGCGCGATGCATCTGCCGCTATCGTATCAGTTGGATCCGGGCCGAGATGCGGATGGCGTAACAGTGACGGTTCCCGTCGAAGGTCTGGGTCAGCTCAACGAAACGCGTCTGGAATGGCTGGTTCCGGGTCTGCTGGAGCAAAAAGTATTGGCGTTGATTCGTTCGCTGCCCAAGCATTTCCGCCGCCACTTTGTTCCCGCACCAGATACGGCCAAGCTCGTCGCATCGGATCTGGAGTTCGGTAAAGGCGATTTGTTAACGGGTACGGCGGCTCGGCTTTCTCAGCTTGGCGGCGAACGCTTTGATGCTCGCGAATTTGACCTGAGCACTCTGGATGATCACCTGAAGTTCAATATCTGCGTCGTGGATGATCAACGCAAAACCCTTGTAGAGGGGCGTGATCTTAAAACGCTGCGTGAGACTTTGATTCAGCGAAGTCAAGCGGCCGTCGGGGCTTCAAGCAAGGCCCAGTCGGGGAATGAAGTTTCCGCAGAAGAAGCAAAGTGGACTCACGGCGGGTTCAAAGCCTGGGACTTCTTTGATATCCCCGAACACATCGAAATCAAACGCGCCGGGATGTTGATTCGATCGTTCCCGTCGCTGCAGGACGATGGGGAAACGGTTGGCCTGGTGCTTTGTCATACTCCCGAAGATGCGGCTCGCATTCTTCGCAAAGGACTGTTGAAGCTGATTCTGATTTCTGAACGCAAACGCGTGCTGATTCAGATTGGCAACATGCCTCAGATCGGACAGATTAAACTGCTGTCATCGTCGATCAAAGGGCTGGAGCTGATGAATCATCTCTCGCTGCTGATGGTGGAACGAGCTTACCTGGCAGATCAGCCACTGGCTCGCACAAAGTTTTCCTATGAGAAAGCATTGCAGCGAGGACGTGAGCGGCTGGGAACGATCGCGCAGGAGTTTGTGCAGTTCCTGCCTCACTTGTTCAGCCAGTACCATGAAACTCGACGTGCCCTTGAGCAAACTCGCGGGCCCGGCTGGGATCATCTGTTGAAGAGCATGAAGTTGCAGTTGGCCTCGTTGGTGCATCCCACTTTTCTTATCGAAACACCCTGGCCGTGGCTGATCCAGTATCCTCGATACTTTCAAGGCATTCGTCAGCGACTGCAGCGATTATCATCCGGCGGTCTGAAGACGGAGCAAACTCTGGAGTCAGAATTCGCTCCGTGGCTCGCGCGGTATGAGCAGAAACTAAAAGATCATCAGCGACAACAGAAGATCGATCCGATGTTGAGCCATTATCGGTGGATGCTGGAAGAATTTCGCATCCAGTTATTCGCGCAGAAGCTTGGCACGGCGATCAGTGTTTCATCGGCGAAACTTGAAGAGCAACTGGGCCGAGTGCTCTAGGCCGTGCCCCATACGCCACCGGGTTCATCGACAATGGCGTGAACGTAAGGGAATTCAGCGTTGATCATCGCTTGGGACTGCGTAAGTTTTGGTCCGTTGTTGCGGGCTGTGTTTCGCAGCGTAGCTGCGGCAGCATTTAGCCCCAGGCTTCAGCCCTTGTCATTACCCACGAAATTCCTCGCCCGCTGCTGGCTTGCCCGGCAGTAGCGAAGTTTTGAAATTAGCAGTCAAACAATTGAAAATCAGGTCCCATGCCGGCTCGTCCGGCATGAGCCAAAGCTTTTCACTTGCGTTCCGGCTCGACAAGCGAGCCGGGGACGGCCACATTGATGGTAAGCGCCCGGCGAACAGCATTCTATTCGTTTGAGCAGCGTTCTCGTTCGAGTTTTCTTCGTTCAGCGATGGTCCAGCGGTGCTGGGGGTGGGAGGGGAGCCACGTGTTGGGCAGCAGCGACTCCGGAGGGGTGCCGAGCGGAAGCTGAATCAGCACATCCTTGAGCCAGGCCCATGGTTCGACGAGGTTGGCTTTGCAGCTGGCGATCAGAGACATCAGGATCGCAGCTCGGTGGCCGGC
>Ga0255095_1000928_pt1 | contig 13163 bp, 10 predicted proteins | sample Colum_Law_RepC_8_2_FD_188435 | JGI IMG/M metagenome (GOLD analysis project Ga0255095, IMG submission 188435) | Freshwater microbial communities from Columbia River, Oregon, United States - Colum_Law_RepC_8d | ecosystem: Environmental > Aquatic > Freshwater > River | place: USA: Oregon...
AGGAAATTCAGTGCAGTCAATTTTTTTGAAGGAGACGCGGGGAAGGAAACGAGCGCCTGCCCCGGTGGCGGTCAGCAGGTTGCTGAAAATGGCGGCAACGAACGTGCTGTTCCCAATCACTCAAAATCGCAATTTCCGGGTAATCGAAGGTCTGTGGGAGTCAGGGTCGTTCTACTTGCAACGATTCGTGGACGTTGTGGAATCCACACCGGCTGAACCGCCGTTTATTCGACTGCGTCAATCAACGATCGCGATTCTCCAATTGTCGGACGCCCTCTGCGAACGGGCGGGCCTCAACAGATATCATGCTGGCGCGGAGTTTCCTCAACGCGTTTGGCCAGAGGAAGAGCTAGCGAACATAAGAAGACAACTTGTCTTTTTCAGCAACGCTGATCTTGACGCACTCGGTGTCGATCGCAGCTTGCTTGAACCGTTCATATTGCCAATAGAGTTTCGACAGCAACTTGCAAACATCCCCATCTCTCGATCTCCATTACACGTATTTCCGCTACTTTCAATGACGGACGGAGTGGCATTCGTCTTGCCCGGCGCCGTAACACATTCAATCAGGATGTATCTCACTCAACAACTCGTTGGGGGCGGATACCACGCTGGTCTTGTGAGAACACTGAGCTCAGTGTATGAGCGATTCCTGAACAATGTCCTCCTGCTGCCATATCGACCGGGCGCTCACGTCGAATTCAACCATGACCAGCATCCGACAGCCGAAGCACTATATCCCATTGATGTTGGTAGGTATGTGCATCTGCTGTGCCTCTTGGATAACCTTGAGCAAATAAAAGCTACTGGCGTTGGTGGTACAAGCCCTGTCTCGACACAACTCATATCGTTGATTCACGCAAAGTGTGAGGCAGCGATGAACTACGCGAGGAAACAACGCGACTTTCGAGGTGGCATATCGCTCCTGGTCGTTTGCGGTGTTGGAGGCGGTGTCGGCGCTCCTTTGCCCACGATAGACGGCGGTTGGGAGATTTGTCCCATCGCCGCTCCAGACTTACTCACATTAGCATGGACACGTGAGTTTACTCTCTTGAGATTGTGGAAATGCCTGGAAGCGGTTAGGTCCGTGAGGGAACTGGGTGTTGAGTTCCTGAATCCAAATGGCCTTTTGAATCTCGTCGCATGGATGGAGTCCAACGGTTGGCAGGTACTTCCCCACTCAAAGGTCCCAAAAGGCTTCCGTTCAGGAAGCGGTGTAATTCAATTACCAACGAACTGTGTTTTGAACCTTCGCGTCAGCACCGCGCAACAATCAGATCGTGTCGGCATTTCGTTCAACAGCTCAGAAGTTGTCGAATGTCGCCGAGTGATAGATTCGCTACTGCCTGACGACTCGTGCCTGCCAATCTATATTCCTGTCACACCAAGTCGCAACGGCGCATTTCCATTTGTTGTTGTGTCAGGCATGTGTTCATGGTGGTGCGATGCCACAACAAGCTCTTCTTCGCGAAGCATGTTATATGAACGATCGATGATGCTGAAAGTGTGGATTCCCAGAATCGCCTCCGCAATTGAGCGGCACGCTGATCGCTTGCGTTCGACAGTATACATAGGTGTCGACTTCCTCGCACTGTCAGATATGGGCCCCATAACAGAGATCCCTGATGAAGCCGTTATTCGCCAGTCAATATCATCCGATCTTCATCGTAAAGATGGTATGGTAGTTCTGTCAGTGGGTGACGCATTTGAGCGAGGCATGCAGGATGTGAGTAATGTTTCGGAGCGAGTACTTGTAGACGAACTGTGTAGAGCTCTGTTCGACCTTTTCCGCATTGAATTAACAGACGAGACGTTTCAACGACTTTTGACGCAAATAGTTCCAAATGATGCTGCCCGGTACGTACATGCATTCTATGCCAGCCAGTTTCGCGATTTTGTATCGCCAAGCCTTCGCGGACAGATAATTGAGAGTGATGAGCTTGATTCAGCAATACTCCGGAGTGGTCTCGCGTTTTGCGTCGAGTCTCGGACAAAGGGGCGATTTTCAACTAGAAGTAAGCGACAGGCCACACAGTTCCTCAATTCGCTGGTACACAAGCTTGAATCGCAGCTGATTGGCGTCTGCCAGAGCCTCGATCGGAATCAGCTTCTCGAACAAGCACTGTGGAACCACGAAAGAGCGGTGCAGAGTCGCCAGCGTTGGATGCGCACGGCAAAGGCAAACTTTGCTCTTCGACAACAGTCGTCAGGGGTAGCAGAGGTCATTGCAGCAAGAGATATAGAACTGAGTGACACAATTTTCGCATCACTGATTGTCGCCGAGATAGCCTTATGCGAATCTCCAGTCGAAGGTGGCCTCCAGCCAGGGACACTCGACCTTTGTCGCTTGCAATGCCTTGCTGGTGCAATTGCACATTTCGGCGGATGGTCTGATGCCATTCACATGGACGCAATGTCACCTCGGCTGACCATAACGGCATTGGGTGATGTGCAGGTAGACGATGAGTTTAGGTCCCAGATTCTGATGCCGTTTGCGAAAGCAGGCAGTGGAGGACGAATTCGAGAGGCCATTCATCGCTATGCGGAGAATTTTGAACCGCCCTCCGTGGGGAAAAGCAGCCGCACATTGAACAGCGATTTTGAAGATGCGTGGAAGACTGAATTTGGCTTTTCGATCTTAGAGATGCGACAGGCGATTGATTTACTCGAAGATATTGGAATCAAGCAGGCTGTGGCGGTCTTCTCTATGAGTTGGGGCGATTTCTTGCGGATCGTTGAAAGTGCTGTTGCAGATGCGACAAAGTTCATCGAAGCTTTCGTGCTGAACTCACGCACCGAATGGCGGGACATTCCCTCGTGGTGTGATGTGAAGGACATTCAGATTTGGAGGTTTCGGCGTCAACTGTCTGTGGTCAGACGTCCGGTATTGCGCGTGACTACGGATGGGGATTCCCGGGTCCTGATCGCACCGGGGATCATACGAGAAAGTATCGCATATATACTCGATGGGTACTACGAAGGAACGCTCCCGCCACGGCACTATCGCTCTGAAGCCATGCGGCGTTGGCATGGACGACGCACTAACGAGCGGGGTACACAGTTTTCCCAGGCGGTTGCAGGGGCGTTTACGGAGCGCGGCTGGCACGCGGAAATTGAGCAAAAGGTTCACTCGCTGATCGACTGCGGCCGCGATACCGATTTTGGGGACGTCGATGTGGTGGCGTGGAATGTCGATGCGAAGCGAGTACTGATTATTGAATGCAAACATCTTTACTATGGCAAGACGGCCGGAGAGATCGCCGAGCAGTTGAGAGACTATCGTGGCAAGGTCAGGCACGATTGTCGCCGTCAGCGACGTGATGATCTTCGAAAGCACCTGGATCGAATCGAAGTCATCACGGAACATCGAGCTGTATTGCTGAACACGCTTGGGCTACCCCATGACATGCAAATCGAAGGGTGGATTTTGTTTAAGAATCCCGTTCCGATGTTGTTTGGCTGGGATGCATTTGCAGACAAAGTACAAATCGCGACATTTGAGGACATAGACAGGATCGCGGTTAAGAAAGGGTAAAAGGTGGTCTTTTGACGAGTGGCGAACAGAACATTGACTATTCGGTTGTAGCTGCATATATGCCTCGCGCTTTGTGTATGGAACTGCGTGACCCGGCCTTCCAGAAGCCTGACCAAGGGCCACGAATTCCTGAGTTCACAGACAGCACACTGCCATACTTCATGCATGAGTTGGCGCACTTGGTACAAGATCGGGCTACTCTTCGAGGCATTTCAGAGTTTCTCGACATGTGGGATCATGTAGACGCAGTGCGAAATCATCTGGAACGGTGCGGCGGAAAGATCGATATACCGCTGCTGGATCCAAAGTCTGGCAAGAGCAGACTTGGCTCTGATGGGCAATGGGCGGTTATGATGGAGTTGATCCAGCGGGAACGAGAACCGAGAGCGAAATGGGACAGCGAAGGGCAGTTCTGGGCCTTTGATTCTCATTCAATTGCAGAGCAGAAGGCAATATGGAACAAGAAGGAGGTCACGTTCCGCGCAGTGACAGTCGAGTTTCGAGACAACAATTCGCTTGAGACGTACCAACATTCATTCGGGGCGTGGGAAATCAAGGAGGCATATTCGGTAGCCGTGGGGATGCTACATGGCGGACGGTTGCCTACCTTGGGATCTACAGGATTCGAGTATCTTGCCGCGGAGCGGATCCTTACTTCCAAGTTTGGTTCCGTCTCGCCTTTACAAGTTGTGGCGATATGTCATTGGTCTCTGCATTCGCCGACGCCGGGTGCAACATTCTTTGATCTTATTGAACGGTTTCAGCAGGACGGAAATTTGCCGGATGCGTATACATTATACGATGTGGGACGTCATGAGTTCATGTCTCTCGGATTTTGTGAGCTATGTGAAAGTCTGCTGAACAATGTAGAGCTCTATGCTGCGGAACTGGGTAATGTCGGTCCTGCGGTCGCGAGTGTGTTTAGTTGGTACTTAGAGCATGCGAGGAGGCTAATAGCTGTCCAGTTCGACATGGGCAGGCGATTTCCATTGGATACGTTTCTCTGTCACGACACTTCGGAAAACAAGGGAGTCGACAAGGGAAACGGATTGCAATCGTTGTTCGCGGAAGTTGAAGTGCCACTGATTATTTGGCCCGACGGCGAGTTATATTCGATTAGCATGGATCGAGAGGAGGCTGGGCGTAACACAGTTCTAAACAGGGCAATCTGTGATTTACTGGCAAGGTTGTGGGTGAATCCTGCTGGATCGTGGAAGTGTCCCTTGTATTCCGGTTGTTCCCTGGGGCTGCGAGAGGAGAATGATTGCTTATCTCGTCCATGGAGAATGGCTCGCCATTTGGAGACTTGTCCGTATGGTTTTGCAGCCAAGATCTTGAGGCTAGAGCCAGATGCGGACTTCGCTGTGAGGCCCATCACTGACAGCGGAAGCGCGTTTTGACTCCATCTGGGAACAGCGCGCTATTCGCACGCAAAATCAGCGCCTTAATAGTCATCGCGGCGGGTATACTCGCCTCGGGGCGTGCGCAACGCTGTGAAGCACTTTGAGAGCGAAAAAAACTGGGGTTTCACAAATCCAAGGAAAATGAAATAGGCCAGATTCCCCCGAACACTAACTGAAACAATCAGTCAGAAAGGAATCTGGCCATGAGTTGCAGGATGCCGCAGAATATTGGGAACACCGGTGTAATCACCCGCATTTTCATCGGTTTAGAGGTCAGCACTCGGCGGGGCACTTTTTGCGTATGTGAGCATCCTGGCTCGCCGCAGGCGACTGATGCGCGAGGAGCCTGAAATGCACCGAATTGCTGTCAGCAATGTGCCTGCAGAGCGGGCTGAGGACGCCGGGAAATGGCGGATCGGGTCGGCGGGAGTCGCCGTCTGTGGCGGATGCATGCCTACAGTGAGACTCAACTCGAATTCACCATGCGGGGATGAAGCAACCCACCGTTGGGGCTGCAGTCACAGAACGCTGGTCAGAGCGAGGGTCAGGATTGAGGCACGTCATCCGCCACAGACAACTTCAGCACGACCTCCTGGTCCGAAGGGCGAGCAGCTTCTTCGGCCGGACCGTCAGGTCACATGCCAACGGCGTCAGGGCTGATCAACCAATTGCTGGCAGTACGACTGAGTAGAGCGGGAAACCTTTCGCAGTGATTCGAGGAAGCGGGTTGTGGGAGCCACCTTGAGGCGACTGCGAAGCCAAATTGTTCCTCTGACAGAATACACTGAAGCAGGGCGAATGCAAGCAAAAAGCGGAATTTCCTGTGCTTCCCATGGCACCCCTGTATTGACAGTGGAACATCGAGCGAAGCGACGGCTGACCGAGATCGCACAAGACGCACGTAACGCCAGTGATGACTTGGGTGACGGATGCCGTTTCCATTCCCTCGCCACGTCATGCGCACCGTTGCGAAGCCGCATTAACAGCACCCAACTGACAAAATCACCCGCGACGCCACCATTGCCATGTCATGGCCAGCCCACAAAATTGACCTCAGACGAAAGCCCCAACCGCCATCTCGTCAAGGACCACCCTGATTGCTCCGACAGCAGACAGACCATCAAAGCTGCTCAACACATGCTCCAGCTCCGGTCTGTCAAAGCCCCCACCTTCGGCGACGAATTTCAAAGTTCACACCACGGGGTCAGGACTATACCGACCTGATGCTGTCCGGAAGTCCGGTCGCACTCATCGCAAATCGCTGGAATCGCAGGAATCGCATCAGAGCACCAGAGGAAGGACAAAGAAGACGACAGAACACTGCTTCAACACCACACGAAGACCGCTGAAGTTGTCACGGTAGCCCGGAGTGCCGTCGTTGCGGTACGCACAACGAACGCTGCCCGGGCCGAAGCGCCAGGAACCACCCCGCAAAACACGGAATGAGCCGAATTCGGGCCCCTGCGGATCCGTAGCAGGTGAGCTGGCGTAGTAGTTCTCATCGTACCAGTCGCTGCACCACTCCCAGACATTCCCGTGCATGTCGTACAGACCAAATGCGTTCGGTTTGTAATTCCCCACGACGCTCGTAAAGGCCACTCCGTCCCTGAACAGAAATGGCGGATATTTGTCAAAGTCCAGGTTCGGACACTCCGCCTCAAAACTCATATCCCGCACATTGCCAAAGCCCCTGACCCTGCGTGGCGTATCACCCGTTGCGTAGCGTGTGGTCGCACCCGCACGACATGCATACTCCCATTCCGCTTCCGTCGGCAGACGACATACGGACTTCTGCCCGCGCTTGCCATACTCCTCTGTCACCCATCGACAATACGCCATGGCATCGTTCCACGAAACATTGACGACCGGATGCGTGTCCGTTTGCGGAAAACCGGCGTCGGTCCTGTAACCGGTCGCCTCAACAAAGATCCGGAACTGACCTCTGGTCAATTCATACTTCCCCATCTGAAACGCCGAGATCTTCACGCGATGCAACGGACCTTCGTCATCCACGGAGACTCGTTCCGGTACCGTGATCCCCGCCCTTGCAAGATCAGCGACCGATTCTTCACTCCCCATCATGAACTCGCCGGCTGGAATCCGGACGAATGTCACACCATGCCAGTCCTCCGTCACATCAACTGGTCTTCCCGGCTCATCCGCCAGCAGCGATGCACACCCCACACACAGCAGCAAGCACAAATCGCATACAGCACCTCTGGCTTACAGGAAAAAGACTCCCCGTACGAATCTCACCTCTCCCGCCCGTGATGTCAACCATCACCGGTCACGAATTCGTCATTGTAAGCACTGACCGGGAACCAGACGACTCGACTACAGTAGCACTCGCAACCCGACTACGTCGCTGGTGTCGCCCAGAGCACAGCCGAAACGCAGGATTCAGCAGCCCGGCAGCAGCTCGGCTCAGCAGGAGCTTCGCCCTCCCGAAGGGACGCAACGCAACAACCTTGGGAGGGCGAGGCTCCCGCCGAGCCGCACGACGCAAACGCACAACAAGCTATACGGCTCAGCAGGAGCTTCGCCCTCCCACTGGGACGCAACGGAACCACCTCGGGAGGGCGAGGCTCCCGCCGAGCCGCACGATGCAAACGCACAACAAGCTATACGGCTCAGCAGGAGCTTCGCCCTCCCACTGGGACGGAACGGAACAACCTCGGGAGGGCGAGGCTCCCGCCGAGCCGCACGACGCAAACGCACAACAAGCTCTTCGGCTCAGCAGGAGCTTCGCCCTCCCGAAGGGACGCAACACAACCACCTTGGGAGGGCGAGGCTCCCGCCGAGCCACACGATGCAAACGCCCAACAAGCTATACGGCTCAGCAGGAGCTTCGCCCTCCCGAAGGGACAACACCCGTCCCAATGCAATCCGGAACTGCGCACGGGATTTTGCGTTGATCCTTTTTTTCCCCTGTTGTGAACGCTCCAACAAAGCAGACGATCGCATACTCGTTTCCCGCAGTGGAAACGGAATCGCAATCCCATACCTCAGGGATGCGGCATCGACTGCCGATCCCCGAACGTTGCCAGGAACGCAGCATCGTGCGCAAAGGCATCCTGTGCAGCAAATCGGATGAATATTCCAGCGATAAAGGTCGACCATCACGAAGGCCGTGGTATTCGCAAATGACCAATCTATCCAGAGTTGCGCCCCGTCCTCAACGAAGCGTTTGAGATCTTCGGTGACAAGAGCGAATACTTGGTCGCAGCACCGCAGTACCGCGTTGCAGCTAACACTGCAAGGGGGCGAAAAAATTCCAGCCTGTACAGCGAATTGGCTCGTTTGTTCCATTCGCTGCGAGCGAACCGACAGAGAGAGTTACCACGCGAGTTCCTTCGCGAGTGGCGTGGGGAAGGTGCCCGGAAACGGGCATACGTACCCGATGTCCCGGACGCTTCAGGTATCGGCGTAGTCCGGAAATCGATCTACCGCAATGTGGATTACTCTCATCAGGTCACGACCTCGACCGGAAGTTAATGTTGGCCAAATGGCAAAGTTGTGATTTGCAGGCGTGAATTCCGGACTTGTGTGCGGCCAGGGGTATTCAGGGTTTGGCCCATCGCCGGAAAGCGATGGCGCAAGATGTTCGATTTGGTGTGCGATCGGTATTACGGTCCTGATCCAGCTTTGAAAATCTGAGTACCGTTTGAAGGTGAATAAGTCCGCAATTCGATCTCGGTCAGAAGCACGTATCTGCCCTGAAAATCTGAGAAACGCAGGAAACCCGGAATGTCTTTGCGGCGGTGGCGACCCGGAACGCCAAAAGTACGCCTTGGCGATCTTTTCGGTCACCATTTGCAGGTAGTGTAATGAATGGCATTGCGGACAACCCTGCCTTCGAATCAGCAGGAATGCTTCATGATCAGACTTCGCCTGGTGCCACCAGACTTCCTGGAATCTATTCATCTTTGAAGTGTGTCGCGCCCCTGAGAGACCAATTGCCAGGAAGACCGAGTTTCTGCGATTGAATGCGGTCCCATTGCTCTGGCGTGACATCCAGTACGAACAGCCTGTGTTCTGTTTCCGTGCCCATGTCAATGCCGAAATCAATTGGCTGTAAAATATCGTCGTTCCGATCGCCGATCAGATTGTTAATCTCAACAAATCGGATTTCTCGATCACCAGAATTTGTTGGCAGATAGTAAACAGCGACGATTCCGGGATCGGTTTTCAGATGTTCCGTGGCATACCAGCGAGCCATCGAAGCGCGATCGAATTGTGTTGCAGACATCAAAAAGTCTCTTGTTCAGTGTGTAGGTTCAGTGTGTCACCTGCCGCACAAAGGCAGCGGTGCCCGAGCTGACGCCAACAGACGATGATTCCAAATCCGGCACCCTCAGCGGCTGGTTACCGCCGAAAGTTGGTTCAGACCGAGGGTTAAAGAGGGCGGCGTATTTCGAGTTGACATGATTGTCAAACAACGATCACGCCCCCTTGAATGGAACGCTCACCGGCGCAGAGTTATACCATGGAAGCCGCGTCAGAACCAGCCCAAAACCATGCTCAGTTGCCGCCTCAGGTCGATGGGTGCACAGTCCTCGACGGGCCGGAGATGAAGCCGGCAAAGCGATGTCGGCCGACGTCAATCTTCGAATACGCTTCGTGCATGTCATTCACGATGCGCGATGCGGTAACGGCGAAGGCTATATGCTGAGCAATAAAGTAGAGGACGCGATGCCTGAGAGTGTCGTCCTCAACCCAAACGGCTCCGTTCTCTGCAACTGGGAACAGCACGTTCGTTGCACCCAATTTCAGCAACCTGCTGACCGCCACCACGGCAGGCGCTCGTGTCCTTCCCCCGCGTCTCCTTCAAAAAATTGACTGCACTGAATTCCGTTCTGCGAGTCCGGCCTTGCAAATTACCGAACAGTCAGCGGTGCCCATCCATTCATCACCAGCGAAGCAGACGATCGCATACTCTGTTCCCGCAGTGGCAACGGAATCGCAATCCCATACCTCAGGGATGCGGCATCGATCGCGGATCTCCGAACGTTGCAAGGAACGCAGCATCGTGCCCAAAGGCATCCAGTCCAGCAGGTGGATGAGTCACCCGGAGCCAAATGTCCAGCAACACGACGGACGTGGCATTCGTAACTGACCAATCTTTCCAGTGTTGCGACCGATCCTCGACGAAGCGTTCGAGATCGTCGGGGACAAAAGCGAATATTTGGTCCCCGCACCGCAGTGCCACGCCGCAGCCAACACAACGGTGGGTTGGAAGAACGCCAACCTACGCAGCGAGATGACACGTTGACTGCGCCGTGCCGGCGCCTCGCGTTGGCCACGATTGTTCCATTCAATGCGGACAAGCAGACAGACCGAACTGAAACGCGAGTTTCCACTGCACGGAGTCTGTTCCCTGTCGCTCCGAGTCGCGAAATACTTTGTTCCTGTAAACGGAACTGAGAGATTTGGCCACTCTGCATAGGCCACTCCCCAACCCATGTTCGATACTGAATCGGCTCCGGACGGACAGACATAGACCGGGACCACCGCTTCCCGGACAGACTTGTTCACAGGATCGGTTGCCATTGCAGACCACTCGATCCTATCGCGTAATGCCTGCTGTTCCAGATATGGAAGAAGCTCGACGCGCCACGAATGCATATGGAAGAGATCCCATTCCTGAAGCGGATAGGCCAGCGAAGTACCGTTGTACAGCGACGGAAGTGACCCGTTTGTGGCTTCGAAAGCCTGACATGCCAGAAGTATCTGACGTTGATTGTTCTGACATTGAGTCCGAGGTGCGGCCTCGCGGGAGTACTGGACCGCTGGAATGCTGATGGCCAGCAGAATCGCAATGACTCCGGTAACGACCAATACCTCGGTCATCGATACTCCGAGCCGTTTCGAGGTTCTTCTGTTGCCACGACCGCGTTTCAACATGTTAATACCCTGAATGCAGAGACTCGATGGTACCGCGCTGCACATCAATCAGCGTCTCAACAAGACGGGCATCGAACAGAATTTGTGTAAGAATCCCTGGCATAACGAGGGTGTTCACCGGGTTACGGCCGGCGGAACCTCGAAAAACAGGAACTCCGCCGGCCGCAGCTCCTGTGCAACGCTGTGTCAGGCGTTTGTTTTCTGCAGCTTCACCGAGTCTTCATACAGGGTATCCGGGCAAATGTCCTGCTCATTCGGCCAGACAACAGTGCCGCCCTCGACCGACGCGCGAACAAAGTATTCCGGATCTTTGAGCTCGCTGAAAACTCCGTATTCAAGAAACGGAGAGCAGTCAAACACCCCCTCTTCGCCGTTCGTAAATCGCACATGAAGCGTCAAGTCGCGATTTGCAACCACTGAATTTACGCGTGGATTCATGATTACACCAGCGGTCGAATTCGAGGAGATTTCTGGCCTTTAACTGCAAGCGACTACGCTGCAGTCAATTCGGCTTGATGGATTTCCACCCAAGCCAACACCAGGTGCATCTTACGGGCGGCAACCCGCCTTCCAATACGTCACCTTCAGGAATTGCAACGACAACTTCTGAATCCTGGAAGCGGGCGTGAATATGCGGCCGACTGTGCCGTCGATTGTCCAGGTAGTACATAGCAACAGTGATGCCATAGAAGGAGGATAGAACAGGCATTCACGATCCGATCATTTTCCCGCGGAACGCCAAAGGTAACCGGGGCGAAGCCAGAAACCTTGGGATACGAAAAACGTCAACCGCCGCTCCGGTTGACCGCCTTGTTAGCCACTCTTTTCGCATCCCTGTGCGACAAGAGGTGTGCAGAGCCCGGGGCCACACCACCTTTGAACCGTTGCAGTTCCCGTCCCACCTTCAGCAGAGCAAGCCCGCATCGTCTCTATGCGCGACAAATTCGAAGCGCTCACCAGCTCTATCACCGTAGGCTTGCCAAGTGAGATCGACTGGCGGCAGAAGCAATGCGAATACTATCGCGACCTGCTGCTGAGCTTCTTCAAACCGGCTTCACCCAACGATGCCGCTGAATACAGCCCTGATGCCGCTGAATACGCTGAAAAACGCTGAATTTTGAACAGGAAGGGCGAAACGTCATGCAGACATCACATCTTCTTTTCAGCGTCTTCCGCGTCTTCTGCGGCCAACTGCACGCAATGATGCCGCTGAATACGCTGAAAAACGCTGAAATTTGAACAGCAAGGGCGAAGGGTCAGGCAGGCACCACATCTCCCCTTCTGCGTCTTTCCGCGTCTTCTGCGGCCAACTGCACGCAAATGATGCCGCTGAATACGCTGAAAAACGCGGAAATTGGAACAGGAAGGGGGAAACGTCGTGCAGACATCACACCCTCTTTTCAGCGTCTTTCCGCGTCTTCCGCGGCTAATTACACGCATTGCTGCCGCTGAATACGCTGAAAAACGCGGAAATTTGAACAGGAAGCGCGAAACGTCATGCAGACATCACACCCTCTTTTCAGCGTCTTTCCGCGTCTTCCGCGGCTAATTACACGCATTGCTGCCGCTGAATACGCTGAAAAACGCTGAAATTTGAACAGGAAGGGCAAAACGTCATGCAGACATCACACCCTCTTTTCAGCGTCTTTCCGCGTCTTCCGCGGCTAATTACACGCATTGCTGCCGCTGAATACGCTGAAAAACGCGGAAATTTGAACAGGAAGGGCGAAACGTCGTGCCAGACAACACATCTCCCCTTCTGCGTCTTTCCGCGTCTTCCGCGGCTAATTACGCGCAATGATGCCGCTGAATACGCTGAAAAACGCGGAAATCGGAACAGGAGGCGCGAAGCGTCAGGCAGACATCACACCCTCTTTTCAGCGTCATTCCGCGTCTTCCGCGGCCCGCTGCACGCATTGATGCCGCTGAAAAACGCGGAAAAACGCTGAATTCGGAACAGGAAAGGCGAAGCGTCATGCAGACATCACACCCTCTTTTCAGCGTCATTCCGCGTCTTCTGCGGCCCGCTGCACGCATTGATGCCGCTGAAAAACGCGGAAATTTGGACAGCAAGGGCGAAGGGTCATGCAGGCACCACATCTCCCCTTCAGCGTCTTTCCGCGTCTTCCGCGGCCCACTTCACGCAATGATGCCGCTGAAAACGCTGAAAAACGCGGAATTCGGAACAGGAAGCGCGAAGCGTCATGCAGACATCACACCCTCTTTTCAGCGTCATTCCGCGTCTTCTGCGGCCCGCTGCACGCATTGATGCCGCTGAAAAACGCGGAAATTTGGACAGCAAGGGCGAAGGGTCATGCAGG
>Ga0255095_1000929_pt1 | contig 13163 bp, 7 predicted proteins | sample Colum_Law_RepC_8_2_FD_188435 | JGI IMG/M metagenome (GOLD analysis project Ga0255095, IMG submission 188435) | Freshwater microbial communities from Columbia River, Oregon, United States - Colum_Law_RepC_8d | ecosystem: Environmental > Aquatic > Freshwater > River | place: USA: Oregon | collected...
GCACGAACTCGTCGGTGGCGAAGTCGTCGGTCGACCCACCGCCGGTGCAAATCACCGGCAGGGCGCAGCCCATGGCCTCGAGGACCGGCAGACCAAAGCCCTCGCCGCGGTACGGGTGCACGAGGCAGTCGCAGGCCGTGTAAAGACCGGCCAGTTCGCGCTCGGGCAATTCCTGATCGAGGTAAACGATTTCCGGGGTATTCGGATCGGACTGCGCCTGATGGATCCGGTCCGACAAGGTCTGTCCCTGATAGGCGGACTTGCCTCCGAAATCCTTGATGACCAGACAGACGTCGTCCGATCGGCGGAAGGTGGCGAGGTAGGTCTCCAGGAGCAGGTCGGCCCCCTTGCGGGCGATGGTTCCGCCCACGAAGAGGAACTTGAATTTCTTGCCGGTGGCGATGGGCGTGGGGGCAGATCCCGGATGGTGCACAGCCGGGTTGTAGCCATTGGGCAAGACCTTCAGCTTGTCTGACGGAATGCCGGCTTGCAGGTACAGGCTTCGGACGTACCGGCTGGGGCACCAGATTTCGTCCACGTTCTTGGCTTGCTGGGCCCATTCCGCAGGGATGGACCCGTATTCCCAAGGCTGGATGAGCACCCAGGCGCCGTGCTCGGGGCGTCGCCAGTCCGGTGGCCAGGCATGGCGCAACGTGATCACGCTCTCTGAGGGGGAACGCCGCAGGACGCGTTGAGTCCAGCCCTTCAGTTCCGGAGGCACCGGACCGTTGACAGAGGTGTTGGTTGATACGGCCACCGCACGGAACCGCGGTTCCTGATTGAGGCCTTGGATCAAAGACCGGTTCACATGCGATAAGGAACCCAAGTCGAGGAAGGAACCCTCGAGGGCCAGGGTCATCGTGGTGGTCGGAGCCTCTGAGACGGGCGCATGAAGATCCACTATCGGCGCCGGCGGAAGGTGGGCCGAGACCAGCGAACGCTCGATGGTCTGCAAGCGTCGGATCACCACATCGGCCACCGCATCACGGCTGTAATGGCGGGCCATGTGCTTGCGGGCCGCCTGGCCCTTGGTACGGGCTTCATCGGGGTGGGTGAACACCCGACGCATGAGCGATCGCAAGTGGGTCTCGGAGGGATTGGCCCAGTGGTGACCCTTGTAGTGCCACAGCTCAGGCTCGAGCCCGCGGGCTTCGACCATTTCATAATCGATGAGGTAGCTGGTCTCCTCGGACATGAACTCCGTGTTCGCGCTCCAGTTCGTCGCGATGACCGGCCGCTCCATGAGCATCGCCTCGTGCTGAGGGCGTCCCCATCCCTCCCCCCGGCTCGGCGCCACATAGCAGTCGCAGGCGAGGTACAGGCCCGGCAATTGGTCGCTGGGCACCTGGTCGGCGATGAGTTCGATGCGGGGGATTTTTTTGTCCCCGAGTCCGAGGGTTGCGGTGAAGTCCGCGATGCGCCGGCGAATTTCCTCCGTCGGATCGCCTTCGGGCTTGGAGAACAAGTAAGTCCGCAGCCACAGGCACACGTCGTCGTCGGCCGAGAACTCGCGCAAATAAGCGGCCAACAAAACGTCCCAGCCCTTGCGGGAGGACCACTCGAAAATGGACAAGAAGTTGAACCGGGCCTGGTTGGGCAACGGGTAGACCGTGTGCCGGGCCGGATCAAAAAACTCCGAATCCACCGCACCCGGAATCACCACCAGTTTCGAGCGCTCCACGCCACTGGCCGCGAAGGTCTCGACATTGTATTGCGACGGCACCCAAACCTCATCCATCCGATTGCAGGACGCAACCCACTCCGGCGAGATGCGATCAGTCTCGAACATCGTGCGCCCAATGCTGTAGTCGGCGTCGGGGAGGCGAGTGAAGAACCCTGCAGGGCCATGGGAGATACAAATGCCGCCACGGAGCGTTCCGAACCGGTCGCGCATCCGGAACAGCGCCTCGCGGTCTGCAGCGGGAAGGCCTCGAGTAAATGTTGCCGATTCGATCGAGGAATTATGGAGAATGCCGAGAGTGCTCCTCTTCTCCAACGGCAGGACAAAGTTGATCGCCTCGCTGGCGTAACCACTCGGATTGAAGAATGGGGCCGACCAGCGCAGGGGGAGGCCCGATTCCGTCGATCGCCGATGCATTTGACGCCCGGCTGGGGTTATCACCATGGTATACCGACCGTCATCGTGGGTGGTCGAGCTGTGGCGATTGAAGGACGGACGGATTCCGGCCTTCCTCAACCTGCTGGAAAAATCCAGGTCTTCGCCTTGGTAGAATCCCCGGCCGTCGTCCCATTTCACTCGGTCGGCCACCTCGGCTTTGAGCAAAATCAGACCTCCGGTGATGTACACATGGTCATCATCGTCGGTGTAGTCCAGCAACACATGCCCGCGCGGGCCTCCATGAGTGGCCCAATCCCAGAATCGGGATCCGTCTGGATTCAGAATGCGGACAGACAGCGCCTCCCAATCGTCTCCATAGCGCTGGAGACCGGTGTAGAAATCGTCGTGGAAAATGAAGTCGTCATCCACCACCACAAAATGGTCATACCGGGCGGCGGCAGTCAGCGCGTTGCGCATTTCACCCAACCGTCCGTTGCGAGCGGCGTCGACGGTAAGGACCGTTCCGACACCATCCGGGAGCTCGGTGGGCGGTTCGCCGCCGACCAGGATTTCGAACTGAGGAATCTTGAGCGCGCGGATGGATTCGATCTCACGTGCTAATTTTCGGGGCCTCTTGCCGTTGGTGATGATGAGGAAAGACCAACCCGGTTCCCGTTGGGGACTTTTAACTTGAGCCTGTGGCGCGACGGCTGGACTTGGGGTGGTTGATTCAAGTTCTCCAGACAAAATGGGAGCAGGCGATAACGCGGTAGTCGAGGAAGCGATGCGAACCTCGAGTTCACCAACAATGATGTTCAGATCTGGGTGGGCTGGCCCCAAGGTCTGAGCTCTGCGGTAATGTTCCAACGCTGCGGCGGTGTCATCGTTTTCCAGCGCCTTCAAGCCGAGGCCAATGGCTTCATCTTGCTCGGGCGTCAATGCCACGGCCACGCTGTGCTTGGTCTCCAACTCCTGAAGCCTTGCCTGAATGTCGGGGTCATTCGGAGCCAAACTCCGGGCGTTTTGATAAACCTCGATGGCCGTCTGAGGTTCATTCAATTTCAGCATGGATTCGGCGAGAATCACCATGCCGTCGGTGTTCTGGGGTTGGACAGCCAGTAACTCCTGACAAGTTTGGGCGCAATGCAGCCACCGCTGCTGTTTGAAGAGAACATGAGCCAGTAGCAGCAGCGCATCGGCACCCTTGGGGTCCAAGGCCAATGCTTCTCGGGCGATGGCTTCGGCCTTGTCGAGGGGGTCCTTAGCAGTGGGAAATCGGGATGGCTGTGGGGCAGGTGTGATTGCCGTTTCCTGATGGATCACATGGATCGCAGAGTTGAGGTTCAGGTTTGGTGTCGGTTTTTCCGCTGCTTCACCTGTTAAATCCAAGATACGAATCGCCTCAGAAATCTCTTGGGAAGAATAGGCCTGAGGATTGTTCAACCGCAGTTGTGCCTTGAGGAACCTATCTTTCACGACTGCCTGGGAGAAAACGCCAGAGTCTTTGGCTCGGTAGATGAAATGGGCCTTGGGGATCCGTTTGCCTATGAATCCGGCTAAGGATGCCCCCAGCCAGAAATCCCAATCCTCATACCCTCGGATATTGGTCCGATATCCTCCAAGTGTTTCCCAGACCTCTCTTCGATACATCGAACAGTACGCGAGTTGATTGTTCACTCGTAAGAGCTCTGATCGAAACTCGCCGGTGGCCTGAATATACTGGGAATTGTCGGGTGACTGGTTGATGAAGTCCGTATATACGACTGAAGACTCCGGGTTTCGATTAAACGTATCCAGGCATTCAGTAATTATCCTTGAACCCAAAACATCATCGGCATCGAGTGGTAATATAAATCTGCCTTTGGCAACCTTGATCCCGTTGTTTCTTGATATTGCCGGTTGACCGGAATTGGGTTGATCAACGAGAGTGATACGCGTGTCTGTGAACTCCTTGATGCAGGACTCGATGACTGCCTTGGAATTGTCAGTGCTCCCGTCATTGACTACTATGACCTCAAGATCGGAAAAGGTCTGATTCACCACACTGAGGATGCATTCTCTGACGTATGCCGCGTAATTATAGCATGGAATGATGACGCTGACCAAAGGCGAACCGGAGCCGCCTGTGGGGGTGGCAAGATTTTCAACGTACTTTATCAATGCGTTGGTTTCCTCCTCTTCTGCGTCATGTTTCGCCGGAACGATTGGGGAGGGCACTGAATCCCGGATCCCTAGAAGAACATCCACACAAAAATCTAGACAATGATGTTTTCCAGGTTTCAGGTCATCAGACGACTTGCAGTCCAGGATGCCATTGTGAACATCTGGCATGCGGACCAATGGGAAAGATATGTTCCAGCGGTAGATGTACGCGTAAACAAACCGCATGGCTGAACGGATTCTGGACAGCCGGGTCTCGCTGGAACCATGAAGCGAAATCAGGTTGTTCAGAAGATTCCGGTAGTCCGACGGATTCTTAATCAATTCTATCGAATCACAAAAAGTCCAAGGACTGGTTGCAGCGCAGGCTACCGGGATACCCAAACAGGCCATCTCGAGTGCTATGGTGCTGCAATAGGCAAGTCCGACCGTTAAATGCCTCAACAGCGAATAGCTGCTGACAGGGTCGTCAGGCCTGATGAGGTATACGTTGACCGGTAGATTCTCCGCCAACTCATGGAAGAAATCGATTTCATCATGGTTGGTGCCGGTGGATGATTTGCTACCCGAATTCGGATGTACGCGGATGATCAAAGCAATCTGAGGGTTGCTTTTGGCCAGATCCACTGTTTGACGGATCCACTCTTGTTGTGAACCGAAAGAAGATTTGAACTCATCCTCAGCAGCCACCTCATCGGTGCTACTGGTGAACAGACCTAGAAAATGTTTTCCAGAATAACGTTGGATGAATTCTCCAGCCGATCCGTGCGTGCTATCCACTGAAAAGGCCTTCCATGAAAGGTTCTTTCCATTTCTGCGATCCTCGATCCAACGGGCCGCTTTCGTGAATTCGCCAGTGGATAACGGAATGTCACGCCATCGCTGGGACAGCAATTGGAAAGGGCGCAGCGACAGGCAAGACTCATTTTCCCAAAGCAACAGAGACTCGGAGACCAGTCCACGCTCGTGACAGACGACGCGGATCCCGGATCGCTTACAGAGTTCCAAGGCGATTCTGGTGACGGCCAATCGACCGTTGAACAGAAGTACGATCGCAGGCTTCTCGACTTCCAACATCCTGCGAATCAGAATGAGTGCGATGATTCCGCTGAATAAATAGCTTCTGATCGTATCAACATGCTTTGGGTTCTTCAGGTCAATCGAATTGATCCTCAAGTGTGAATGCACTGATGAGAGGACATATTTCGAAATCGGGAGGTCTTGAAAGACAGCATCCAAAAGGTCTTCATCAACAAGGTTCGTGACAAATGCCTTAGCGAGCGATGTGACATCGTTTAAACTATAGGAACCAAGCGGAGTCGGTTGGACTCCAAATTCATTGAGGGTGTTATGAACATGCGTTTGGCAAACTTTGCATGCAGCCTCGGGCCTTGGACCGCATGTTGACTCCCAAAACATGTCACAGTCGCTGAACAATCCATTACAAGTCACATATGAGACTCTATGCCCTCTCCACTTCAAATTATTCAACATCGCCACTTCGTACAAAGCATGAAGACGCCAGAAGGCGAATGGCGAAAAACTTATGATCTTTAACGGGCTATGATTGGTCATGAGCGGAACATCCACCATCGAACTAGGAAAATGTTGATGCCCCAGCGAGCCGGTAGTCGACTATCTCGCTGAATTCCAATCAAATTTTAGTTACGATTCGCGACCCCGATGGAAGCAAAAATGGTGCCACAAATAATGGAGCAGTGGAGGTCATATTTTGCCTAGCGCCCTGGGATTCAGGCTAAGATTGTCGAAATGGGGATATCATGCGGAAAAGATTGCCCTGCAAAAACGATGATATCGAACGATCAACCTGTAAGGCCCCTGTCGGCCCTCTCAAGCGCTCAGTATGGCGCCTTTCTAGGACTACCGGAGGTGCTCCGACTGCCCGCATGAAAACCTGCGATATGATTGGCCAACCCCAAATTCTCCATTGCCTGAGATCAGAGAAGGGTCTAGCGCTTGGTCCAGTCGCAGTAGCCCACGACCGAGATTTTGAGCATCCGAAAAAGATTTTCGCCGGCATATGTTCTATTTTCTGCAGTAAACCAGATCAAACGGTTGATGGCGGTTTGGCGAGAATGACTAAAGTATTTATGTCTGATTATTACCTGAGATGACTAACCGCTCGCCGGACAGCGTTGAGTAGTCAGTGAAGATGATCGGCTGCGAGGATTTTGTTGAAATATTTAAAATAATCATTAATTTGGTTTCGGTGCATCCATCAAAACAATCAATTGGTGTTTGCTTAGACTTTCGATGATTGGATACAAATCCCAAACAGGAGCTTTACAGATTTCAGCTATATCAATCAATGAGCGAGTTCCGTCCGACCAAGTTATCAAATCCATCATTAACTTAACTTCAGTCCCGCTTGTCTTTGTTGATAGTGTTGGGTACAAGCCTCGCTTTCCTAATTGGGGTTCGCACAAGACGGCAATCTTAGGAAAACAATTTTTCTCGAGCGCCTCAATCGCCTTCCACAGCGCGTAATATCCACCATCCAATCCTTCTGAAGTGACAACTTTAGTCAAGTCATCAAGAGATGTGTGGTATTCATCATATTCACCGTACTTGGTTCGCATTATCGAAGCGATAGGAAGATCAACACCGGGGGAGCAGTACTGTCTTTCGTCACTTCCCCGATCGCACCATGTGTATCTCTTGTAGGTGGGACAAATGTGTGACAAAACATGCTGAGCAACTCTGTCGCTTATGGTTTCTCCATGACGACTAGGCAGATACGAATAATCACGATTGTCGCCGACGCAACTTACATTGAACCCGGCAAATACATTTCGCTTGAGGTGATCAATATTTCTGCTTAAGTATGTAATGGAACCAATTGTCTCAGGGATAAACACAAATCTATAGCTATACCTTAGATGTTTTAATATTTTAATTTGTTTTGCTAAGAACGTGGATACGCAAGGTCCGGACAACTCATTGTTCGCCATGGAAGGATGGCAAATGTATGTGGAAATGAGTACCTCTCTTGATGAATCCCCTTTAACAAACAACTCCCCATAAGTAAGAGATCCGTCAAAGTGTTGTGAATCTATAAAAACTTCGTATTCGCCATCTTCTAATATTTGTCTTTCTTCGTGCGTTAAACAAAACCCCCACCGCTCCTTGTAATAAGATGTTATATATGGTATAGCGTTTGGTTGGTTTGGCAACGAGTGGAGATGCTCTTGCAAATCGGAAAGACTTAGCGTTATGTTAATTGGGCAACTATATCCGACGAGGTGTAAATTGTTTGAATTGAAATCGCAAATCTTTTTTCCACTAGGAGTGATGATATAGGCTTGTTTAACTCGCCACTCTTTTGGTATCTCCCAATCAAAAACGCGAGTGCCACTAGGGACTTCGGTTATCTCTAAATCAGGGAGTTCCTCTTTTATAATCCTAAGAGTTTCCCTAACACCTTCGCCTGTAATACTTCGATTGATTGGCCAAAGTCTTTTCGCAAAATCGTGAATCCGATTTCCAATCATGTTTTAACCTTTAATTGAATAGAGGGTTCCAAGAGCATTCCCAGAATCGATGATATCCTGAACAAAACTAAACATATCTTTAGCTAATACAGTTCGAAGCCCAGGGCCATCGTTTGGGCGGAATCCTCTATAGACTCCAGCCTTCCACATAAGTTCACCTGCAGGATTTACATCAGTAATCACACCTTGATCAAGGTTTCTGACATACAAATCGTATATTTTTGATTTGGTTTCACCTGCCATATTTGTATAGTTTCCAGTGAAGGATTTGAAATGTCGATAATCAACACGTTTTACTTCTTCGACATGATGGTAAAACGTCATGCTGTTTTGGTCATCTAGATCTAGGCATGCAATTTTGCCTCCTAAATTTTTTAACAAACCAAACGGAGACTCTTCAGAATAGCCGCTGCGATTATCCAGTTCAAAGAAATGTGGCGCCTGGTAACCTATTACAGCAAATGAGTACACGGGGTGACCGGTCCTGACTGCTTCATTGTGTTTTCTAGCAATCTCTGTTAATGTCCCCATTTTGGATTCGGTGAATCTTATGTCGAATGGGACGCCCCGAGTAAAATCAAAATTAAATAGGGGCAGAAGGAGGGTCCCTTTGGTGCCGATTACGTCAATAAAGCTATCCAGGATGTTTTTAGGCGTAACCTCTATGCCATTTCTCCGGTATTCAAAAAGGGTTCTCTTAATGTTGCTATGGATAAGCACTGTGTCGCCTTCATTGAGGCCTGCTAATCTCCATCTATTTTGGAGAGTGTTTATCATAAAATGCTCCTTTAGTGTTTTGCAGGCAGCTTATATTGAGCCTGATTGTGATTCGCCCTTTGACGTTCCATGATTAGATCATGTGGTTGTTTTTTATGCGGCCACTCATGATCAGTCATAGTCGTGGGAGAAATTATTCACTCCAGTCGCTTGAGGTCTTCAGGTGGTTGAGATTTTTAAAATTTTCGTATTTATACAATCTAAAAGACCCTGCCGACCGGATTGGTGCGCGTTTCGGTCCTTCAACAGGATGCGTCAATCAGATTAAAGGAATAATTGATGGGTTCGACAAAACATTCTGCAGTTGTGGCTGTCCCATAGCCTACGGGTACCTTCAGGTGTTTACCAACGAGTTGGTCGAAATATTTGGGTGCCAGTCCGAAACCGGGGCGGACCCGCCTGATATCGCTAGATTGTAATCGATGGCCGGCTGGGAGATCTTTCACAAAATATATTGATCGGCGAAAATGTACGCAGCCTGCTTCTGCCTTTTGGCGCTCAAAGCCACCGTTTCCTAGTGCCTTCCAGGCCGATCTTGTAGTATCGCATAGTTCGCGCAGTCCGGCAGGTCCGATTGAGAATTCACTATCAGGTCCTTTCTCGGTATGATCCAACGTGAAATGTTTTTCGATCAGGCAGGCGTTCATCGATACAGCTGCCACCGCGGCTGTCGTTCCGAGAGTGTGGTCTGAGAGACCGACCTCGACGCCAAAACGTCGAGCAATCTGCGGGATTCGCCTGAGATTTGACTGCTCGATGGGTGCCGGGTAGCTGCTGATGCAGTGGAGGAGTAGGAGTTCTTTGCAACCGGCGTCGCGGGCGGCGGAAAGGGCTTCCTCAATTTCATTTTCGGAAGCCATACCTGTCGACATGATGAGGGGTTTGCCTGTCGTCGCGACCCGTCGGATCAGTGGAAGATCCACCAATTCGAAAGATGCTATCTTATAAGCTGGTGTTGTTAATTCTTCCAGAAGATCGACGGCCGTGTCATCGAACGGTGTTGAAAATATTGTAATCCCTATCTTTCGGGCGTGATCAAATAAATGTCGGTGCCATTCGTAGGGGGTTCCTGCCTCTTTGTACAAATCGTATAGTTTGTAACCTTTCCATGGCCCGGCCTGAATGATAAAATCAGGTGAGTCACAGTCGATGGTGATCGAGTCTGCTGTGTACGTTTGTATCTTGATTGCATCTGCGCCACAGTGTTTGGCAGCGTCGATGGTTGCTAGAGCGCGTTCCAACGATCCGTTGTGATTGGCGGATAATTCAGCAACAATATAAGGAGACTGTTCTGTGCCAATAGGCCTTTCAGCAATTGTGATTCCGGTATTCATTGTTGGTGATTCTTCGATTTAATTTTTGAATGACTCTTGCAAGCATTGCCTGACGGGTATTCTGCCATTCGCGTGCAAGAATGCCGAGACGGTAGATGTCAACAAATTGATTTTCACCCATATGTTGCTCGCGGAAATGACCTTCTAATTTGAAGCCAAACTTCTCATGAAGCCTTATCACAGGCTGGTTGAATGCCAGAACATCGCAATTTAGCTTATGCAAGCCTATGACATCGAAAGCATAATCAAGCGCCAGAAACTCCATCCTACCTCCCGTACCTCTTGGGGCTTCGGGGGAAGAATAGAATGCCCATGATGAGTTTCGATGGATTCGATCAATTCCGTTGAATGCCACAACCCCCAATGGCCGACCTTGGTGCTCATAGATTCGGTAGACTTGATCTTCTCTAGGCCGTATTTTTTCCCACCAAGCGAGATGCTCTTCAAGAGTAATTTCGTGCCGTGTATACATGTTGGCGCGGACATTTGGAGCGTTGCGCCATGATAGAATAAGTGTCAGCTCCTGAGTTTGGATGGCCCGCAGATGGCCGAGTACTCGGGTTGGTTCTTGCATTATTTGCTTCCAATTGAAAGTAGATACTTGGTGACCTTTTCGCAACCGTGCCCATCTGTGACACAGCTAGCACTGAGGCAGCTTTTTTCTAATTGCCCATTACCATTGATCATATCATCAATGAAGCGCACGATGGACGCTCCAAGTTGAGATCCCCCATCGATTATATGTACCGCCTGAGTTCGCGCTAACAATTGGGCTGCATAACGCTGGTTGTCGGCTACGACGAGAAGGGCCGATGGGAGGCCGAGACAACATCGTTCCCAAGTGGTCGAGCCCGCTGCTCCGATTGCTAGGTCACTATCAGCCATCAGTTGTGCCATATCACGGACCCCAACAAGCACACGGGTTGACCACGGCATATTAGCAGCCTTTTCCTGGACCTCATATAGCCAAGGGGCCGTCTGCCCCATCACAACAGTGATTCTACATGCTGCGGGCAGACTTGTTGCGCGCAGTGATTGCAGTACAGCGCATGAAGTGTTCGTAATGTCAACGCCTCCCATTGACACTAGAAGCTCGCTCACGACGCGCGATCCTCTTCTGCGAAGGCTATAATCACGCAAAGCTGAAAATTCATGACGAAGCAGCGCATATTGCGAGCCGCACAGTAAAGGACAACCGGTCGGGACCAATTTACGGTAGTGTTGTGGTTCACGTCCATATGTCTGATCGAGAAGAAGTTCACATTCATGTGGACGATCCGCGAGGTCATCAATCACCATCAATTTACGGCAATGGAATGAGATTGCATGTTCCCAACGGGCATCCAGTGCGTAATGGTCTGCCACAATCCAGTCCGGCTTTAAAAGCTTGAGGATGGGTACACAGCCTTGAAAGTCCTGTTCTTGTGTGGAACCCAACCATGTGCTATGCGAGAAGTGAACATCATGGTCGCGATTTGTCGGTAAGGTATACACAACATAGCCGCTGTCGCGAATCAACCCAACTAAATTACCAGGGTGTTCACGGCAAATGAAATCGCATCTAACCCCTTTATCAGTCAAAGCATGAGCGAGAGCGAGACAGCGCATGACATGCCCAGTCCCAATATTCAATGAGGCATCGACTCTGAAAACTACGCGCATTTCATTAACCACATTAATTCAACCTTTTGAAACCACCATGGCAGACCGGTCCTTTCAGCAATTTCATGACGTCTCGCCCGTCCTCGCATTCCCGAATCAATCCAAAGACCCGGTCGAGTGCCTCGAAATAACCATCCACGATCTCCGAGCGATGTTCCGTGCACACGTAGACGCTGGTACCGGCGAGGTACCCTGCAGCGAGCATCTCCTGAGTGATGAGCGTCTTGTAGGCGAGCGACCTTTCACCCGAGATGGTGAACCCGGTCAATGCCGGCAATCCAAAGTGGCTGATTCGGATGCCGTGTTTGTCGGCCAACCTTTGCCAGCGATTCCGGATGTCGATGCCGATGCGTGTGATGGTTTCCCAGGATTTCTCCCGTTCCATGATCTCAAGCGTCTTCAGGGCGGCGGTGGGTCCGATCCGTTCGGTCCAGAAGGTGCTGCTGATGAAGGTTCCCTGCGCCGCTTGCATGATTTCGCGCCGTCCGATGGTCGCTGTGATGGCGTAGCCGTTCCCCAGGGCCTTGCCGAACATCGCCATGTCTGGCTCGACCCCGTATTTTTTGTGCAGTCCTCCGAAAGTCTCCCTGAATCCGGAGGTGCATTCGTCGAAGATCAGCACGATCCCGCGTTCGGTGCAAAGCCTCCGCACCTTCTGGAGGAATTGGTCTTCGGGGCCCATGTTGCGGACGACCTCCATCTTGATCACTCCGATGTCCTGTTCGGCGAGCAGGCCTTCGAGTTCGTCGAACCGATTGTAGTTGAAAGGAAACACGGTGCCCTTGAGCGAACGCGGTACGCCATCGGTCCCCAGACCGGGAAGGAGATGCCCATCGAGGTTCTTTTCATCGCCGAGGTTCGCCGACAGGTACCAGTCGTGCCAGCCGTGGTAGCCGCAGAAGGCGACCTTTTCCCTTCCCGAGGCCGCCCTCGCGATTCGGATGGCAATCGCGTTGGCCTCGCCTCCACTGCGTGCGAGGCGGGCCATCCCTGCCCATGGATGGAGTTCGATCAACCGTTCGGCCAGGTGGACCTCCTCAGGGCAATTCAAGCTGCTCATGTTGCCCGACTGCACGGTCTTCAGCACCGCCTCATCCACCTCCGGGTGCCCGTATCCAAGAGTGTTGGTGCCGATGCCCATGATGGACATGTCGATGTATTCATGGCCGTCCAGGTCCCAGACCTTGCAACCCTTGGCTTTGCTGAAATATGCGGGCCATTGTTCGGGCAGGAACATCTCCGCCCTCTTGGACAGCAGCATGTTCCCCCCCGGGATCACGCGTTTGGCCCGGTTCCAGAGCTTCTGACCCGTTCCAAGGGCGGATCCCTGGTTGCGAGAGAGACCTCGGTTGGGGGTGAACCATTGGGGTTCCGCACGTTGGAGCGCCAAGACCTCCCGCCAGCCAAAATGAATCTCAGGTGCGAAATGTTCGAAGACCCGGGAAATCACCTCAAAATCCTCGGGTTCATCGACCGTCCACCTCAGCGAGGAAAGGTTGGTGGGGTTGTGCATCGACCCGCATCGAAAAATCCCAGATTCCCGGACGAAGGGTGTGACGTGCTCGTGGTCGTGGGCGCTGGCGCTTTCCTGCATGGCACGCTCGAGGGCTGTGAGCGTGACCACTTCGATGTCGAGGCCATCCGGGAAGGTGGGTGGCT
>Ga0255095_1000930_pt1 | contig 13143 bp, 9 predicted proteins | sample Colum_Law_RepC_8_2_FD_188435 | JGI IMG/M metagenome (GOLD analysis project Ga0255095, IMG submission 188435) | Freshwater microbial communities from Columbia River, Oregon, United States - Colum_Law_RepC_8d | ecosystem: Environmental > Aquatic > Freshwater > River | place: USA: Oregon | collected...
TAAGAACGAGAACAGTTAAGCCCATGCCCTTCAGACTGACAATACCTTTTTGGAAAAAAGTTTAAAATCGCCTCAGGAGAGGTCCGTGAATCACCCCGGGTAATCCCCTTGTTTGTTGAGGTTTTCCTAAGGATTGACGCTGTTTAATAGAGGGGCGTTCGTGTGACCAAAAAATTAGAATTGGGATGCTTTGCTTTCGCCTGATCATCCAAAGCTTTGCTCTAGAGGACCGTAGAAATCGTGAGGGACCTCCGATTCGAATCCGTGATTGAACCGGTTTACAGCAGCAATCATTGGGTTTTGGCCTGTTTGAAGAAGCTCCAACACCCGGTCATTCTACAGGCGCGATGAATACCGACTGCGCATGAGGGGTCCCTACCAGCCATGAAACCTCACCGCTGGCGCGAACTGCTTTTGATTTTTTCGGCCGTTTTGGGCTGGGTTTATGCAACGGCCGAGGGTGTTTCAGAGTCGAAGCTTCCAGTTTTGGATTTGCGCTCACTTCAAGAGATTCAATCGACGACGAAGGCTCCGTGCTTGGTTGGCTGGATGCCAACAAATGCGTCGGCAGGTGGGCTTGGAGACACCAACACGGTGGGAACTTTGAAGGCGCAGGTGAAGTTTCATGGAGCGTCGTCCCAAGCGTACGAGAAGAAGTCGTTCGCCTTGAGTTTGGACGCGCCGACACCTTGGTTGGGGCTGCATTCAGGGCGCCAGTGGGTTCTGAACGCCGCCTACATCGACTGCTCGATGATGAGGCACAAACTATCCTACGACCTGTTTCAATCGCTGGCATCCCCTGGAAACAATCGGCCGGCATCGTCCTCTCGCTTTGTCGAGGTGATGCTGAACGGGCACTACCACGGAGCCTACTTGTTGATGGAGCGGGTGGACGGCTCGCTCTTGGGATTTGCCCCCAAGGGACGTCCCTCGAAGATTCCGAGCGTCATTTACAAGGCCATCGACCACGAGGCGAATTTCAGGCAGTCGGGGCACACGGGTTATGAACAACGGGAGCCGAATCCGGAAGAGCGGGAGCTTTGGACCCCTCTCGACGAGCTGAATCAGTTTGTTTCCGAATCAACCGATAAGGATTTTTTCAATGAGAAGGTTGGCATCGACTCGCGTTTGGACACTGGCAATGCCATCGATTTCCACATCTTGGTGCTGTTGACGAGCAACATGGATGGCATCGATAAGAACTTTATCTTGGGTCGGGATGCCATCACGGAGGCGCATCCTCATCCGAAGTTTTTCTTTGTGCCGTGGGACTACGACGCAACTTTCGGCCGCAACTGGGAAGGTTCGCCAGTCGAGCCAACGTTTTGGCTTTCAAACAATCTCTTCGACCGGCTTCTCAGCAACCCGGGCTACCGGCAGAAGTACGCAGCCCGATGGAACTCCCTTCGGAAGCGGCAGTTTTCGGTCGAGAACCTGCATCGAATGATCGACGAAAATGTCCGCGTTTTCGGACCTGCCGCTCAGCGCAACGAAAAGCGATGGAGTCCAATTCGCGGAAGCAACTCAGGGTCACTGGCCTTCACTGAGGATGTCGCTCAGATGAAGGAATGGGTGGTCGCTCGGACGCGATGGCTCGACGCAGCGATTGAGCGTGAGACCCGAACACAGCCATAAGCGCAGCGTTGGTTGGAGTCTCCAGTCATCCAGGCTCATGCGTTGGCCGGTGAGGGTTGAGGACTGGCTTTCGCGAATCCGGTTGCTTTCGGCGTCACCCCATCAACGCTGAATTCATGTCGCGCCTTTTCTGGGGATGCTTCCGGCTGCTCATCGCGTTGACCTTCATGGCCGGTGACGAACGGATCTTTGCCGCCGCTTCGTCCAAAACCAATTCGTCCAAAACCATCAAGGTTTTCCTGCTGGCGGGACAGTCGAACATGGAGGGTGCTGATGCGCACGCCAACCGCATCGACGATTACCCCGTTTTCAAGGGCGCGGGTGCGCCTCAATCCGATGTTCTGTTCGCTTCCCTGCCCACGGAGGACTCGAGGGTACCGGCTCTCTGGAGAACGCTGGCACCCGGCGAATCCTTCGGTTCGGAAATCACCTTTGCCCGGAAGCTAAAACGGTCTGGGGCGGCTCCTCTCGCCATCATCAAGTCGGCCATTGGCGGAACGACGGTGGCTTTCGATTGGAATCCGGCAGCACCCACCAACGGACAAAAACTCTACCCCAGAACGCTCAAACTCGTTCGGGAAACTCTGCAGGAGCTGGATCGTCGTGGTGTGCGTTACCAACTGGAGGGAGTCCTGTGGCATCAGGGCGAAAACGACATGCTCGACCCGAAGTTAAACCGACAATATGCGCGGGGACTCACAGATCTCATCGCTCGGCTGCGTCAGGACCTTCAGTCGCCCCATCTGAGATGGTTCATCGCAGAGGTCAGCGAGAAGGGAATTTGGGGCATGGATCATCGGCGCAATTTGGCCATTCTTCGGCAACAGCAGGATGCCGTGCTGAAGGCAGACCCGCTGCTGCGTTGGGTGCCCACTTCCCACCTTGCCTTTGACGTCATGGACAGTGGGCAACCTCACTACCACTTCGGGACCCAAGGCCAACTGCAGTTGGGCGAAGCGTTTGCCGACGCCTATCTTGCTACCGTCGGGATTCCGGTTGCTTCCGAGACAGACCGGGTCAAATCCAACCCGCCAGTACTGAGAAAGAAAAGTCGCGTTCGACTCTTCGTACTGGCTGGCCAGCGCAACATGGAAGGAGAAGACGCCTTCGTCGCACAAATCCCACAGACCCCTGGATTTGAGAATCTGACCCAGCCCCAAAAGGAGATTTTGTTCCGGTACTCGTTGGGTGGAGGGACTCAATCTTCACAGAACTGGGAAGCGCTGGGTCCGATGGATCGTCTCGGCAACTTCGGCCCGGAACTCAGCTTCGGAGCATACCTTCGGCGAACACTCCACACCGAGGACACCATTGCGGTCGTCAAATTTACCCACAGCGGTGCGCAAGGGCCGGACTGGTCGCCCGATGGCTCACCCGAGGCCCACCGCAACCTCTACCCCAAATTCTCCACCTTCGTTCGTGAAGCCTTGGAGGATTTAGCCCGACGCGGCCACGAGTGCACCTTGGAAGGAGTCTTCTGGCACACCGGGGAGAACGACACCTACTTCACCCCCTACCGACAAAACTACGCCGTCTGGATGCAGCGGTGCATTTCTCAGGTTCGTCGGGATTTCAAGACCCCCAACCTACCGTGGTTCATCTCTGAGCAGCATCCCGCAGCCATCTGGAAGAACTCGGATGACATCAACGAATCGCTTCGCGCCATGGCCCAGTCCGAAACCGGGGTCATCATGGTCACCACATCGCAACTCCCCCACGAACGAAGGCATTTCGGGACGAAGGGCACACTCCTGCTTGGAGAGGAATTCGCCAAAGCCTATTGGAAGCAGCTTCGCGCAGATAGACCGTGATACAGGTCATCCAGCACGCTGCTGGTTGCGTTGGGTGGACGAATCCGACGAATGGGCCAAGGCGGTGAACTTCTGGTCGTATGTCTCGGGTTGAAAAAAATCGCAGCGCAACACGGACGGGTTGAAGGCGGAAGTCGCTGCCAAATCTGGGACAGGCACCTTCTTTAGAGTGAAATCCAAGAGCGCAAAAATTAACTGAGCCCTTGATTTCAAAGAGTGGAGCCGACTGTCGGGATTGAACCGACGACCCACGGTTTACAAAACCGTTGCTCTGCCGCTGAGCTAAGCCGGCTAAAACTCAATGTTTACAGGCTTTTTGTGCGTTTTGGTTGATTTTTGAGCTGTTGACGCCCAACAAAAAACCAACAACTTTTCCCGCACTCACGCCCTCAACTAGGAAACCCTGCCAGTGAAGCCCAAATCTGCCAAGGCGAAGTTCAAGTCCAAGAAGCCCAAGACAACCACCATCCGGGAGGACTACCCGAAGGTGCGAATCATCAAGCGTCGCAAAGGTTTCGCCTACCAAGTGGATTGCCGACGCAAAGGTTGGACTGGACCGGCTCAACCCGAATTCCTCACCAAGAAGGAAGCACTGGACAAGGCACGAGAGGTTGCGGCTCTAGTGGATGACAAGGGAGTAGAGGGTGCTGGCAACTACACCTCCCTACTGGGGAACGGAGAATTGGCGGAGTTTTCCAAGCAACTGCAACCGTTCGGGAAAACCATCGGTGATGCGGTCGCCCACTACCTCGGGGTACTGCGGTCCAACCAAACCATTGCGGAATCACCACCAGTTACCGAAGCATTGGAACGGTGGGTTGCCTACAAAGAGGCTGGAACTGATGGCGCCTTGCGCCCTCGCAGTCTGGGGACACTACGGTACTGGTCCAAACGACTGGCGAAGATTTTCCCAACCCAGCGACTCCAACACCTCACCTACGAACTCATTCGCCAGACCAAGGACGAACTGCAAACCACCGAGGGCAAACCCGCCAGTACCCACCTGCGGAAACATTTCATCGGTCACCTCGGTCAGTTCCTCAACTGGTGCATCCAACAAGGGCTGACCGACACCAACCCCACTGTCCGAATCAAGGTAAAGACCCCAGTTCCAGAGGCAGAATTCCTTACTCTCGCTCAATGTCGGCGATTGGTGTCGGTGTTGAACCTGCCCGAGTTCAAACCCCTGGTTGGATTCGTATCCATCGGATTGTTCGCCGGTATCCGAGTCGCCGAAATCGCCCGTCTTCACTGGTCCGACATCAATCTGGACCAGATGCAGATTTCAGTGGTCCGTAAGTCCGCCAAAACCAAACGGGGGCGCTCCATCACCATCACGCCGGTTCTCAAGTCGTGGTTGGTCAACCTGGACCAGACTCAACCGTTCATCGGAACACCGCCACGCCGGTTGGTGGAGCGGTTCAAGAAGGAGCTCGGGTTTTCGTGGAGCCACAATGTGATGCGCCACACCTTCGCCACCTACTGGCAGAGTCACAACCGTGATGCCGCACGACTGTCCGCCAACCTCGGAAACTCCGAGGCTACTGCCTCCAAGCACTATGTGCGGATGGTGTCCAAAGCGGATGCTGAGCAGTTTTGGTCACTGTATCCCTACTCGGACACCGCCACCGAATTCTTCAATTTTACTGAGCAAACCTCAAAATCCGGTGAACCTGCGTCGGTGTAAACCGACTGCCTCGTGCCGTCTTGAACCCACGGGCATTGAGCCCATTCGCCAAGTCCTTGAGCCGGTGACATCCACTCCGTTGCAGTTCACGAACCACCACCACCAACTCGCCCAACCGTTGGTGGCTTTGAATCCGACGAAGTTCCCGAGCACGACCCAACGATTCGTTGAACCTCGGATTTCCCAGTTTGGTTCCACGGCGTTTGGCTGATTCCAGTGCCGCCTTGGTTCGGGCGCTAATCATCGTCCGTTCGTACTCTGCAACCGCCACGAGGATGTGAATCAAGAATGGCGTGGCGTGAGGGTTGTCCACCGCCACGAAGTTCACCTTGGACTGCTGGAGGGTGGTGATGAAGTGAAGGTTACGGCTCAACCTGTCCAACTTCGCCACCAGTAGAGTTGCTCCCGTCACCCGGCACATCTCAATGGCTTGGTTCAAGATGGGGCGCTCATTCACCTTGCCGCTCTCCACCTCGGTGAATTCAGCCACGATGGTTCCTTGAACCGCACCGATGTGGTTCCTCACCGATTCCTGCTGAGCATCCAAACCCAAACCACTCACTCCCTGTTGGGTGGTACTGACTCGGTAGTAGCAGACGAAGTTCGTGTTCACGCCGTCCTGCCTACAGGCATCCTGTAGGCATACAAGCGGTTTTTTACGAACTGAAACCACTTTTTACAGGCAGAAACGAACATTTCAGTTTGTAAGCGCTATCCTACTATCAACTGCCATATTTTTACCACTAACCTGAGCCCGCTATTGAAATCACGCATCGGTGTCAATCCGCTCCATTTCCACATCTTTTGGCTTCCTGCCAGATACTTATCTCATATGACATCATTCGTACGAACACCATCACCCGATGCATTGGTTGAGCTCCTTATCAAAGAACTCCAGAAAACAGGAACCAGATGCGAAACCGCCCACAACTTAAACCACACCTACCCAGATGCCAAACGAACCTCTTTCAAGTGGCGATGACTCGCTGATTCTCCAGCTTCTGGACATCGTGGCACAACGACTGCACCAACTATTGACCCAAGGCATCATCTTGGAAGGTCCAGAGATGATTCAGCAAACCCAGCTCAAGATAGACCGCCTACGCCAGCAACTGGATAGGCTACGGGTGGTGCTGCGAAAGCAGAAAGAGACTGAGCAACGAAAACGAAAACTGGCAAAACGAGCTGCTTAACATAGAAAATCGCATCGCATACATCCACACCTTATCCGCCCAACACACAGGGAACAATAAAACCCTAGAAACCAGCATATAAGCATATACTTTCCAGCTTTACCAGCCGACCTTTTTATATAGACATCGGGTGATTATGTGCTAAGATGTTCTTGTGGTTGAGATGTTGAGACACCGAGGGTTCAACGATGAACTGGTGGTAATTATTCTCAACCACTAACACCCACTAAACCTCAACTTGAGTGGGCGCAAAACAAAACCGCACAAAGAACTATGACTACAGACGATAGCATCCCTAACCGCCTAGAACTAACTGTCGGTGACACTATGTCACTGACCATCAATGACTGGGTTAATGAGGCAAAGACCCACTCCCGATTGATTGCTGGGTACACCAAAGAAATGGAGCATTGGCAGAAGCGAGAACTAGAATCTGCCATCATTTGCGGTTCCAACTTGGTGAAGATTCGCCAAAGCTATGGCGACCGTGGAATTGGGTTCAAACCGTTCATTGAAAAGGAATTTGCGAATGAATTCAGCTACAAGACTTGTTTGCGCTATATGAAACTTGCGAACCGTAGCAGTGAAATTCCATCGGATGTAAACAATATCCGCCAAGCTTATATTCGCCTTGGAATTTTGCAGGAAGACTATTTGTATCCCAAGCCGGAATCCAACAGTAACAACAATTCAGGAGCCAATGGAAAACCTAGCAATGGAGCATCCAAAGACAACAGCACCAAGAGCAAACCAAAGAGCCCAAAGCGGACCCTCAATGATTTGCTTACTTATGGTGACTCCATCTTTATGACCCACAAGGACGATAAGAACACGGTGGACGATAGCCACGAGTTTTGTGAGTTCAAGCTCAATCCAGAAGGTCAGCTCTGCGGGCGCCCAGTGGTGAAAACAGACAAGTACTGCATCATCAGACCGGCTGGAGTTGAATTCTTTCTCAAGAAGCTCACGCCGTATGTAGAATGGTACTTGCGACAGACCGCCACTAATGTGTCTCAATTTCCTGCTCCATCGGAAACAAAGACATTGCTGGCAGCTTAAACAGTAAACCTATGACTATTGCAACGGTGGTTTGGATTATGTCCAAACCACCTTTTTGTTTTCTATTGTCAACCATCCCACCAACCACCACCAATTAAGTTCTTTGACCTCTACATAAGCTTTTAAGCGAACAACAGTGTCAACACACCATACCGCTAGATATTGGTCTATATGAGCATTAGAATTTTAATCACCACATTCTTCACCGCATACTCTTTCTAGTATTGCTATAGCTATGTTTTATAGAAAGGTTACTTGAACCTGTACATATGCTAGGTGACCCTGCTACCTGTATAAATAGGAAACAAGCACAGCAACCACCTGTTCACCTAGCGGTTCACTCCAATCAAAGCCTAATGCTTAATGGTTTAACCAATCGTAGAAACAACGAGGTTACAGCATCGGTGACATAGTGTCACTGACCCAGAACAGGTTCACCATCCAGAAGCATCTACATTCAAATTCTTTGACCTCTTCTTTAGCTTTTGAATACAAAATGGGGTATTGAGGCTACTGAGGAAAACTAGAGCTATATGAGGTTTAACAGAAACCAATTGAACTGGTGCGATTATAAAAAGGTTACTTGAACCTGTACATATGCTGGGTGACCCTGTTCCCTGTATAAATAGGTAAACAAGCGCAGCATCATCTGCTTAACGGCTCCAACTAAGAGGTTATACACCTAAGATGCTCTGCTTCAAAAGAGGTTTATGTCCCACAACTTTCTCAAATATGTATTCAGCCCAATGCTTCATCAACGCCCCATCGTGAACCCTACAAAGAAATCCATCGTGCATAGGAACAAACCACTTCAGTTGCAACAACGCCAAGTTTCCCAACCGTTCAACAAAGATATCAGCTTCCAAGTTCTGCAACTCCAACGCCATTGATTTCTTAGAACAAATAGAGTCAAAGAGAATGGGGCAGTTCTGTTCCATCCATTGACCCATAACATTATTGGATGGATGTTCAGGGTGACATAGAAACCTGCTGACGATTCGTTTAAGTTCATCTCTGGTTCTGGTGGTTGATGAATGCTTGGCTAGAACACCATAGAAATCATCTTTCAGCACTTGTACCAACCGATTCTTTTCTTCAATGTCCGTCGCCCAATATGGCAATAGGTTGGGATAACAGGCGGTGATATCAAAGTAGAGTAAGTTTTCACCTGTTGGTTCCAGCATCAGATTCACCCGAGCTTCTTTCACCATCCTTATGACAGTATGAAAGAGTCTTTTGGAGGTGTCACCGTAGCCTACACTGAATCGCTTATGATAGACCCACTTGCAATATTCCAGCGCCAGAGCTCTGCGCTCAACACTGTCTATGTGAACCAACTGCTTACGCACGGTTAGTTGGTTTAGGTTCTCCAGGACGAACTTAGAAACCGCATCAGTAGTGTTACTATCGTCATTGAACCGTTGAATTCGTGGGTGGTCAAAAGCAATTGCGGTTAATGAAGCTTCTCTATTGTCTTCAGTAAGACCAGGAATTCTATAGCTTTTGCTGAAACCAGCATTAACATCAGCTGAATAGATGTGGTTGATGTCCAAACAATCGTGCTGTTGCAACCAAATCAGAAGCTCGGAGTAATTGTTGCCAAGATAGCTACTCAGAGTTCGGCTGTGGATGTTATGGTAGAGACCCACATCCTCCGAGTCACGAATGATGATATGTTGAACCAGTGCTCTTAGTCGTTTATCTTCTTCAGAAATATTGCTGGATTCTAGTAGTGACGCCAAGTCCTTAGTGACAACAAGCAACTCTTGTCGCAACCAAGCTCTTTCAGCATTCTGTTTCTGCTTGAGAGTCACTTTGAGCCTATAAACACAACACCCCGAAATCAATCAGTTGAAGCCGGGGTGCTGATGAATCAGTCTATCGGTTATTGGACAACTTTCAACCGCCAGAACTGGGTAGCTTTGCTGGCACGAACCAAGTGGTTCTGACTGCCCCCATTGCCAACCACCACACCACCTTGAGCAGTCCAGCCAACCATATCGGTGGAGACCTCTAACTGGTACTTCACATTGTTGAGGGTGTAGAACTCCACATCCACAGCAGGAAACACAGCCAATGCACCCGTGGGCGTCACACTGCGGTTGTTTGGGTTACCATCACGAGCCACCTCAATGCCGTCACTATAACCGTCACCATCGGTGTCAGTGGTCAACGGATTGCTGCCGTGGGTACGAACCTCTGCAAAGTCACTGAGTCCATCCCCGTCACTATCAGCCTTGTTGGCGTTGGTTCCCAAGAGCAGTTCGTCGTAGTCACTGAGACCATCCGAATCACTATCAGTGACCACAACTGTTACGGTTGCTTCGGTGCTGATGGCGGTTCCACTACTATTGCTAACGATGACACGAAACCGACTAGCATCCATCGCTGCGGTAACCGAGTTGATGGTGTAGCACTTAAGAGTGGCACCAATAATATCTTGCCCGTTGCGTTGCCACTGATAATTGTAATTCACTGCGTCTTTGAGTGTGACACAGAATGTTGCATCGTTGCCAGCAAGGAGGATTTGACTCTGAGGTTGATTTACTATTACTGGCGGAGGGTTGGTCGAAGTTGATTCGTAATCATAAAGAGCTTTCACCTCACCTCCGGAGAGAGCACGGTTGTAGATGCGCACATCATCTATTAGTCCATTGGTTTCATCCCAATTCAGAAGACTAATCCCAATGCGATGCGTCCCTGTGTTTATGGTGTTTAAATTGCTCAACGGAAGAGGTTCCGGTTCATTCACCTGGTTAGCGGTTAAAGACAATTCACCGTTAACGTAAAAACAAATGTTTGAGCTATCATATGTCACCAAGCAGTGATTCCACTGACCCACTTTAAACGGAATGCTGGTAGACAACTCATAGGCATATCCAGAGAAAAGAAGAAAACCATTATTTAGCAATATGCTAAACCCTTGTTTAATCCAAGGTTTTCCGCAGGCATATAAAGTCTGCAGCGTATTGTTGGATGCGACATTGAACCAAAGACTCACTGTTCTTGGTGAATTTGTGATTGGTATGAAAGCCCTGGTTGGACAAACAATTGCCTGTTTGCTGCTGGATGATAACGCAGATATTTTTTCACCGAACCTATCGGTCCCTAGAATCAAGGGTGAACCTGAAATCGTCTTTCCGTGGAGAAGGTTTCCACTTTCATCATTCGCATTTCCGTTAAACGGATAATACGCAACCAAACCCTCTTTGAGGAATGTCGGTTGACCCAGTGCTGACAAGCTGAAGAGCATTCCAACCAGCAGGTTTAACACGGTGATTGGACGCCAACGGTTGGGTCTGGTGGATAGAAGGTTCATAGAAGGAATGACTGGCGGGCTGAGAATTTTAGTCTGATAGGATGACTACCCACCTTGGTCTGCTTGGTCAACGAGTCACTGCCCGTTACACGAAAAATGTCACCCTAAGGTGGATTTTTACGGTGATAGGGCGGTTTGAAGGGTGTGGACCGTGTGTTTGGGGCGCTAAAGTGCCCAACAGTTGCCCAACAAGGCACTGCGCTCAAACGCCTGTAACGCAGCACCAGGAAAAGTACTCGCCAAATGCGAAAATCCCCTGTGTTTACGGCACTTCGGTGAACATTGGCTAATCCTGTGCCCCTGGAGCTTGACTAAAAATGGGCAGATGTTCCCTGTTGTGTAGCAGGTTACAAAACCGTTGCTCTGCCGCTGAGCTAAGCCGGCCCGATGTACTCCGATGTGGAGTGCGGGAATGGCACCTAACGGCGCTTACTCCCGGTGGGCATTGAGCCTTGCTTGCAGAGACTCCAAAGCCAAGAGGAAGTTTTTCTCGACCTCACCAGCCTATGATCTACCTCCAAAGGTCACGCCGGTGAATCGGAGTTTCCGCGAAATCCGCCCTTCTCAGGATGGCCGCCAGGGGCATGCTGGTGGGCATGACCTCCCTGAAGAACACACTCCTGATGCTTGGCCTCGCCGCCTGGGTCGCTCACGCCGAGAACTGGCCGCAATTCCGTGGTCCGGACGGTCAGGGCCACTCCAAGGAGAGCTCGGTTCCCACCACTTGGTCAGCAACCGACCACTTGGCGTGGAAGACCGAGATCCCGGGCGAGGCGTGGTCTTCGCCGATCGTGCACGGGAACCGGGTCTTCGTGACCACCACCACGGACAATGGCGAGTCGTGCCGAATCATCGGGCTGGAGCGCAAGACCGGACGCATCGTTTGGAACACCGAAGTGTTTCGTCAGGTGCCACGACGCAAGGAGACCCGCAATTCGTACGCGACACCCACGCCGGCGACCGACGGCAAGCGGGTCTACGCGTGCTTCGGTGATGGCAGTTTCGCCGCAGTAGACTTCGACGGCAAACCTCTCTGGATCAACCGCGAACACCCCTTCTACAGCCAACACGGGTTGGGCACCGCGTTGGTCCTCCACGACGGATTGCTCATCATGTCGAGGGATGCCAGCAGCGAGGGAGCCGACAAGAAGGTGGGCTGGCAGATACCTTGGGAAAAATCCTACGTGGTGGCGCTCGATGCCAAGACCGGGAAGCAGCAATGGCGCACCGGACGCGGAAGGTCGCGTATTTCGCACGGCACACCCGTGCTGTGGAGCGATCCAACAGGACGTCGTCAATTGGTGACCGAAGCGGGCGACGTGCTGCAGGGATTCGACCTCAAATCGGGCACACTTCTGTGGACCAGCGATGTGCCCGGTGAAGGCAAGGTGCCGTCGGTGGTCATCGGTGGCGGCATGGCATTCTGCTCAGGTGGATGGGGAGGCAAGGATGGCATCAAGGCGTTCCGATTGGGAGGCGAGGGATCGCTCAAGCAATCCAACCTTGTGTGGGAGCAGAAGCGCGGTGAACCGAAGGTTCCCTCGCTCATTCACCTGGATGGCCTTGTCTACGCCATGACCGACACCGGCATGGCCACCTGCTACGAGGCCTCCACCGGGGCCATCGTCTGGCAGGAGCGGGTCGGTGGAAACTTCTCGGCGTCGCCTGTGTCAGCAGCTGGGCGGATCTATTTCGTCGGAGACAACGGGCAGACGACCGTGCTCGATGCCTCGAAGACCTTCCGCTTGGTGGCGCGCAATCCCTTGGTCGAGGGCGAGGAGGTCCAAGCGTCCCCGGCGATCTCGCAAGGTTTGTTCCTGCTGCGGACGCGCCGAACGCTTTGGGCTTTCAAGAAGTGAAAGGACCGCGCTCCAACACCTCGGCGATCCGGCATTCTCCAGCAAAAGTAGCATCAGCACGTTACTACTGTCGGTACTGACGGGCGTTCGCTCGGACAACGGCTCGCAGTTGGCAAAACCCGTGTCTAGGCCAGGGAATCCCCCCAAATTCCTGTCGAACCCTGACCACAATGGCGCTATGACGAAGACTGCGTCTACCAGTGTCATGTGAATTCGTGCAATCTTTCGACTCATCCACCCATTCCTCAAGCAGGCCTGCCATGCAGCAGACTTGGGCGAATCTGTTTTTCCAGCATTGGGAAGTGGATGAGTCGATGCTTCAAAGCCACCTGCCCAACGGCTTGACGGTCGACACCTTCAGGGGAAAGGCATACCTGGGAATTTGCGGTTTATCCATGAAGTCGGTTCGGCCGCAGGGTCTGCCTGCATTGCCTTGGCTGTCCAACTTCGCGGAACTGAATGTCCGAACCTACGTTCGAGATCCAGACGGCAATCCGGGCGTCTATTTCTTTTCCCTCGACTGCGATCGGGCTATCGCCGTTCTAGCTGCCCAGGCCTTTTTCTCCCTACCCTTCCGTTA
>Ga0255095_1000932_pt1 | contig 13133 bp, 6 predicted proteins | sample Colum_Law_RepC_8_2_FD_188435 | JGI IMG/M metagenome (GOLD analysis project Ga0255095, IMG submission 188435) | Freshwater microbial communities from Columbia River, Oregon, United States - Colum_Law_RepC_8d | ecosystem: Environmental > Aquatic > Freshwater > River | place: USA: Oregon | collected...
CTCTAATGGCGTGGGGCGCGCGGTGGATTTGCGTTGGGAATGCGCTCGACAGGTGGGGGTATTTTCGGTATTCAAAAAATTGTATCTCAACCACGCAACCGAGTCGTTCAATGCATCACTCCACTCTCTTGAGCCGGCCTGCCAGGTGTATCCCTCCGCGACAAGGCGGCTCGTCCGGACAGCTTTTTTTGCGGTGGCTCGCCTTCGCCGTTGCCGGGCTCATGGTTGGTTCGCAGGCCTACGGTCAGGCAGGTTCAGTGGACAACACATTTTCACCTGGCGTGGGCTTCGCCACCAATGCAGTCATTCAGACCATGGTGCTGCAATCCGATGGCAAGCTGATTGTGGGTGGCACGTTTTCTGGTTACGGCTCGGTCACCAGCAGCAATCTCATCCGCATCAATAGCAATGGCACGACTGACGTTACCTTTCGCTCGGGATTGGGGATTCGGAACACCAATTCCACCCTTGTCGGTGATGTGCGCGGGCTAGCGTTGCAACCGGATGGGCGGATCATCGTGGGCGGACTGTTCAACACCTACGGCACCAACGCTCTGCAAAACCTGATCCGCTTGGCGGTGGATGGCACGCCGGACGCGACCTATGCCAACAACCACAGCAGTTCGGTGGATGGAGTGGTGTTACTGCAAAACGGCAACGTTTTGCATGCGGACATTCGTTCCTCAGGGCTGGGGGGCAGCTCATTCCAAGGAGTTGCTGGTCGGCTGCCAGATGGTTCCACGAACTCGGCGTTTGATTCCTCGCTGGATTTTGCATCGAGCCTGACAGCCCCCGTTGGCGGCTTCGCCATTCCTCCGTCCATCAGCACTTTGGTGGAACAGTCCGATGGAAAAATCCTCGTGGCGGGGCGGTTCACGGATGTCGGAGGCAATGCACGGTCCCACATCGCACGATTAAAATCGGATGGCACGATGGACACGGCATTTGATGCTGGGGCCATTCAGAACGGTGGCAGTGGGCATCGCCTTTATGGTTTGTTGCTTCAAACAGACCAGAAGATCATCATTTTTGGACAATTCGACAGCGTGGCTGGCACTGCCCGGCGAAACATTGCCCGCTTGAACACGGACGGAACGCTGGATTCGAGCTTTGACCCGGGCACTGGGGCGGTGGGTAGTTTCAACAGCGGCGAAATCCTGACCGCTGTGCTTCAATCCGATGGCAAAATCATCATTGGTGGGCGCTTCACGACATACAATGGCGCCGCAGCCAATCGGCTGGCGCGCCTCAACCCGGACGGCTCGTTGGATGCCAGCTTTAACATTGGCACCGGTCCGGCCGGGACAGCCAACGACGTGATCCAAAAGCTCGTGTTGCAGCCGGATGGACATGTGATCGTGGCAGGCCAGTTCACCACCTTCGCCGGGCTCGCGCGGCCGGGGCTGGTGCGGTTGCTGGGAAGCGGGGCCGGTGGCGGTGGTGGCAGTGGGGGTGGTGGTAGTGGTAGTGGTAGTAGCGTAGGCCCGCTCGCCCACTGGCGGTTCGATGAAGCACCAGGAGCCACCACGGCGGCGGACAGCGCCGGCACGTTTGTGGGCACCTTGTCCGCGACCGGAGCCAGTTTTATCAGCGGTGGGCGGGCAGGGAATGCGCTGAGTGTGGTTCAAGGTGCCAATGGGTTCGTGGATTTTGGCGACAACTTCAACTTTGCGAATCAGGATTTCTCAGTTGTCGCGTGGGTCCGCACGGCTCCTGGTGACACCAATACCTTCAGCAACTTTCTTTCCAAGCACAACGCCAACACGGCCAACGGTTATATCCTGAGTTATAACCATTCCACGATTGCTGGATCCGCCGGCAAAGCTTTTTTCTACGCTGGCACGCGGACAATCTCATCTGGCGGTTTCACGGTTGTTGACGTGCCCGTTTCAACCACGAGTGTCAACGATGGCAACTGGCATCAAGTGGTCGGTGTTTACCGCACTTCGGGGGCGACAACTGTCTATGTGGATGGTGCTCCGTTTGAAGGAAGCATCCTCAGTTCGGCAATAGCCACTAATTCAGCACCTTTCCTGATTGGTGGGTTCAATTCAGCCGGTGCCCCAACCAGTTCATTCACTGGTTCGGTGGATGATGTGCAAATTTACAACCGGGCCTTGAGCGACGGTGAGATCAATTTTCTCTTCGCCAATCCCGGACTGGAAATCGTCCCGACGACAGTGACTGGAACGGTTCGCAACGCGGTGAACGGCCAGCCGCTTCCGGGGGCCTCGGTGAGCGTGAATGGTGGCACGCCGGTGATCACGTCGGCGACGGGAACATTCACGGTGACTAATGTTCCTTCGGGTTCCGCCACCGTCCAGGCCACGGCGACGGGCTTCTTCACTTACACGAACTCCTTCACGCTGGCTCCAGTGCCGAACAATACCATTGGCTTCTCGTTGTCCCCGACTATCAGCGGTGCCAGCACCGTGCGGTTGGTGCTTAACTGGGGTGCCAGCCCCAGCGACTTGGATTCCCACCTCGAAACTCCGGTGATCGGCGGACAGGCCCATCATGTCTATTTCGTCAACCGTGGTTCGACCAACTTTGCGCCCTTTGCGGAACTGGATGTGGACGACGTCACGGGCTTTGGTCCGGAGACCATTACCATCAACACTCTCTCCGCTGGCACTTACCATTACTACATTCACAACTTCAGCGGTTCGCCGGGGTTCAACGTGAGCGGGGCGACGGCTCAGATTTACACCTCGGCGGGGCTCGTGGCCACGGTGTCGGTGCCGACGACGAACAGCACCGGCAGTTATTGGTATGTGGCGAGAATCGATGGCTCCAGCGGCACCATCACAGTGGTAAACTCGATCTCGTCCACTGTGCCGGTGGTCATTGGCGCGCCTTCCATTACTAGTTCGCCGCAGAACGTCATCACCAACCAGGGCTCCACGGCGGTGTTCAGCGTCACCGCCTCGGGCAACGCGCCGCTCACGTATCAGTGGCGTTTCAACGGGACGAACATCCTGGGGGCCAACAATTCCGTCCTGGCCTTGTTCAACGTCCAGCCGGCCAATGCCGGTCAATACGACTGCGTGGTCAACAACGCGGTGGGTTCCGCGACGAGTTCCCCCGCGACGTTGACGGTCAACGCGGTCCTGCCGGTCATCACCTCGCAGCCAGCCGGTTTCCGCGTGCTTCCTGGCACGAACGTGGCTTTCTCCGTGGCCGCCACTGGACCGGGGCCGTTCACCTACCAGTGGCGTTTCAATGGAGCCAATATCATTGGGGCCACCAACGCCTTGCTGACCCTCTCCAACGTGCAGCCGGCGAATTCGGGTGCCTACTCCGTGGCGGTCAACAATTCCTTCGGCACCACCTTGAGCACGGCGGGCAACTTGGAGGTGCTGACTCCGCCGGTGATTTCGGTCCACCCGCAGGGCCGGTCAGTTGCGGCTGGCGACGTCGTCAACTTCTCCGTCGTGCACAGTGGTTCGCAGCCATTCACCTATCAATGGCAGATCAACGGGATGCCGGTGCCTGCGGCCACGAACAGCTCGCTGAACTTGTTTAATGTGCAATTCTTGCAGGCCGGCAACTACTCGGTCGTCATCTCGAACGACGCCGGCGGGGTGATCAGCTCGAACGCTTTGTTGCAGGTGACCTCGCCTCCCATCATCACGGCGCAACCAGTGCCGCGCACCGCCCTGGCGGGACGGGCGGCCACGTTTAGCGCAGGGGTCATCGGCAGCCCGGTGCTTGCTTACCAGTGGCGCGTGAACGGGACGAACATCTCCGGGGCAAATGCCAGCAGCTACACGCTCGCTGCGGCGCAGGTAAGCGACCGCGGGCTTTACTCGCTGGTGATCACCAACGTGTTCGGGAGCGTCACCAGCGCCCCGGCCTTCCTCGCCGTTCATCCCGTGGCCGTGCTGCCGGGCTGGGTGAACCAGGCGGGCGGCGCGGGCGCGGATGTGGGCAACGCCTGTGCCACGGACGGGGCGGGCAATCTTTACGTGGCGGGCTATTTCACCGAGACCGCTTCTTTCGGGACCAACGCGTTGATCAGCGCGGGGCTAAGTGATTTGTTCGTCGCCAAATACGACAACGCCGGAGCCCTCCTCTGGGTCCGGCGGGCTGGCGGTCCGGGTTTTGACACCGCGAACGGCATCGCCGTGGACACGCTCGGCAACTGTTATGTGACCGGGGCTTTTGAGGCGGTTGCCGGCTTTGGGACCAATTCATTGGTCAACACAGACGCCGCGTCTTTCACCGACATTTTCGTTACGAAGCTTGATACCAATGGAAACTTCGTCTGGGTGCGGGGCACTGGTGTCAAGGGAGTGTCGGACGCCGGGCAGGCTGTCGCCTTGGACTCGTCCGGGAATGTGCTGGTGGCGGGCCGCTCCGGGCAGATCACTTTCGGGGGCAGTCCGGTGGCCGGGGCCGGCCGAATCTTCCTCGCAAAGTATGGCAGTGCCGGCAATGCCCTGTGGGCTCGTGCCGTGGGGTTGGCAGGTTCCGGCGGTGCGCTTGACAGCGCCACGGGGGTTGGCACGGATGCCAGTGGTCGAATTCACCTGGCTGGCAACTTTGAGGGGCCGCAGGCCACTTTTGGCACGGCAACGTTGACCAACCGTGGCCTTTCCGACGGCTTCTTGGCCCTCTTCGATGCGAACGGCGTGCCGCAGCGGGTCGTGCAGATCGGCGGCGCTGGCAATGACAAGGTGAACGCCTTGGCAGTGGATGCCGCCGGCAATGCTCATGTGGGCGGCCACTTTTCTGGCAGCCTGACTTTGGGAGCTGTGGGCTCGTTGATTCCGGCCGATGTGGGCCTGACCAGCAGCGGGCAGATAGATGCCTTCGTGGCGCAGTTTGACTCATCGGGCAGTCTGGCGTGGGCGAACAAGACGGGCGGGAGCGGTCCTGACTCGGTCCGCGGGCTGGCGCTGGGACCCAATGGCACGGTGCATGTGACTGGCTACTTCTCCGGCACGGCCAGCTTTGGCACCAACACACTGGTGAGCTCCGGGGCGACTCTGGATGTGTTCACCGCGCGTTACACCAGCACCGGGCAGCCCTCCTTCGCGCAGCAGAGCGGCGGCAACGACCTCAGCGGCGATTACGGCAACGCCATTGCTGTCGATTCGACTGGCAACAGCTTCGTCACCGGCCAGTTCAGCGGCGGTGCCACGCTGGGCACGGGGCAGACGGACAGCAGCGGCGGTGGCGACGTTTTTCTGACCCGGTTCAACGCACCGCAGGAGACACCGCCCCAGGTGAACTTCCGCATCAGCGGCGGCAACCTCATTCTCACCTGGCCGGTGGCGGCCAACGGCTGGGGTTTGCAGGATGCGCCCACCAATCCCGTTCCGGCTGGCTGGCGGGGGGCGCCCCACACCATCACCGTGGTGGGCGAGGAATACGTGGTGACCATTCCCCTCTCGGGCCAGAAGGGCTTTTTCCGGCTGGTGCGCTGAAGTCGATGTAGGCCTTTCTCGGCTTGGTGCTGCCTCCGGTCGATGGCCGGGCGGCGAATTTCTCCTTCACTCCCATTTCCTCGCCGGTATTCTCCGCCCCCTATGTCAACGACCTTTAAGATCGCCGCCCTTGCTGGTGACGGCATCGGACCCGAAGTCATGCGCGAAGCCATCAAGGTGCTGCGCGCGGTGGAGCAGAAGTTCTCCCTCAATTTCCAAATCACCGAAGCTCCCGTGGGCTGGGCGGGCATTGATGCGGCTGGCAAGGCGCTGCCGGACGCCACGCTCGCGCTGTGCAAGCAGAGCGATGCCATCTTGTTTGGCTCGGTGGGCCTGCCGGATCGTGACCCCACGATCCCGAAGGAGGAGCGCCCGGAACGCGCCGCGTTGCTGCGCATCCGCAAGGAGTTCGGTTTGTATGCAAACCTGCGTCCGGTGCAGCTACCCAAGGCCCTGGCGCACGCGTGTCCGCTGCGCCCCGAACGACAGGGGGACGGTATCGACATTCTCGTCGTCCGCGAACTGACGGGCGGCATGTATTTCGGCCAGCCGAAGAAGACCGAGGATTATTTCCACGAGGAACCGCAGGTGGACGCGAACGCAACGGTAATCATGAAGCGCTGCCAGCGGGCCATTGACACGATGGTTTACACCACGCCCGAGATCGAGCGCATCGCCCATGTCGCCTTCAAAGCCGCAGCGCTGCGGCGCAAGAAAGTCACGAGCATCGACAAGGCCAACGTGCTCGAAAACGGCGTCCTCTGGCGCGATGTGGTGACCAAGATCGCCCGGCAATATCCCGATGTGCAGCTCGAACACATGTTCGTGGACAACGGGGCGATGCAACTGATGCTCAAGCCGACGCAGTTTGACGTGATGCTCTGCGAGAACATGTTCGGCGACATCCTCAGCGATGAGGCGGCCGCTCTCGCCGGCTCGCTCGGCATGCTGCCCAGCGCGAGCCTGGGCAAGGCCACGGGGGAACTCACCTTTGGCTTCTACGAGCCCGCCGGCGGCACCGCGCCCGACATCGCGGGCAAGAATCTGGCCAATCCCATCGCGCAAATCCTCTCCACCGCGCTGATGCTGCGCTACAGCTTCGGCCAGAACGCCGCCGCCGGTGCCATTGAAGCCGCTGTCGGCAAGGCCATCGCCGCGGGCCTGCGCACGGGCGACATTTACACGCCTGCCGACACAAGCGCGAAAAAGGTTGGCACCCGCGAGATGGGCGACGCGATTGCGGCCGCCGTGTAGCCCCGCCGGTCACCACGGTTGCCGTGGGCTGTCCGGGACGCTACAAACGGGCGCATGGACCCATTTCTACAGGCCGCCTTGGACGAGGCCCGGCAGGGCCTCGCCGAGGGCGGCATTCCCATCGGCTCCGTCCTCGTGTGTGACGGGCAGATCATCGGGCGTGGGCACAACCAGAGCGTGCAGCGCGGCAGTGTGATTCATCACGGCGAGATGAACTGCCTCGAAAACGCCGGACGGCTCCGCGCGGAGGTGTATCGCCGGAGCACGCTCTACACGACGCTCTCGCCTTGTCCGATGTGCAGCGGAGCCATCGCGCTTTATCGCATCCCGCGCGTGATTGTGGGTGAGAACACCACCTTTCGCGGCGCGGAGGACTACCTGCGCGGACAGGGAGTGACGGTGGAAGTGCGGCAGGACGCGGACTGCATCCGGTTGATGCGCGAGTTCATTGCCGCGCGACCGGACTTGTGGAACGAGGACATCGGCGTGTGACATGAACCCGTCCGCTGCCACCGCCGAGGAATTGCTGGCCCTCGCCAACGAGCGCCAGAGTGCGGGAGATGCCGCTGCCGCCTTGGCCGCCTATCAGCGCGCGCTGCCACTGCTGACCCGGGAGGCACAGCCGCACGCCCGTGCTCGCGCACTGTTCCAGATGGCCCAGCTCGCTCGTATGGAAGGTGACGTTGCGAGGGCCTTTGTCTTTTACGATGAACTGCTTCCGCTGGCTTATGACATCGGTGATCAGCGCGCGCACGGCCTGGGCGTCGCCATGCGCGGGCAACTCGTCTTCCTGCAAGGCGACAAAACCGCCGGTCTTCAGGCGATGATTCGGGGACTGGCGGAGCTGCGCGGTTGCAATGCGGCCGAGGCGGAACATCTCACCTGCCACACCCGCTTCTTCAGCCGACGCCTGCCGCGCGCAGAGTTCGAGCAGTGCGTCCATGCGGCCACCGAGGATGCGGAGCTGAGGCGGTTGTTGTTGGGTGCAGACGGTTGTTGAAGTCCCCCCCCGTGAAACTGACTTCAGCGTCCCAGTGCGAACATCACCACGCGCAGGGCGGCGCTGCGGTTTTCCACGCCGAGCTTGCTGAAGACATTTTGCAGGTGCTTGTCCACGGTGCGCACGCTGATGTCGAGGATGATGGCGGCTTCGCTGTTGGACTTGCCTTCGACCACCCAGTGCAGGACCTCCGCCTCGCGCTCCGTCAGGCCAAGGCGCTCCACGAGCGCTTTCAACGAGGCGGGGCTTTCCTCGGTGAGGGTGAGGATGACCTCGTCGCCGCCGCGCTCGGTCATCCGCACCAGCAGGCGGCGGTTGTCTTGCGCGACGATCAATGGCGGGCAGGAGCCGGCAGGTGATCCGGCCCGTTGTTTGAGCCAGCGAAGCATCTCGTCGGGGAGTGAGTCGCGCCTGGTCTGGGGGAAATAAACCACGAGCCATTCCCGTGCCCGTGCGGTGCTGAACTGCGGACGACCGTTCGCGCCCACGACCACGATGCCGTAATTGAGCGCGCTCACCTCCGCCTCGGCCCGCGCGGTCTTGAGTTGGTGTTCGAGAGTATCCAATGCGTCCTGCTGCGGGCTGTCGGCATGGAAGACCAGCCGGTTGTCGCCCACGCGGATCTCGTCGCCGGTGCGCAGGGCCTGGGGTTGCTGGATGCGATGCCCGTTGACCAGCACGCCGTTGGTGCTGCCCAGGTCCACCACCCAGTGCTGCACGCCATCCATGGAATGCACCAGCGCGTGCCGGCGTGAAACCCGTGTGCCGGCCAGTTGAATGGAGCAGTCCGGCATCCGCCCCAGGACACAACTTGCGCCGATCTCGTGGCGTTTGCCTTCCGCGTCTTTCAGATGTGCGCTCATCTGCGGCGATGATTCCAAACTGTCCCTTGTTTTCAACCCCATCTTCGGTGGCAAACGGCCCTGTTGCGGTCGCACTATTCAATCTCCCAGATGCGCACGGCGTCGTTGATTGAGGCGCAGATCAGGCGCTTCCCGCTGGGGCTGAAATCGAGCCGCAAGGGGCTGGTGGTCGGGCCGCGCAGTTCGCGGAGTTGCTTGCCGGCATCAAGGTCCCAAAGCTTCACGTTCAAATCTCCGGAGGCGGTGGCGAGGATGGGCTTCGTGGGGTGCCAGGCGATGGCGCTGATGCGATCGTTGTGCGCGCGAAATTCCTGCAGCACGCGCAGCGTGACCGCGTCGCGGATGCGCACCTTCTTGTCCTCGCCAGCTTCCGCGAATCGGTGGCCGTCGGGGGCCACGGCCAGCATATCCATCGCGCTGGGGTTCGTCACGGCCTGCACAATCTGACCGCTCGCGGTGTCCCAGAGCACGATCCGGTCTTCGGAGCCGAGATTGCCCCGCGCTGCCCTGGCCGTCGCCAGCCCCACCAGTCGTTGATTCCCCAGCCAGCCGAGATCCGAGAACGCGAGCATTTCCCCAAGGTCACATTTGGTGCGCGGCTTGTCCGGGTGGTGACCATACACCACGACTTCGCTGTAATGATTCTGAATGGTCGCCCACCGATCACCCGTGGGGCTGATGCGGAGCAGGTCCAAAAACTTGGCAGGTTTTGGGACCGTGACGCGTTCGACCTGTGAGCCGGGTTGCCGCAGAAAAAACACACCATAGTCACTCTGTTCGCTCGTAAATCGGCGGGGGGCGAGGGCGGCGAAACGACCGTCCGCAGTCGCGCTAAACATGTGAAATTCTCCGGTCGGCGGTTTCCACACCAGAGTCGTCCGGTCGGTTTCCAGCTTCTGCAGTTGCCGCACGTTGCCCTTGCCTTTGGTGGGCGCGAAGACGACGTCGTCCGCGCCCCAGAAGCCGACGTTTCCTGACCCGGCCGGCAGAGTCCACCTGGCAGGTGTGCTGGCGAAATCCCAAACTTTGGAGCCGGCACCACTGACGAGCAGTTCCCCGGAAAGGGGATGCACCCCGACATCTGACACCCGACCGCCGCCGCCCCGCAGCGATTGGAGTGGGGCACCCGTGTCGGCATCCCAAACCTGTATCGCCTGTCGTCCATCCGACTGCGCGACCACGCCGACGAATCGCAGGCCGTCCGGCGTGAAAGCCAGGTGGTTTTCATCCGAACGATCTGATTTGGTGGAATGGAGTCCGAATTGGGGCGGATGCAGCACAAACAAAACGCTCCCGTCTTCCAGGCTCAACCCTTGGATGCCACCACTGCGAAGCGCTGCCACCAGCATCCTGCCATCGGGGCGGATGGCGAAGGTGTCGAGCCACGCTCGGCTGAGCTGACGCACCATCAAGCCGTCCTGCGCCTGCACCAGCCGGAGTCTGTCACGCGAGCTGTGGGTGATCACCTGGCCTGCCGAGGTAAACGCCGCGCGGACGTGCCCGCCATCCGGCACATAACCCCAACGGAGCTGCCCGGTGGTGGAATCCCACACCTGGAGTGAGGTCTTGTCCCTCACGAGTTGGAGCAGCACCTGACCATCGGGGCTGAATTCCAAACGCTCAGTCATGGGCGCGGTCCAGCCGGTGAGCTTTTTCCCGTCCTGCGCACTGTGGATGACAATCCCGCCACTTCCGCCCTTGTGCCCGACTGCGAGTCGTTGTCCATCCGGTGAGAAGGCGAGGCGCATGGCAAGATGCGAAGCAGGGGCCAGTTCGAGGTCGGGCCGGAACTCGAGCAGGCGCACGCCAGTGCGCACTTCGAGCAGGGTGACTTTGCGGTCCGTATCCGCCACGGCGAAGACACCCGGACGCCGGGGATGCGGGGCCACGCATTGAATCTCGGCGGCACCGGTGCTCACGCGGGCGACGGAGGTGTCAGACTGCGCGAACAGGTAGTTCCACGTGGTGTCGCGCAAGTCCGCCGGCACCTGCTGGAGCGCGGCCTGCATGGCCAGGCCATTGCCGTCTTGCAACGCCGCCTCGGCAAGCGCGAGCGCGGTTTTGGCGAGTGCCAGACGGGCGGTCTCCTTCTGGGCGTTGGCCTGCCGTTCATTCGTTTGTGCGATGCCCTCGTGTCGCTTCGCTTCCCGCTCGCTCGACATCACCTTCAGCACGAAGCCGACGCTCGACAACAGCAGCACCGCGAGCGCAGTGGAGACGGCGCGATGTCGCCGCATCAGCAGCATGAGCCGTGTGCATGCGCCCGCCTCTTCGGAGGCGGTGGTGAAACCGCCCTGATACGCCGCCACCTCGGCACTCAAGGCCGCGACGCTCTGGTAGCGCCGCGCTTTGTCCAGATGCAGGGCTTTCATCACCACCGCTGACAACGCTGCTGGCACGGATCCGCCGGAGATATGTGGCAGCGGTTCAATTTTCGCGGCTGCCAGCACCGATCCTTGGGGTTTGAGGGAGGTGCTGCTGCCGGGTGCGACGACGGTTGATGGCGGCGTGAAGCTTCCGGTGCGCACCTTCTCCAGCACCTCGTCCAGGGTTTTGCCCTCCATCGGTGGTCGCAGCGTGAGCAGCGTGTAGAGGATGCCGCCGAGCGAGTAGATGTCGGAGCGCGCGTCCAGCTCGTTCACGCGACCCTGCGCTTGCTCCGGGGACATATAATGCGGCGTGCCCACCACCGCGCCGTCCAACGTCGCCGCGATGCGAGCAGGGGTGGCCGGTGCGGCTGCTGCGGAGTCTGCGGTCACAGCGGAAAGCGCAGCGGAATTTTTCACCCCTGGCATCGCTGCGGCGGGCGGGACGCTTGGCGCACCATCGGCTACCGTTTCGCTGAACGCGGCAATGTCCACTGCCTTGCCCCGGGCCGGAGCGGCGCTCTCCCAAGGCAAGACGTTGCTTGGGCGGGCTTGCCTGAATTGTTCCTGAAAAGGCAGGGCGTTGGCTGCCGCTTCCGCAGCCGGACTGCCCGGCAGAATCTTCGCCAGCCCCCAGTCCATCACGAGGCTTTCGCCGCCCTCGCCCACCATGATGTTCTGCGGCTTCAAGTCCCGGTGGATGATGCCGCACGAGTGCGCGAACGCCACGGCCTCGCATACTTTCTGGAAGATGGTGAGCAGCGCGTTGAGCGGATACTGGGCGAGTGTTTCCTTGTCCCCGGCCTTCAGCTTCCCGATGACCTCGTGCAGTGTGACGCCTCGCACGAGCTTCATGGTGTAAAAGGGCTGGCCCTGCTCGTCCGTGCCCACGTCGTAGATGGGGTTGATGTTGGGATGCTCAAGCTGTCCGAGGATACGGGCTTCTTGCAGGAAGCGTTGCTGCTCCTCCTCGGAGGCGTTGCGGCGGAGCATGACCTTCATGGCCACGCTGCGCCCGAGCTTGTTGTCCCGTGCGACGAGCACCGAACCCATTCCGCCGCGCGCGATCTCGCGGTCGGGTGAGTAGGGGGGAATGGTATCCCCATGCCCCAGAGCGGTTGGTTTCATTCGTGCTTTTGTCGCCGGTCGGCTCGACTCAAATGGCGAATCGTTCCAGACGCAGTGCCGGGTGAGGCATTCATCCGCCTCTGGCCGATACTTCGCGCGGATGGCCTCCTACGCAGGACCGCGTAGATACGAAGCCGGAAAGTTCTGCTAAGGATTTCTCGCATGCGTCCTTGTATCAGTCGTCCGGAAGCAGGCAGGAGTTGGCTGCCGCCCCTCGCCAACCGTGTCCCTCGGTGGGCCGCGCTCGGCACACTTCTCGCGCTTTCGTTCACCGCACACGCGCAGTGGCTCTCGCAGTCCTTCACGCTGAAGCCCGGTTGGAACGCCATCTTCACCCATGTGGACGTTTCCTATCAGTCCTTGGACTCGCTCGTGCCGGATGCGAGTGGCCCGGTGGCCGAGGTCTGGCTCTGGAAACCGACCTTTTCCACGATCCAGTTCGTGGAAACGCCCTACACCAACGCGGTGCCCAACAGCCAATGGGCGGTCTGGACCAGTGCGCGCGGCGACACGGACACGCTCACGACCTTGGTGGGCAACGGGGCGTATCTGGTCAACAACCGCACAGCCAGCGACTACGTCTGGACCGTGAAGGGCCGGCCCGTGCCGCCCAGCTACCAGTGGACCACTACCGGGCTGAACTTTCTCGGCTTCCCCACGCCGGCCAGCGCGGCGCCGAATTTCGCCACCTACCTGGCGCCTGCGCCCAGCCTGGACTTGGCCAAGACGCTCCAGAATCAGGCGCGCGTCTTCCGCTATCCGGGCGGCAATCTCGGCAGCACGAATCCGACGGAGGTGGTTTCGTTCACGGCCTCCACCACGCCGGTGACGCGCGGGCAGGCCTTCTGGGTGCGGGGCAGCACCAACTACTACAACCGCTATTACGGGCCGGTGGAGGTCGTGCTTCAAAGCACGGCGGGGCTTCAGTATCAAGACACCTTGGGCACCTACAGCCTGCGCCTGAAAAACCTCACCACCACCAGCCGCACCGTCACGTTTAACCTGCTCAACTCCGAGCCGTCGCCGGCGGGCCAGGTGGCCGTCACGGCCGTGCCCCAGTTGCTCGTGCGCGGCGACCTCAGCACCACGA
>Ga0255095_1000934_pt1 | contig 13118 bp, 7 predicted proteins | sample Colum_Law_RepC_8_2_FD_188435 | JGI IMG/M metagenome (GOLD analysis project Ga0255095, IMG submission 188435) | Freshwater microbial communities from Columbia River, Oregon, United States - Colum_Law_RepC_8d | ecosystem: Environmental > Aquatic > Freshwater > River | place: USA: Oregon | collected...
GTGCATCAGCGTAACCGACATGCTCCCGTTTGGTCCCGCTGGCAAACCCTTCACTGGATTTAACGGGTGCTATTTGTTTCCACCACCACATAAAGACCCATTACCACCCTCATCACAGGTAAGATCCGCACGGCTTTCGTGCTTTCACCCAATTCCAGCCTTCATTCACTTGTGCATCCGCAGATTCCGTGAGTATTTCTGAAGTCACATCACAGGACTTACTCCCCCCCCCACACACACGCTGACCCACGTAACACAGGTTCGACCAGCACCATGCCCGCATCTCCCGCTGAAACACACCTCACCGCCGTCCTGCACAAACTCGCCGGACCACACGCCACTCCCCGCAGCGATCAGCTCGATGCCGTGACCGCCATCCTGCAACCCGTTGCCCGAGTTCTCGTGGTGCAGGCCACAGGCTGGGGCAAAAGCGCCGTCTACTGGGCCGCCACCACCGCACTCCGACAGGCTGGACGGGGTACCACACTGGTCATCTCACCCCTGCTGGCCCTGATGCGCGATCAGGTAGCCGCCGCCGAAAAAGCCGGACTCACAGCCGCCAGCATCAACAGCACCAATATCGATGACTGGGATCCCATCTTCCACGCGCTCGAACAGGATCAGCTCGATGTCCTGCTCGTCTCGCCCGAACGACTGGGCAATCCCGCCTTTGCCGCCAGACTGCCGCAACTGCTCGAACGCACCTCACTCATCGTCATCGACGAAGCCCATTGCATCAGTGACTGGGGCTTCGACTTTCGCCCCGATTACCAGCGACTCGCTCGCTCACTGCTCGCCGCCCCCAACGCCGCCGTGCTGGCCACCACCGCCACCGCCAATGAACGCGTCACTGAAGATGTCAGACAACAACTGGGGTCCGGTACCGCCGTCTTTCGCGGCACACTCGCTCGCACCTCACTCCGGCTGTCAGTCATCCCCGGACTGTCCGCACCGGAACGCTACGCCTGGATCGCCGACGCACTCCAGACTCTGCCCGGCTCCGGCATCATCTACGCTCTCACCGTCAGCGAAGCCGAACGGCTCGCCGGTTTCCTGCAGCAATCCGGCTTCAATGTGCCCGCCTACACCGGACAAATGGAAACCGCCGACAGACTGCTCATCGAACAGCAGCTCCGCAGCAACGAACTGAAAGCCGTCGTCGCGACCTCCGCACTCGGCATGGGCTACGATAAGCCTGACCTCGGCTTCTGCCTCCACGTCGGTTCACCCGGCACACCCGTAGCCTACTACCAGCAGATCGGTCGAGCTGGTCGCGCACTGGATCACGCTGAAGCCATCCTGCTGCCCGCCAGCAGCGATGAAGCCATCTGGGAATACTTCGCCACCGCCAATATTCCCGATCAGGACGCCGCCGATCGCACCCTCCAGGCACTCGCGGCACAACCCCTCAGCATCGTTGACCTCGAAGGCATCACGGCAATCCGCCGCGGACGACTGGAAGCCCTCCTTAAAATCCTCGCCGTCGATGACGCAGTACGCAAAGACGGCAGCAAATGGGCGGCCACGGGCAAACCGTGGATTCACGACACCCACAAATGGCAGTCGCTCGTCGCAGCTCGACGCAACGAAGCCACAATCATGCGCAATTACGCCAACGGACGCGGCTGCCTCATGGCCTGGCTGCAGCAGGCACTCAGCGATCCACACTCCAGACCCTGCGGCCGCTGCTCCGTCTGCACTGGTCAACTGCCCGCACCCGGACTGCAACCGGACCCCGCCCGCGTTCAGCAGGCCCGCAGCTTCCTCAGACAGCAGGATGTCCTCATCGAACCACGAAAAATCTGGCCCAAAGGCTGCAGTCGCAAAGGCTCCATCACCGCCAGCCCCGTCGCCCGCGCCGTCGCCTTCGCTGATGACCCCGGCTGGTCCGCAGAACTCGCTCAACTCGAACAGAATAACTACTCCAGTATCCCGCCAGAACTGCTCGACGGTGCCGTGCAACTGCTCGCACGCTGGAAAAAACACTGGCCACAACGCCCCGCTGTCGTCATCCCCGCACCAGCCCCTGCCACTCAATTGCACGGCAATCGACTGCTCGCTCAGCACATCTCACGCATCGGCAAACTGCCAACACTCGACTGCTTCACCTGGTCAGGACCACCAGGCCCCGAAAATCTCCCCAGCACACCACATGTTCAGCACCTCGAACAGGCGATCCGACTCAATCCCGGCATCACCCTGCCTGCCGGCCCCGTGCTGCTCTGCACCACCACCGCCCGCTCCTGCTGGACCCTCACGGTCGCCGCTGCACTGCTCGCCGAAACCGGTGCCCGCGATACACTCGCACTCATCCTGCACAGAAAACCCTGAGCCCCGCACTGTCAGCACCCGCACTCAAACCTCACCACGGACACCTCACGACTTAAGATTCTCTCGCACCACCCGACAGCTCACTGACGATTGATCAGAAACGTGGCAACACTCCCCAGAAAACCCCGCAACACCCCCTGCACCTCCTCGGAAAACTCACACTCCACAATCGCTTTTTCCATCAGCTCCATCCAGCGATCACGAGCCGCCTGCGTGACCGCAAATGCAGCATGCCGCATCCGCAACGCCGGATGACCACGCCGCTGCAGATAGTCCTGAGGCCCCCCGAAACGAAACACCAGAAACATCCGCAAACGCTCCTCAGCGCCCGCCAGATCCTCGGCCGGATACATCGGACCCAGCAGATCGTCGCCCGGTATCTGCCTGTAAAATGCCGCTGCCAGCCGCTCAATCCCCGCTACACCCAGGACCGCCGCCAGATTGTTCTCGCTCAGCATCACTCCCTCACTCAGCTCGTCGATAATTCTGCTTCAGACGACTCAGCATCGAAACTCCCCGCACCTCAGTCACTCCCGACGCCGCACCGGCATCCACGCCTTCCGACTCACCACCAGCACCGACCGCCGACTGCTCCAGCTCCGGCTGCTGCTGCTGCACCCGCGATAACACGTCGCCACCACCCACCACTCGCTCCAGTGATGCCAGCGTCTGTCGATACTGCAGCTCCAGCTGCAGTTGCGCCACATGAAACTTCAACAGCTCTCGCCACGTCGCTATCACATCCGCAAAATCCGTCGCTCCCACCTGATACCCACGCAATCCCGCACGCAGCGCCTGCTCCGTCTTCGGAATCACAGAATCCCGCAACAGCTCAGAAGAATCCCGCTGACTGATCGCCTGCGAAAACAACTGCTTCACGTCCCGCTGTGTCTCGTTCTTCAGACGCTCATAATCCCGCGCTGCTGCCACCGCTCCAGCCTCCGCCGCATGCACCGATGCTCGCAATCGACCCCGATTCACCGGCACATTCACACCAAAACCCACACTCACGTTGTCCACTCCATCCGCACCATGCGCCATCGAACCCTCGGTCGTCATCCGACCCCAGCCCATCCGCATCGTCACGTCAGGGTAATAATCCAGCCGCGCGCGATCCGCCAGATGCTGCTCCCGCTGGATCTCAGCCAGCATCACCTGCAGCTCCGGTCGCTGCCGCACCGCACGCTCATACAGCTCCTGAAGCTCCAGCGGATCACCCCCGGACTCCGCCATCTCACCAGCCGTCAGCTCCGTCTCCGGAGACACCTGCAGCAACCCCGCCAGCTCCGCTCGAGCTGATTCCTGAGACTGCTGCAGACGCAGCAGCTCCGCATCCACACTCGACTGCTCCGCCTGCAGACGCAATACCTCCTGCTGACCCGCTCGACCCGTCTCATATCGAGCCTCTGCAACTGTCAGCAGATCCTCCAGCACCAGCCGGTCCTCGTGCACCACACCCAGCATCAGTTGCGTGTAATACAGCTCATACCACGCCTGTCGAGCCTCCTCGGTGACCCGCAGCTCCAGAGCCGATAATTCAGCCCGCGCCGCCTGCACCTCCGCCGCCGCAGCACACGCCTGACTCGATCGCTTCCCAATCCACGGCACCTGCTGCGAAACCATCACCTCATTCGTCATGCGACCGGAAGCATACTGCGGTGACCGCGCCGCCGTCGGCCAGTTGTCCACTTCCAGCAGCGGGTCCTGCAGACTGCCCGCCACCGTCACACGCCGCGCTGCTGCCTCCACCCGCTTGCGAGCCGCCTGCACGCCACCATGCTGCCGCAGACATTCCTGAACCACCGACTCCAGTGACACCGGCCCCGCAAACTCCGACCGCACGGCAGACAACTCTCGAGACACACCAGCCGGACGCACACGCACCGCTCGCACCGACTCCGAACCATCCCCGGAACGCAGATCGAGCGACTGCGGATCCACTGCCGTTCGCGCAGCCCGACACCCGGGCAGCAGCACAATCAGCAGAATCAACGCAGTTTTCCTGACCATCCGTGGTCACTCCAGCGCGGAAATTCACCCCTGCCTATCGATCGACGACTCCAGCCAAACCCCGCGATCTATCCGCAAAAGCCATCGCACTTGTCAGCAATTGCACCCAGCCACCTCACCCCACCGAACCACACGGCAGCTCCGGAATAATCCGCACAGATTCACACACATCAGATTCTGCCACACCCAGCCCCAGCAGCAGTCGCACCTCCAGAAACGCACAGTACATCACCGGCACCACAAACGATGCAAAGGGCTCCACCAGCATACCCCCCAGCACCGGCCACGCCATCGCGCGAGCCACCTCGGCACCTCGACCTGTCGCCGTCAGCACCGGTATCAGCGCAATCAGCGTCGTCGCTGTCGTCATCATGCACGGACGAATTCGCTTCATACCCGCCTCCAGTACCGTTGCCCGCAGCTCCTGCACCGAACTGATCCTGCGACGACCCAGCAACTGCCGGATAAACGTCGCCATCACCACCCCATCGTCCTCGGCCAGTCCCAGCGTCGCGATGAATCCAATCCACACCGCCGTATTCAGTTGCACCCCCGCCAATCCCACCATCAGCATCCCACCCGCAAATGACACCGGCAACCCCGTAAACACCGCCAGCGTTACCGGCAGATCACGAAACTCCAGATAGATCAGCAGAAAATTGATCAGTGCCACCACGGGGATGATCCACAACAGTCGCTGGTTCGCCTCCAGCTGACTCTGAAATGATCCCACCGGCTGCAGTTCGAAACTGCCTTCGGGAAATCTGAGTTCTCCGGTACGACGCGCCGCCGCCAGATCACTCATCACCGCACCCACCGTCTCCAGATCACCCACACGACCCGCTGGAGAAAACATCACATGCGCAACCAGACGAGAATCCTCGCTGCTGATCATCCCCGGACCCCACGTCGTTCGCACACTCGCCAGACGCTGCAACGGCACCACCTCACCCGTCTCAGTCACAATCGGAACCAGCGGCAGATCACTGATACTCTCACGCACATCACGACTGAAACGCACCTGCACCGGATAACGCTCTCGGCCCTCCACCGTCGTTGCCGCTTCCACTCCCCCCAGACCTGCTGACACTATCTCGTTCACCATCTTTGTGGTCATCCCGTACCGCGCTGCCTCGGCTCGATCCACGTCAAACTCCAGATACGGCTTGCCCAGCACAATATCCGGAGCCACAGTCTGAGCATTCACCAGAGGATGTCGCTTCAGACGATCCGCCACAGATACCGCCGCCGCCGACAAACCCTCCAGACTCTCACCATAAATCCGCACCGCCATCGCCGCCTTGATACCCGCCTGCAGCATCACCACACGACCCTCAATCGGCTGCAGCGGGGACGCCGGAGTCACTCCGGGCAGCGTCGCCGCAGCACTCACCGCGTCCCAGATGCCCCGCTCAGTCATCCCCGGACGCCACGACTCACGAGGCTTCAGCATCACGTACGTCTCAATCATCGAAGCCGGAGCCGGGTCCAGTGCAGACTGCGCTCGACCAATCTTCCCGAGGACACTCTCCACCTCAGGAATCTCCCGAATCAGCGAATCCTGAGTCTGCAGAACCTCCATCGCCTGACTGAAACTGGCCGCCGGATACAGACTGGGCATGTAAAACCATGAACCCTCATCCAGCGCTATCCAGTCGTCCGACTCCAGCCCCGGCAACACCTCACATGCCCGCTGATAACCCGGCAGACTCCGCAGATCCGCACCCAGCATCGCTGCCACCTGCTCCACTGGCTTCAATACCCGAGCCAGCCCGAACCATGCACCCGCACCCAGCAGCACCACCAGCCCGGGAATCGACAGCACCAGCAGCTTGTAACGCAGCGCAAAACGCAGGCGACCCCCATAAACCCAGCGCAGCAGACGACTGACAGGATTCCGCTCAATCGGACGAATCCGCTCCCGCGACAACAGCAGCACCACCACGCCAGCCAGCAATCCACAACCCACCGCAAACACCCCACGACTGCAACCCACGCCCGCACGCAACTCCTCCAGTCCGCCAGTCAGTGCCCCGCACACACCCGCTGCACCCGCCAGCACACTCAGCAGCAAACTCGCACGCAGCGACAGCCGCGAACTCCGCAGCAGCACACGACACAGCATCGGAACCACCGCCACCGCCACCACCAGACTGGCCACCAGCGCATAGGTCTTGGTCCATGCCAGCGGTGCAAACAGGCGGTAATCACGACCCGTCAGAAAAAACACCGGCAGGAAACTGATAATCGTTGTCCCCACGGCCGTCATGACCGCCGGAACTACCTCTTCCGCCGCCTCACGAATCACCTCCAGACGACGACGCCCACCACCCGGACAACCCTGCTGCTCCCAATCCGACAAACCCTCATAAATATTCTCCAGGATGATGATCGCCATATCCACCATCGTGCCCACTGCGATCGCTATACCCGCCAAAGACATGATGTTGGCATCCACTCCAAACACCCGCATCCCGATCCACGCCATCAGCACCGCCAGCGGCAATGTCAAAGCAATCACCAGACTGGCACGAAAATGCAGCAGAAACAACACCGTGACCACAATCGTGATGATCGTCTCCTGAGCAATCGACTGCGTCAGAGTCTTTACGGTTTCGTCGATCAATTGAGTCCGGTCATACACGGGCCGGATGCGGATCCCACCCAGATCACGCTCCAGATCCGCGATCTTCGCCAGCACCCGCTGAATCACAGCCCGCGGATTCTCACGATACCGCATCACCACAATCCCACCCACTGCCTCCTGACCGTTGAAATCCAGAGCACCGTCCCGGTACGCCGGGCCCGTCTGCACCCGCGCCACATCACGCACCCGCACCGGGACACCGTCACGCACCAGCACCACAGTCTCCTCCAGCTGCGCAATCGTCTGCTCCTCGCTCAGCCCCGAGCCCACAAAGCCCCGACCACGCACCAGAAACTCCATGCCCCCGGACTCCACCGTCCGCGCTCCTACGTCAACACCGGAATCACCCACGGCCGAAACCAGCCGACTCAGCGACACACCATGAAATCGCAGCGCCGCAGGATCAGCCTCCACCTGATACTGCTTCACATAACCACCCACAGACGCCACCTCCGCCACACCATCCACCGACTGCAGCGCATACCGAATGAAAAAATCCTGCTGTGATCGCAGCTCCGCCAGATCCGTACCCGCAGGACCCTCCAGCACATAGTGGAAAATCTGACCCAGTGCCGTCGCGTCCGGTGCCAGCGTCGGACGCACTCCGTCCGGAAGCAACCCCCCCGCTGTCGTCAGTCGCTCTGCCACCCGCGAACGTGCCCAGTAAAAATCCACCGCGTCGTCAAACGTCACCTGCACAAAACTGAATCCAAACATGCTGCGACCACGCACACTCCGCGCACCCGGCACCGCCTGCAGCAGCGCCGACAGCGGATACGTCACCTGATCCTCCATGTCACGCGGTGATCGACCAGACCACTCCGCCAGCACAATCACCTGATTCTCACCCACATTCGGAATCGCATCCAGAGGCACACTCTGCATCGAGCTCCAGCCGAACACCACTGCCACCAGCATCGCCACCAGCACCAGCAGCCGCTCACGTATGCAGAATCTCAGCAGGCTGCCAATCATCGTGACACCCCCGGTGACAGTTTCCGCAGATACTTCTCCGGCTCGCTCAGCAGACGTCCACGACAGCCCTCACAGCAGAGAAACACCGACTCACCACCTGCCTCCACACGGATCGGCACACCCATCGAACCCAGCAGCATGCCCGCGATCGGACACACCCGCTGACGCTCCGCCAGCTCGCGATCCGCAGGCGACAACTGACCAAGTGAAATCTCTGTTTTCGCCGCCTGCTCAGGCGTCAGACCCGGAACATGACGCTGCGGATCAATCAGCGAAGGCTTACCCGACAACTGCATCTGCGAATCAATCAGGAAATTTCCCCGTACCGCCACCTGCTCGCCAACACTTAAGCCCTCCACAATCTCCACCTCGCCACCCGACACACGACCCGCCACAACCTGACGCAGCTCAAACCTGCCCGGCTCCACCTCCACATACACCACACTGCTGTCACCCGCCAGCAGCAGCGCATCCCGCGGAATCACCGCGAAACCACTGACCTCCGCTGACTCGTCCGTAAATCCCAGCTCCCGACCCGATATCAATTCCTCACCGCAGATCCGACACGTACCCGGACCAGCCGCCGTCATGTGCGGATGACGCAGACTGATCCACGCACTCGCCAGCTCCGGATCATACACCAGTCCACCGGACCCCATGACCACCGGCTCAATCTCAGCTCGCGCATAATCACCCACCCGCAACTCACCTTCCTCGTTTGGTAACACCACACGCACCCCGACAGTCCGAGTCTCCGGGGTTACCCGCGGTGCCACAAACACCACCCGACCCTCAATCCGACGGCCCGGCAGTGACTGCACCTCCACATGCACCCGCTGACCAAATCGAACCCCCGCTGCCTCCTCCGGAAATAACTCCAGAATCAACCATACCGCAGACAAATCCGCCAGCTGGAATACCGCCTCACCCTCACGCACATACTGACCCTCGACCGCCAGCTTCTCCACCACCGTGCCGCTGATGGGTGCCACCAACTGCAGACGACTGCTCGCCTCACCACCCGACTCCAGCTCCACCACCTGCTGCTCCGCCATCCCCAGTTCCAGCAGACGACGACGAGAACTCTCAAGCAGACTGCCACGCCCAACACCACCGCCCACAGCCGCAGTACCCGCGATCCCACCCTCTCGCTGACCCCGCGACAACAGATACTCCACCTGAGCACTGTACAGATCAGGAGAATACACCACAGCCAGACAGTCCCCCGACCGCACCACCACTCCCGTGTAGTCCGCAAACAGCTTCTCAATGCGACCATCCACTCGCGCTGACAGTGTCCGCCGAGTCCCCTCGTCGTAGTCCAGACGACCCACCGCCTGTACCACTCGCCCACCACTCGACAAACGCACCGGCACCGTCTGAATATTCGCAACCCGCCGCGCTGCCCCCTCAATTCGCACCGCACCAGCATCCGCTGAAACACCGTGCCCACGCGTCGCCGGCACCAACTCCATCGCGCATACCGGACAACGACCCGCACGCTGCAACGCACCCGTACACATCATCGGACAAATCCAGCCACCACCAGCAACCGTCGCTGAGTCCCCGCCCACACCGCCCACCACGGTTCCAACACGCGGCAGCCAGCCACGTCGCTGAGATTCACCAAGCAAAAACAAAGCCAGTGCAGCGATCGACAGCCACAACAGCGGCTGCAGAAAATACAACAGTAAACCACCGCCAGTCGACACCCACCTCCGCCGACTTAATGCCGACGGCACACGCCCCCAACTTACGCCCGCCTGCGGCGCAATATCACCCCCAGCCCGATCATCCGTCTGAGACGAATCATCCGACACATGGCCACCAGTCAACCGGTTACGCTCCCCTGCAAATTCTTCGGGCACGCTCAGCCCCAGCACAGTTTTTCAGAAGTTCAGCACGCGCAGACTCACTCCCCCCAGCCTGCAAATCACGTGCGCAGCGCACACACCAGCTCAAAAACTCTCAAAACACAGCAAATCCGCCGTTTCCAGCGAACCGTTGCCCACTCTCAACCGTTGCCAAAACACCTCATTTGCTGCCACAACTCACCAATCCAGCACCAACATGCGTCCACCAACACACACTCACACAACTGTGTTGCACCCTCACATTCCCACAACCAGAAACCCGCACCACACCACTGCCGTCAACAAAACTTTACATTCTGTTCAAATCACCAATCATCGCCTTACACTTTTCAATTCCAATATGAACAGAACAAGATAAGTCACAGGCCGGCAACACCTGTCACTGCATGATTAAACTAAAAAGTATATTATGATCTTTAATTCCGTTTGTTTTTGCCGCATAGACAACGATACAAACTCGCATGCATCAAGTCTCCGCAGACAGTTGCACGAACTGCCCCCGCAGTTCTTAATCACATGTCCTCGTGCCTCACCCGCAGTAACCACTGACGAAAGTCGATGCCAATGCAACCGTTCACCGCCTCTGTCATGGATCGCCGCAGCCTGCTCCGCAAAACTGTTGCTGCCGCTGCCGCCTCTGCCTTCTTCTCCTGCTCCTCAAAGTCCGCCCGCGCCGCAGCATTGCCCATGCCGATCGATACGTCGGTACTCGCAAAATTCATCGATCCACTGCCAATCCCCGCAGTCGTTCGGCCAAATTCAAAAATCGCCACCACCATCACCATGACCCAGTTCCAGACCCGCCTGCACAGCAGTCTGCCACTGACCACAGTCTGGGGCTACAACGGCAGCTACCCCGGAACCACCATTGAAGCGCAAAGCGGCGTCCCGGCTCGCGTTCGCTTCACCAATGCACTGCCCACAAAACATCTGCTGCCCATCGACCCCACACTCGATGGAGCCTGGAACTACATGCTCAACACCCCCAACCCCGAAGTCCGCACCATCACACACCTGCACGGCGGTCACACCCGCCCCGAACACGACGGCTTCCCGGAACACTGGTACGTCTCCGGCAGCAGCCGCGATCACATCTACGACAACAATCAGCCCGCCTCCACGCTCTGGTACCATGACCACGCCATGGGCTCCACACGGCTGAATGTCTACGCCGGACTCGCCGGCTTCTACCTGATCCGCGATAAAGTCGAAACCGGTCTCAATCTCCCACGCGGTACATTCGAAGTTCCACTCGCTATCCAGGACCGCTGCTTCAATGCCGACGGCAGCCTCTTCTACCCCACCTCCCGAGAATACTTCGATGGTTATGCCGGGCCCTATAACACAGACCCACTCACTCCGACCGATGTCCCACCGGTCTGGAACCCCGAATTCTTCGGCAATGCCATGGTCGTCAACGGCAAAGTCTGGCCCTTCCTCAATGTCTTCAAAACTCAGTACCGCTTTCGACTGCTCAACGGTTGCTGCGCTCGTACACTGATTCTCACTCTTTCCAACGGTGGCACGTTCCACCAGATCGGCAGCGACAGCGGTTTCCTGCCCACCGTCGTCAGATCCACACAACTGCTGCTGGCCGCCGGTGAACGCGCAGACGTCATTATCGACTTCTCAACACTGCCTGTCGGCACCAGAGTTCAACTGCTGAACCTCGGACCCGATGCGCCCTTCGGCGGCATGGCCGATATGGTCAGCGCGGACCCCGCGACCACCGGTCAGGTGCTGGAATTCCGAGTCGCCTGGGACCCGGCCGCCAGAACTGTGAAAAGCAGAACGGCACCCCCTGTCCCGGCCACCACAGGCAGCACCGGCAGTCCCGTCGCAAAACTCAAACTCCCGGCCCTCCCCAGACTCCCGGCCTCAACCCTCACCCGCAAAGTGTCCCTTAACGAGATCGGATCCGCCTCCAGCCCGGCTTTCGACGGCCCCGTCATGGGTATGCTCGGAACCATGCAGTTCGATCAGGCCATGCAGATGGATATGCCCATGCCCATGCGCTGGATGCACCCCGCCACCGAAACGCCAAAACTGGGCTCCTGTGAAACGTGGGAAATCCATAACTTCACCATGGATGCTCACCCCATCCACCTGCACCTCGTCGCCTTCGAAGTCATTGGACGGATCCCCGGTGGCGCTATGGCAAATATGGCCGCCATGACAAACACCGCTGCCGCGGCCATCCCCATGCTGCCACCGGAACCACACGAAACCGGACGCAAGGATACCGTCATCTGCTACCCCGGGGATATCACCATCATCAAAGCCCTCTTCGATATGAAAGGCAATTACGTCTGGCACTGCCACATCCTCGATCACGAAGACAACGAAATGATGCGGCCACTGAACGTTATCTGACAGCACCCTCAGCCGAAAACGACATCTGCCCTCGGGTGCCCGGAACACCTCGCAGGTCAGCTCCGCTGACAGACAGTCACACACTGTTCAACGGGCAATCCGGCTGCTCACCACGCAGCACCTGCAGCAACTGCAGCACCGCCATCTCGTACAACCGATGATGACCGGCCCACGTGTGGCTGGCGATGTGGTCCGTCAGAACCACATTCTCCAGATCCAGCAGCGGATTGCTCGACTCCACAGGCTCACGCTCAAAAACATCCAGCCCCGCTGCCGCCAGATGACCACTCCGCAGCGCCTCACACAAAGCCCGCTCGTCCACCAGAGCTCCCCGCGCTGTGTTCACCAGAATCGAACCCGGCTTCATCCACGCCAGCCTCGCAGCATTGATCAGATGCCGCGTCTCAGCTGTCGCAGGAGCATGCAAAGACACTACGTCCGCAGCCGATAACAACGACTCCAGACTGCCCACACGCTCCACACCCTCCTCCCCGGCTCGCGCCTCTGTCAATGCCGGATCATACACCAGCACACGCATCCCCACCGCACGCATCACCCGCGCTACCTCGATACCTATCCGACCCGCTCCCACCAGACCCAGCACACGACCCCGCAGCTCCATCCCCTTCACCGTCCGAAATGCCCGATGCCAGCGCCCCGCACGCACATCCCGATCCGCATAACACACCGTCTTCGCCGCCGCAAAAATCAAAGCTGTCGCATGCTCCGCCGTCGATACCGTGGGACCATGCGGAGTATAACAGACCTGAATCCCACGCAGCGTCGCCGCCCCCACGTCAATATTGTCATACCCCACTCCAATCCGCGAAATCACACGCAGCCGATCACACCAGTCCATCCGCACTGCATCCCACCGCGCTCCTGGATCCAATGCACCATCGCAACGC
>Ga0255095_1000935_pt1 | contig 13095 bp, 11 predicted proteins | sample Colum_Law_RepC_8_2_FD_188435 | JGI IMG/M metagenome (GOLD analysis project Ga0255095, IMG submission 188435) | Freshwater microbial communities from Columbia River, Oregon, United States - Colum_Law_RepC_8d | ecosystem: Environmental > Aquatic > Freshwater > River | place: USA: Oregon...
GCGGGCGCACGGGCGTGGACCCGGTGGCAATCAGCAGGCGGTCATATTCGAAGCGCTCGCCCTCGCTCAGGTTCACGCAGCGCGCCACCGTATCGACCGAAGTGACGCGGCCGCGAACCGTACGCACGCACAGGCGGTCGAAATGATCTTCGGTCTTGCGAAGCCAGGTGCCCCGCTCATCGATATTGCCGATCAGCAGGTAGGGAATGGCCATGCGCGAATAGGCGGGGTGCGGTTCGTCTCCGATCAGGGTGATCTCGTCGGTGGCACTGCGCTTGCGCAGGGTTTCGGCGGCAACCACGCCGGCCGGGCCATTGCCGATGATGACGTGCTTCATGGGGTTCAATCCTTTGCAAGTGCGATGCGCGACAGACAAGGCGGAACAGAAAAGGTGCGGAGCGTGGCGATCAGCACGCCACTCGGGGAAGTCTGCCTGCCCAAACGATTGGGGCGGCCCGAAGACCGCCCCGTAAGCCGCACTGCAGGCTGACTGAGTCCTCAGAGCCCGCAAGGGCTCATCCGAGGATCAAAGACCCAGCCGGGCCCGGGTCTCGGGCTTGAGCTGGCCGTTGTCGTCCCAGCCGCGGATCTTGTAGTACTCGGGGATCATCTTGTCGATCCCCGCCACCAGACCCTTGGCCGGGCCGCTGGTGGCGGCTTCGGTCTTCAGGCGCGCAGGCAGGTCATCGTCCTTGCGGGTAAAGCCCGCGCGGTTGTTGAAGTCGCGCTCCATGTTCCAGATGCGCTCGCCGAGTTCGTTGAGGTACTCCATCGTGAACTCGTCGCCGCAGGCCCCGGCCACCTGGGGGGCCAGATCGGCCAGCGTCCAGGCGAAGGTGGTGAACACGCACAGGCCCGATGAATCGAAGGCTGCGGTGGCGTCCTGGAAGGCCTTGACAAGCTCGGGCTTGCCATCGGTGGTGAGCGGATCGGTCTTGACAGGAATGCCCAGGATCTCGGAGGCCACCGTGTAGGAGCGCAGGTGGCAGGCACCGCGGTTGGACGTGGCGTAAGTCAGGCCCATGCCCTGGATGCCGCGCGCGTCGTAGGCCGGAAACTCCTGGCCCTTGACCGACATGGAGAGCTCGGGATGACCGTACTTGGCCGTGAGCCGCTTGCTGCCTTGGCCGATTTCCTTGCCGAAGCCTTCGCCGCGGGCGGTCATTTCGGCCAGCTGAACCAGCGCCTTGGCCGAGCCGAACGGAACTTCCAGTCCGATCTGCTCTTTGGTGAGCACGCCTTTTTCATACAGCTCGCACACCGCACCCACCGTGGCACCAAACGAGATGGGATCGAACCCCTCTTCGTTGCACATGAGGTTGGCGTATTGCAGGGCCTCGAGGTCGTCGACGCCAGGCGCGGCGCCCAGGGCCCAGGCCGCTTCGTACTCCAGGCCGCCGGATGCGCCCCAGTACTCGGGCTTGTTGACCACCGAGAAGTGGGTCTCGTCGATCTTGGAGACCCGACCGCAGGCAATGGTGCAGCCAAAGCAGGCCTGGTTGGTCACCAGATGCGACTTGCCATCGGTGGGCCGCTTGGCCGCCATGGCCTCGGCACCGATCTTGGCTGCGCCCTCGAACTGCGAGGCCGTGTGGTTGCGGGTGGGCAACGCGCCGGTTTCGTTGATGACGCTCATGAGCACCTGCGTGCCATAGGCCGGCAGGCCCTGGCCCGTGACCGGGTGGTCGTGCAGGATCTTTTTCTTTTCGTTGACGGCCTGGAAGAAGGCCTTGGGATTGTGGATGTTGCCCACGCCCTTGGTGCCGCGCACCGCGATGGCCTTGAGCATCTTGCTGCCCGCCACGGCGCCCACGCCCGAGCGGCCCGCGGCACGGTGCAGATCATTGACCACAGCCGCGTAGAGCACGAGGTTTTCGCCAGCCTTGCCGATCGACGAAATGCGGGTCAGGGGATCCTGGTGGGTCTTTTTGATCGTCTCTTCGGTCTTCCAGACGCTCTGGCCCCAGAGGTGGCTGGCATCCTTGAGTTCGACCTGGTCATCGATGATCGACAGGTAAACCGGCTTGGCCGATTTGCCTTCGATGATGATCATGTCCCAGCCCGCCATCTTGAGCTCGGCACCCCAGTAGCCGCCCGAATTGGAGCAGGCGATGGCGCCGGTGAGCGGGCCTTTGGTGATCACCGAATAGCGCCCGCCCGTGGAGGCCATGGTGCCGGTGAGCGGGCCGGTGGCCCAGATGATCTTGTTGTCGGCCGATAGCGGATCAACCCTGGCGTCGACTTCTTCGACGAAATACTTGGTGGCCAGGCCGCGTTGGCCCAGGTACTGCTTCGCCCAATCCATGCGAAGCGGCTCGGAGGTACAGGTGCCTGCCGTGAGGTTCACGCGCAGGAGTTTTCCAGCCCATGCCATGTGTGTGCTCCTAGGGGAGTTGGAGTGCGTGCGCTCAGGCCGCGGGGTTGTTCTGGTTGCCGAGCTTTTCGGCCCACTGCTTCATGCGATCGAGGCCCGTCCAGTCGGCATCGACATAGGTGATGGCGCCGGTGGGGCAAGCCTCGGCACAGGCCGGCTCACCGCCGCAGAGGTCGCACTTCTGGACCTTGCCGGTGTCCTGCACATAGTTGACCGTGCCAAAGGGGCAAGCAATGGTGCAGACCTTGCAGCCCACGCAGACGTCATCGGCCACCACCTTGGCGCCGGTGGCGAGATCGACCTTGATGGCCTCCACGGGGCAGGCATGCAGACACCAGGCTTCGTCGCACTGCGTGCAGGTGTAGGGCACCTTGCGGCCGGTGTGATGGAAATCGAACACCTTGATACGGGACTTGGCGGTGCTGAAAACACCGTAGTTCTCGTAGCTGCAAGCCATCTCGCACTGCAGACACCCGGTGCATTTGTCCGGGTTGATGTGCAGGGACTTCTGCATGTCGCCTCCGTGTTGCGGGTCAGGCCCGCGGGGTGGGGATCGGGGGGATGAAACCTTGGGATTTTGAATCGCGAGTCGGGCGCCGAGGAGCACGACAAACTTGTCCGAAAGCATACCCTGTTCCGGAAAAGGGCAACAGGCTCCAAAGGGGGAGCATCCACCCCCAATTCGGGATTCGGGTGGCGTTATCTTCAACCTCCAGGACGTCCGTGCGGATCCCCCGTGACGTCAGTGCAGGATTCCCCCTTGAGCCCGTCCTCCGTCCCCCCAGCCGAATCCGCAGCTTCCGCCCACGCAGAACCCGGTGCAGAACCCGGTGCTGCAACCGGTACAGAACCCGGGGATGCGCCCGGTTCAGATCTGGGCCTCGACACCGAGCGTGGCCAGGCGCCGCTCAGCATCCGCCTGCGCCTGGGCGGCACGGCCCGGATCGGGCCCGGCAAGGTGGCCCTGCTCGAGGCCATCGCGCGCACCGGCGAGCTCAAGCAAGCGGCTGAGGCCATGGGGATGTCAGCCCGCCGGGCCTGGTTGCTGGTCGACTCACTCAACCAGGCTTTTGACCCGCCTCTAGTGCTAGCCGAGGCTGACGGATCCACCCTGCGGCTCAGTCCGCTCGGCGTCGAATTGATCGAGGCCTATCGAGCGGTTGAGAAGACCACCGCCGATGCGGTAGCGCAGCGATTTGGCGAGATCGAGGCTCGTCTGCGACCGGACGGCTCTGACTCAGCGGGTTCTGACTGAGCGGGTTGTCAATCCGGCGCCCGCTGAACTGGCCTGGTCGGGTCCGGGCGCGTCGGATCCATGAGATCGCCCAGGGCCATCTGGCCTCGCGCACGCAGCATGTCGGTGGCACCGATGCGATCGCGCAGCTCGCGGTTCTGACTGAGCTTGGCCTTGCCTTCCAGGCGTGTGATCTCGATCTCGATGCCGACGATGGACTTCAACATGCCGTCGATGTAATCGGCTGGTGAGTCGCCCATCTTCCAGGGGCGCGGCTCGGCCGCCTCGTGTTCACGAGTCAGGCGGGCTACGATGCCACGCACGGTGCGCTCATCATCCTGAATGTGAATGCGGCCATGGACATGCACCACCTCGTAGTTCCAGGTGGGCACCAGCCGATGCGTCTCGTGTTTGCTGGGATACCAGTTGGGCGAGATGTAACCCTGCACGCCGCGGAACACGACCATGACTGCACTGCCCGTGGCGTTGTTCTGCCACAGAGGATTGGCCCGGGCCACATGGGCTCGCAACACCCCCAGGGCGCCCTGATCAGGGATGTATTCAAAGGGCAGATGATCGGCATCGAGCGCACCAGCGCCCTGATGCACCAGCATGCCCAGAGGATGCTCGCGGATCACACGCGCGAGATCCGCAGGATTGAGCAATTCGAAGTGCTTGGGGAGGTACATGAGACTGAGCGGACAGCGATGGTCAGGACGCGGCAGACTACCGCACGCGCGGGGCGTAGGCGAGCGAGCGCTCATCGAGCGCGGTTGCCTTGAGCAGCGCATGCACTTCGTCGCCCACATCCAGCCCCAGGTCATCCAGGGCCTTGCGGGTGACCAGCGCCACCAGACGCCCGTGCCCGCGCAAGGCAATCTCCACGCGCGCAATCGGCCCTTCAGGCAAGTCCACCTGCCGGATACGCCCGATCAGCACGGTACGAAAGCTCACATCCCTTGGACGTGAAACGGCCAGGGCAATGTCGGTTGCCCTCACCAGCAGACGATGGCGCTCGCCGGGCTGCCCCACCACTCCGGGCACCGCAATGGCCCCGGCCGGATGCGCAAGCTGGGTCAGGCCATAGCGTTCGTCGTGCGAGCGGACCACCACATCGATGACCGACACCGCACCGAACTGACCCGCCATGCCATCCCGACCGGCGAGCGCGAGGACCTCGCCCGCAGCGCCCTGAGCCAACACGCGGCCTTGCTCGAGCACCAGCACTTCATCGGCCAGCCGGGCCACCTCATCCACCGCATGCGAGACATAGACGATGGGCACACGACCTTCGTCACGAAGACGCACGATCGCCGGCATGATCTCGCGGCGCCGCTCGTAGTCGAGCGAAGAAAGGGGCTCATCGAACACCAGCAGATCGGGGTTTGCGAGCAGCGCCCGGCCAATGGCCACCCGCTGACGCTCACCACCCGAAAGCCCTTGCGGATTGCGCTTCAACAGACCCTGCAGGCCCAGCAAATCGACCACATCATCCAGGCCAATGGCCGCACTGCGCCGCCACCAGGCGCCCCTGCGCGCACCATAGAGCAGGTTCTCGCGCACATCGAGATGCGGCAGCAGCAAGGCGTCCTGGAACACCACACCGATGCGGCGCTCCTGGGGCGGAACCCAGATTCCAGCGGCCACATCCACCAGCACCCGACCCCCCACCACGATGCGCCCGGCCTGGGGGCGCCACTGGCCATGCAGCAAGGCAAGCAGCGTCGACTTGCCTGCGCCTGAAGGCCCGAAGACCGCCAGCGCACGAGCCTCGGAGGTCATGGCCACATCGAGTGCAAAAGCACCCCGCCGCAGGCGAACCGACAGTTCGAGACGACTCATGGACGGATCGCCTTGAAGGTCCCGGTGCGAATCGCTTCGAGCCTCATGAGAGCACCGCCCGGTGGCGCATTCGGCGCGCGAGCCATTCCGAGACCAGCAGGGCCAGCATCGACAGGCCGGCACAGACCAGGCTCAGGCGGAGTGCCAGCGCATCGCCATCGGGCATCTGTGTCGCCTGATAGATCGCCGAAGCCAGGGTCTGGGTTTCGCCCGGAATGCTCGACACGAAGGTGATGGTGGCCCCGAACTCACCCAGCGATTTCGCAAAGCCCAGCACCGCACCGGCCAGCACGCCCGGCAAGGCCAGTGGCAGCGTGACGCCCACGAACACCCGCCAGGGGCTTGCGCCCAGGGTACGCGCCGCATGCTCAAGCCGCGGATCAATCGCCTCGATGGACAGACGGATTGCGCGCACCATCAACGGAAACCCCATGACCGCGCAGGCCAGTGCCGCTCCGGTCCAGCGAAACGCAAACGACACACCCAGCCACTGCTCAAGCGGCCCCCCGATCCAGCCTTGCCGACCGAACGCCAGCAGCAGCAGGTAGCCCACCACCACGGGCGGCAGGACCAGCGGCAAATGAACCAGACCGTCGAGCAGGCTGCGGCCAGGAAACTTGAGGCGGGCCAGCACCCAGGCCACCGCGATCGCGAGCGGCAGCGCCGCCACCGTGGCCAGACCCGCCACTCGAAGGCTGAGCAGCAGCGGCTCGCTCACTGCCCCGGTCAGCGCCCCGGCCAGCGCCTCAGTCAAGGCCTGCGACTCATTCATGGTGCAACGAACCCCCGGCTCAGGAAGGCGGCTCGCCCGTGCGGCGCCGTCAGCCATTCAAGCAAGGATCTCACCTGAGCGGCATGAGCAGCATTCGGTGCACTCGGCGGCGCAAGCTGCGCGATCGGCACACGAATGTCGGCATGGGCCTGCGACGGGAATCGATACAGCACCTGCACTCGGGGCTCGGCCAGTGCATCGGTGGCATAGACGATGCCGAGCGAGGCCTCACCGCGCGCGACCAGGCGCAGGGCCGCCCGCACATGCTCCGTCTGGGCCAGGCGGCCTTGGGTCAGCGCCTCCCACTGCGCCCACTGCAGGGCCTCGCGGGCATACCGGCCCGCGGGTACGGTCTGCAGATCGGCCACGGCCAGACGGCCCCGTGCAAGCCGCTCGCGCAGCGTGGCATCGAGTTCACGGGGGCTGGGGTCGCGGGCGCCTGAGGCCGATGCTGCGTCACCTCGGGCTGTGATCGAGGCGTTCGCCGTCGAAGCCAACGACGATGGTCGTGATCCGCGCTCGAGGGGTGCGATCAGCACGAGGCGGTTGCGGATCAACAATTGCCGGGTCTGAGTCAGGATGCGGCCCTCGGCCTGCAGGCGATCCATCCAGAGCTCATCGGCTGTGATGACCAGATCAGCCTCGAGCCCCTGCTGGAGCTGACGGATCAGGGCCGGTGTTCCGCCGTAGACCCCACTCGGCAGGGAAACGGTCTGCCGCCGGGCAAAGCCCTCGAGACTTGCCTCCAGGGCCTCACGCAGGCTCACAGGGGCCACCACACGGAGCGAGCGTGCGCGATCCGGCTGGGCTGCGCGGTCTGCAGAAGTGCCGGCTGCGTCCGGTGTGCCCGAGGCAGACGCTGTCTGAGTCTCAGTCTGAGATTGAGCCAGGCCCGTGCGGCCACTCAGAGCCAGTGCGATCGCACCGAGCCAGGCCCGGCGGGCACACACCGAGCGCAGGCGGTCGTGATCGCCTGACCGACGCATGACGATCAGCCCTGGCTCACCGCGGGTTCAGCCTCAGGTGTTTTGCACCACGATGGTCGGGAACTTGCCCGACATGTCCTTGGCGCTTTCGGCCACCTTGACTGCAATGCGCCGCGCAATGGCGCGATACGACGCAGCGATCGGCCCCTCGGGGTCGGCCACCACGGTGGGCTTGCCCGAATCGGCCTGCTCACGAATGCGGATATCCAGCGGCAGCGAACCCAGCACATCGATACCGTAGTCGCGGCTCATGCGCTCGCCACCGCCCGAACCAAAGATGTGCTCGGCATGGCCGCAATTGGAGCAGACATGGATGGCCATGTTCTCGACGATGCCCAGGATCGGAATGCCGACCTTCTCGAACATCTTCAGACCCTTGCGGGCATCGAGCAGGGCGATGTCCTGGGGCGTGGTCACGATGACGGCCCCCGTCACCGGAATCTTCTGCGACAGCGTGAGATGAATGTCGCCCGTACCGGGAGGCATGTCGATCACGAGGTAATCGAGATCACGCCAGTTGGTATCGCGCAGCAGTTGCTCGAGGGCCTGGGTCACCATGGGGCCGCGCCAGACCATGGGGGTGTCGGTGTCGATCATGAAGCCGATCGAACTGGTCTGAATGCCATGGCCTACCATGGGCTCCAGGGTCTTGCCATCCAGCGTCTCGGGCCGGCCCTGGATGCCCATCATGAGGGGCTGCGACGGACCGTAGATGTCGGCATCGAGCAGACCCACGCTGGCGCCCTCGGCAGCAAGCGCCAGCGCCAGATTGGCCGCCGTGGTGCTCTTGCCCACACCGCCCTTGCCCGAGGCCACCGCGATGATGTTCTTGACGTTGGGCAGCAGCTTCACGCCGCGCTGCGCGGCATGGGCCACGATGCGCTGATAGACATTGGCGCTGACATTGCCCACGCCAGGCAGTGCCTTGAGGGCATCGATCACCGCCCGGCGCATGACCGGAATCTGGCTCGCCGCCGGATAGCCGAGCTCGATATCCACGCTCAAATCACCCCCATCGACCCGGATGTTGCGGGCCGACTTCGAGGACACGAGATCCTTGCCGGTATTGGGATCCACGATGGCGGCAAGGGCCGCATTCACCTGTTCGACCGTGACGGCCATGCTTGCTCCAGCGACGGGTTGAGGCTGCCTGAATTGACCTTCATGATCGGCACGAAGACCAGGCAACCATGCAAAAAAGAGGCGCGCGCAGTCTATCCGAAAGCCCTCACCCCGCTAAAATGACCCGCTTTCGGGCAGTCTTTACGGCCTGCCCCCTGCGCTCGGGAGAGCCCGTCTGCCCGCCTCCCGCCTATTGCCCCGCTTCCTTGTCAGGCCTCACTGGCCCAAGAAACCACCCCATGACCCGGCGCCTCTTCGTTACCACTGCCCTGCCCTACGCCAATGGCTCGTTTCATATCGGGCACATCATGGAGTACATCCAGGCGGACATCTGGGTGCGTTTCCAGCGACTGCAGGGCCATGAGGTGCATTTTGTCTGTGCCGACGATGCCCATGGCGCGCCCATCATGCTCAAGGCCGAAAGCGAAGGCATCACGCCGCAGCAGCTGGTGGCGCGCATCGCCGCCGAACGGCCCACCTACCTCAACGGCTTTCACATTTCGTTTGATCACTGGCACAGCACCGACTCACCCGAAAATGTCGAGCTCTCCCAGGACATCTATCGCCGGCTGCGCGCAGCTGGCTTGATCGCCACCCGCACCATCGAGCAGTTCTATGACCCGGTCAAGGGCATGTTTCTGCCCGATCGCTACATCAAGGGCGAGTGCCCCAAGTGCGGCGCCAAAGACCAGTACGGCGACTCCTGTGAGCAGTGCGGCGCGGTGTACTCGCCCACCGAACTCACCAACCCTTACTCCAGCCTGAGCGGCGCCACGCCGGTCATGCGCAGCTCCGAGCACTTTTTCTTCAGCCTTTCGGATCCGCGCTGTGTGGCCTTTCTCAAGGACTGGGCCCTGGGCGGTCGCCTGCAACCCGAGGTGGCCAACAAGGCGCGCGAGTGGCTGGAAGGCAGTGGCACCAACGAGAAAGGCGAATCCACGGGCCTGGCCGACTGGGACATCTCGCGCGACGAGCCCTACTTCGGCATTCCCATTCCCGATGCGCCCGGCAAGTACTTCTATGTCTGGCTCGATGCACCGGTGGGTTACCTGGCCTCGCTCAAGGCCCTGTGCGCGCGCACCGGCATGGACTTCGAGAGCTTCACCAAACCCGATGCGCCGATCGAGCAGGTGCACTTCATCGGCAAGGACATCATCTACTTTCACACCCTGTTCTGGCCGGCCATGCTGCATTTCGCGGGCTACAAGGTGCCCGATGCGGTGAACGTGCACGGCTTCATCACGGTCTCGGGCGAGAAGATGAGCAAGTCGCGCGGCACCGGCATCTCGCCGCTGCGCTACCTTGAGGTGGGCATGAACCCGCAGTGGCTGCGCTATTACCTCGCGGCCAAGCTCAATGCGCGCGTGGAGGATGTCGACTTCAATCCGGAAGACTTCATGGCCCGGGTCAATGCCGACCTGGTCGGCAAGCTCGTCAACATCGCCAGCCGCTGCGCGGGCTTTCTGGTCAAGCGCTTCGAGGGCAGGCTCTCGGCGCCCGACACCGCGGCCCACGCTCGTTTTGCGCAGGCCTGGGCGGGTGCCGATGCGGTGGCTGCACTCTACGATCAGCGCGATTTTGCGCGCGCCATGCGCGAGATCATGCAATACGCCGATGCGGTGAATCAGTACATCGATACGGCCAAGCCCTGGGATCTGGCCAAGCAGGCCGATCGCACGGCCGAGTTGCATGCCTGCTGCTCGACCGCATTGCGGGCCTTCCGCGACCTGGTGCTGCTGCTGGCGCCGGTGCTGCCGCCGCTGCAGGAGCAGGTGAGTACATTCCTCAATACCGGAACCGCCCGTTGGGCCGACCTGGGCCAGCCGCTGCCCGAGGGCCATCAGATCCGGGCCTACCAGCACCTCATGACTCGGGTGGAGGCCAAGCAGCTCGATGCGCTGTTTGATCTGCCCGCGCCGGCCACAGCGGCGGCCCATGCTGCAGGCGCCAACGCTCAGTCCAAAGTCACGGACGCGCCGGGCGCGAACGCCAAGGCGAAATCCCAGCCGGCCAAAGCGGCTGCGCCTCTGCCCGAGGGCCTCATCTCCATCGATGAATTTGCCAAGGTCGACCTGCGCATCGCGCGGATCGTCGATGCAGCCCTGGTGGAAGGGTCCGACAAGCTCCTGAAGCTCACCCTCGATGCGGGCGAGGGTCGGCATCGCACGGTGTTCTCGGGCATTCGCGCCTGGTATGCGCCCGAGCAGCTGGTGGGCAAGCTCACCGTGATGGTTGCCAACCTCGCGCCTCGCAAGATGAAGTTCGGGCTTTCCGAGGGCATGGTGCTCGCGGCCTCGTTCCCCGACGATGGCGGCGGGGTGTTTCTGCTCGATCCCCATGCCGGCGCACAGCCGGGCATGAAGGTGCGCTGAGATGTTTCGCCCCCGCCTGATCGATGCCCTGCGCCACTACCGGCGTGACGATCTGGCGGCCGATGTGGGTGCGGGTCTCACGGTTGGGGTGGTGGCACTGCCGCTGGCCATGGCCTTTGGCATTGCGAGCGGCGTGAGCCCGGAGTCGGGCTTGTTCACGGCCATTGTGGCCGGATTCATCATCTCGGCGCTGGGCGGCTCGCGGGTTCAGATCGGCGGGCCGGCGGGTGCCTTCGTGGTGCTGCTCTACGCCATCGTCGAGCGCTATGGTCTGGCCAACCTGCTGCTCAGCACGATGTTCGCGGGCGTACTGCTCCTGGCCATGGGCGCGCTCAAGCTGGGTGGCCTGATCCGCTTCATTCCCGTTTCGATCGTGATCGGCTTTACCAATGGCATCGCCGTCATCATTGCCTTTCAGCAGGTGCGCGATTTTCTGGGTCTGAGCATCGAGCGCATGCCAGCCAACTTTTTTTCCCAGATCCAGACCCTCACGGCAGCGGCCAGCACCGTGCATCTGCCGGCGGTGCTGCTGGGCCTGGCCTCATTGGCGCTGGTCGCGCTCTGGCCGAAATCCTATCTGCCCAACGATGCGCTCTGGCGCAAGGCACTCGCCCGCATGCCCGGCACCGTGGCTGTGCTGGTGCTGGGTGCACTGGCGGTTCATCTGGGCCTGTCGGTTGAAACCATCGGCAGCCGCTTTGGTGGCATTCCACAAGGTCTGCCCACCCTCGCGTTTCCAGCCTTTGACTGGGCCACCGCGCAGATGCTGGCCGCGCCCACCCTGTCGATCGCACTGCTCGGGGCCATCGAATCCCTGCTGTGCGCACGGGTGGCCGACAGCATGAGTGGCGATCGCCATGACCCCAATCAGGAGTTGATGGCCCAGGGCCTTGCCAACATGGTCTCGCCGCTCTTTGGCGGCATTGCAGCCACCGGCACCATCGCCCGCACCGTCACCAATGTGCGAGCCGGCGCCCGCACGCCAGTGGCCGGGATCATTCATGCGATCACGCTGCTCGCCATCCTGATGGTGTTTGCCCCACTGGCCGCCAACATCCCTCTGGCGAGCCTGGCCGCCATCCTGCTCTTTGTGGCTTGGGGCATGGGCGACTGGAAGGCCTTTGGGCAGTTGCGTCGGTATTCGCTCAGCTATCGGTTGATTCTGTTGTCGACCTTCGTGCTGACGGTGGTGTTCGACATCACAGTGGCCGTTGAGGTTGGCCTGGTGATGGCCGGGCTCTTTTTCATCCACCGGGTCTCGCGCCTGACCCGATTGGAGGCGGTCGAATTGCCTCCCGAAGAGGTCAAGACCGCAAACGGAGGGCGGATCGAACTCTGGCGGGTCTTCGGTTCGCTGTTCTTCGGTTCGGTTGATCGGCTGGAGGTTCTCAGTGCACCGGGTCGTGCGGTGCCTGAGGTCCTGGTGCTCGAGATGCATCAGGTCCTCAACCTGGATACCAGTGCACTGGAAGCCCTTCAGGAATTGCATGCCCACCTGCAGCGCCACGGCGGTCGACTGCTGATCGCCGAACTCACCGGCCAGCCGCTCTCGCTGATCGAACGCTCAGGCTTTCGCGAACAATTGGGGCGCGATGCCCTGTTTGCTCGAACCCGCGATGCATTGGAGGCTGCACGGGGCGTGGCAGGAAGCCCGCCTGCCGAGGCAGAGTAAACTGGAGGTCGGTTAGAAAATTGTCATCTGACCCCAATTTCGACCTCAATTTGGTGGATCGCCATGTCCAAGCTGCCTGAGCTCTACACGTCCGAGGCGACGCAGTTTCTCAATGCCCTGAAGTCCGAGCGCCCCCATCTGGAGCGCTCGCAGCGCGAGGGGCGGGCCCTGCTCTGGGACAAGGATCCCACCGAGCCTGAACAGTCGGACCGCTGGAAAGCCTCGCGCGTGCCGCAAAAGGCTTACCCCTACCAGACCGGTTCCTGACGGTCTCTGGCATGTCGGATTCGCCTGCAGGTGCCGAGCCGATCGAACAGACCGTGGGCGAGGTGCCCGGGCCCGATCCATCCGAGGTCTATGCCGTGCTGGCCCGTGTGCATGGCGAGCCGCTCAGCCAGCTGCCGCTTGATCTGTACATCCCGCCCGATGCACTCGAGGTGGTGCTCGAGAGCTTCGAGGGTCCGCTGGACCTGCTCCTCTATCTGATTCGCAAACAGAACTTCAACATCCTCGACATTCCGATGGCGGAGGTGACTCGCCAGTACCTGGTCTATGTCGAGGAGATTCGCCGTCACAACCTCGAACTCGCTGCCGAATACCTGCTGATGGCCGCGCTGCTGATCGACATCAAGTCGCGCATGCTGCTGCCCGTCAAGAAGGCCGATACCGATGAAGAGGTGGCCGATCCCCGCGCCGAGCTGGCCCGTAGGCTGCTTGAATA
>Ga0255095_1000936_pt1 | contig 13087 bp, 10 predicted proteins | sample Colum_Law_RepC_8_2_FD_188435 | JGI IMG/M metagenome (GOLD analysis project Ga0255095, IMG submission 188435) | Freshwater microbial communities from Columbia River, Oregon, United States - Colum_Law_RepC_8d | ecosystem: Environmental > Aquatic > Freshwater > River | place: USA: Oregon...
TACGCCCCATTGAATCCGCCGCTATCCTGAACCAATGAATCTGCCCCGCATCCTCCTCGCCTGCCTGGCCGCCACCCCCGCTCTCTTCGCCGCCGAGCCAGTCAAGTCCGTCAGCCCGGACGCCGCGTTGGCCATCCTTCAGGCCGGCAACCAGCGCTTCGTCACCAGCAAGACTCCCGACGGCAAATCCGAGGCCGTCCGGCGGGCCGAGACGGCCCAGACCCAGCACCCCTTTGCCATCGTCGTCGGCTGTGCGGACTCGCGCACCGCGCCGGAACTCGTCTTCGACCAGCATGTCGGTGATTTGTTTGTTGTCCGCGTCGCCGGCAACCTCGCGGGCGAGCACGCCTTGGGCAGCATCGAATACGCCGTCGAGCATCTGGGCACCCGCCTGATTGTCGTGCTCGGCCACGAGCGTTGCGGGGCGGTCCAAGCCGCCCTGACCACCGCCACCGCGCCTGGCAACGTCAATTCCGTCGTCCGCGACATCCAGCCCGCCGTCAAAGCCACCAAAGGGAAGCCCGGTGACCGCCTCGCCCTCACCGTCAAGGAGAACGCCCAGCAGGTGGCCGCCAAAATCCGCCGCGAAGCCAAGCTCGGCGAGTTGGCCAAGCACGTCCGCGTCGTGGTCGGTGTTTACGACCTCGACACCGGCAAAGTCACCTGGGCCAAGGAATGATTCACCGCCCCCGCCTCATGATTCTGTGCCCCATGATTTTGTCTCCCGCTTCCCTCCGCCGGAGTGCCCACAGAATCATGGCGCACAAAATCATGGGGAAGCACGGCGCTGGGCATGAGGAACTGTCCTTGCCAATCGGACGCGCTCTCCCTACCGCGCAAAAAAACACCGCACCGCTCCAGTTCCTTTCTATCTTCTCCGCTTTTCTATCCTCTATCTTCTTCCTCTCCGCCGCCCCGCCCACCGTCACTACCATTGATGTCCGCGGCCTCCAGATCGCCCATTCCACCACCCTCGTTCTCACTGGCACCGACCTCCTGCCGAACCCCCGCCTGCTCTCCACCGCGCGCATCGCCAGGCAATCGCTCAAGGACGGCGCGAAGCCCGATCGCATCACCCTCGACATCGAACTGGCCCCCGGCGTGTCGCCCGGCCTGCACAACTGGTGGCTCGTCACCGACCACGGCGTCTCCGCCAAGGGCGTGCTCGCCACCGACCACCTCCCGCAGAAGCCCTTCGCCGACAAAGTGGAGGCGCTCCCCGTCGCCCTGCACGGCACGATCTCCGGCAGCCAGGTGCGTGAAATCACCTTCCCCGGCAAGGCGGGCCAGGAACTCATCTGCGAAGTCGAAGCCCAGCGGCTCGACGGCAAGCTTCGCCCCGTCCTCAAGCTCCACGGCCCCGGCAACACGCTCTTGAAATGGAGCCAGCCGCTGCTCGCCCTGCGCGGCGACACCCGCCTCGAACTCAAGCTCCCCGCCGATGGCGAATATCGCCTGCAGCTGCACGACCTCCAGTTCGCCGCGCCCGGCAACTCGAATTACTTCCGCCTCAAGCTCGGCCAGTGGACCTACGCCGACCTCGCGTTCCCCGCCACCGTCCAGCGCGGCGCGTCTGCTGAGGTGCAGTTGGTCGGGCGCGCGGGCGAGTCGCGCACCGTCAGCCTGCCCGCGCTGGGCAGCGCCGTCGCCGTCCCCGCCCCGTGGGCCGATGCCAAATCCGCCAGCGGCCCGCAAGCTGTCGTATGGTTGAGCGATCTGCCCGAACTGGTCGAGAACCGCACCGGCACCGCGCCCCAGGCCTTGCCCGCGCTGCCCGTCGCCGTGAATGGCCGTCTCAGCCAAGCCGGCGAGGCCGACGCCTACACGCTCACCGTCACGCCGGAAACCGAAGTGGACATCGCGGTCTTCGCCGATTCCCTCGGTTCGCCAATTGATGCCGAACTCGAACTGCGCGACCTCAAGGGCGCTCGTCTCGCGCTCAACGACGACTTCACCAACCGCCCCGACCCGCGCCTGACCTACAAGGTGCCGAAGGACGTGACCAACCTCGTCGCCGTCGTCCGCGACGTGAACGCCAACGGCGGCCCGCGCTGCCTCTACCGCTTGCAGGCCACGCTCAAGTCCACGAACACCGCCGGCTTCACCCTCCTCGCGCTCGAAGACAGCCAGACGCTGCCCACCGGCCGCGCGTCCGTCTTCAAGGTCGAGGCGAAGCGCGACGGCTACGACGGCCCCATCGAACTCGCCTTCGACGCCCTGCCTCCCGGCCTGAAACTCTCTGGCCAGACCATCCCCGCGAAGGCCACCGCCACGCTGCTCACGCTTCTCTCCGGCGACCAGCCGCTGCCCCCGCTCATCACCACCCTGCACGGCAAGGCGAAGAACCACGATGTGCTGGCGCGCAGCGAAAGCGCGAGTCTCGGCAAGTTCCAGCCGTGGCTGGAAAACGACCTCGCGCTCGCCGGCTCGGCGAAGTCCGAAATCGAGTTCTCCGTCGCGTGGGGCAAGGACGCCGCCACCAACGTGATCCCACTCGGCGGCAAGCTGACCTTGCCCGTGACCTGCACCCGCCCGCTCGGCCACGACGGCCCCGTGCGCCTCACGCTGCTCACCAGTCAGGCACGCCTGTTCCTGAACAACGCCGTGGACCCCGCCCGGGTGCTGCGCGAGGAGAAGGCCGTGCTCATCGAGGAAGACAAGAAAGCGCAGGCCGCCTTCGACGCCATCGCCCCAGCGACCAACGCCCTCGCCGCCGCGCAAAAGGAACTAGCCGCTGCCAAGGACGATGCCGCCAAAGCCAACGCCGCCAAGAAAGTCCAGGCCGCCGAAACCGCGCTCGCCACCGCGAAGCAGGCCGCGCTCGACGCGTCGCAGAAGGCGACGAACAGCGTCGAGTTCGCGCTGGTCGTGCCGGGCGAACTGGCCGACCTGCCGCACCAGCTCGCCTTCAAGGCCGAACTGCTCAAGCGCGACCGCCGCACCGTGACCGCCGTGGCCTACACGCCCGTGCGCGACTTCCCGTTGCTGAACGCGCTCGCCCTGAAGCTCGCCGCACTCGCCCCCGTGAAACTCGACGCCAAAACCAGTGCGACGCTGGACTTGGTCGGAAACGTGGAGCGGCTCGGCGGCGCGAAAGGCGAAGTGACCGTGACCCTCACGGGCCTTCCCGCCGGAGTGACTGCCCCCGCGCCGGTCGTGGTGAAGGAAGGCGCGACCGAGTTCAAGTTCGCGCTGAAGTTCCCGGCGGGCTTCAAGGCAGGTGATTTCACCGGCCTCAAATTGTCCGCCACCGGCAAGCCCTTCGCCGCCGCCACCGTGAAGAGCCGTGACTTGGACTTCGCCGTGAAAGTCCTGCCGCCGGAACCGCCGCCGGTGAAGCAAGCGGAGGCGAAGAAGTGAGATGAATCCGATTTTGAACCACAGAAACGCGATGAACACAGAGAGTAACAAGCACCTGCAACCTGCAAGTTGCCCCTCTGTGTTCATCGCGTCTCTGTGGTTAAATTCCCCGTCAAGTCGCATGAAAACTTTCCTTGCTGTCACCTGCGCCTTCCTCGCCGCGCTCCGCCTTTCCGCCGCGCCGGCTCCCGACCCCATCGCCGGCGACCTCACCGTCACGCCGTCCTCCCTCACGCTCGTCCACACCGAACGCCCGCACTCGCTCGTCGTGATGGCGCGGACCAAGGGCGGTTACGATGTGGATTTCACCGGCTCGGCCACCTTCCGCAGCAGCAATGAGAAGGTCGCGCGCGTCACTCCGGCCGGCTGGGTGCAGCCCGTAGCAAACGGCTCGGCGACGCTCACCGTGCAGGCGTCCGGCAAGACCGCGAAGGTCAGCGTGACCGTCCAGCTCCCCGCCGAGCCGACGCCTGCGAGTTTCCGCCAGGACGTGATGCCCGTGCTCTCCAAGGGCGGTTGCAACATGGGTGCGTGCCACGGCTATTCGCTCGGCAAGAATGGCTTCAAGCTCACCTTGCGCGGCGCGGACGCGGACAAGGATTACCCCGCGCTCACTGATGAGTTCATGGAGCGTCGCATCAACCGCCACAATCCCGCCGCCAGCCTCGTGCTCCTCAAGGCCCTCGGCGATTTGCCGCATGAGGGCGGCGTGCGCTTCGACCACGGCGGGCTGCTCCACGAGACCATGCGCCGTTGGATTGCCGAGGGTGCGCGGGACGACGCGCCGACACTGCCCACGCTCGTGTCCGTCACCATTTATCCCGAGAAGGTCGTCGCCATGCCGCGCGCGCGGCAGCAGTTCCAACTCGTCGCAAAATACAGCGACGGCTCGCTGCGCGACGTGTCCCGCACCGGCATCTTCACCGTCAACACCGAGCGCGTCGCCCGCGTGGACGAGGTCGGGCTGGTGGTCGCGACCGACCTGGGCGAGACCGCCATCGTCGCGCGCTACGAAGGCATCTTCGCCGTAGCCAACTTCATCGTGCTGCCGCCCAACAAAGGCTTCCAGCCCACACCCGTCCCCACGGACAACCTCGTGGACCGCCACATCATCACGAAGCTCAACGACCTGCGCATCCGCCCGTCGGATCTGGCGGATGACGAGCGGTTCCTGCGCCGCGCCTCGGTGGACCTCATCGGCGTGCAGCCCAAGCCGGAGGAAGTGCTGGCCTTTGTCGCGGACACGAGCACGGACAAGCGCGAGAAGGCCATCGCCGCGTTTATGAAGCGGAACGAGTTCGTGGACTGGTGGTCGCTGAAGTGGGGCGACCTGCTACAGAACTCGCGCAACACACTGAGCGACCCGGCGGTGTATGCCTTCCGCGAGTGGATTCGCGCCGCTGTCGCTCGGAACCTGCCGATGGACGAGTTTGCCCGCGAACTACTGACAGCGCGCGGGAGTTTCGCGGACCATCCGGCCGCCGCCTACTTCGCCGTGAGCAAGGACACGGACGACACCCTGCAGCGCTCCACGCAGGTCTTCGCCGGCGTGCGGATGCTCTGCGCGAAATGCCACCCGCACCCGTTCGAGCAGTGGACGCAGGCGGATTACTATGGCGTCCACAGCTTCTTCAACCAGGTCGCCACGAAGCCCGACCCGCGCCAGACCGGCGTGCAGAACGCCAAGACCGTGCTCGTCAACCTCGCCACCGGTTCCTCGACGAACCCGCGCACCAACAAGCCCCAGCCGCCGCGTTATCTCGGCGGCAGCGAGCCCAAGCTCGAAGCGGGGGTGGACAAGCGCGAGGATTACGCGCGTTGGCTCACCTCGCCGGACAACCCGCACTTCGCCCGCAGCCTCGTGAACCGCGTGTGGAGCTACTTCTTCCATCGCGGCATCATGGACCCGGTGGACGACCTGCGCTCGACCAGTCCGCCCATCAACGCGCCGCTGCTCGACGCGCTCACTAAGGACTTCGTGGAGCACAAGTTCGACCTGCGCCATCTCATGCAGGTCATCGTCTCGTCGCGCGCCTACCAGCGAAGCTCGGTGCCGAACGACACCAACGGACACGATGACGCGAACTTCTCCCACGCCATCCCGCGCCGCCTGCCCGCCGAGGCGATGCTCGATTCGCTCGTGCAGGCGACCGGCGTGAAGGAAAACTTCGGCGGTGCCCCGGCGGGCTTCAACGCCGCGCAGTTGCCGGACGGCAACGTGCAGAGCGACTTCCTCACACTCTTCGGCAAGCCGCAGCGCATGGAGGCGTGCGAGTGCGAGCGCGACCTCGGCGCGAACATGTTGCAGGCGCTGCACTTCATCAATGGCAAGTCCATCCTCGACCGCGTCACGAGCGCGAGCGGCCGGCCCGCGCTGCTGATCCAGCAGAAGCTCGACGACGACAAACTCATCGAGCAGCTCTATCTCTGGTCCCTCGCGCGGAAGCCCGCCGCGAAGGAAGTGGCGCTGGCGAAGAAGTTCATGGCCGCCTACGGCGACAAGCGCGCCGAGGCCGCGCAGGACTTCATGTGGGGCCTCCTCAACAGCCGCGACTTCACGCTGCTGCACTGAAACTTTTTTTAGCCACGGATGAAACACGGATTAAACACGGGGAAGGAACCGATCGGCTGGAGCGTTGGTTGCACCATGCATGGTCTCGGCTACAGAGGCGTTCACCACTTGCAGCCCTCGCCTTTAATCCGTGTTTTGTCCGTGTTTCATCCGTGGCTAAAAGCCGTCTTCGCTCTTCTCCTCTGTGTCTCAACCGCGCGGGCCGCAGACGTGAGCTACCAGCGCGAGGTGTGGCCCATCTTCAAGCGGCACTGCCTTGGTTGCCACACGGAGGGCAAGGCCAAGGGCGGCTTGAGGCTGGATGACATCGCCGCGCTCAAGAAGGGCGGGAAGCACGGCGCGCTGTTCGTCGCGGGCAAGCCGGATAAGAGCCTGCTGATGCAGCAGGTCACCGGCGATCCGCCCGAGATGCCCGAGAACGAGCCGCCCCTCACTGCCGAGAAGGTCAAGATCCTGCGCGACTGGATCGCCCAGGGCGCGAAGATTGACGCCGCGCCCAAGGTCGAGCGCCCGCCCGTGGTCATTCCCGCGACTTACGCGTTCGCCCCTTCCGTCACCAGCGTGAGCCTCAGCCCGGACGGCAAACTCGCCGCCGTTGCGGTGCGCAGCGAGGTGGTGCTCTTCAACGTGGATGACGACGCCCCGCCGCGTCGGCTCGCAACGGACTTCGACCTCATCACGCATGTCGAGTTCAGCCCGGACGGAAAACGCCTCGGCGCCGCCGGTGGTTCGCCGCAGCAGTTTGGCGGCGTGATCTTCTTCGATCCCGCCGATGGCAAACGCCAGTCGTCGCGCCGCGTGGGCAACGACACGTTGTTCAAGGGCAGCTTCTCGCCCGATGGGCAGACCATCGCGCTCGGCGGCTCCGGCGGTGCGATCCATCTCATCCCGGTGGACGCCAAGGCCGAGGTGAAGGCGATTGACCTGCACAGCGACTGGGTGATGGCCGTGGCCTACACGCCCGACGGCAAGCAACTCGTCAGCGGCAGCCGCGACAAGACCACGAAGGTCAGCAGCGTCGAGAGCCTCAAGCTGCTTCGCTCGATTGACCAGTCGCCCGACATCATCAACGCGGTCGCCACGGATGGAACCAACGCGATCTCCGCCGGGAACGCGCGCGCGCTCAACGGCTTTGACTTCAAGCTCGCGCTCGCCGGCGTGGAGGTCACCGGCTCTGGCAACGGCGCGCGCCCCGCGAACAACCGCGACCAATACGTCCGTGCCTACGAAACCCAGCCCGAGGCCGTGATGGCGCTCGCGATGAGCGGCGACCGCAAGCTGCTGGCCGTCGCCACCCGCGCCGCGGAGGTGCGCGTCTATCAAACCGACAACCGCCAGCGCAAAGTCGCCATCGCCAAAGCCCCCGCACCGGTGCAGGCCGTCGCGTTGAACCAGGACGGCACACGGCTGCTCCTCGGCAGCAAGACGGGGGAGGTTCAAGTGTATGACACGGCCACCGCTGCGGCGAAACTGCTCAAGACGCTTGTCCCGGTGCCCGTGGCTCCGGCCCGGGCTGCAGCCCGTTGATCACAACGCGGCGGTCAGCACCGCGCGCAGTTCCGCCTCCGACAGCGCCACCGGATTCGCCTTCATGCTGCTGGCCTGCAGCGCCTTCTCCACCACGCCGGGCACATCAGTTTCGGCCAGTCCCCAGGTGCGCAGCGGGGCGATCTGGAGCGCTCTGCACAATTCCTGTGTCCAGGCCACGCCGTCCGCCGCCGTGGCTTGCGGCCGGCCCGTGAGCAGCCGGGCAACCTCGTCGTAACGGCGCAGCGCCTCGCTTTCCGGTGCCCGTTCGCGCAGTGCGTGGACATTGGCGGCCATCACGCCGGGCAGCAGCGCCGCGCACACCGCCCCGTGCGGCGCGGGGAACATGCCGCCAATCGGGGCGGCGAAACCATGCACTGCCCCGAGTCCGGCGTTCGCCAGGGCCATGCCGCCAAACACGCTGGCGAGCGCCATGTCTTCGCGCGCCACCGCATCACCACCGTGCTCAAACGCCCGTCGCAAGGACCGGGCGGCGCGGCGCAGGCCTTCCACGCAAACTGCATCGGTCATCGGGTTGGCGCGCAGGCAAACGTAGGGTTCGATGAGCTGGGTCAACGCGTCCATGCCCGTGCTGGCGGTCAAGTCAGGCGGAAGCGGCAAAGTCAGTTCGGGGTCCACGAGCGCCACACGCGGGAGCAGGTGCGGGCTGCGGAGACTGGCTTTGACGCGATGCTCCGGCGAGGCGAGCACGGCGTTGCGCGTGACTTCCGCCCCGGTGCCGGCCGTGGTGGGAATCGCGATCAACGGAGCGGCCGGTTTCGCCAGCGGCGCTCCGCGACCGATGACTTCCAAGTGATCAAACAATTCCCCGCCATTCGCCAGCAGGCCGGCGATGGCTTTCCCGGCGTCAATCGCGCTGCCGCCGCCGAAGCCGATGACGCAGTCGCTCCCTGCCGCGCGCGCCCGCTCAACTCCGGCACGCACCGCATCGGTGGTCGGCTCGCCGACGATGGAAAATATCTCCCAAGCCAAGCCGGCGGCGGTCAACTGCTCACCGAGCCGCTCAGCACGCGATGCGGACCTGCCCGTCACGACAAACATGCGCCGCCCGAGTTCCTTCGCGATGGGGCCGGCCTGTTTGAACGTCCCGGGACCGAAGATGACCCGGTGGGCGGTGGCAAACTCGAAGGTCATGGCGTGTTGAGACCAGGCTAGGGCGGTGGCTGGCGCAAAGTCACGTCCACCGCACACGGCTCACCAACCGGCCGCGTCGGGAAACACGTTCCCAAACTTCACGCTCGTGCGCGGGACGGCCATCATCGGCGCGACCGTGTCGCGCCAAGTGGCGTAGTGGGCGGTTTCCTTGTGCAGCGCGGGCGCGTCAGCCGTGCGGTAAACTTCCACGAGCACGAAGCGCGTCGGCTCGTCCGCCTGCTGCACGAAATCGAAGCGGGCGATGCCCGGCTCCTGCACACTGGCGCGGGCGTTGGTGACAGTCGCGGCCTTGAAGGCCTCGACGCACTCGGGCTTCACCTGAACGTGGACGTGGACGACAAGCATGACCGGTGGGCGGTTCAGAAACCCAGCTTCTGCAACTCAAGTTGCAGCAGATCCTGAAACTCCATGATGTCGAGCTGGGAAGGACGGTAGCCCTTTTGGGCGGGCACCAGACCGGGGCGGCCCATCTGATCGAGATACCACTCGGCCTTCTGCCCGTCGCTGAAGGTCACCTTGCCGCTGACCACGGTCCCCGGGCGCGCGAGGGCGTCCACGGAAAGCTGCACCGCGCCACCGCCGGCAGGAGCCCCCTCGGGCAGGGGCACGCCGGAAACCGGGCCACCCGGGGCCTCGGGCTTGGCGGCGGGGGCCGCGCTGGTGGCCGAGGCGATGGGCGAGCTGGGGGCGGGCTGCTTGGGCGGCTCGGGATCCTTGGGCTTGAGGCGGAGGTCATCCAGCAGGAAGCGGACTTCCATGTAGGTCATGGAGACACCCAGCTCGGCCGAGATTTTCTTCTGCACGTCGGCGACCTTGAGCCCCTGTTCGAGCCACTCGGAAACCTGTTGTTTTTGCGCGTCAGTCAAGTTCATGAGCATGTGGCCAGCTTCATACCCGCCCCGGTGCGCTGCTCCAAGCCCAAACGCCGGCTCCGCGCCGCCTCACACGTCGCAGAGCTTCACCGCCTCGTTGATCGACTTGACGTGCTCGCGGACGGGGATGAACTCCTGCCCGACAAAGCCCGCGTATTTGGTCTCGGCAATGGCGCGCATGATGGGCGGGTAATTGATCTCCTGCGTGGCGTCGATCTCGTTGCGGCCCGGATTTCCGGCGGTGTGGTAGTGCGCGATGAAGTCCTTGTATTGGCGCAGCCGGGTGATCACGTCGCCGTGCATGATCTGCACGTGGTAGATGTCGAAGAGCACCTTCACATAGGGCGAGCCGACGGCCTGGAGGATGCGGATGCTCAGATCCATGTCGTCACAGAAGTAATCCGGGTGACCCTTCATCTCGACGTTCACCTTCGAGTTGAGCATCTCCAGCGCGACGGTGACTTTGTGCTTCTCGGCGATGGGCGCGATTTTCTTGAGCCCGGCGATGGTGTTTTTGGTGGCGTCGTCAACCGTCAGCCCCTTGCGGAAGCCGGAGAAGGTGATGACACTCGGGACACCTTGTGCGGCGCACTGCTCGATGCGCTGCTCCAACACCTTGAGACACTCCGCATGCTGGTCCGGCTGCGCGAAGCCCTTGGCAAAACCATGGCTGCCGGCCAGGGCGCACTTGAGGCCCAGTTCCTTGAGCATCGGCCAATGCTCCGGCCCAACCAGCTCGATGGACTTCACGCCGAACTTCACCGCGAGCTTGGCCAGCTCGGGAATGGTCAGCGGGCGGAAGTTCCAGGTGACGAAGGACTGGTTGATGCGCCCATTCCGGGCGACATAGAAGTCCCCGCCCTCGGCGGCGCGGACTTTGGAGGCAGTGATCACGGACACGCCGGCGAAGGCGGCGGTCTGGAGGGCGGAACGGCGGGAGGTTTTCATGATGGGGATGATGCGTGGGTCGTCACACTGTGCAAATCTGCACGCCCTGTTTGAGCGACGCGATCTTGTCCTCACGCTTGGGGATGAATTCCTGGCCGACGTAGCCTTTGTAGCCGGTGGCCTGGATGGCGCGCATGATGGCCGGGTAGTTCAATTCCTGCGTGTCGTCGATCTCGTTGCGGCCGGGCACACCGCCAGTGTGGTAGTGCGCGAAATACTGGTGGCGCGCCTTGATGGTGGCGATGACGTCGCCCTCCATGATCTGCATGTGGTAGATGTCGTAGAGCAGCTTGAAGCGCTCGGAGCCGATGGCCTGGCAGAGCGCGACGCCCCACGCAGACTTGTCGCACTGGTAGTCCTTGTGGTTCACGCGGCTGTTGAGCAGTTCCATCACGAGCGTGATGCCGTGCTTCTCGGCCAGCGGGAGGATGCGTTTCAAGCCGGTGGCGCAGTTCTTCAGGCCGGTCTCGTCGTCGAGGCCGGCGCGGTTGCCGGAGAAGCAGATGAGCTGCTTGAAGCCCGCGTCCGCGCACTGCTTGATGCGCTCGGTGTAAATCTCGACGAGCGTGTCGTGGTGCTCCAGGCGGTTGAAGGCTTTCTCGATGCGGCCGATGCCGTCCTTCTGCGGGAAACTGACCATCGCACAATGCAGGCCGTGCTTTTTCACCGTGGCGAAGTCCGGCGGGTCGAGCAGTTCGACGGATTGCAGGCCGAACTGCTTGCCGGCCGCGCACAGGTCATCAAGCGGGATCTTCGAGTAGCACCACTTGCAGGCGGAGTGGTTGATTTTCACCTGCGCGGCGGCATCAGCGGCGGCGAGGCGCTCCGCGAGCGCGGCGGCGGTCGAGGCGACAGCCGCCCCGGCGGCGAGTTGAGTGAGGGCGGAGCGACGGGTGCGGACTGGGTTCATGGCTTGGAGAGGTTGGTGAGCGCAGGGCAATTCAAACCATGCCGCGCCGGTCGTCAACGAATCTTTCCCGCGCGGCGGCGGCGTCACTCACGGCTTGCCGGCGGCGGCGGGCGGCGGCGCGATGGTGAACTCGTAGGTGGTTCCCTTCTTGTCACTCACCTCGTCCAGCAACGGAGAGTAATCCACCACGGAAACCTTGCGCCCCTCCGGATGGAACTGGAGCAGGCGCAGGTAGCCCTGGCCGCCGTCCTTCCCGTTTTGATAGTCCACGACCATCTGATGGACGTTGTTGCCATGCTTGCCCGCGCTGTCGAGCCGGCCCGTGTAGCAAACGTGACCGCTCACCACGAGGGCGAAGTTCGCATGCTGCGAGACCAGTTTCTGCCAGACGTCCTCGCCGTCGTTGTAGCCGCCGGCCGCCTTGGACAGGCCGTAGCGGTCCATGCCCATGTCCACCTTCAGATCCTTGACCTTGATGAAGGCGTGGCGGTTGAAACGCATGTTGTCCGGCCGCAGATAGGCATGGGTGACGAGGATGACCGAACGATCGGGATGCCGGGCAACCACCTCATTGGCCCAGCGCAGCACGTCGTCGCGCGGACCAAATTCCAGCGCGAGGATGAGCCACTTGCGCCCTCCGGCCTCGAACCGATGAAAGCTGTTGTCCGTGCGGTCGGCCTCCTGGTCGTAGATGCCACCGAACGTCGGCCATTTCTGAAATGCGGCCAGGGGAAAGAACTTGGCGAACGCTGTCTCACGGGTGGCCGCCTTGCCCTCGGGACCCAGGTCGTGGTTGCCGGTGGTGATGGCACAGGGGACTTTCGCGTCCAGCAGCGCGTGAGCCCGCGCGGCGATTTCCCACTGGTGGTTGGTGTTGTGCTGCGTGATGTCACCGACGTGGAGCACGTAGGGGATGTTGTAGCGCTGGACGTTATCTGCGATCCACTTGGTCTGCGCCGGGTAGGTGTCCGGATGTTTCCACGTGTAGATCTGCGTGTCGGGCAGCACAGCTAGGGTGAAACCTCCGGGGATGGGCGTGGGCGCTTCCGCCTGCGCGGGGGCAATCATCCCCAACCAAAGCCCCAGCCACGCCACGATCAGGGCACGCCGCCAGAATGGGAAGCTGATCACCAGCATGTGAATCACGCGGGGCTTCATTCGCCCTCCGCGAGCTTGCGGTAAAGCGTGGCGAGGCTGACGCCCAAAGCCTTCGCCGCCTGCTCCTTGTCCCCGCCGGCTTGCGCGATGGCCTTCTGGATAAAGGCGGCCTCTTGATCTCGCAGGAAGTCCTTGAGCGGACCGACGGGCGGGTTGAACCCGCTGGAAGCGGGCGCACCCGTGGCCGCGCCCGAAGCGATGGCGGACCCCTGAGTCAGCACGGTCGTGTCCCCGGTCGGGGCCAGCGCCGCTTCCGTGTCGGAGGCCGAAGCAGGGCCCAAGGACAGAAGGTTCGGCGGCAGGTCGGCCAGTTGAATGAAACCGCGCTCGCACAACGCGCTGGCCCGCTCGATGGCGTTCTCAAGCTCCCGCACATTCCCCGGCCAGTCGTGTGTCTGCAGCGCCTCCAGGGCGCGGCGGCTGATGCTGAAAGGCGGCAGTTGGCGGTCGGCGGCCTTGACCCGGAGGAAGTGCGCGACGAGCAGGGGCAGATCGTCCCGGCGCTCCCGCAGCGCGGGCATCTGGATGGAGATCACGTTGAGCCGGTAGTAAAGATCCTCGCGG
>Ga0255095_1000939_pt1 | contig 13047 bp, 8 predicted proteins | sample Colum_Law_RepC_8_2_FD_188435 | JGI IMG/M metagenome (GOLD analysis project Ga0255095, IMG submission 188435) | Freshwater microbial communities from Columbia River, Oregon, United States - Colum_Law_RepC_8d | ecosystem: Environmental > Aquatic > Freshwater > River | place: USA: Oregon | collected...
TGAGCACGGTTTTTCCGCCACCGGCATCCTCCGTGATTATCAGCCAGCGATTCTCTGGCAGAATCCAGCGATTGATTAAGGTCTGCACTCCAGCGGGAAGCGGTTGCCAGTGTTCGCGCTCGGCAGATTTCTCTTCAGCCTGCTGCTGTCGGATTGAGATTCTGGGTTTTACGAAGACGTCCAGACAGTGCGATTCGCCCCCGATTGCTGTGCCCTCTCGCGCGGCGGCTGACGATGCTGGGGGCCTTCGCGCAGCGGCCCACGATGCTGTGTACCGCTGACTGCACTGCTGCATTGCGTGGTTGATGCGGTAGCCCCGCGTCAGATACTGATAGAGTGCGGCAAACGAATCCAGCAGTTCCGGAACACATGCGGCGCCCGGATACTGTTGCCTGAACTGCTGGGCGTCACCGCCATTCTTCGGATGCAAGGCCACGCCCGAAAGCTGCGCAGTATTCGCAGCGCACAGCTTGTGAAAACCACCGCCGACGCCATGGCAGGCAATGTCCGCCACAGTCAGGGAGTTGCGACTGGGGGACAGTTCGGTACCATCCTGAAGTTTCAGGGACAGGCTGGCAGTGAGCCGCGTATCCAGCCTTTCACCGCGACTTAAACCATACATGCCGCATCCCAGTAATCCACCAGCAGAATCACCCGACAGCAGCAGGTTGCGGGAACCGCTCGATTCCCCGGTCGACAGCAAGCCCGGACTGATCTGCACAGCGATCTGTCGATCCCTTAGCCCCGGCCATGACAGACGACCGGCAATTTCGACGGATTGCTGCAGCGCCTGATCCGTCAGCGTCACACCAAAACTGACCGGGTCCATGTACCAGCCGAGTGACGTGGTTTCCGAAGAGATTCGGATGCCACGCACGACCCCGACAGAATGAAGGTCGTCGTGGGAGGCGTCACAGCGGCGGACCCAGAGCACCGGCAGGGTCTGCTGTTCGTCGGGCGAATTGTTTGTCTGAGCTTCCACCATGAGAAAGCGGAGCAGACGGCGAACAGTATTCCAGGTGGTCAGGTGTCGGGTCCAATCGGAGTGAACCGCAGCGGCAGCGGACAACAGGGAATCCACATCGGCAATCGTCGAGCCATCACCGTCAGCCTTGCGGGAAGAAACCGCCAACGCGTCCTCCAGTGGAAACTGCCATGTTTTGTCGAAATGCTGTCCGCAGTCATTCAGGGCGGTCAACAGTTTCTGGCGGTCGGTTGGCAATGTGTTTGCTGATTCGGGGGACCGCTGGTCGGTGAGGTAGACAGCAGTCAGAGCACCGTAAAGCAGCCCCAGCAGCCGATGGTGCAACTGCAGCACCAGTGCTTGACGCTGATCGGTTTCCGGGTACTGCAGACCGGTAGCCTGTCGCAGTTTTTCGTGCTTGTCCGTTTCCGGCAGTGATTTTTCCACGGTGTGAATTGCCTGCAGCAGCAGTTCACGCTGTGCCTGTGTGAGCCTGCAGCCTGATTTCTGCAAGGCTGCAAGGAATTCCACGGCCTGTGGCTGCTGCGAGTCGGCTGTGCGATTCGAGGCAGCGGCTGTTTTTGGAAGAAAGCCCGTTAGGAACAACGGAAGGGACTGGGATCGATGCTTCGAAAACAGCTCAATCAGGCTGTTAAGGCATTCGTCAAGTGAAAATGGTGAATCTGACATCGGATTGTCTCAGGTTTGTTGCGGCCGTGTTGCTGACCCGACGGGGAGCTGCAGTCGCAGGTGGCACTTTTTCAGCAGCGGTGGCGTGAGCAGTGGCGGCAGCCATGCCCACGCGTGCAGCCAGCCGGTCTGCGGCCTGGGTGTCAACTGTAAGGGCAGTGAGTGCAGCAGCAGGGGTGGTCCCACGGGTCGCTGGGCATTATCCCGCGGCTGCAGCAGAAACTCAAGTTCCACCCGCAGTTGTTGTGCTTCGTCGGTGGAACATTCGCTGGTCTGGCCGGAGGAGCTTCGCAGAATCTCGGCCCAGCAGTCTGGCCCGTCACAATGCAGCCGAACTTGTGTCTGATCATCAAAGTACCGTTGATCAAAGGCCATGTCTGTCACCTCCCTTGAAGTACAGAATTCCCCTGAGCGAACTCATGGATGACACCATTTGGGTGGTGGCATTGAGAATTGTTGCGGATTCTCTCATCTGAAGTGTTTCGCAACCGGCATAAGGGGACTATCGGCAGCAGCAGTTGCGGCCGCAGCACCATGGCAGTTCTGACAGGAGTTTTATCATGTACGGCATTGCAGAGGGCGTTGAAATGGCGGGGGTTGGTCCGAATCCGGGTGCTGACAGTCCGGCGGCGTTGCCAACGGGAACAGCAGTCCCCGTGGCGGTACCGCCGACAGCGGAAGCCGAGGTGGCCGCGCAGTCCACTGTGGCAATGGCCATGTTGAAGTCTCATGAGCTGGCGGAAGATCGGCGTCGGTTACTGGAGGCAGAGAATCGTGTGCTGGATGCTGAGCGTCAGAAAGCACTGGCCCGGGAACGTGAGCTGGCTCGGTTTGATTGAAGTGTCTGCGTGAAGCGGGCGGGATCTCTGAGGAGAGGGAGTATGTGTGCCGCGATCACAGAGCGTGCGACGTGTCGTCTGCGAATTCGCCGCAGTGCGTGGGAACCTGCTCTGCGGCGAATGCTCGGTCGCGGTACCAACTTTGCCTTCGGTTCACTCAGACGGGAAGCCATTCCCGGCGGCTGGTTATTTCTGGCGGATGAGCTGGAGGTCGGTGACACGGTTCGCGGCGGGGCACTCCGTTCGCCTCAGGAAGACTGGTGTGTGGTGACAGCGGGCAGTCCGGAATCGCTGCCGATCGATCGTCTGATTTCAGGTTTGCAGCCGCGAGCCTCTCAGACACTGGTCCTGCTGCTGCTTGATCGGCAGCTTCCGGAAGCGTGTCGGTTGCTGCTGTGGCACGCGGGCACGTTGCATCCGTTGGATTCCTGCGACATTGCAGGAGCGGGCATGCTGCGACTGGAGCGGCACGTGGAATCTGCGTCAGCACCGGACGAGCGACGCAGTAGTCGCACCCGGGGCGCCCTTGGCGCACAGCTGCACGACCGACTGCGGTCTGCGACAGTCACAATCGTGGGAACGGGACGCAGTGGCAGTCAGCTGAGTTTCCTGCTGGCGGCCGCTGGCGTTGGTCGTTTGCGGCTGGTGGATGCCGACGTTCTTCTGCCGGAAAATCTGGACGGCATGCCCGGTCTTACCGTCGAGGACCAGTACGAGGGTAAGGCGTCAGCTTTGGCCGGTCGCCTGCTGCAGTTTCAGCCGAACCTGCTGGTGACCTGCTGCGAGCATCCAGTGAATTCCACGGCCGCCCGACAGGTGCTGCAGCGTCCCAGCGATCTGCTGGTCAGTACCGTCGACAATGACACGGCACGTCTGTGTGTCAGTCTGCTGGCAAATCGCACACTCACACCGCATCTGGATGTTGGCACTCTTGTGCGGCAGTCGCAATCAGCCAGCGGACCGCCGGGATTGTTTGCGGATATTCGATTATTGGTGCCGGGCAGCTGTGTTGCCTGTGTCGGGGGACTGGCTGACGCGGATGCCGCGTGGTACGAATTGAATGCCCCCGTGGGCAGTCTGCAGCGCGGTGAACCGGTGCAGTGGTCTTCCCAGCGTTCAGGCTCACTGGCTCACCTGAATACTCTGGCATGCAGTATCGCCGTGGAATTGTGGCTGCAGTTGCTGCGCGGCGAAATTGACTCGTGGTGGCAGCGCATCACGTGGCCAATCGGCGGGGCACTGCAGGTCACAGGCACTGCTGTGCAGGGATCAGAAGACTGTCTGGTGTGCGGGTCAGCGGGGAGGCCTGCATGATGGACAACAGGGTCTGCTCTGACGCGAGGCGGCGGGTGGGGACGTTCGACAGTGCTACCAGCCCCCACCCGCCTCGCATCATTTGGCCGGAATGACTCCGACACAGGAGCAGTGGCCGTGGACTGCACAGGACTCGCTTCGGTGATCACAGGGATCACCGAATTCCGGTCGGCGGAAACCCACCTGTGCTGTGCTGGAGAGACGAAAACCTGTGTTGTTATTACGGTTGTCGTTCCTGTTCCGGTTCGAACAACGGGTGTTCGTGGCTGGAGGGGGGCGTTGAACTGCTGCTCTGTGCCCCCTGGAACGGCGATGTTTCCATCCTTGGGAGGGCGAGGCTCCCGCCGAGCCGAGGGATCCCATCCTTGGGAGGGCGAGGCTCCCGCCGAGCCGAGGGATCCCATCCTTGGGAGGGCGAGGCTCCTGCCGAGCCGAGGGATCCGATCCTCGGGAGGGCGAGGCTCCTGCCGAGCCGTGGGATCCGATCCTCGGGAGGGCGAGGCTCCTGCCGAGCCGTGGGACCGAGTGGCGGGACAGGCGTTCGGCTCAGCGGGAGCTTCGCCCTCCCAAGGGGAGAGGAACCGAGTGGCGGGACAGGCGTTCGGCTCAGCGGGAGCTTCGCCCTCCCAAAAGTGGAGAGGAACCGAGTGGCGGGACAGGCGTTCGGCTCAGCGGGAGCTTCGCCCTCCCAAAGGGGCGAGGGATCGAGTGGCGTGGCAACTGACCGACTCTTCTCATGGACGGCCTCGTGATTCCGCAGCCCGCCGCCAGCCGCCAATCTGAGTTCCGATGTGCAGCAACTTTTCGCTTGCATCACCGACGACTTTCACAGTCAAGTGACCAAGGTCATGACAGAGTCGCAGCAGGAACCGCAGCTTTTCAAGATCAATATTGATGCGATCCAGAATTGGCAGTCGATCGCGACGAAATTTTGCTTCGATCAGGTCGTCGAGGACATCAAGCATCAGGGTCTGCAATCGGTCCCCCAGCAGGAATTTCTGGTCGCGAGGGAATTTGCTGATTTTGGGCAGCATCCATGTCATGAATTCATACCACTCGCGAATGACTGGTAACTCATCGGCTGGCTTCATACCGTCAACTTCCGTTTTTCAAACTCGCGCGCCACGCTGCGCGTGTCGCGGATCACCCAATCGCAGCGAATCGCAGAAATCGCAAAGGGAAAAGCAAATCGCAAAGGGAACAGGGCAAAAGGGCAAGAGAGGATAGTGTTACTTGGTCCTGGAGAGACGAATACCAGTGCTGTTGTCCCGGTCAACGATCCTGTTCCGGTTCGAGCAGCGGGAGCCCCTGGCGTCGCTGTACCAGGAGCCCCCACGAACGCAGCGATCGGCGTTATCTGCCGCCATCTTCCGCTTTTCACGCTGCTGTCCTCCATATTCGTTGTCCATCCACTCCCACACTTGGCCGTGCATATCGCAGAGGCCAAAACCGTTTGCCGGACAGCGATCTGTTGGCACTGTACCGTTGAGATCCGGACCTTTCTCAGCTTGCCCAGCAGGGTATCCGCCATCAAAATTGGCCCCGTAAGAGGACAGCGAATCATACTGCTCGTGGCCCGCTTTGTCCCTGATCGGACGCTGCTGGTCGTCGCACCACGGTATGCCGAACTCGTCCCGTGTGCCGTCGCGACCGCCGCGGCAGCAGGCTTCCCAATCCTCTTCCAGTGGAAGCCGAAATGTTCCAAAGGTTCCGTGGCCCGTCATCCAGATGGCCAGCATATCAGCCTGATAAGGCGTGATTCCTACAGCAGGATGATCGTCCAGTTTCCGCCCCTCGGTTTCCATCTCAGGTCGATACCATTCCCAGCGCCGAAAGCGACGATGCAGTGGATCAAACGCTTCGAACTGCAGATTGGTCACAGGCGTCCGCTGCATCTGGTAGGCCGTTGGCAGATGATGCACGGCCGTCTGATCCGACAGCCAGACACCATCTCGCCCGCGGCGCAACTCCGTCGCCGTCACTTTGCATTCCCGGGGATCACGCGACTTGCTGTTTTTCCCAGGATATGGATGTTCCCAGCCTTTTGGCGGGCACAGGCAATAGTTTGCCTGCAGGCTGTGCAGGTCATGATTGAACTTGTCACGGCGCGCCTCATAGGTGCCGCTGTCAGGTGACGGCCATTGCTGCAGAACCTGTTGGGTAGGACGCCCATCAGAAGTGTTTGAGGGCAGCACGCCCAGATCCAGCAGCACATCGTCCGGAAGCAGCTGCAGCAGCCCCTGGTCGTCAGTCAACCATGCTTTGCGAAAACGGCTACGATTTCGTTCAGCCGCGGCCCGAACTCGCGTCTCAAATTCCCCCAGAAAACCGGTGTGAATTTCAGCGCAAATGGGGTCTGAAAGATTCTCAACCACCAGTTGCCACGCGGAATGCAGCCAGCGGCTGTCCCGATTCCGCCATGGTTCAGCCTGCCCGGTGCGGAACATGTGTTTCAGAATTCTGGCCGTTCGCTGTGTGAATAGCGGCCGGGAATCAGTCGGTTGATCAGCCCACGGGGAAGTGTCTCGGTCCCAGTCGACAGTCCACGACTCACTGTCCCGATCCACCAGCCAACGACATAACTGCTCCAATTCTTCGTCCAGCCTGATCTGATCTTCCTTCACGGCCTTCCAGAGCAGGAATGGCCGGCCCTGCCGCAGCAGGGCCTCAGCGAGGACAGTAACGGTCTGCAGCTTCTCCAGACGCTGGGCGCCCGACAGGGCAAAGCGAAAGATCCAGCGCCAGCGGTCATCGTCCGCGTGCTGGGCGATGACTGCCTGCTGCTCGCTGGTCGACAGACCGGCCAGATGCAGCCCGGCGAACCATTCGCAGAAGGAAAAATGCCGCCACGCAAGCTGTTCCTGGCGGATTCCGAGCTCGTCAAGGTAAGTTGGGCGAACGGTCAGGTTGAGCTGGTCCAGTTGGCTGAGGATGTCTGCATACTGGCTGGCAATCCCTGCGTATTCACTGCCTCGCAGTTCCCCCGTGAAGGTCGCTTCGCCGTTGTTTTTCCCGGCAGATTCGATGTTGATTGTTTTCCATGCCAGTTCTGCGAGCATTTTCTGAATCGCAGCACGATGCAACGGTTGTGTCATGCTGTCCTGCCCATGCTGCACAAGCAGTTCCAGTGTCCCCTGATAAACCGCTTCCCGATTTGACAGGTGTTCCAGACGCCCATTTACGGCAAGTTTCTTCATCTGCTGCAGCAGCACCGGAACCGAACGCAGTGCGTCCCAGTCTTTCTGCTCCAGCAGGCGGTCGAGCAGTGGGGCCGTTCCCCAAAACTCACGAATGCGTGCTTCATCAAAGGGATCGACCCACAGCGTGCTCCATTCGACCGCTTCGTACCCCTGTTTTTTTGTCGTGCGAGTTTCCGGTCGGGCGGTTAGCAGTATCGGGCAGTGGCGAATCCCATCAGTCTGACAGAACTTCGCCAGCTTGATATCACCATCGGTCTGATCAAGCGAATCCAGCAGAAACACGACCTCGCCGCGCTGCACGGCACGCTGAATCCACGCGTCCCGGGTTTTGGCGTCCGTCAGCACATCGCCCAATAATCGTTCTGCCAGTTCGGTGAGCAGCAAGGATGGCCTGTGCCAGTCAAATTCTGATAACAGCGGCAGTCGCACCGGACTGCCATCATCCTGCACGGAACACGCCCCGGCTCCGAGTCTTATGGGAATGCGGGGGCCCGATTCGCTGGCAATCAGCCCTTCGGCCTCGATCAGCAGAGACGATTTGCCCAAACCACTTTCCGCCCAGAGACGGGTGCGTTTTGCGCCTGTGAGCCGACCATGCAGGACGTCTTGAATGGCTTCTGAGTTCAGTGGCACGAGAACCTCCGGCGGTTCCTGCTGCTGTGGATCGCCTCGGCGGCGGGTGGACAGCGACGACCGCACGTAGGGAGTGCAGGTGGTGCTGAGCAAATGTTTTGCCCGTTCTGCGAGATGCCGTTTGACCGTGGCGGATTGGCTGGCATGCTGCGAAGCCCGCTGGTAACAGGCATCCAGATCAGCGATACCGTACAATCTCAATTTCCCCCGATGCGGCTGAATCCAGCGATTGCCGTCGGTATCCGGTTGAGTTTTCTGCAGCAGCGGATGGTCGCTGCTTGTCAGTACCTCGTCGATTCCCGCCAGTTCCAGATCGGCCAGCAATTTTTCGGGGACACTTCCTACGTCAGCGAGCAGGCGGTCGGACAGCAGCCAGTGTTGTTTGAAGTCAGCAGTGATTGCAATATGCGGATCAAGCGGCTCCCGCAGTCGCAGGGCACGAAATGCACAGGCGAAGGCTGCACCGGCCGAAGGCCCCGTCAAAGGCTGCTGCAGGGCCATGCGGTGATACAGAAGATTGACATCATGGGACTCGACACCCGGATCGCCAACGCATTGCAGGGACCAGCAGACGTCAAAGGTACTATTGGCAGTGTCAGGTCCCAGTTCGCGAAACCACGCCTGTTGCAGGGCCGCCTGAAAGTCCGGCAGGCTTTTGTAATACCCCAGCGCCAGCGGATCGGGATAGCAGGCACCACCGCCGGCGTCTGTGTCGAAGTCGTAGCGCCGCAAAGTTAAACGCACCACCATACCGGGTCGGCCTCGCTGTTCCGCAAACAGCAGATGCGTGATCACAGTGTGCGACGCAGCCGGTGCTGTGGTGACAATACTGGCAAACGCAGCCGCCGTCGACAGCAGTGCCGGGTTCCAGCCGCCGAATTGCTGAGCCAGTTGCGTAAACCACTGGACTTCGTTCGGAACGTGCCTTGCCAGTCTGCTGTGGAGTTCTGTCTGTTGAAATCTGCTGGGGGAACCCCAGACAGCCTGCAACTGTGGCACGGGCTGGCTGCTGGTCGCTGCCTGAACGGCGGTCACGCATTGCTGCAGATGCTGCAGCGGTTCAATCCCAAGTGCCGCCAGCACCAGATCGCGACGGGCGTTCAACAGCCCTGCCGGCTGCAGGTGAGGCGGAGCACCTGGAAACGCTGGAAAGCTGTTTCCGATATCGTCGATAAACGTCTGGAATTCTGAACCCGTCAGCATTGCGACGAGCTTTGACTGCAGACCATTCTGCTGGGCTTCGCGCGCCGCAAAGAGCAACGGGCAGTGCTGGCTGAGGAACAGGCGCGGAAAAGAATCCGCAGTTTTCAGCAGGGAACTCAGGTTTGGCAGTACGGCGGACATTGACGACGGACTTTCTGCTGGATCCGGCACGGTGATGGTTGGTGGCAGCGATGCTGCTGGTTAGAGAAGATTCTGCCCGTGTTTATCAAATGGTCAAGCGAGATTGGCAGGTGACTTGCCGCGGACGCGGAAGACCAGTGACAAACCCGTGCAGCGGTAGATTGCAGGCTGCATGATCTTTGGGATTCCGGCGTCAGCAGGGCTGACGCCGGATTTGTGAAAGGCGGCCGGTTTCAGGCCTGACGCGGCGGTGCTATGCGGCAGGCCTGCCGGAAACTAATGGCCCGCCACGCCACGCCGCTCGAGGCACTCTTTCAGGCGTTCGCGTGCCTTCTTCAATTGGCTCTTGAAGGTTCCCAGTGGAAGTTCCAGAGCCTCTGCCGCCTGCTCCTGTGTCAGGTCTTCGAAGTCCTTCAATATGATAGCCTGCTGCAGATTTTCAGGGAGTTCTGCAAGGCATTCCCGAACCTCTCTCCGCACTTCCTTATACAGGGCTTGATCCTCGGGGTTGCCGTTCTGATCCGCTGGCTCGTGGGGCCACGTTTCTTCACCATCCGCGTTGGTGGAGATCAGCGACCGCATACGGCGGGTTTTCTGGACCGCTTTCAGGGTCGTGCGTAACAGGACTGTGTACAGCCAGCCCGCCACTTTCTCGTCGGGCTTTACTGACCGCTTCCTCGACAGTGCCATCTGTACGGCCTGTACAATGTCTTCAGCCAGATGGACGTTCGCCTTAAGCTCTTGCAGCCATCGCGTTGCTTGAGCTACCAGCCATGGGCGAGTCTCGGTTAACAGCTGGTTCAATGCTTGTGCATCACCATCCGCAGATTTTGTTGCCAGCTCATTCCAGTTCATACTGCACCTCCTGCTCCAGTTCGGCGATCTGCAGGCAGACGACTGAGTCTGTGTGGTCGAGGTGTGCACAAACCTCGGTGTCGCCAAGATTCACGATGTATTCACCGGGAATTGCTGCGATGTCGCTGGTGATCCGCACACTGTATGGAGAAGAGCCAATCAGTGTGGCGGATTCTGTGGAACCGAGGCGATAAAGGTGCCTGAGGCCCAGTGGCCGTACTTCCAGATGAGTGACTGCCCTGACGCAGCCGGGGAACAGATTGGTCAGAAGTTCCGTCTCCTCAAGCATCAGGCGTGCCTCGCTGGCCACAGACCGATTGGCGGCGTCGAATGCTGTGAGCAGCAGCGGCAGGGGCGGGACCTGCTTTGTCTCTCCGGGACGAGCCGTGGACCGAATGACTCGGGCAGACCACGGTTCATTATTGAGCACGACGAGGTTGATGGTTTCTCCACGATGCTCGGTGTTTCCGCCGGATGCCCGAGCGGCCAGCTCGGTCGAGAGGGCAGCCATGCGAGCCCCCCGTGCCTCGAGTGCTGTCGCAGGAATCGGACGGGAACTCCAGTCGGTGTGCACGTTGCGACGAGTCAGATCGTCAGAATCCTCAAATCGGCGGACGGCGACGACGACAGCCAGAACTTTCACGTGAGCGGGCAGACTGGTACTGAGACGCCATGCTCCCGGCTGGTCTGCCAGTGGTTTGAAAGTGCAGGTCGCAGGTTCGCGATCGTCGCGCCAGAGGAAATTCATGCTGACAGCGGACGGGGCAGGGTCCGAGGACGAGGGCAGACCGCGGCTCAACCCGCACATGCGAGATTTTGCCAGCAGCGTCTGATGTTCGCGAGCAGCCGCCAGTCGGGCAGATTCCTCGGGTGATGCGGGCGTGTCGTCGTCGTCCAGATCCTCAGTCAGCAGCATAAACAATCGTTCAAGTTCCGGATCGGCGGCGATCGCATCAAAGATGCGATTCTGCTCGTCTGCGTCTGTGACCCGCCCGTTGCTGAGGCGTGCCACATCGCTGGCAGTGACCGGTTTCATGGTTGAGACTTTCGTGGAAAAAGACGGCCGGAAGGCCGTTGGAGCGATGAGGTGGCTGACCGCCAGCCACCTGACCTGCTCTCTAATGCCGCCCGCCGCCGATTTGGATGACGGAATCTTTGAAAGATTTAAGATTCCTGCGAAATCCGGTTTTTCGACCCTTAGACTGCTCAGGTGGCCAGCAGCTGGACGGTCCTCAGCAGATCAAAAGACACCAGCAACAAATCCGTCGAGACCAGAACAAACAAAGGACTGCGAAAGTACCGACGCATGATAGTTCACTCCCGCTGCAATTGCCTCAAACCGCACTAAAAGGCCGAGCAAAGGCCACGCAGTACCTATGCCCTGAGAGCCTGTGTCTGGATGAAGCAAATTTGTCGGTCACTGACGAAACCACGCGAACTGTCTCGACGGCTGTCGCTGGTCACCGGAACGGCCGGAGTTGTCCCCGACATCCACCCCCACGTTCGCAGGCGGCATACCCGCCGCCGAAAAGGTGCACTCAGCCCGCACTCAGGCCGTCAACAGAAAACCCCGGCCCACAGTTTGCATGAAAATCAACCGGGGATAGTGCGAAAATCACTCTGATTGTGTATCCTTCTGCCGCATCGCTGAGTGCGTATTTCAATCTTCAAACGCTGTCTGCGTTTGTTTTTCGAAATCTGATTGTCGAACTATGCCCCAGAGGAATCGTGAAGAAAGTGCGTCCGTGATCCGGGAGAATCGGTGAGCATTCCTGTCTTCGATGTCACACCCTTCCTTCATCAGGACGAGGGCCAGCACTTTGAACGCAAGTCTCTGCTTGAGGGGCTTGAGGGTGGCAAACGCCCGCGGGATCGGCGTGCGGTTCGGGATCAGGTGGCGGAATATGTGGCAGGATTTGCGAATGCGGAAGGCGGCATTCTGATTCTGGGCATCGAAGATGATCATACGGTCACCGGGCACAATCTCCCTGATGATGTCCTTTCGACACTGCTGACAACTCCACGGTCGCGACTGTTGCCGCCGCAACCCATGGGTTTTCTGGTCGAGTGTGATGGCAAGCCGCTGATTGTTTTTGATGTGCCGTCGTCGGATGTTCCAGTGCAGGTAACAGGTGACGGCTTTCCATTACGCATCGGCGACAGGACTGTCCACGCCAGTGAAACCCAAATCCGTGCACTCAAACTGCAGGGGCTTGCGGAAAGCTGGGAAAGCCGTCTTTCAACCTGCGGAATGGAGGATCTCGACCGTGCGTTGCTCGCACGCGCGCGGCAGGGTGCGGGGCTTGCAGCATGGACCGACGAAGACTATCTGCTCAAACGCAAACTCGCAGACCGTCGCGGTGAACGAATACAGCTCCGATGGGCAGCCGAACTTCTGTTTGCTCGCCTCGGCCCTGATCACCCGAACGCTGGCGTCCGAGTGTTTCGAGTCATCGGTACCGAACGACGCACGGGGCCGGAGCATAACGTCGAGGAGCGTCCCCGGATCGAGGGCAATCTGCCTGCCGTTATCGAGGATGCCTTCAATGCTGTCAGCGGACTACTACGTCGACCGTCACGGCTTGTTGGGACCCGTTTTCGGTCCGCTCCGGAATACCCCGAGTTTTCGTGGAAGGAAGCACCGCTGAATGCCGTGGCCCACCGCGACTACAGTATCGAGGGAAGTGGCACAGAGATCTGGCTCTTTGAAGACCGACTGGAAATTGTCAGTCCTGGCGGTTTGCCCGGCGATCTGACTCTGGATGTCGTTCTTTCGCTGAAACGCATTCACCACAGCCGCAACCCACGCGTGATGAGAACCCTGGTCGACCTCGGCGTGGCCCGGGATCAGGGCGAAGGCATTCCCCGAATGTTCGCAGAAATGCTGGATGCTTTCCTGCCAACGCCCCGAATCGACACCAGTTCGCGCAGTGTCCATGTCACCCTGCAGAACACTCCCACCCTGACGTCCGACGACCGTGCCTTCGTCGCGCGACTTGGAAGCGCAGAACTCAGCGATGACGAATTCAGGGCATTACTGCACGCACAGCGTCATGGTCGGGTCGAGAACTCCGATTTGAGGCTGCTTACGGGCGTGGACACACTCAACGCCAGTCTAATCCTGCGGAAACTTCGCGACCGCGGTCTGCTCGACCTGCATCCGCACGGAGCAAACAGTTACTACACTTTACCCGACACATTGCTACAC
>Ga0255095_1000940_pt1 | contig 13042 bp, 12 predicted proteins | sample Colum_Law_RepC_8_2_FD_188435 | JGI IMG/M metagenome (GOLD analysis project Ga0255095, IMG submission 188435) | Freshwater microbial communities from Columbia River, Oregon, United States - Colum_Law_RepC_8d | ecosystem: Environmental > Aquatic > Freshwater > River | place: USA: Oregon...
CTCCCAACATAGAGCCCCTCAACGAGAAACCCTACGATCGCTAGAATTTGCTGGGCATGAAGCGCCATGAAGTGAGGAACTCTCAAATCTCCCACTTTCCGTGACCAACCGACCCAGGGTAAGATTGAATCACCGGCAGTAGCCGCTCCAACAAAATGTCCTGGACCAGCCGACATAACACCTCCGCTCGTGACACCGAGTGCGAACGTTAAGATCAGGCCCAGTATAACTGCCAGCCGATAGTTCGGATGGAAATGCTGTGCATCGCTCCGTGCGATGCCCCAGGCGAGGACAGGTCCCGTTGCAGAAAGCGCGATCGCGCCGATCCCCATCAGTCCATACATGGCACCAGCGATGGGCGTCGACAGGTTGAAGTGCGATGCCTCGCCTCGTGACGCCCGCCAGCTGATATAAACCATCTCAAAGAGTGTGGTGGCGATCGAGCCCCAGACTACGAGACGGCCAGACGCCGACCTGCGGAATGCATCACTGGTCATCGGCATGAAGAAGCCGAGCGTTGCCAGGAACAGGCCGTTGGATATCAAAAACTTCAGCGGCTTGATCCAAACGTTGACCCCTCCCAGGGTGCGATCATCAATCGTTGCGGCGAAAGCGATCGGGATGATGATCGCGAAGCATGCGGTTGCAGATGCCATCAGTTCTGGATCACGTGCGGCGAGACGGCTCAAGGCGCGATTGAATTGCCAGTGCTCTGTTTTCTGCCCCGGTCGGTTCAACCGAATTCGCCAGGCTGTCCGAACAATCAGCGAAGCCAGATAGCCCATCGGGCCGAAGAGAAATGTCAGGATCAAGATCGGGACGACCACAAAATGTGGGATGCCCTCAAGCCGTGATTTCTGGGCTATCCAACCGCCAATCATGAGTCGAACGCCAGGTAGTGCAGCCATCCCGCGAGGAGTGCCCCTCGGGTTTGAAATAGAGCATGGACTTCGTCAAGTGAGCTGAATCCTCCTTGACTGCGACTCCACCACACGCCGATCAGAGCCGAGTAGGCTACGGAGAGAAGGGCTGGTGCTGCGACGGTTGATATGGTCTGCGATACTCCTCGCCAACGAGGTAAGAAAATGAGAAGCCCCCAACTCGCCATCGCGAGCAAGTTGCCTGCCGTGAACAAAATGTCGATCATGATTTCTTACCCATGCAGAATGCCGCTTGCCGTGTTACCCTTGAGCAGGGTACGATGACATTTGAACAGCGTCAAGATTGAATCTGCACACTGTTCAGATCCAGAATTGCGAAGAAATCGAATATGAAATCCAAGCCAACGAAGCCAGCGCCGCACGGCTATCACCACGGCGACCTAAGACGTTACCTGATCGGCGTGGGTGAACAACTTCTCGACGAAAAAGGAATTAAGGAGTTCACGTTACGAGAATGCGCAAGGCGGGCAGGCGTGTCCCCGTCGGCCCCGTCTCATCATTTCGGTAGTGTGACCGGTTTGTTGACGGCAATTGCGACGGTGAGCTTCGATGGCCTTTGTGACGCTCAGGAGGCGGCGTTGGCAGAGTGTGCAGATAATCCGCAGGCTCGGATCCAGGCGATTGGGATGGCTTACATACGCTATGCGATTGCCAGCCCGGCCCGCTTCCGAGTCGCCTTCGGGCAGGTTCCGCTCGATCGATCAGACCCAGCCCTCATGACGGCAGCCACCAGGGCGTTGGGGATCCTGGCTCAGGAGATCCGATCTCTTCACGGAGTGACGAAAGATTCGCTAGACGAACGTGACCTCGAAGCGAGCATCGCATTGGCATGGTCGGCCGTCCATGGCATTGCGCAACTCCTGATCGACGAACATCTGTTCTTCGTCGCCCCGACGCTCGATCGAGACGTTTTCGTCAGAGAGTTGGTCCCACGTATGCTCGCGATGGGAACGGGGTCCTTCATCAGCACCTCCGCCGTAAATGGCAACAAATGAACTTGGGATTGTTCACACTGTTCGCAGGCCAACGACATGGCCTCTTTGGAGACACGCTGCGAGTTCCGTTCTTCGAAACTGCATAGGACACTCCCCGGCGAACAACGCCAGCCACTCTATGCGCCAACTCGCTCCGGGGAAACCGACCGACGCGAATTAACCCCGAGCCGTTCGACGCTCCCGTCACATCGACCGGCGTCGCAAAAGTTTTGGTGTCGAATCTCAGCGTTGCAGTGACTTTAATGCAGTTCCAGACACTTTAACGCGACAGAAAAAGGGTCGTCACGGTGACAGCAGATTAACTTCACCGTTGAGATAACATCGGTCTCATGAAACTTGCCGATATTGACGCTCTGGCACGGTACAACACGTTGTGTCTTCAACATCCAGCGATTGCACGACTATCAACCCAGCAACTCTGGCCGGAAATGACCTGTCCCCGTGATCGGCAGCGGACGACCTTCCGGATCGGGGAACGTACTTTGCGGGTCGATGCCCAACAGATAAAACGCAGTCGCCAGCACATCTTTGGGCGACACCGGATTCTCTTCGACATCACCAGCGTGTTTGTCCGTACGCCCAACGACGACGCCTCGTCCCATGCCGCCGCCTGCGTAAACCTGTGAATACGCTCGCGACCAATGATCTCGCCCTGCACCGACAGGCTTTGAATCGATCTTCGGCGTGCGACCATGCTCGCTGAGCACAAGGACCAACGTTTCGTCGAGCATTCCTCTCTGTTCCAGATCCAGAATGAGCGTACTGAACGTCTGGTCGAAAACCGGGAGCAGGAAGTTTTTGAGCCGTCCATAATGATTGTGATGTGTATCCCACGAGCCGGCATTCAAGCCATACGCATCCCAGATCACTGTGACAAATTTTGAGCCAGCCTCAATGAGTCGCCGAGCAGCCAGGCATGATTGACCGAACAGGGTCAGCCCATAAGACTCACGGACACTGATCGGCTCGCGAGAAAAGTCCAGTGCCTCAGACATTTTGCCAGAAGTCAACAGTGAAAATGCCGTTTGCTGTTGCTGCGTGAATGTCTGAATCCGTTCGATGGTCTGCAATTGACGGCGAGTTCCTTCAAGCTGGCCGAGTAACGAACGCCGAAGTTCAAGGTGCGACGAAGTGACGTTTGGAATACCCTCGCCGAACAGCGACAGTCGATCCGTCGTTCTGATTCCAAGCAGTGGATCGTTGAAGGTTCTGCCTGGTCGAATCTCTGGAGCGAGTGACGTTCCTTCCGCTGTGAAATCGGTATAGATCGGGTCGTAACGCATTCCCAACATCGCGCCGTACAACCCGGCCAACGGAGGAATCTCGTTCTTTGAGCCCATCACAAATGGCAGTGCGACGTTGCGAGGCATCTCCGGCGTCACGCCTCGCGTTCGTTGATCTTCAAAATAATCCACCAGCGAACCAATGAACGGCCACTGGCGCTTGTGTCGTGGCTGCGATTCGATCTTGGTGTCCACGTCGGCAATACCGGTCGTCGCATAGACGGTGCCATGCAGAGGATACGGATGTGTGAGCGAACGGACAACAGTCAGTCGATCCATGACCTGAGCGATCCTCGGCAGATGATCGCCGATGTGGATTCCAGAGACATTAGTCGGAATCGCTTTCATTTCCCCCTGAATTTCCGCAGGAGCCTGTGGCTTGGGATCGAACGTCTCATGCTGTGGAGGCGAACCGTATTTGTAGATCAGAATGCACGACTTTGCCTGCCCGAACTTTGGTCCGAGACTATCTGTCGCGGCTTGTGCATGTGATCCTCCGGGGAAGTTGTGCAACGCCAGACCAAACGCCCCAAGGCTACCAATCTGCAACAGATCTCGCCGCGTGGTGCCATCACACAGTCGTTTTCGGTTCCCCATGAGTCGCAGCATGTTTGTGAGATCCCGTCGTTTGAAGGTGACTTAATTAACCGACTATTGTAGTAACGACTCCGAACGATTCGCAAACGGCGAGTCTGTGGCCGAATAGTGAATAGGCGATTGCAAGCTCCGAAGTTGCCAGAGGCATACAATCATTTGCCAGACGGTGCGTCACTCAGCGAAGAATCAGGGTTGTCAACAACTTCAATTTCACTGCATACTCGGCTTCGCGCTTTCAGCTTCTCCATGGCCTTCCCCTGTTCGGTCATGGCCAGTTCGACCTCGCATTGAACTAAGTTCGCAACGGCCTACTTCGCAAGTTCCACGGCTCTCTTCTCGTCGCGGCACCCGGCGTCTGGGCAGGTCGCCAGAAAGCAGGCGAATGCACGGAGGATGTACAGGGCGGCCCCAGTGCGAACGCGGTGTCGATCCTGGCCGCAGCGTCTGGACATTCTGGTCTAATCAATAAGGACAATGTCCCAATACTGTTCGGTGCGAGACACGTGACACGATAAGTCCGGTGCTCACATACTTGCAGTCGCTGTTTACGTCTCGCGAAGGTGCTCGCTGAGCGAGCGGGAAGTCGACAGCGTCTTCGAAGTCGGTGCTGGTTCTGCTAACATAGCTGGACACTCGCCACGCTATTTCTCTGAATCGCCGTATCTCTCTGTTCAGAACTTTGCTGATACTTCCACTTCGCCTATGGACCTTGATCGACTACGACGTGAAATCTGTTTTGAAGCCGCGCGGTTGCTGAGTGGGCGGCGTGAGACGAATTACGCTCAGGCCCGTTGGCGAGCAGCACGGGCGATTACTCGCAGCCATATTCCTCCTGAAGCTCTGCCCACGGATTTTGAGATTCGTCAGTCTTTGCAGCAACTCGTTTCTGCAGATGGAGAAATGAAGGCGGATAGTGATCCGGTTCCGGGCAACCGCAAGTATCACTATTTCCTGTCGCTGTTGCTTCCACTGGATCGTGTGCGCCAGGATCGAGTAAACCATCCGGAAGGCGATGTGCTTTATCACTCTCTTCAGGTGTTTGAGCTGGCTCGAGAACAACGTCCCTGGGATGAAGACTTTCTGATTGCCGCCCTGATGCATGATGTCGGCAAAGGGATCGATCCCATGGATCACGTAACTGCCGGCCTGATGGCTTTGGAAGGATACATCTCAGATCGGACTCGCTGGCTGATTGAAAACCACGGACTTGCTCAGCGAGTCAAAGACGGAACTGCCGGAGCGAGAGCGCGGCGGCGGCTGACCAATGCGGAAGATGGAGATGCTCTGGATCTTCTTGCCAATTGTGATCGCGACGGGCGACATCCAGGGCGAATCGTGTGCTCGGCCGAAGATGCGATTGAGTACATCCGCCAACTGGAAGAAGAGAACGAGGCGGAGTAGCGCAGATTTGTTTTGATCGGCAGACTTGGCTGTCGGGAGTTGCGATTTCAGAGCGGAAGTGAAATCATACTGCGAGATCGTGAGACGGATTGGGACGAAATCATTTGTTTCTTCCGTCGGGCTGACATCTTCAACGCTATGAAATTGATGGACTATGGAACTCTCTGACGTACGCAAAGTGGCTTCACTGGCTCGACTGGCTCTGGATGACGAGGAGCTATTGGCTTCCGGGAAACAATTGACATCGATCCTCGAATATGTCCGTCTGCTGGATGAAGTGGATATCACGGGTGTTGCGCCGATGACTCATCCTGTCCCAGCGGAGAATGTGTTCCGGGAAGATCAGATGCTGGCATCTCTGCCTCGTGAGGCGGCTTTGTCCAATGCTCCGAAGACGGACGGCGAGTTCTTCGTGGTTCCGAAGATCCTGGAAGAAAAAGGCGCGTAATAACTCCGGAGAAGTGTCCGGGGTTTGCGTTTCCTGAAGCCGTAGGGCACACGCGTTTTTGTGGGAGGGTGCAAGGGATGACTCAAGCCATTGTGGATCCGGGCGAACTTCGCCGATTTGCTCAAATGCTGCGCCGCTTTAATGAAGAGATCAATGAAAAGACCGCTGCGGTCGCGGGACAGCTCAACCATCTGGGACAGACCTGGCGGGATCAGGAGCAGTTGCGGTTTTCGGAAGAGTTTGTTTCCAACATGAAATCGCTGGGGCGATTTGTTGAGTCGAATGAACAGTTCATTCCGTATCTGCTGCGCAAAGCGCAGTTGGTTGAAGAGTATCTCCAGCAGCAATAGTGGTTTAGAAGCCATAACAAAACCGGGACAGGCGTTCCTGATTTCGCAGGAGAGTGCTCAATGGGTCAGTCAGCCAATGTGACGTCGGTCGATGCCATCCGTCAGTTTGCTGCGGCCGTTATCGCGTTTCAGGAAGAGGCTCGCCTGTGCCTGACGATGCTCGACAGTCAATTGCGGCAGATTCTGTTCTGGCTGGAACGTGATCGCCCCGGCTTCTGGAAACGCGAGATTGAAAACTGTCTCCGCGATATCGCGGATGCTCGTGTTCGTCTGCACCAGTGTCGCATGCGACGCATGGGAGATTTTCGGCCGTCATGCATCGAAGAAGTGAAAGATCTGGAAGCTGCTCAGAAGGCTATGGAGTTTGGGCAGAAGCAAATTCCAAACGTGAAACGCTGGAACATAGAAGCGGCTCACGAGGGCAATGAATATCACGGTCGAGCAGCGCAGTTAGTGCAATCGATTGAGCGAGAGATTCCAAGGCTGTTGGCGATCCTTGCGTTTACGATTGATCGACTGGACGCGTATGCCGCTGTGACGACTCCGAGCGGTGCGCCGGATCAGTCGTTTTTTCAGCAGATCACGGGCGAACTGGAAGCGATGCTGGCGGGGATGCCGCAATCCGCAGCGGAAGAAGAGTCACCGGTTGAACCAACCTCTGAAACATAGCGTCAGAGCGAGTATGGCTGATTGCCGCTCATGTTCGGAACGGCGATTATGAACTGCTGTTGCAAAAAAAGGACGGGCAAGAATGCCCGTCCTACTGAAAAATAGAATATCTGGTGACTATCGGCTGCCGTAGTCGATCAGGCGAGCCAGCTCTGAACGCATTTCGGAGCGATGGATAATGCGATCGACAAAGCCGTGCTTGAGCAGGAATTCGCTGGTTTGAAATCCTTCAGGCAGATCGATTTTGCAGGTTGCCTGGACGACTCGAGGTCCAGCAAATCCAACCAGGGCCTGAGGTTCGGCAACGATGATATCACCGAGTGAAGCGAAGCTGGCGGCGACACCTCCCATGGTGGGATTCGTCAGAACGGAAATGAAAAGTCCGTTAGCGCGGCGGAAGCGAGCTAGTGCGGCCGAGACTTTGCCCATTTGCATGAGGGAAATGATCCCTTCATGCATACGAGCTCCACCGCCAGAACCGCTGACGATGATCAGCGGCAGTGAGAGTTCGGTGGCTTTTTCAACAGCGCGAGTCAGTTTTTCGCCGACCACAGAGCCCATGCTTCCCATGATGAAAGCGGAGTCGGTCATTGCGAAGACCAGTGGGCGTCCACGCATGTACCCGCGACCCACAGTACAGGCATCCTTCATGCCCGTCTTTTTCTGTTCATCGATAATGCGTTCTTTGTAGGGTTTGCGATCGGCGAAACCGAGCGGATCGCCGGACGACATTTCGGCGTACCATTCTTCGAAGCTATCCGGATCGAGCAATTGACGAATTCGCATCGACGTCGGAACGTAGAAATGGTGTTCGCACTCGGGGCAAACGTTCAGGTTCTGTTCAACCTGTTTACGAAAAACCGTCGCACCGCAACCATCGCAACGAAGCCAAAGGCCTTCCGGCACTCCGCGTTTTGGGCGTTTGACGGCGGACTTGGCTGAGGTATCAGTGTTTTCCAGAGTACTCATCGATCATTCTCCATTTCGCCGACTGACTGAGCAGCACCGACTGGCTGAGGTTCTTCGACCGCGGCAAAGTGGGCTGCTTCAAATGTAGTCGACTCAAGAATCTGAACAAGCTCGTTGGACTCTTCTCCGCACAGGCAGGCAGTTACATGAGGCCTTCTGTGCTGAAGCGTGCAACGAATTACGGTTGCCAGTGGCTCCGGTGCCACAACAGCCAGAACGTCGTATTTACGCATGGCTTTGCTGAGGACTCGCTCCAGACGCTGGCAAGCGTCTGAGAGTGTCTCACCTTCCGGCGGACAAATCGCCGTCACATCCTCTTTTCCGGACTTAAAAAGTCGAGGAAATCTCTTGCGGATATCAGACTCCGGCAAACCCTGCCAGAGTCCCTGGTTGACGTTCCGAAGTTCGTCCATTTCCTTGACTTTGACGCCACCCTGAACCTCCGCGACGGCGTGAGCCGTGCCGCAGGCCGGATCCTCCGGCGAGGTCAGAATGGCCTGAAGCTTAATGCCTTTCGCAGCCAATTGCCCGTTGATTTCGCGGATCTGTTCGACCCCACGATTATTGACAGGCATATCGAGCGTTCCAAGAACACGATGCTGCTCATCGTAGTCCGTTGACCCAGCACGAATCAAAATCACCGTTGACATAAGGATTCATTCCTCAACAAGCAGACCGCGATCCAGCTGCTGTCTGCTCAAGCTCGGCAATCGCTGCCGTATAACAGGGTTCATCAAAGACGGAACTTCCTGCCACAAACACGTCGCATCCTGCGTCCGCACATTGTTTGATCGTGGAGCGACCAATTCCGCCGTCCACGGAGATGATCAAATCATTCCCGGCCAGAGCTCGCGCCGCTGCAATCTTTGGCACAACTTCCGGCATGAATTTCTGACCACCGAAGCCGGGGTTTACGCTCATAACCAGAAACAGATCACACTCGCGAAGGAATGGTTCTGCCGCCGAAAATGGAGTTACCGGGTTGATGGCCAGTCCCGCGACCAGGTTCCGTTTGCGAATTTCACGCAGCAGCGAAACAGGTTGAGGGACCGCTTCCAGATGGAAAGTAATCGCTTCGCAGCCCGCTTTGACGTATTCGTCGAGATACTTTGCGGGATCGGAAATCATCAGGTGAGCGTCGAACGGCGTTTTCGTCAGGGGACGAACTCGTTCAATCACCATTGGGCCATAGGACAGGTTGGGCACAAAGTGACCATCCATGACATCCCAGTGGAGCAGCGACGAACCCGCCGAGTCCAGCAGTTCTGTCTCCCGCCGCAGGTTTCCGAAATCGCATTTAAGCATCGATGGAGCTACCACAGGCCGTTTGGCCTTGAGGTGGCTCAGCATCTCGTCACGAGTCAGCATCAAGCTCTGCCGCTAACACTATTCAGGGGCGTCGTAATGAAGAAAGGTTCTGATCGAGAACCCGAAGTCACAACACTCCGGGCGACACCCCTGCATCGAAATTGAAGTCGTACATTGTCCGGTTCTTCCGAATCGATGTCCAGCCTAACGTTGGTCATCCTGGAAGGTTGCCACCAAGACACTGAACACAAAGACACACCCACTCCCTATCAGGCAGATTTTTAGTATTCTGCGAGAATAGCCACCACCGACGTCTGAATTGGTCCACCCGTGACTTCAATTTGACCGTCGGCGTGAACGTAGACGTCAACTTCGCTGCGGACGCCGAATTCCGGCAGGTAGATGCCAGGCTCGATTGTGAACATCGTCTTCGGAAGAATTCTGCGCGACTCGATCGTCTCCAGATTATCCATGTGCGTGCCGTTACCGTGGACTTCCTGAGCCAGATTGTGTCCGGTGCGATGGCAAAAGTATTCTCCGTAGCCAGCCTTTTCGATGACGGATCGAACGGCATCGTCGACTTCTCCACCGACGATTGGACGTTTCTCAGCGAAGGCGGCTTTGACGCAGGCGATGCCAGCATCTCGCGCGGCGGCGACCACATTAAACACCTTTGTGTATTTCTCGGGAACCGATGTCCCGACGTATCCTGTGCGAGTCAGGTCGCTGTAGCACGCCCCCGGAGTCTTCTTTTTGGCCCACAGATCAATCAGGACAAATCGCCCTTCTCGAATGGTGGTGTCTGCCCCTGTGCCGGTCGAATAGTGAGGATTCCCGCCGTTCGCGTCGACTCCCACGATCGGTGGACTATAGGTGGTCAGATCATACTCGGCGAAGTGTCGCATAATCTCATCGCTGACTTCAGATTCTTCCACGGCCCCGGTCGTGCGAATGCGATCTGCAATAAACTTCCACGCTCTTGCGTAGGCCGCATTTGTGATTTTGGAAGCTTCCAGATGGCTTTGAAGTTGCTCTTCCGTCATTACGGATTCGAACATGGAAATCAGGTCACCTGAAGAAACAACCTCCGAGCCGAAGCTGCGGACAAGCTCAACGGTTCCTGCATCAACGCGGGAAATGTACGGGTTGCCGTTGCGTGGAGAGTATTCCATGGCGACCTTTGAACTTCCCTTAACCATCGCCTCGATGCCGGCTTCCAGTTCCTGCCAGCGCAGATAAATGGTTTTGTCACCGGGCAGATGGTCCAGCACATCTGTTTCAATACGATGGACCAGCTTCTGCGGAGTTCCTTTAGCAGGGATGAAGTAAAGGTAACGACGAGACGCATAAAATCCGTGCGGCATCTTCAGGACTCGTTGAGCCAGCACGTTGTTGCCGCGAAAGTCGTAAAGCAACCAGCCCTGAATTCCAGATTCGCATAAGGCTGATTGAATCGCGGACAAATCAAACATGGATAAATCTCTTATTGAAAAGGAAACGCAGCACGTTAGCGGGGCACGAGATGCGGGATTGTGTATTTACAACGACAACCTGGTCAAGGAATTGAAGGGAGTGAATGCTGTGGATTCGCTTGCAAGTATGAAGCAAATGCGTTTCTATGCGTGAAGCATGTTATGCGTGCCGCCAGAATCTTTGCGGCGCGGAATCTTCAGATGACTCCCCCCTCAAAACAATTCCCTCCCGGAGGCAACTCATGAGCCAACTCAATCGTCGTCGATTTTTGAAAACCTCAGCGGCTGCCGCGTCCGCCGTAATGGCTGCTCCCGCCATTGGTCGAGCAGGGCAGTCCGCCAATGACAAGCTGGGCGTGGCGATTGTTGGCGTTAACGGCCGCGGCGGCGAGCATATCAACGAATTTCTGAATGATGAGCGTACGGAGATTCGCATCATTGTGGATGTCGATGATGCGGTCGCAAATCGTCGCTGTGACGATATCGAAAAGAAACAGGGCCTGCGCCCAAAACCAGTCAGTGACATGCGACGGGCGTTTGAAGACAGCGCGATTGATCTTGTCAGCACGGCAACTCCTAATCATTGGCATGCTTTGACCGGCATTTGGGCGATGCAGGCCGGCAAAGATGCTTATGTCGAAAAACCGGTTTGCCACAACGTCTACGAAGGAACGGCCCTGATCGCGGCGGCTCGCAAGTATGGTCGCATGTGTCAGGTGGGAACTCAGTGTCGCTCCAGCAAAGCCGTCATTGAAGCAGTCGCGTTTATGCGGAACGGCGGCATTGGTGAAGTAACGTTTGCTCGTGGACTGTGTTACAAGCGACGCAAGAGCATCGGTGCACGAGGGGATTATGCGATTCCTGCCAACGTGAACTTTGACATGTGGAGTGGTCCGGCAACGCTGACCGACCCAAAATGTACTCGTGAAAAATTCCATTATGACTGGCACTGGCAGCGTCATTACGGCAACGGTGACCTCGGAAATCAAGGGCCGCACCAGACTGATGTTGCTCGCTGGGGTCTGGGCATTGATACTCACCCATCCACGATTCTGACCTACGGTGGTCGATTGGGATATCAGGCTGAGCGTAACGATCCGAACTATGTCGATGGTGGCGACACAGGAAATACCGAGGTCTCCATTTACGACTACGGCGACAAGTGTATGGTCTTTGAAACTCGAGGATTGTCCGTCGATGACAGTGACGATGAAGAACTCAACACATTGTTTCAAAGCAAGAGCGGAAACAAGGTCGGAGTTGTGTTCTATGGCACCGAGGGAACTCTGGTTCAGGTCAGTTATGAGCACTGCCTTGTGTTCGACAAGGACATGAAAGTTGCGAAAGAGTTCAGGGGTGGCGGAGAGCACTTTAAGAACTTTGTCTCAGCCTGCCAGTCGCGGAAAGTCGAAGACCTGAATGCCGATGTTCGCGAAGGACACTTGTCTGCAGCGGTAAGTCATCTTGGCAACATCTCCTACTACATGGGCGAAGAAAATCGGATCGACGTCAGCGATATCTCTGCCGTCCTGAAAGATGTCAAGAGCCTCGATGACAATGAGGTGACTCTGCAACGGACTGTAAAGCATCTTACGAAGAATGGTGTTGAACTCGACAAATACAAGATGTCGCTGGGGGCCTTACTGAAGTTCGATCCCGAGAAGGAAGTCTTCACGAACAACGATGCGGCGAACGCGATGCTGACTCGTGAATACCGTGAGCCTTACGTGTGTCCTCGAGCCGACAAGGTCTGATCCGAAACAGAAATCCGGTTCCACAATAGAAGCCCGGCAAGGCAAACGAGCCGGGCTTCTTTGCGTTGAAGAGCCCCCTTTTTGAAGTCGCGCCTGAGAATCATGGTCATGTGTAAAAGTTTACTGCTGGTCGCTGCTGCGTGGCTGATTACAAACCTGGTTGGGCGGGCCGAAGAAAAGCCGCGCCCGAATTTCCTGTTTGTGCTGGTTGATGATCAGTCACCGTTTGATCTGAAGGTCTACAATCCTCGCTCTGAGCTGCAAACACCGACGCTCGACAAATTGGCTGCAGAAGGCATGGTCTTCGACGGTGCCTACCACATGGGCTCGTTTATGGGAGCCGTCTGTACGCCATCTCGGCACATGATTATGTCCGGGCGGACAGTCTGGCATTTGCCGATATCACCTCGATCCCAAGAGGATGGCCTTTGCCCCGGTAATCTCGAGCAACACACGATGCCGGCAGTATTCAATCGAGCGGGCTATGACACGATGCGAACGTGCAAGCTGGGCAACAGCTACGAAGCTGCGAACAAGTTGTTCGCAGTTCGGCGGGATGAAACAAAACGCGGACCAACTGATGAAACCGGAAGTGCGTGGCATGCTGAGCAGGTGCTGGAGTATCTTCAGAATCGCCAGCGGACGGGCGATAAGGATCCGTTTCTGATCCACTTTGGTTTCTCACATCCACATGATACGCGAGACGGAAAGCCGGAATTTTTGGCAAAGTATGGTGCGGTCAACCACAGTGATTCGACAACATTGCCTCCAGCGAATCCATTGGCCCCGAGGCTGCCTGAGAATTATCTGCCTGCACACCCGTTTCCAGATGGACACCCGGGATTGCGAGATGAG
>Ga0255095_1000950_pt1 | contig 12984 bp, 9 predicted proteins | sample Colum_Law_RepC_8_2_FD_188435 | JGI IMG/M metagenome (GOLD analysis project Ga0255095, IMG submission 188435) | Freshwater microbial communities from Columbia River, Oregon, United States - Colum_Law_RepC_8d | ecosystem: Environmental > Aquatic > Freshwater > River | place: USA: Oregon | collected...
TTCTGCTGCCCCGACAATCAATAGGCCGCCAGGAGTCAGAAGATCGTAAAACTGCTGGCAAATCTGCTGTCGAATGCAGGCGTCAAAATAGATCAGCACATTACGACAGAAGATCACTTCAAATTGGCCTACGACATTCAACCGGTCGATCAGGTTTAGTTGTCGAAATTCGATGAGTCGACGGAGGTCCTCAGAAGCGACCCATGAGTTTTCTTCCTGGCTAAAATACCGATTGCGTTGTTCGGCGGACAACCCGCGATCAAGCATGTGATTGGGGAAGCATCCCTTCCGTGCCACTGTCAGAGACTTTCGGGACACATCAGTCGCAAGGATTGGGAAGTTTTCTCCCCGCAAATCCAGAGCTGGGTTTCCGAGGACAAACTCGTGGACTGCGATCGCCAGGCTGTATGGTTCCTGTCCGGTTGAGCATCCTGCGGACCAGATCCGAGCCTGCGGTAATGGATAGCCGGATGCTCGTCGCTCACGAATCGTTTGTGCGAGCACCGGAAGTATTCTGCGGCGAAATTCTTCGAAGGGATGCCCATCACGGAAAAAGGATGTTTCACCAGTGGTCAGTGCTTCCACAAGTTCATCTCGCATCGGCAACGCCGTTTTCTGTTGAATACGGCTTAGATACGGGGTGAAACTCCCAAATCCATGGGCTGCAACAATATGTTCCAGCCGTGTTCGGACCAGATAGGTCTTATCATCACCGAGCACAAGACCGCACAGAGAACGCACCAGTGTCTGTACTTCGCGAAATTGCTGAGGCGAGATCTCCATACAATCACCTCCTGAGGCCAAGATGTGAAAGTATGGCAGTCCCAATTTCGTCGACAGGGAGAACTTCATGTGCGGCGCCGGCGGCCATGGTGCTGCCAGGCATCCCCCAGACGACGCTTGTCGCTTCATCCTGAATGATGACATGAGCTCCGGCACGTTTCATGACGACAGAGCCTTTCGCTCCATCGTTCCCCATACCAGTCAGAACAACAGCGAGAACCTGCCCGTTACAGGCCAGTGCTGCAGATCGGAAGAGGACATCAACGGCAGGTCGACAGCCATTCTCCGGAGGTGTATCGCTGAGCTTCATGACGAGCCGTGAGTCGGTTGAATGCAGAACAAGATGTCGCCCTCCCGGAGCAACATAGAGATGCTTTGGCTGGGCGACCATGCCATCCTGAGCCTCCACCACTGCACTACCGCATCTTCGAGCGAGACTGGTGGAAAAGTATCCTGTGAAATCCGGTGGTAAATGCTGAACAAGAAACATGGGTACCGGACAATAAGGGGCCACTGAGGGCAGCAATCTGGCCAGTGCTCCCGGGCCGCCGGTCGACGCGCCAATGACGACCGCAGAAAAACGACTTTTCCACGGACTCGATGCCGCAACCGGCACAGCAGTGGCAACCTGCGGAGCAGCATTTCGGCTGCCCCGACGGGATCGATACGCTGCCAGTTTTGTTGAAAGTTGTTCACGCAATGCAGCGAGGTTGGCCTGCTGATTGGGACCTTCAGGTTTCGTCAGAAAATCGAAGGCTCCTTCCTGGAGGCCCTCAATTGTCACCGCAGCACCACGCCTGGTGTGCGAACTGACGAGCAGCACACCAAGCGATTTTTTTTTATCCGCAGCGAGGGCTCGCAGTGCTCTGAGAGTTGCGAGTCCTCCCAAACCCGGCATTTCGATGTCCAGCGTCACAAAATCCGGAAGCGATTGCTTCGCGAACTCCAGAGCCTTTTCTCCACTCCAGACTGACCCGACAACCTTAAGGTCGCTGCAGCCGGCCAGTGCCTCCTCGAGAACACCACGAAAAATCCGCGAGTCGTCAACAACCAGCACTCGCATCAGTTTGGATGTCATGCGTTATTTACTTCTTCAGTATTCACTTTGAACTTACCGACCAACTTTCGTAAGTCCCTGCTGATGCGATCGAGATGTTCAGCGGAATCATGAACTTTCGTAGCAGACTTATTGGTTGAATGCGACGCTTCACTCACGCCGTGAATGCTTGAAGAAATCCCACCGGCTGCCTTCGCTGCTTCGCCCACATTGCGAGACACATCTGTCGCACCCCGTGCCGCCTCAGAAACATTACGAGACATATCGCCGGCAGCTTTCGCCACTTCGGCAATAGAACGAGCAATGTCACTGACGCCTTTGTTCGCTTCTCCAACATTCTGAGAAATCATAGTGGCAGAGCGAGTTTGTTTCTCTACTGACAACGAAATTCGGTCAGAAGACGAGTTGATATCTTTAATGATCTGGGACACGCTCTGAATGACCTGAACGGCCTGTCGAGTATCTTTTTGTACTCCTTCGATCTTGCGGGCGATATCTTCGGCAGCCTTGGCACTTTGATTGGCCAGTTCCTTAATCTCGTGGGCCACGACTGCAAAGCCCTTACCAGCTTCGCCTGCGGATGTCGCCTCGATGGTCGCATTCAACGCCAGCAGATTGGTTTGCAGTGCAATCATCTTGATGGTTTCGGTGACTTTACTGATCTCTGCACCCGACTGATTGAGTAACTCAATGGTCTGAGTGGCCGAGTCGGCCATCCGGCTGGCTTCCCCGGCGACGCGTGACCCCTCTCGCACGTCATTCAGTACATCGTTGAATGAATCGGAGATTTCTCCAACTGCGGTGGAGACGACACTGACATTGGTTGACGTCTGTTCCGCGGCCGTTGAGATCGTTCCCACATTGATGCTCATCTCTTCGCTGGCCGAGCTGATCGATGCAACGTTGACGCTCATTTGTTCGGCGGCGGCAGCCATCGTATTGATGTTGCTGGACAGCTGTTCCGAAGAACCTGCAACGGAAGTTGCCTTCAAAGAAGCTGTTTCACTTTGCGACAGCAGTTGGTTCGAGACACCTGTCAGTTCGGAGGCAGAAACGCCAAGACCTTCGGACACCTTCTGAATCTCTGTCACAATCCGCGTCAGAGAATCGGCCAGCATGTTCGTAGCAGCTGACAACTCCCCAACTTCATCCTTCTGCTCAAGGTGTATTCGGTTTCGCAGGTCGCCATTCGCCATCGACTGGGCCATGTTGCGCACTTCGAAGACCGGGCCAGTGACAGAACGAGTGACCAAATATGCGATGAAGCCAACGACCACGATGCTGATGAGTGAAACACTGATGATCCACCATCGGGCTGTCTCATAAGCTACGCTGCTTCGTTCTTTGCCGGCTGACGCTTCTGTTTCGAATAGTTTATCCAGTGCGTCAACACGTTTTGTCACCTCATCAACGACGGACTTTGCAGTGGTGAGTGAAATCGTGGTTGATTTGTTGTTCGTGTCCAGACGTGAGAACTGAAGCAGTTTGGTGATTGTGCCTTTCATTTCGGCCAGAGTGGCTCGAGCTTCAACCTGTCCGGCAGGATCTCCATCAGAAGCCTTATCAAGCCCCTCGAGAATTTGTTCCTGCATTGCCGCCAGTTTAGTTTCCTGTCCGGTCATCTCATCGATCGAGGACGAATCAATATGTTTGAGTAAATTGGGCCCGACCTCCAGGGTCGTTCGAAGAATCGAAGTGATAGCCTCCATTCGCTCCAGATCCTCTGCTTTTGGTTCAGTCTTAGCAGCAGCCTGCTCAATCCATGATTGAAATCTTGCGGCCAGCATATCGACTTCACGCTGAATATCCCCCGCCAATAGATTACGTGCTTTGGAGTTGGTGTTCTCAACGGAGAGTTTCAATGCTTCGTCATTCAACTTGCCGTACTCATCCATCGATTTGCTGAGCTCCTCCATCTCGGTCGACTGAAGGTCCGACTGATTACGTCCCAACTGCTGCGTCAGTTCTTTCAAATGCGATTCGGCGGATGTGATTGCGGCCTCGGAAAGGTCAGCATTGATTTTTGAGATTTCTTCGTCGGGCGACATGATCGCGTTTTTCTGGGCTCGCACGCTGGACAGGAAATCGACGTGCAGCTTTCCCAGTGTTTCGCCCTTCTTCATCGTCTGATCCACCAGTTGCTGAATTTCGGCGTTAACCACCGAAAGGCGGTCTACAGCGACGTAGGCCACCACCAGCAGCGACACCATCAGGATCAGAGTAAGCACCAGCATTTTGTGGGCGAGTTTGAGATTTTGCACGGCAATACCTGTGAGAAAAGTGTTCCAGAGACATTGAGAAAAGGATCAGGCACGAGCAGTCAGGTGTTGTTCAATCACAGGAAGAAATCTGCGAGGATTCAGAACGACGATCAGTTCATCATTCAGCTTGCAGACGGCATCAATTAAATCAACGTGTCGAACATTTGTTACGACGATGTCACGCTCATTGCGGGAATACGCTTCGATACGGTCCGGCTCGACTGTCTGAATGTCAGCAATCTCGTCAACCACCACACCGAAGGCACTGCCCACCGAGGGCTTAAAGAGGACCAGCCGGCTGTTGCCGGTCACAGTAGATTCCGGCATGCCAAGCAGCCGACGCAGATCAAGGACCAGGAAAATGTGTCCTCGGATATTCACCAGCCCAAGCACCTCGTCAGGGGCATGAGCGATGCGCGTATAGGTGGTTTCGGTCGTGACTTCTCTCACGTCGAGAATGTCTACGCCGAACAGCCCGCCATCGACTCGAAACGTACAGAATAAACGTGGATCTTCCACAAAAGGACTCTCTAAATTGAATGCTCAAGTGATGCCAGTAACTGCGCGACCTTGCGAACAAGTCGGTCATGATCCAGCTTGACCTCAAATCCATCGAAGCCGCAGTCTTTTGCTTTAGCTTCGTAATGCGTACCGCTCAGAGATGTCAGTGCCAGCATTGGCGTGCTGATACCTCGAAGCCGAGCCTCACGTGCAAAATCCCATCCATCCATGACCGGCATTTCGATATCGGAAACGATCAGGTCAAATTCACTTCCTGCCTCCAGTTTCGACAAACCGTCTTCACCATGAACGGCTGTTGAGACCTCATGTCCCTCTGCAGTGAGGTACCGCTTAACGATTTCACGGAAGAAAGCCGTATCTTCGACCAGCAGCAACCGCTTGGGCCGCTTTGGATCGGCGGGGGCGGAGTTGGGGGCAACCTCGGAACCGAACAGGGTCTGAGTCAGTCGGTGCATATCCAGAAACAGAGTCAGCCGACTGCGAACCACAGCAGAACCCAGAATGCTCTGATTCTGCTCCGGATGTTCCTGCAGCTCGATGCACAACGACTCTGTGTCAACAATTCGCGAAACAAGGATACCCATTGGCTGCGGTACGAATTTCGGGAGGATCAGCGACATCTGTCCCGTCAGATCGTCCGACTCCGCAGGTGCCGATGCATCGATCACTTTGTCCAGCCGGAGAATCCGTGTCGACACACCGTCAACGGTGACATACTCGTGTTCGCCCACGCGTTCGACGCGATCTCTGCTGATCATTTCGATCCGGCGGATTTGCAGCAACGGGAGAGCGAACTGTTCATGCGGTCCGTATTCAAACAAAAGCACTCGCTGCTGTTGAGCCGCGTCGCGTGAAGTGATCTTTCGGTTTGCCTCCAGTACCGATTCGAAACTCAGCCTCGCATGTTCAACGATTCCCTCCACATCGGCAATCAGCGCGACGCGTCCGTCGCCCATGATTGTGGCTCCGGTAAAGATGCCCACTCGTTTCATCGAAGGATGCATCGGCTTGACCACAACTTCTTCGGTCCCGTGGACTTCGTCAACCACCAGCCCAAAGCGACGTCCCGCCAACTTGAGGACCAGAATATACGTGATTCGTGGCGGAGCTCCTGTGCGTGGATGGGATGTCAGGATTTCCGCTTTGGCTTCAGCAGTGAACGGCGTCGTTCGATCGATGACGTCCTTGAAGCGTACGATCGGCAACAGCCGCTCACGCAGTCTGTAGACCTCGGTGTCATAAGCCTGTTCGATTCTGCCGGATCCACTGGGATGCAGGCAAACGACTTCTTCAAGCTCTCGTTGCGGAACAGCGAATCGATCTCCGTTAACACGAACGATCAGGCACGGAATGATCGCAAGCGTCAACGGCAGCCTGAGGACCATGGAACATCCATGACCGACAACCGAATCGATCGTCAGTGTTCCCTCAAGCTGCTCAATATTGGTTTTGACAACATCCATGCCGACTCCGCGGCCAGAAACCTCTGTCACCTTTTTGGCTGTTGAGAACCCTGGCAGCAGAATCAGTCCGAACAGCTCACGCGGTGTCATCCGCTCGAGTTCAGCTTCTGTTTTCAGACGTAGTGAAATGGCCCGTTGCCGAACAGCTTCGGAATCGATGCCTCGCCCGTCGTCATGGATCTCAATGCGCACCTGTCCATCTTCGTGTGTGGCCGTCAATGTGATGCAACCGGTGCCCGATTTACCCTTTGACCGACGGTCCTCCGGCAACTCAATCCCATGGTCGACACTGTTACGAATCAGGTGCGTCAGTGGATCGCTGAGCTGTTCAAGAATTGTCTTGTCGAGTTCGACCTCCCGCCCCTGCAGATCGATTTCAACCTGCTTGCCAAGTTGACGGGCAAGATCTCGGATCATCCGGGGAAACTTGTTGAACAGGTTCCCCACGGGCTGCATTCGCGCACGCAGTGTCGCATCCTGCAATTCGGAGGTGACAGAGTTGAGCCGCTGGATAATCGCTCGTTGCGGACCGTCTTGCTCAGCAAAGGCGATCAGTGACTGATTGCGAACCAGCGTCAGTTCTCCGACCAGGGTCATCAGCCTGTCGAGAAGTTCAATCTGAATCCGCAGAGTATTAGGTTTTTCATTTTCCGACGATACCGCCCCTCTGTTACGGTTGGTTTCATCAACGACAGACTCTGCTGAAAGCTGCGATGAAACCGTCCCCAATGCTGGTGAGTCAAAATCACCAGGTTGCCCCTGCTTGACCGGAGCGATTGAATTCCTGACCGTAACACCACATCGCGACAGAAGTTCCTGCGGTTTCAAATCTGTTACGCACTCTCCACTCCATACAACCGGGCCGAGCGGCAGTGACAATCGCAGGTTGGTCTCGGGAATTGTCAGACGGCCGGATTCGATCGCTGCCGCTGCATCGAGTCTCTGAAAGAGATTCAACAGTCCACCGGGCTGCGCTGAGAGTTCAATATCAAGTTTTGCGGTGCGAGTCTCTGAGGGTTCCCCACTCAGCCCCAGTCTGGAAATCAGCTCTATTCGGGATCGGGAAGATTCGAGCAGCACCATCCACCGCAGTTTTCCACTCGGCAACCCATCCCTCAGTTGGCAGTTCCCGATATCCAGCTGCCGGTCGAGGATAGTTCCTTCGCGGACAAACTTACGAAAGAAAGACGTCAGCCCGGCAGGGTACAGTCTTGTTAGTTCCGCCAGATTGATCTCAAGAGCCACATTGCCGGCACCGCGATATTCTATGGCTGTCTGCAATCTCTTCAGGCAATCCGAAACATCTGCCTGCAGGCTGTTTGGAAGGTCGTCGACCAAAACTGCGATACGATCGCGAGCGCCAAGCAGAACCTCGAGCGACTGCTGCGGAGCCAACTCACGCATTTTTTCAAGAAGGGTCTCCATCGCATGAGCCAGCGTATGAATGGGTGTAAGCCCAAGAAATCCGGCATCGCCCTTGATCGAATGCACCGCGCGAAAACAGCGATCCACACAGGCGGTGTGCTCAGCCGGCCCAGGATGACTTTCCAGAGACAACAACGAGGCCTCTACCGTGTTCAGATGCTCACGAGCATCCACGATAAAGTCGTGCAGACGATCATTTACGTAGCTTGACATTATGGGCAAGATCCGACCGAATAGAGTTGGTCAATCCCGGTGACCTGCAGCACCAACTGCAGATCCGCATTTGCCCCGACCACTTCCACACGACTTGCCGTCCCGCTGGCACAGGCTGGTGCTGCAGCCAGTAATGCAATCCCCATAGCATCAATATCGCGAGTTAGCGACAGGTCAAAACGAACCACGGGTGAAAGCGAATCCAGTCCCTCAATAAGCTTAATGCGAGCTGATTCCGCATTGGCGGCATCCAACATCACTGGTAGCACAATCACAACGTCCGGAACTAACGATGGAGCAGCCGGAACTGTTGTCGGCGCTGCGTTTGTTTCCCCTGTGGAGGTTGGCTTTCCCGAGAGAACGCCCGCCAGTTCACCAACCAGTGGTTCCACTTCGGCGTTGAACTGCGACCAGTCAACCGATGCCTTTGTGTTATTTTTCAGGCGGATGAGCATATCCACCCCGCGGAGCAGTACATCCACATGGTCCGGTCGCAGCGTCAACCGTCCATCCTGGGCCGCCACAAAACAATCTTCCATCACGTGCGACACCCGAACCGCCGGGTCGATGCCCAGAATTCTCCCGGCACCCTTAATGGAATGGGCCGCTCGCATCATTTCATCCACACGAGACGTATCTCGCGGATCACGCTCCAACGCAAGAAGGCCGGCCGTTAATGACTCTGAATGAGTTTCCACTTCGGCACGGAAAATCTCCAGCATCGATTCGTCATTAAAGATTTCGCTACTCATTCCTTGCCTCATTTTCATTCGGCAGTTTCGCGCATCTGAAGTGACACGGAATATTCTTGCCAAACTCGCCCTTCTAACATGACGCTGCATCCTCGGGTTGCCAGAGCAGATTCGGCTGCCGCATTGGCACGGGGGATTCCCGAAAAGAAATGAATGTTAAACGTACTGCAATCGCTTCGTATGTTGTTGCTACCTTGGGGGAGGGGAACATCTAAAAGTTGTCAGGACGCTGTAATCCCAGTTGTGAAGTCGTTGTCGCCTGCTAAAAGCCTCCGAACTCTCGAATAGAGTTTGTCCAGCAGCGGTTCTGTCCAAAGGCTTTCTTCACCCGGTACCAGTAATGTCTGAAACAGTAAGCAAAGACAGAACGATTCGAGTTCTTCTGATCGACGACCAGCTAATCGTGGCGGCCGCTGTCCGCCGAATGCTGGAGGCTGAGTCAGACATAGAATTCTTTTATTGCCAGGACCCCACACAGGCTATTTCAACAGCCAAAGAAATCTCGCCTACGGTGATTCTGCAGGACCTGGTCATGCCGGAACTCGACGGCCTGCTGCTGGTAAAGTTCTTCCGCGCGAACAGCGACACTCGTGAGATCCCGCTGATTGTGCTTTCCTCAAAGGAAGAGCCTTTGATCAAGGCTAAAGCGTTCGGCCTTGGGGCCAGCGACTACCTCGTTAAGCTGCCTGACCGGGTTGAACTGATCGCTCGAATTCGCCATCACTCAATGGGTTACATTCATCTGTTGCAGCGTGATGAGGCTTTTCGAAAGCTTCGCGAAAGCCAGCAGGCGCTTGCCGAAGATGTCGCTCAGGCTGAGAAGTACATCACTTCATTGCTGCCGAAACGAATTACCTGCGAAAGTCTCGTGACAGACTGGCGGTTTATTCCTTCAGCTTTCCTTGGTGGTGATTCATTTGGATACCACTGGATTGATGAGGACAATTTCGCCTGTTATCTGCTGGACGTCTGTGGGCATGGGGTGAAGTCCGCCTTGCTGTCGGTCTCTGCCATGAACGTGCTTCGAGCCCAGAGCCTTACGGGGTGTAATTTCCGTGATGCCGGCGAAGTAATCTCTGCTCTTAATAATGCGTTCCTCATGGAACAGCACAATAACATGTACTTCACAATCTGGTATGGCGTCTACAACCGAATCACTCGAGTGCTGAACTTTGCGGGGGCAGGTCATCCGCCGTCGCTATTGATTTCCGGTCCACCAGAAGGTCCGATCTCATGTTTGCAACTTGAAAGTAATGGCCCAGTTAATGGAATGCTGGATGATTTTCTTTATCCATCCGAATCCGTGACTATCGAACCCGGCTCACGACTGTACCTTTACAGCGATGGCGTTTGTGAATTGCACATGCCGGATGGTGGTATGTGGCCTTTTGATGATTATCTTGAGGCAATGTCACAGCCTTTGGCAGTTGGTGAAAACGCTCTCGAACGAATCCAGTCTCTGGGACGTCGTATTCAGGGCGGAAATCCTTTCGTGGATGACTTTTCAATTCTCGAGATATTGATTCACTAAAACTTCTTTACTGTGGTGGCTTACCCCTCAGTTCTCTGAATATCAAGATCCCCCGACGCCAGGTCATAGACGAGACCAATCACCCGCAGGACGCCGTTATCAACGGACTCCCGAAGAAATGTACTTCTCTTAAGCAATACATCAACGGAATGACAGACGTTGCCTCGAACAGCTTTAGAGAGAACATCACCCTCACCGCCGCGGATTTCAATCACCGCAGGCAGAATCTCATTCAATAACCGTCCCAGGGCGCCGGCATCGGTTGATCCGTCATGAGTTATCGCAGCTTTGACTGCTCCACACTGTTCATGCCCCATCACAATAACGAGTTTGACGCCCAGTTGCCCCACCGCATATTCGAGACTTGCCTGTTCAAAATCCCCCACGACATTTCCGGCAACTCGCACGACAAACAGGTCACCCTGGCCCTGATCAAAGATCACTTCAGGGGAAACTCGCGAGTCGGCGCATCCCAGAATAGCGGCGAAAGGAAACTGCCCCTGAGCATGGCGGCTGCGATCCTCCGAGGTGGTCTGAACACTCTTTCGCTGGTTGTCCACATAACGCCAGTGACCATCCAGTATTCGGAAAAAGGCTTGCTCCTTAGTCAGACCCTGACCAGGAAGGCTTAACCCATCGTCACCCGCTTTGGCTTGGTTATCATCTTGTGGCAATTGAAATTCCTTCACAGATCGATGTAAATTAAAACCGAATAAAGTCGCGGCCGAAATCTTGCAGAGACACTTTCCGGGTTCGTTCCGACACCAGAGCACAGCGTACGATCTGATTTGATATCGAAACCAACTCGACCTAATAAACTCACTGCTCAGAGGTGCCGTTCTCTGACAACCACAGAACAGCAGCATTCACGTCCGGCAGGATCCGGAATTGTTTGAGCAGACCAGAGATCTTCAACACCTGCTGAACATTGTCTCCAGGCGTGCACAGCAGCAAACATCCGCCTCGCTGTCGCATTTGTTCAGCGGCAACAATCAAATATCGAATTCCGATGCTTGTGATCAGGTTGACTGACTGGAGATTCAAAATAAGGTACTGAACGGCACTCAGCGGCTCTGAAGTCAACTGCGATTCAAAGGCAGCGGAATTGCTTCCGTCCAGACGCGACGGAAGATCCAGAATGTAATGTTTTGTTGCCACGTTGATTGCATGTTCCTGGTTTAGTGTTTTGTGACCTGAATTAATCCAATTCATGTGCGAAGAAACAGTCGAAATGCTTCGAAACAAATCCAAAGAATGCCAATCGATCCGAACTCGGATTGGTGCCCGTGGTGACATCGCGTCCCTGACCCAAAGGGACACACGTCGTAATAATGCATGCGGTTTTTCAAGGGAGGAGATGGACGCAAACTGCTGCTAACATTTCCTTTAACGTATTCGGACAGAGTCACTGATTTGCTGAACAACCAGCGACCAACTTCGACCTTGTTCAAGCCGGAGTGAACTGCCGGAAAGAAAAGCGGTTAACCGGCGATTCAAAGACCAGCCGCCAGCGGCGACGATGCGAAACACAAAGAGTCAAAGCACAAAAGTGCTAATTGTTATTTCCTCTTCCGCTTCGATACGCAGCACCCGTGATCCCCAGCAGTGTCAAAACCGCAAACGACCCACGTTCCTGCATCTCTGCCAAAGGTGATTACGCCGGCAACAGACACTTTAATGAGCCACTGCCCCGACATTACAACACGCAACATCGCAGCACATGTCCTGAGACGGCCATGTCATCTTCGTCATGAAAAGTTCACCCTCCAAAGTTCATGTAAGTAGGTGTTCCCCGTCAACATTCGAAGACGCACAACGGCCTGCCTGGTACGCGACAACCTACGTCGACCAATCCCCCAGGATGCAAGCTCTATAGGCGAAATTTCCTAAGATCTCCTGCTTCTCCACTGAAACTGCTCTGCACGCCACTTCTGCAAACGGGTCGTCGCATTCGTGGCAATTGCAGAATCAAGGTGTGCGTTAATCTGATCGAAGATCGCCATACAATTCTGCAATTGGACACTCATGCAAATACGACCGGAATCGATGGTTCTCTGCCAGCGTTCAGGTCCCGATCATGCAGCTGGGGATCTATCCGGCTCACAAGCCCGTACCCGCTCCGTCGATCGACATCGACTGGATCTGCGAACAAGCGGCCGATGCATTCCGGAGGGGGGCATAAAATGATCGGAGAATCAGAGTCGATTTCCTGCCCGTCCATCCAGTACAGAAAACCGGATCCCTTAAGCAATTCTCTTCGTAATAGCTGACGGAAAAAATAAGTGCCTGTTTTAATGACACAATTCATTTGATTACGATACCTCAGCAGTATCGCCACTCTGAAAGTCCGAATGGTGGGTGGCTTCCGACGATGCGTTGCGGATCAAATGTCAAGGCAGCGAATTTCGTCCGGCCTCAATTGCGAAACCTTTACGGCGCCATTCGCGGTTCGACTATCTATGTCATCATGAATGCCGTGCAGTTGTCCATCGCCTCGCTTTGTCTACGTCAAATTGGAATCCCAGCCGCAAGGCAAGTCAGGCTCAAAAACTTTCCAGCGTGTTCTCTGATCCATGAAGCATGCAGGCCTTGATGGGCGACACCGCACGAGCCAAACATTCAGATTCACCGCATCAAGCCATATTGCCAGCCACAAGATTGAAAAACGCTAATGGTAGGTTCGCTAAGGAGCGTCACATAAAGATCAAGAAGTATTATCTGATGATCGCATTCGTTACGGTTTCAATCATTGCGTTGCTGTATGGCATCTCACCCAGATGGTTCTCTCAGACGGTTCTCAACGTGCCTGAGATGTCAGTGGATTTTGCTTATATTCTCCGGGCAGTGACGTGCCTCTTTTGATGTGTGAAGTGGACCCCGGTTTTCGGACCAGCGGGCGCGATCGCTAAGGTGGATCGGGCGGGGTCAGGAGCGGCTGTTATGGACTTCCCACGGAGTGCGGTAGTCCAGGGACTGA
>Ga0255095_1000951_pt1 | contig 12963 bp, 13 predicted proteins | sample Colum_Law_RepC_8_2_FD_188435 | JGI IMG/M metagenome (GOLD analysis project Ga0255095, IMG submission 188435) | Freshwater microbial communities from Columbia River, Oregon, United States - Colum_Law_RepC_8d | ecosystem: Environmental > Aquatic > Freshwater > River | place: USA: Oregon...
CAATTGTACTGTGGTCAGTGAAACTGCATTTTTGCTGGTAACCTGTCAGGCTACCGGCTTTGAAAAAGGTTCGCGGTGGCGAGCGTGACCGGGAAAAAGGTGGGGACACACGACCCTGAGCCAAGCGGAGGCATTGGCAGATCTGCCGTAACGCGTGAATACGGGGCGATTGGGGACGGGTGGTGACAGGTGTTCACGGGGACACATCAGTTTCTGTCAGTTTTTCTGAGGGTGCTACCGTGTGTCCAGCAGTCGTCTCTGGTGGTTGCTGGCATGCTCGCGTGTCCCCAAAGTTTCCTTCCCAAAGTGTCCTGAGGCTACCGTATTCGAATCGGGTTGGGGTATTTATTCATCCTGACGTGTCCCCGCGGCGTTTTTTCCCTGCGGCGTTCTGCCTGTGTCGTTTTGGGTGATTCGAAGCACAGGGTGATGTTGGTTGTTTGCGCCACAGGGTACATGCCGAGTGCCGCGAAATATGCTGGAGGCTGGAGGTGGGGGCGAGGCTTTTGCGTTGAATGTCCGGGGATCATTAACGCGGGATACTGCATGTTGCTGCTCCGCCAGAGATCCGCGGGATCAGTTTATAGCCGGCGTGGGGGTTCACAGCCCCGGGGGAGGGTGGCGAAGCATGGGCCTGCGGTTGACGTCTTGTCCGTTCGCGATCAAAAAAGGGCTATGATCTGCCAAGATCGAACAAACTCATTGGAAATTGGGGCTGACTCGAGTCGTAATCGAAGCCGTGCCTCGTGTGACTGTGGGCGGTATCGCCGTACGCCGGAATTTCGCGAGAGGATCGTAGGGTCGCTGAAGTTCTTTCCTGCAGGAATCTTCACGGCCTCGAGAACAACTCACGCAATTGCCATCGCACTCGGTAGCGGTGATTGGCTGGTGTCGAATCAGCTCTGCGAGCTGGCCGGTATTCTTCGATCCGGTGAGGTTTCCCTGCGACAAGGCTGAACAGACGCCCGAAGTCCCTGATCAGCGCAATCCATGTCTTGTTATTGAGACCCAATTGATGAAACAAAGGAACCGCGTGGAGAGGCGTTGATTCTGAAGCTTCGTGGACAATCTGCCGAGCCGTCCAGTCGAGCAAATCAAGGTACTTTTCCAGGGACATTGGCAGGAACCCTTTGTTGCTGCAGCGGTGGCCTCCAAAGTGTGCGTCCGGTCCCGGTCTTGTCGTAAGTTCCTGCAATTCAACCGGCGACAGATGCCTCGAGAAATCGCGATTTACGGGAGCCGATTGCCTGCTTTCGTCACGGAATCCCCCCGCGATTAAACCACCGTTGTCGACCACGGATGCAGAAGGCGACGATACCTCCTGAGTCTGCAGGTCACGAGCCCTAAGTTGAGCGGACGTGTGTTCGCTGTTGTCAATCGTGCGGGCCATTCCTGCCCGGACGAGATTGAGGTCGATGTATGCTGAACAAGCAAGAGTGGCCGTATCGTCGAGAATTCGTACGGCGCGATAACGAGCCTGAAAAAACTTGCCGATTTCGCCATCCTCCCTGTTTGCACGCTGCGCAATGTTCTGGCAGAGCAGTCGCATCCACCATGAAATATCACTGAGGCGGTTTCGTAATGTGGCCAGTTTTTCAGAGTTGTTGACAATCCGGTTGATTTCGAATTCGGTCGGTTCGAGAGGTCGGCGCTGTGCATCCCGCCGTTTTGGACAGAGCATCAACCAACGCCGAGCCACCTCGGTGTCGCTCCATTGCTTGACGACATCAGGTCGTGACCTGAGCAGCACGTGAAAGTGGTTGTCGAGTATTGCATAACTCAGGAGGTCGATCCCAAAGTGCATTGCCTGCTGCGTCAGTTGATCGTCTATCCACTGTTTTCGATGGTCATAGTTCTTACCGCTGACGTTATCGACACCGAACAGGAAACACCGTCGCACTGTGCGGTTCATGACATGCACGATCGCAATTTCATCAGCGGCAAAGACCTCAGCACGAGCTAACCGAGCCATTTGGCACCTCGGGATCATGTGAATCAGGCGTCTTGATTCTGATCAGGCTACGCAAGTACGGGTGGTGTGTCAAGTATCTTATATGGTGTTGTTCATTTACATACAAAATAAACGTGCCAATTGTTCTTCAGGTGGATGAACGCCAATCCCAGGTGTGGTCTGCTGGTGTGTTCCTGAGCCTTGTGCCGCAGTCGAAGCCTCACCCTTCCACGCCGTTGCCTGACATGCAGATGTTTCCCGCAGGCTGTGTTGAAGCGGTGTGTCGGAGGCCAATATCGGAGAGGGTGCGAAGCGGAGTTCTACAGTTCGCCCTCTCGGCATGCTGTGTCCCCCACCATCCACACACACCACCATCCGCAAACCGTCGCATTGCGCATCCCACTGCGTTGCCCACAATCCCGCCGAATCGCATCGCCAGCTAACGTGTGCTGGTTTGTCGCTTTGCCGTTTCTGTGAGCGGTGCTGACGTAGCGTGGCCTTTACACGGTCGTCCCCTATCGGGTCATTTCCCGGTCGGGCCCCTGGCGCAGCCAGTGTGAAACGGGTGTGTCCCTGCGGTCTCCACCTGCGGTCTCCATGCCCCCTTCCGGGTTGCAAAGTCGGGCTGAAGTGGTGTGTCCCCCGGGCCCTCTTTTCTCCCCCGGGCCCTCTTTTCTGCGGAAAACTCAGCGTGAAACCCAGTGAACATTAGCCACGAAAATCCCAGAGAAGCCCAATTTATGAGGAATCCCCTACAGACGTACCATTTCGGGTGGGCACTTGGCTACAGGCGACGGGGAGACGTGTTGCGGGGACACATCAATTTCCTTTCCTGCAGTTGGCGTGTGCTGCAGCGTGTTCCGGTAGTCATTAATGGCGTGCTCGTGTGTCCCGTCGTCTGCCTGTGTCCCCCGGGTCTGACATGCCTGTGTCCCAGGGACTGACCGGGTCTACCCAAAGTGGCCGCAGGCTAATGCATTCGAATCGGGTGAGGATCTTTCGTTTTAGTGTGTCCACCTCGTGTTGCACCCCTCGTGTTGCACCGGTGTATCGGCGTTCAAGATCGGTGACAATGTGATGCGTAGTTTTGCAATCGCCCCTGCTGGAACGCTGTGTCCCTCTATGCTCCCCCCTCAATGCTCCTCAATTCTTATCGCGGCGGTGTTGCCGCGAGCGGCGGTGTTGCCGCGAGCGGCGGTGTTGCCGCGAGCGGCGGTGAAGTGGTGTGTCCCCCGGGCGCCCCTCCCCTTTGACCAGGTGCCTGTTTCGAAATGGTGTGTCCCCCGGTGGTTCCCCGGTGGTTTCCCCCGGTGGTGGTGCGTTCAGAATTCGTTCACGGTGCGGTGAAATTTCTGTGGAGTGCAGTTGTTGGTGACTGAAATCGCGAATTTCTGTGGCTTGAATGCAACGGCCTGGCGGTGGCTTCGCCCTTCCAGGGGGTATTTCCCTGTGTTCAGCGGCCTGGTGGGCAGGCTTTTCAGCCAAGGACTTGCGCGTCAGAATACCTCTGGTCCGGTGTACCGGGCTGGTGTGGGCCGGGTTGTTCGGTCGTGATTTGCAGCAGTTTGAGGAGTGTGGCGTGATGCAGCGAGTGATTGTGCGACCTGAGCGACTGGATCTGGATTCTCCGGGGCGTCGAGATTACTGGGTGGCGCTGGAGCATGACAGTATATGGGGGGACCATTTGCTGCCGTTGACAGTGTTTGTGGGACCGGAGGTTCGGGATGGCGAGGGACTGGTGTCTTTCGGGTCCAACCATGGCAATGAGTACGAGGGTCCGGTGGCTTTGAAACACCTGGTGCGCGATCTGCGACTGCAGGACGTGCGGGGGCGGATCATTCTGATTCCGGTGCTGAATCCGGCGGCCTTTCTGGCCGGGACGAGGGAAAGCCGTCTGGATGATGGTGTGAATCTGAATCGGGCATTTGTGGATGGTGCTGGTCGCCACCCAGCGCTCTCCGGGATTACTCACAGGATCGCCGATTTTGTCCGCACGTACATCTGGCCGCGGGTGCATATTGTGCTGGACCTGCATTCGGGTGGCGATGTTGCTCGGTTTGCAATCTGTGCCAACTTTCATCCGATTGATGATCCTGTGCTGAGTGCGAAGATTGAGGAGACTGCCCGCTGGTTCGGGACTCCGGCCCTGATGATCTACCAGAACCAGACTCCGGGTTTGCTGCCATCGGAGGCTGAGCGGTTGGGGAAAATCACGGTTGGCACAGAGCTGGGCTGGGGTCGGGCGGTGAATCCGGAGGGAGTGCGTTATGGTCGTCAGGGTGTGCTGGCGGCGCTGATCAATAACGGCTTGATGCATGGCAGTATTGAGCCGATCGCGCATCATCGCGCGGGGACTCAGCGGAAACTGGAGATGGTGGATCGCGATTGTTTTATTCCGGCGCCGTTTGCCGGGCATTATGAGCCGCTGGTGGAGTGTGGGACGGCGGTGAGGAAGGGGCAGACGGTGGGTTTGCTGCATGATTTTGATCAGTTTGATCTGGAGCCGTATCCGTGTGTGGCGGCCCTGGACGGAGTGGTACTGGCGCAGGCATGGGCGGCTCCTGTGCCCAAAGGCCAGCACATTGTGGTGGTTGCAAAGGACGTCACCTGAAAACTCCGGGAAAAATCCCAAAATCCCCCCTTTGACGCGTGCTGCAGCCGGCTCTCCGGAGAGAATTCCGGGGCCGGCCTGCCGAACTGTTTCCCGCCCAATTCGACTGAAGATCTGTGGACATGAAATCGACCGTACATCCGCTGCAGGATGTGAACATTGTTGGCACCTCGCCCCTGATTTCTCCGGTGCAGCTGAAACAGGAATTTCCGCTGACGGATGCTCTGGCCGAGCACGTCTGGCATTCGCGCAACACGGTTTGCGGCATTCTGCGGGGTGACGATCCGCGAGTCATGGCCATTGTGGGGCCGTGTTCGATTCACGACCCTGTGATGGCTCTGGAGTACGCTGCTCAGTTGAAGGTTGTGGCGGACGAAGTCAGCGACATGCTGTTTGTGGTGATGCGGGTGTACTTTGAAAAGCCTCGGACGACGGTGGGCTGGAAGGGGCTGATCAACGATCCGCATCTGAACGACACGTTTGACATCGTGGAAGGGCTCCGCAAGGCTCGCCAGATTCTCTGCCAGGTGAACAGTACCGGGCTGCCGGCAGCCACTGAGATGCTGGAACCGATTACTCCGCAGTACATCGCGGACCTGATCACGGTGGCCTCCATTGGTGCTCGCACGACAGAATCGCCGACGCATCGGCAGATGGCCAGTGGTTTATCGATGCCGGTGGGTTTCAAGAACAGCACTGAGGGCAGTCTGGAGGTGGCGATCAACGCCATGAAGGCTGCTCAGGCGCAGCACCGTTTCCTGGGGATTGACGGTAACGGACAGACCTGCGTCATGACGACTCGGGGAAACCAGTACGGTCATCTGATTCTGCGGGGTGGCCGGAACGGCCCCAACTATCATGCTCAGGCGGTCGCCGAAGCCAGTGCGATGCTGAAGGCTGCGCAGTTGCCGCCGCGGTTGCTGGTGGACTGCAGTCATGCCAATTCCAGCAAGGATTATCGTCGCCAGCCCCAGGTCTGGAACGATGTGATTGGTCAGCGTGCTGCCGGGAACTCGGAGATTGTGGGGTTGATGCTGGAAAGCAATCTGTGCGAGGGTGCTCAGACGCTGGGCCCGGACCCTGCTCAACTGCAGTACGGCGTCAGTATCACGGACGGCTGCATCAGTCTGGAAACCACCGCGCAACTGCTCCGGTCTGCTCGCGAAATGCTCAGATCCGGTCGTCAGGCTCGGTGACTTCGGCTGACAGGGCTGATCTGAGGTGCTCTGAAATGTGAAGGGGTTGACTGGTGATGCGGGTGTTAAGCCGTGAGCAGGTCAGGCGCCTGGATCAGGATGCGGTGCAGCAACTGGGTTTGCCATCACTGCTGCTGATGGAGAATGCTGCGCGGGGTTTGTGTGCGGAAGTTCTGCGTCTGCGACCGCAGGCTGCGGGTCGGATCGTGATTGCTGCTGGTGCGGGCAACAACGGTGGCGACGGACTGGCGGCAGCGCGTTTGCTGGCAGCCGAGGGTGTGGTGGCGGAAGTGCTGTTGTTCTGCTGTGGTCGGTCTCTGAGTGTGGATGCGGCAGCCAATCTCAGTTTTCTGCAGCGGTCCGGTTTGGTGGTGCAGCAGTGTGATCCGCAGCAGAGTGGGCCGGTGTTTGCGGGTCTGGGTGTGGCGGATCTGATTGTTGATGCATTGCTGGGAACGGGCGTCCGGGGAGCTCCGCAGGCACCGCTGTCCGAGGTGATTCAGCAGATCAATGCCAGCGGGGCGCGGGTCTTGTCGGTGGATTTGCCTTCGGGTCTGGATTGTGACCTTGGGACGGCGTCTGGGGAGTGTGTGCGGGCGGATTGGACAGTGACTTTTGCGGCGTTGAAACGTGGTTTTTTGCTGGAAGAATCCCGGAAATGGACGGGAGTTGTGCGGGTGTGTCAGATTGGAATTCCGCTGAGCTGGTCCGGTTGGCCGGTGGCGGAAGAAAGCGGAGCGACTGCAGATACACTCGCGGAATTAACACAATCTTAACAATTGCCTCGTCTAATTCCGCGGGACTCCCTGTGTGGGGCGGGCAGTCAGGCGGGGTCTGAAATGCCAGCCTGCAGCGGGGGTTTTCGGTTTGTTGGGATTGTGGAATTTCTTCAGGAAGGTCAGGGCTGGTTGATGAGCGTAGCGTCTCGGGTTGTCGGCAATTGGGGTACTGCGGTTCTGCTGGCATTTTCGGCATTCCTGTCGGCGGGTTGTTCGGTTGAATCCGTTGATGCTCCGGCAGCAAAGACTGGCGGAGAGACGGCGGGAGCGACGGAGTCGGCAGCTGGTGGTGAGAAGCGCATTCAGGTGGACGGCAGCAGCACGGTGGCCAAGGTAGCGGCGGCAGTGCAGGAGGAGTTCACGAAGAAGTTTGCGGATACGAAGGTGGCATTGAAGGTTACTGGTACTGGGACGGGTTTCAAGGAAATGATTGCCGGTCGAATTGACATCGCGAATGCATCGCGGCCGGTGAAGGATTCAGAGAAGGCGGACTGTGAGAAGGCTGGGATTGAGCTGGTCGAACTGAAGATTGCTCTGGACGGTCTGACGGTGTGTGTGAATCGGGAAAACGACTGGCTGGACACGATCACGGTGGCTCAGTTGAAGAAGATCTGGGCACCGGGCAGTACGTTGAAGACGTGGAAGGATGTGGATCCGGCGTGGCCGGACGTGCCCCTCGCTTTGTTCGGGCCTGGCGAGGAATCGGGTACGTTTGATTACTTCACGGAAGTGATCAACGGCAAGGAAGACCAGATTACGGAGAACTACAGTGCCAGTGCGGATGACAACGTGACGATCACGGGGATTGCGGGTGAGAAGGGTGGCATGGGCTTTTTTGGCTGTGCGTATTACTTTTCGAATCGTGACAAGGTGAAGGTGTTGAAGATTTCGGCGACGGACAGTGTGGCGGACGGCATTGAGCCGACGGTTGAGACTGTGCGATCCGGAGCATATAAGCCGTTGTCGCGACCGCTGTTCATTTACGTGAAGAAAAGTTCTCTGGCGAAGCCGGAGGTGCTGGATTTTGCGAAGTATTTCCTGAACGAGGGTCAGTCTCAGGTGAGCACTGTCGGATATGTGCCGCTTGAGGAAGCTGAGCTGGCGACTGTGAATGCAGCGCTGGATGCGGCGGTATCGGGTGCGGGCAAGTGATGTACGAGTTGTTGTCTGGTGTGTCAGGCAGGGTTGACCGCGGGGAAGCGTGCTGATGCCGACGTGGGCTGCACAGAAAATCAGTCGCCGCCATGAAACGCTCATACGCTGGGTGTTGTTTGTGTGTGCTGCGCTGTCTGTGCTGACCACGGCCGCCATTATTTTCGTGTTGCTCAGCAATGCCGTGTATGCTCCGGGGGCAAAGACGGCATTTTTTGAGCGAGTGTCGTTGTGGCAGTTTCTGACGACGGCGCGGTGGAAGCCGACGGACGGGCCTGGCGGGCATTTTGGCATCTGGCCATTGCTGGTGGGAACATTGCAGGTGGCGGTGATTGCATCGCTGGTGAGTGTTCCGGCGGGTCTGGGTGCAGCGATTTACATGAGTGAGTATGCGCATCCGCGGGAGCGTGAATTTCTGAAGCCTGTGCTGGAGATACTGGCGGGGATTCCGTCGGTGGTTTACGGCTTTTTTGCTCTGAAGTTCATTACCCCCTGGGTGCTCAAGCCTGTGTTCGGGGTGCTTGGTCTGGAGATTTCAATTTTCAACAGTCTGAGTGCGGGGATTGTGGTGGGGATCATGGTGACTCCGCTGATAGCTTCGCTCAGTGAAGACGTGATTCGGGCGGTTCCGCGCAGTCTGCGTGAGGCCGCATTTGCGCTCGGCAGTACTCGTTTTGACGTATCTGCTCGAGTGGTGGTTCCGGCGGCTTTGTCGGGGATACTGGCATCGTTTCTGCTGGCGTTTTCGCGAGCGGTGGGCGAGACGATGGCGGTGGCGATAGCGGCGGGCGGGAATCCTCTGCTGACCCTGAATCCACTGCGGGGTGCTCAGACGATGACCGGATTCATGGTGCATGCCAGTACTGGCGACAGTGCGGCTGATTCGATCAGTCGGATGAGCATGTATGCGGTGGGGATTACGTTGTTTGTGATGACGTTGTCGATCAATCTGCTGTCGGGCTGGATTATGCGGCGTTATCGCGAGGTGTATCAATGAGTGCGACGGTGGGTGAGTTGGCGGGCAGTGTTGTGCCGGTCAGTTTCACGCTGGGTGCTGACGGTCAGATTCGTCAGCGGCTGCGTCTGTCGCGTGGATTTATGTGGTTGTGTCGTCTGGCGACGTATGCGTCACTGCTGGTGCTGGCGGTGCTGCTGTTGTCGATTGTGTGGAACAGTGTGGGTCGGCTGCGGTGGGATTTTCTGTCCAGTCATTATTCGATGCAGCCGGATCGCTGCGGGATTCTGGCGGGGCTGTGGGGGACATTCTGGCTGGTGCTGCTGACGGCTGCATTTTCGATTCCGGTTGGTGTGGGTTCGGCGGTGTATCTGGAGGAGCTGGCGAAGGACACGTGGCTGATGCGTGTCATTCGCCTGAATCTTTCGAATCTGGCTGGTGTGCCATCGATTGTGTATGGGATTCTTGGGTTAACGGCATTTCGTCCGCTGGTGATTCAGTTGCAGTCTGTATTTGACGGTCGGCATGTGGTGAATGTGCTGGGTCTGTTTCGTCTGCGGCTGCTGAAGCTGGACATTTATGATGGCAGCGTGCTGATTGGTGCCATGACGATGAGTCTGGTGATTCTGCCGACGGTCATCATAGCGTCGCAGGAGGCATTGCGGGCGGTGCCTTCGACGATCCGGGTGGCCTCGCTGGCGCTCGGGGCGACTCGCTGGCAGACCATCTGGCGACAGGTACTGCCGGCGTCTCTGCCGGGGATCGCGACGGGTGTGATTCTGTCAATTTCTCGTGCGATGGGCGAGGCGGCTCCGCTGATGATGATTGGTGTGCTGACGGTGGCGTCGATGTGTCCGGGCGGCATTGAGTCTCCGGGGCAGTTGCTGACGGAGCCGGGCCGGGTATTGGCGGTACCGTTCGATCAGTTTACGGCGATGCCGGTGGAGATTTATGACTGGTCGAAGCAGCCGGATCCTCAGGATCGTTTTACCGGGGTGGCGGCATCCGGGATTCTGGTGCTGTTGGCGGTGCTGTTGACGGTGAATGCGGCGGCGATGATTGTGCGTTATCGGGCGGGACGTCAGCTGAGGTGGTAGAAAGCGGTGCTCATGGGATCCAGTGTTTCCGGCCGATCAGTGCCACCATCAGTTCCGGGTGTGGATCGGAATCTCGACACATCCGGGCATGCGGCTGCCATAGATGTGCAGGGAATGAATTTCTATTATGGAGAGCAGCAGGTGCTGTTCGACATATCGCTGAAGGTGCCTGAGCGTTCGGTGACGGCGCTGATTGGTCCTTCGGGGTGTGGCAAAAGCACCTTCCTGCGGACTCTGAACCGCATGAACGATCTGGTGGACGGTGCTCGGTGTACGGGGTTGTGTCTGGTGGAAGGCCAGAACATTATGGATCCGGCGGTGGACGTGGTGCTGCTGCGGAAGCATGTGGGGATGGTCTTCCAGAAATCGACTCCTTTCCCGAAGTCCATTTTTGACAATGTGGCGTATGGTCCGCGGGTCGCGGGTGAGAAGAATCGGGCGGTTCTGGCCGAGCTGGTGGAATCGTGTCTGAAGAAAGCGGCGTTGTGGGATGAGGTGCGGGATCGCCTGCACACATCGGCGATGGCGTTGTCGGGTGGTCAGCAGCAGCGGCTGTGCATAGCCCGGACGCTGGCGACAAATCCGAAGATCATTCTGATGGACGAACCGGCGTCAGCACTGGACCCGGCCAGTACTGATCGGATTGAGAATCTGATTGGTGAGTTGTGCAGTAATTACACGATCGTGATTGTGACTCACAACATGCAGCAGGCATCGCGAGTGAGTCATCAGACGGCGTTTTTTTTCAGGGGTCGGCTGGTGGAGTGTGGGCCGACGATGAAGATCTTCACAAGTCCCGCAGAGAAGCAGACGGAAGACTATATTACGGGGCGTTTCGGCTGATCCGGAAACCCCCTGTTTTGCTTGTTTTCATACCATCTTAACTTTTTATTAACAATCCGCAGTCAGACTTCTGACAGGTGCTGCTGCTGGATCTGACTGATCAGGATTCGGCCGATGACGATACATTTTGTTCGGGAGATGGAGCACCTGCATCGCAGCATTCTGTCGATGTGTTCGACGGTTGAGGAGTTGATTCATGATTCGGTTGACGGGCTGCGGTCCAGTCAGCCCGGGTTGGCTCGTGAGCTGTCGGGGCGTGACGGAGAGGTGGACGAGTGGGACATTCGGATCGAGGAAGAGTGCCTGAAGATTCTGGCGTTGTATCATCCGGTAGCGAATGATCTGCGGCGGGTCACGGTTGTGATGAAGATCTGTGGTGAGCTTGAGCGAGTGGCTGATCTGGCGGTCAGCATCGCGGAGCGTTCAGCCGGGATTGCTCAGCACGGAGGTTTTCCGATGCCCGAGCGGCTCTCGGAGATGGCTCGTGAATCGCTCAGCATGCTGCATGACAGCATTGATGCGTTTGTGGAGCAGAACACGGAGCTGGCGCGACGCGTCTGTCAGCGTGACGAGGCAGTGGACCAGCTGAATCGGCATCTGATTGACGATGTGGTGGCGGTGATGAAGCAGCGACCGGATCTGGTTGAACCGGGGCTGCATCTGTTTTCGGTGATACGTCATGTGGAGCGTGTGGCGGATCATGCGACGAACATAGCGGAGGACGTGGTGTACCTGGTGGAAGGTGCCATTATACGGCATCCCAGGCTGCCGCGGAGGACAGGGAATTCCAGGGCCGGTGGAGCTGAGTAGCGGACCGGTTCGCAGAAGCAAGGCAACGCTGGCCGTATGCAGCCAACGATCCTGTTGATTGAGGACGAGCAGTCGATCGCGGATGTAGTCATCTACAATCTGCGGAAGGAAGGCTATAACGTTCAGTGGGAGCGGGACGGTCGCGGAGGGCTCGCAAGAGCTCAGACGCTGCTGCCGGACCTTGTCGTGCTGGACCTGATGTTGCCGGGCATTGACGGCCTGCAGATCTGTCGAGTGCTGAAGGGTGACCCGCGGACTCGGACGATACCCGTCATGATGCTGACGGCTCGCAGTACCGAAACCGACGAAATCGTTGGCTTCAACATGGGTGCTGACGACTATGTGACGAAGCCCTTTCGGGTGCAGCCGCTGATTCATCGGGTGAAGGCGCTGTTGCGTCGGGTGGAGACGGCGGAGGCTGGCAAGAGTGTGATCAGTCTGCACAGTATTGAAATTGACCGTGTGAATCACACGGCGAGGCTGAACGGTACTGAGCTGGATTTGACGCCCACGGAATTCCGCATGCTGTGGACGATGATGTCGCAGCCTGGTCGACCATTTTCCCGCAACGAGTTGATGGAGACGTCGCGCGGGGAGGACGCCAATTCGCTGGAGCGCACGATAGACGTGCACGTGCGTTCGCTGAGGAAGAAACTGGAACCGCAGTCGGATCTGATTGAGACCGTGCGTGGCGTGGGATATCGATTTGTGAGGAAGTGAGCGGGCCGGGGGGGGCCGGGGGGGCTGAATCAGTTCCAGAACTTGTCGCCGTGCCAGTTGATGGGCGGGTGAGTGACGACTTCGACGTCGCCACTGACGCGAGTCTGGCAGGCGAGGCGGACTTCTTTGCCGGGGTTGCTGAGAATCTTGATGCCCAGCAGCGGGTTCAGCAGGCGCCACAGGCGTTCGAGGAGGCCCGGGCTGCTGACTTTTTCGGCACCTTTGGCCACAATGACATTGCAGCTGCAGCAGGTGCCCATGCCCATGCAGTTGACGACCTTGTGCGGTCCGGAATAAAGCTGGACACCGTTTTTGCGAGCGATGGTGCGCAGGTCTTCGCCTTCTGCGGCGTCAACAGTGACTTTTTCGTTGACAAACTTGACCTTGGGCATGACAGCGAACCTTCAGCGGCGTGGATGAAGAGTGAGTACCGTTCACCAGCTTACCATGCTAGTGCTGCCGGTGCCTGAATTCCAGATGCGTGATCCGGATCCCGACACTGGGAAGGGCTGTTTTTGCGGATTTCGCGGTTTTTCAGGCTTACTGACGGGTGCGGGAGGCAGCCAGTCCTGGAATTCCTGCTGGCAGAGGGGGCAGTTTTCGGCCGAAGTGAAGCTGCGGAGGTGAAGTTGGTGGTGGGGTTGTGGGTTGTGGTGCAGTTGGGGCAGGACGTCGTGGATCAGTTGTTTCAGGGCAGTGCGGCAGCTGCAGTGTGGGCACATGTGGAAGGAAACGGCAGCGCGAGCCATGCGGGCCAGCAGTGGCTGCAGGATCAGCCACGCCTGCTGTTCACTGACCATGCGGTCCGGGTCTGGCAGTTGCGTGGCGGTGGGCAGGGGCCAGCGGGGG
>Ga0255095_1000952_pt1 | contig 12934 bp, 9 predicted proteins | sample Colum_Law_RepC_8_2_FD_188435 | JGI IMG/M metagenome (GOLD analysis project Ga0255095, IMG submission 188435) | Freshwater microbial communities from Columbia River, Oregon, United States - Colum_Law_RepC_8d | ecosystem: Environmental > Aquatic > Freshwater > River | place: USA: Oregon | collected...
GCCAGCGCCAGTCACCGGATACCACCTGCCATGTCGCGGCCTGTTCATGGAAGTCATCATGAAGTACCGGTGCAGCATCCGGCTCTGCGGCAGCAGTGTCGTCCGGTTCGGCTGCGTCAGCGGCAGCCCGTTGCTGGCGTTCTGCGACCGCCTGAGCGGCTGCCGACTGCTTTTCATGAGCCTGCTGCAGGGCTTGTTCGGCACTGCTGATGGCCTGATCGGCAGAAGCCAGCAGGCCGGCGGTCACTTCGGGACGCAGGTGCGGGTACCACGCGGTGACGGGCAGGGTAACGGGCTGCACGCTGACCGTACCGCCCAGAAAGGCGGGGACGGCGGGTGTCACGGGAGCATCTTTTTCGGGGTAGCGATTGTCACCGCGCTGAAAGACCCATGTAGCCGCTTCCAGCTCGCGGTCGTAAACCCGGGAAACCCCTTCGCGGAGAACGTCGCCCAGTGTGGCATCCTTTTCGGTCGACAGGTTGCCGGACAGCGGATCAGTCCGCACGTCGTGGGGCTCAAAAAAGGCTCGAAACTGATAGTATTCTCGCTGTGACAGCGGGTCGAATTTGTGATCGTGGCAGCGGGCGCAACGCAGAGTGACGCCGAGGAAGGCCTGTGCCGTCTGTTCCACGGCGTCAAACATCCAGACATTGCGATCGAACTTGTACCAGTTGCGACCCAGGAAACCGGTGGCGCGAAGCGCGGCGGGATCGGCGGGCGCCAGCTCGTCGGCAGCCAGCATTTCCTGCAGCATCCGGTCGTAGGGTTTGTCGGTATTGAGTGAATCGACGATCCAGTCACGCCAGCGCCAGATGTGCCGCTGGCTGTAACGAATTTCGTTGATACCCCGACTGCCGTACCAGTCGCTGTATCGCCAGACATCCATCCAGTGTCGTCCCCAGCGCTGTCCGTACTCCGGACGGGCCAGCAGTTCATCCACTTTGCGTTCGAATCGATCTGGTGCGGGATCGCTGAGCCACGCAGAAAGTTCGGCGGAAGTTGGTGGAATACCGAGCAGGTCCAGATAGAGTCGCCGCAGCAGTACGGGCGGGCTGGCTTCAGCGGCCGCAGGAAGCTGTCTGGCTTCGCGAGCGGAGGCCGTGAAAGCATCGATGGGATTGCGGGCCCAGGCGTTTGCGACCTGCGGCGGTGTCGGACGGGTGACCGGGAGCACGGACCACCACTCCGCGGGGCTGGCCGGAACTGCCTCATCGGCCGGGAACCCGGCACCTGCGGCGATCCACTGTTCCAGCAGACTGATCTGTTGAGCGGTGAGGTGTTCGCCTTCGCCCGCGGGGGGCATACGCAGTTGGGGATCGTCCGAGCGGACTCGGTGCAGAAGTGGACTGCCGGCGGAATCTGCGGGACGAATGGCAGCACCGGAGTCACCGCCCCGGTGAATTCCCAGACCGTGATCCAGTCGCAGTCCGGCGGATTGCCGCAGGGCTCCATGGCAGGCAGCACATCTGGCCGCCAGCAGTGGCTGGATATGTTGCTGATAGAACAGGGCCGAGTCTGTAGCTGTGGGTGTGTCGGGGGCCGTCTGAGGTCTCGGTGCGGCGACGATTTGACGTGGCAGCAGCAGCAGCGTGAGCAGTACGCTGGCCGACAGCACGCGGGCAGTGACTGCGGCTGGGCGGCGCGATTGTAAACGAACAGAATGCCGTTGCATGGCAGGACTTTGGCAAACCCAGGTGGTCTATGTGGCAGGGGGGGCGGGGAAACGCAGCAGCGGGTGCGAAGTGTGATTCGGGATTCTGACATTTGGACGGCGAAGTTGCACGTGGAAATGACCGCGTTGAGGGGAAATGGTCGCTCCGGTGCGAAATTTGTTGAGGGCTGTCTTTGTGGTGATTTGGCAACAGGCTGAGATTTCGGGTACAGGCGTCAGATTGTGCACGACCGGGGAAATTGGCTGAGGATTTTCGCCGGATGCGTCGTCCCGGCTTTCAATTTCGAACTAGCGTATGCCGGGTGGGACAGTTGTTTTCGACGCTGAAGGTGCGCGAAGCGGTTCGTTCCCGGGGACAACTTTTCAGGGTTTCAGCGTGGAGGTGACGTGATCATGCGACTGATCTGTTCGTCCTGCAACGCTGTCGTGGATCTTGCCAGCCTTGAGCCGGGTGGTGAGATGCTGTGTCCCTGCTGTGACTCGATTGCGGTGTTTGAGGCTGAAGGGACTCCGCAGGAATCGCTGCTGCGAGTCGCGGCGGCGGAAACAGACGGTCGGATGCTGGAAGATCCGGCGTTTCCAATTTCTTCGGTGTTTGAGGTGATTGGGGCCGAGTATTCGACGAATGAGCAGCCGCCTGTGTGGACTGCGACCGTGGAGCAGGCTGCCGATCTGAATGCTGCGACTGGTGATGATCAGTCGGCGTCTGAGCCTGCCGTGGGCCTGCCGGAAGACGGCGGTGGTCTGTTTGCAGAAACCTCGCCGCAGCGTCGTAAGGAGCTGGATCCGGCACTGGTGAACGGATTGCTGCTCAAGGCACGTAACCTGCATGCCCGCTGTCAGTTTCAGGAGGCATCGCAACTGTTACGGACGATGTCGGAGGGCCGGAAGTCGGTCGAAGTGACCAGTATTTCGGTGCAGTCGCTGTATCTTGCCAATCTGCAGGCAGCGGCTCGTGAAGCCTTTGCAAGGGCTCAGCGGGGTGAAGAAGATCTGGCCACCTGTCCGGAACTGGGGCGGTATTTCGATGCTTTGAAGTCATATGGATTGAGTGATGCGGATCTGGAAGATCGCATCTGGCGATTGCAGCGCAGTCGCACCCGCGTGAAATCTCCCGGGGGGTCGTCCAGGCTGGTGGCAGTGATCCTGCTGCTGGGGTTGATGATTGGCATGCTGTCGCTGTTGAAGGCCGGCATGAATGGTCCAGCCGGTCTGCTGCCCCAGGAGGATGAAGAGAAGTCTGCTGCAGCACAGGGTGCCGACAGTGCTGAAAAGCCGTCAGGCCACGCAGGCCGATTTGGTGAGGTCATGGCTGCCGCTGCTGCCGGGGATTTTGGGCCGGCAGGTGAACTGCTGAAACGCACTGGTGATCAGGATCGGGGTGGTCTGGCCGAGGCGCTGGACGGTGCCTGCCGCGAGCGAGTGCGGCAGTTGACGGCGGATGGAACAGCCACGGGCCGTGAGGAGGCAATTACGCAGTTGGCTGGCATGCAGGGGGTGCTGCAGGCTGCCGATCCGGGCAGTCTCGATCTGAAAGTGCGGCGCGTGCGTTGTGAATCACTGCAGATGATGGCTGATCTGATGTCGCAGACCGGCAACTACGCCGGTGCATTTGATGCGCTGACAGCCGCTGCGCAGTTGACACCTGATCTGCCTCGCCAGGAAGAAATGGCCACAGCGATTGCCGATCGTATGGTGTCGCAGTTGGAGTCCGGCGGCGGCGGATTGACGGCGGAGCTGGTGATTCCGGAGCTGGACGGCGGTCCCGGGTATGGGTTACCCGCGGAGATGCAGGCGAAGTTGACGGGGAGGGCAGCTTCTGAGTTACTGAAGCGTGCGATTTCGGCTGCGAAGTCGGGCAAACCTGGTGAGCTGAAGCTGTCGGTGGAGGGATTTCAGTCGTTGAATCGGCGAGGTCGGCTGGATCGTCAGTTGCAGGAGGGGCGGGAGCAGTTTGCCGTGGAGCTGTTGGGGCAGTTCGACAGTGCTTTGGCTGCCGGCGACACGGAAGGGGCATGGCTGCGACTGGCGGCTGCTGTGGAACTGGGGGCGGATCCGGGTCGACTCGCAAATGCTCAGGGCCGCATGGTCGCGGTACTTGGGCGTGGTGTACTGGAGGCTGTGCAGCGTCAGGACGCAGCCGCAGCCGCAGTGGGCTGTGAGCGATTGCGTGGGCTGCTGGGAAAACTGCCATTTTCACAAGAACAGGCGTTGTGTCGGCGGTCTCGCGAGGACCTGCAGTATCTGCCATCCGATGTGCGCGATGCCCTGTTGCAGAGGGAAAATTCGATTGGTATGAGGCTATGCCTGCTGACTCCGGGAACGCTGCAGATGGGGGCCGCGGATGCACCGCAGAGCGAGCGTGTGAAGTCGTGGACGGCCCTACCGACTCACAAGGTTGAGTTGAGTGAAGCCTGCTATCTGGGAACCATGGAGGTGACTGTCAAGCAGTATCGTGAGGTGCTGCAGCTGAGAGAACGAGCCGGCGAGGACTTTCCGGAGAATCATCCGTATGTGTCAGCGAACTGGTTCATGGCGGCGGAATTCTGCCGGCGTCTTACGGCGCTGCCGGGTGAGCTGGCCGCTGGATATCGCTATCGCCTGCCAACGGAAGCTGAGTGGGAGTATGCCTGTCGTGCAGGTGCAGCGGACGACTACTGTTTCGGCAGTGATGTGACACGGCTGACTGATTTTGCCTGGCTGAGTTACAACAGTGGCCTGCAGTCGATTGAACCGATCCTGACATTCTACAGTGACTTTGACGAGATGCAGCGGCAGACTGCGCGCAGCCGAACTCGGCCGCATCCGGTTGGACTGCGGCAGCCGAATGCATGGGGGTTTTACGACATGCATGGCAATGCGGCGGAGTGGACAGCAGATTGGTTTGGACAGTATTCGGGTGATCCGCGGCGAAACCCTGCCGGTCCTGCAGAAGGTGTTGAGAAAGTCGTCCGTGGCGGCAACTGGAACGCAGATGCGGTGACGGCCCGCAGCGGGCATCGTCAGGCGCTGCAGCCAGAGTTCGGACGCGCCGGTTTTCGAGTCGTGATGGAACGTGTGGCAGTTGCCACTGAAAACTAATCCGCGTCCCGAATCCCCTGTCGTTGCATTTCCCTGGCCTCGTGAAGCACTTTTCCGGCCACTTTCAATAACCCTTCGTTCAAGCCCTCCGTCTGCAATCCTTTCAGTCGCTGCAGTGCGGCTTGCGGACAACGGTTCTTCAACAGCAGCTGCGCCAGTCGAATGCGCGCCCACCGGTTGTCCTCCGGATACCGATCAATAAACTCCTGCAGCCAGATTTCAGCTTGATCCCACGCATCCGCCTGCAGCAAACCCAGCGCCAGTTTCTTTGTGCGTGCTTCGTTTGGAACCAGATCTGCATGCGCCAGTCGCAGTTCCAGCAGCTCATCTGCGGCTGTCAGAACATCTCCGCGATCGATCAGTTCATTGATCGGCTGCAGCAGTTGTCCCCGCGAAGAGCCTCCTCGACCGCCCCGCTCGCCCTCATCCAATGGCTCAGGCAGAACGGGGGCGGCATACGTCTTCAGTTCTGCTGCATGCAGCCCCACTGCCACACCGGAATCCCGAGACTGCCCGTGCCGCCCCGCAAGGACAGCAAACAAATCCCAGTTCTCGCAATCCACCCAGCCCTGCTTCAAATACACTACTCCAAATCCCAGCCCCAGTACAAAACCAATCAGATGAGTCGCCGGGCCACTCAGTCGAGGATCCCAGAGCCAGTACGCCAGATCCATCGTGGCATAGATCAACGACATCGTCAGGATGGACACATCCCACATGGCAGCTCGGTACAGGAAAAGCAGAATCACCTGAACTTCGTTTCTGGGAGCCCAAACGAGACTGATCGCCACAAGTCCCATGATTACCGCCGATGCTCCCAGACTGGCCCCCACCGCTTCGTCCGGCAGCATTTGTCCCAGCAGCTCCGCCTCTTCCGCACTGATCTGCTCGCCTTCCTCCGCTGCCAGTTGCCGAACCTTCCAGGCCTTCGTGTGGTGCTGAGTCACCATGTCTTCGACCAGCCCGCAGCCGACGGTTAACACCAGATACAACGGCAAAAATCGGCGCCAGCCCAGCTTGCCTTCCACCACCAGGCCAAACGTCCAGAGAAACAGCATGCTGCCGATCAGATGCGTCCAGCCCCCGTGAGCAAACGCTGAGGAAAACCATTCCAGTGGACTGATCCCCGGCCCATGATGCAGCAGCCACGGGTTGACCGCTTCTGGATCCATGCCGAATCCCGTGATCGCAAAACACACAGCATTGACAGCGATAAGCCCAATCGTGGCATACGGAAAGTGATACAGCGGGGCATCGGTCCCGAGTGGAATCAGCATTGGAGCGAACCTCGGCTGAACATGTCAACAACTGGAATGCCGGCGAGGACTTAGCGGCTCAGCCACTTCCAAAACTTCCTTATTGAACTGCACTATGTACACGGAAATCAGGGGAAATCAGATCCGGAAACAGCAGAGTTCGGCGATTCGCTGAGTCCGAGAATTCCGGGAAAGCCCGTTTACCACGGCTTTGTAAAATGCTGAGGATGCGGAGATCGAGTATTCTGGGAGGCTGGAGTGATTCACTGTTCTGTCCTGTCCACTTTCAGGAGTTTCTCGGATGACGATGCGACTGACACGCGTCACACTCGGATTTCTGCTGCTGATCACCGTTTGCTCAGCGCAGGCCGTTGCCGACGGCCCGCGCGGTTGTGCGCCGTGGCGGCCCTGCGGGCCTGGCAACTCGTTCGGAGGCAATCGCCTGATTCCACAGGCCGGGTTCGGTGCCGATTTTCGACCTTCCTGTTCCAGCCACGATGCCTGCCTTGCCGCTGGTGTGCCACGCAGGGACTGCGACCGACAGTTTCTGCACAACATGCAGTGCGCCTGCGAACATTCTCGGCACCCGATTCTCTGCCGCCTGCAGGCCCGCTGGTACTACACCGCTGCTCGAGTGTTCGGTGGACTTTACTATTGATCTGAATCACATCCGAATGCAGTGAACCACTGACATCAGCCACGGGAACTCTCCTGTGGCTGTTCTGCTTCCTGACGTCCATCAATTGACCTGCACAGCGCAGCACGTAATATGCTCCGCAGATCATTCGCACAGGAATACCGTCGCTTAACCCTCTGCAGATCTGCTGATTCATGAAGACCCCCGGACGCCTCAGCCCGCTCCGCAAGGCTCTGTTTTCACTCATTGCCTGCTGCCTGTTCTTTGGTCTGCTGGAAACACTGCTGTGGGCCGTCGGCATCCGCCAGTTGCGTGACGTCCGAGACCCGTTTGTGGGGTTCACGCCGGGCGCCCCCCTGTTTACTCGCAATGGCGACCGCTTCGAAACCACCGACGTCCGCCGCACCTATTTCAATCTGCAGACGTTCGCCGCTGTCAAACCCGCGGGTACACGGCGGATTTTCTGCCTTGGCGGTTCCACCACATACGGTCACCCGTGGGATGATTCCACCAGCTATCCGCGCTGGCTCCGCGACATGCTCAACGCTGCGTTCCCGGAGCGGCCGTGGGAAGTGGTCAATTGCGGCGGCATATCGTATGCCAGCTATCGCCTTGCATGGCTCACGGACGAACTGCTCAAGTATCAGCCGGACGTACTGATTGTGCATACCGGGCACAACGAATTCCTGGAGGATCGTTCGTGGAGTGGATTTCGGGATCTGTCCCCGACAGTGCGTTCATTTGCCGCACTGGCCGGCCGCCTGCGCACCGCGACACTGCTTGATCAGGTTCTCGGCGGCGCCAGCCGGGAAAAGCCGGGGCAACCGGTACTTCGGGAAGAAGTTGATCCGCTGCTGGATCGCTCTGCCGGACCTTCCGTCTACAGTCGCGACGATGAACGTGCGCGAATGATCGTGGGACATCTTGAACACAGTCTGCAGAAGATCTGTCGCATCGGGCGAGCCGCCGGAATTCCGGTGATCCTCGTTCTGCCGGGCAGCAATCTGCGAGACTTTGCTCCGTTCCGCAGCGACTTTTCACAGCAGGGGTTTGCCGGTTCACTGAAGGTCACACAGTTGTTGCGGCAGGCCGACGAGCTGCAGCAGCAACAGCAGCCTGAACAGGCCCTGAACATACTTCAGCAGGCCGTTGCCGCCGATCCGCGTTACGCCGAATCAGCGTATCGGGCCGGTCGACTGGCGGCAGAGCTGGGGCGGTGTGACGATGCCACCAGACTGCTCAAACAGGCCCGTGATGAGGACATCTGTCCGCTCCGCGCGACTCAGCCAATTCTGGATGCGATTGTGCGAGTCAGTCAGCAGGAGCAGGTGCCGCTGGTCGACTTTGCCACCATTCTGGATCAGAACGCGCTGCGGAAACGCGGTTGTGCCGTGTCCGGTGATGAAGGCTTCCTCGACCACGTGCACCCGACGATCGACATGCACCGTGACCTCGCCATTGCCCTCGGGCAGCAGTTACAGCAGTTGCAGTTCGTCCCCGCCAATGTGGATTTTCGACAGTTGGCCAGTGGCATTGAACAGACCATCAGCAGCAGCCTTGATGCGCCGCGGCAGGCCGCCGGACTCACGACGGTTGCTCAGGTTCTGTCATGGGCCGGCAAGAATACTGAAGCCCTGCGGATCGCCGAACAGGCGCGACAACTGGATCCACAGAATGTTGAAGTGCTCAGTCAGCTGGGGCGCCTGTACGAGAAGGTTGGGCAACTGCAGGAGGCTCGCAGCACGCTGGAGCAGGCCGTCGCTGCTGGCCCGGACAACCCGTGGGCCCTGTATCGCCTTGCCCGACTGCACATGCGGGAAAACAACTGGAAGACTGCACTTGAGTTGCTGGAACGCAGTCGCCAGCATACCACCACCGCTCAACCCAGTGCCTTTCGTTCGGTCCTGTTCCGCAGTCTGAGTCAGTGCTGCGAACAAACCGGCGACCTCGAAAAAGCCAGCATCTACGCCGCTACGGCAGCCAGCCAGTAACCTCACGCTGACGCCACTGATTCTCATGCTGTGCTGATGCCCCGTTTGTCACGGTCAGTCATCCGGATGGCAGCTCGCGGTGTCGGCGGCTGACTGAGTGTCATCGCAGTCATCAGCACAGCACGCGCGACAGGTCGCTGGTGTGTGTCCGTGTGCCTGCGGGGCGACATGCGGCTCCTGATTTGTGTCCATGCGTGGTTGGAATCGTTTCGGCCTGCCAGCAGCCACTACGGCGTCGGCGGAGGTTCAGGAGTCGTTGCGGGGGGCGCAGCCGGAGGCGCGCTCTGCGTGTTCGCCGCCGCAGGTCCAGTCTCTGCTGTCTGCGCTGGAGTCGCACTGGGTGCTGCCCCGGTCGGTGGCAGTGTCTCTGCGGGCGCTGACACCGCTTCGGCAGATTCCGTCGAGTGTGACGCCGGTTCCACAGCCCCGTCCAGAGTACTGTGGCCGGTGCGCGACTCCGCCAATTGCTTCTCCAGAATCGCCGGATACACGAACTGCTGCCGGTCCTTGATCGTCAGCGCCTTCGGCTTCGTGTTACGCGACTTTCGCTCAAACGGCGGATTGATTTTGTTGCCGGCTACCAGAGTACCGTCGTAAACGCTGCCCTGAGACACCGGGCCGATACCCAGCATCCAGGAATCCCGTGCGTCGCTTCGCGCCACCGCAGCCCCCGACTGCCACACCGCAATCCCCGTCTCCTGATGGTATGCGTACACCATCACCTTCGAAATGCCCACGACGCCATTACGCTTGCCAAACGACATCTCCGGAATCAGCGGCACCGCTGGAACTCCCGACAAGGCACTGGTTGCCGTTCCCACACCACTGCTGGAAGGAATGCCGTAGGTCACTTCCATCGTGTCCGTACCCAAAGCGCCGACACGAGCTTCGAGTACGTAGTCTGCATCCGTCCGATTCGTTTCAATGATCAGCCCGCTGGTGATCATTTTCTGTCGCAGTGCACTGATGATGTAGTCCGAGTTCACATACAGGTTGCTGCCCTTGAACGTCTTCATGTAGTCGGTGTCGAGGTAGACTTTTCGATTCGCAAGTCCGGACAGATCCAGTTGATCAATTGCCCGGTCAATCGAATCCGACAGCAGCAACTGCTCAGTTCCCTGCCGCTGCACGGCCGTACCGCAGCCCGGCAGCAGCACACTCATGCTGACGCTGAACAGCAGCACAAACAGGGAACGAAGGCATAACATCTCTGACAACTCCCGAATTCCGAACGCACTGATGCTAGCAGAATCCGGCAGCCACCGACCGCTGGGCAGCTCCCATTTTCAGGTCGCGTGCCGACCATGACCGTTTTCGTGGAGCCCCATTCGGCGGAAATTGCAGAATGCCGTGGATAAGTGCTGGGAATCTGAGTTCCCGGGGGGGCTGACGTGGGAGTTTTTTGTTTACCCCACTCTCAGTTCTCACGACGCACGGCGGGCTCTGGTGTGTTTTGAGCTGCACTGAAGTACAATCCAGCCGTCGAATTTCGCCCGCGAAACTGCACAAAGACGAAACGATCATGGCCAAAAAAGCGATTCAAAGCGATTCAGAACGGCATCGGACGACGGGCTTCGCGCGACCGGCCGACATGGACAGCGGGCCCGGCACGCCGGCTCAGACCGTTCATGATGGCGACACAGTCAATGTTCGGCTGGACGGTAACCTCGCTGTAAGGCTGCTGGGGATCGACACGCCGGAGATCAGTTTTTCTTTGCCTGAGGGAAAGTTTGCCGGCCTTGAAGATCCGCGCTGGGCCCAGTTCCTGACGGACCCTTTTGCTGATCGCTGGGGCCCGATGTCCACGCCGGTGCCGCAGCGACTGCGCGCGTTCCTGTCTGCAAAAGTCGGGGCGGAAGCAGCGGCCACGCACTACGAGCATGCCGTGGCCAGTCGCGAAGCCTTTCGCGCACTTGTCGAGCAGGACATGCAGATCATGCAGCAGACGCCAGCCACATTCACGTATTACATGAACTTTGGCTTCGAGGTGACTGATGGCTACGGACGCCTGCTCTGCATGCTCAACCGCAACCAGCCCAGCGCCACAGTGCCGACTCCCCGACCCCCGTCCTACAACCTGCGTATGCTGGAACGCGGACGCGCGTTTCCCTACTTCATCTGGCCCAACATCAATCCGTGGGACCGACCGGAAACAGTCGAAGAAGCTGTGATTCCTCCGGGAAAAGCCCGGGAGCTGGCTGAAAACGACCGCGAACTGAAAACGGCCCGCGCTGCCGTGCGACAGGCCCGACAACAGCATCTCGGAATCTTCGATATGCTGCGACCACTGCTGCTGGAACCGTTCGAACTGCGGAATCTTTCGCGGCGAGTTGCGGCGTCCAGATATCTTATTGATCTCACATCCGACAGCGATACGCTGCTGCATCCACTGAACTACCCCGAAGTGCCGTTCCCGGAAGATCGCCTGTGGATTCCCGGAGCGTATGTGCCGCTGTTCCAGAAATCCGGCTGGAAGGTGCAGGCCGAACCGGCATGAGCATCTTTGCAACACCGCTCACTGCCGCTCAGCATGACTGGCTGCCCGCGGCTCAGCAGACGCGCAGGCTTGCCGGTCTGCCTGAATCGTGGGTTGCCGACGTTGGTATTGTGCTGGGATCGGGACTGGGGGCTGCGGCTGAGCACATTGCGGAGGGCGACAGTCGGGAACTGCTGATGAGCGATATTCCGGGGCTGGCGGCACCGCATGTCGCCGGACATCGCGGACGCTGGCTGTTCGCCCGCTGCGGACGGCATCGCGTGATCGTGCAGCAGGGACGCATTCACTCCTACGAAGGACACGCCACTGCCGCCATCACCGCACACATTCGACTGATGGCCGCGATGGGCATCCGCACCCTGATTCTGACGAATGCCGCTGGTGGCATCCGTCGCGAATTCCAGCCCGGAGATTTCATGGCGATCACCGATCATCTCCGGGCCCCGCACTCGGGCTTTCCCGCCTGGCATCAGACCGTCAAAACGGATGACAACGTGGCACTGTCCGGAAAACAGCACAGGCGACGGCCCTGGGAACCGGGGCTGATCAGAACACTGCTCACTGTCCCCACCAGTCTCTGCATTCACCACGGTGTGTATGCCATGATGCCCGGGCCGGCCTATGAAACACCCGCAGAAGTCCGGATGCTGCAGACGCTGGGAGCTGATGCTGTGGGCATGAGCACAATTCCGGAAGCACTTACCGCCGCCGACTGCGGGATCCACGTGCTGGGGCTGTCATGCATCACCAACATCGCCTGCGGGCTCAGCAGTAACACGCTCAGTCATGCGGAAGTCACCGCCACGGCACTGACGGTCGAATCCCAGTTGGGAACGCTGCTTCGCGATTTCCTGCACACTCTCTGACGGTCCCTGACTGGAATTGCGAATGTTGAGATTTCTGATTCCGCCGGCTTGTCCCTCAGCGGTGGGCAGTGAGAATTCCCGCTGCAGATTCCCGACCACCTGTTGTCCGCTCCCCTCTGTTCCCGGCAGGATGCCGGGGGATGATTCTCAATGACCAGCTCCGCCACCGGTGCCACGCAATTCAGCCCCGCCGAACTTGCCTCCTTCCAGCGCGATGGCTTCGTCGTTGCTCAGGATCTGATGCCCGACAGCTATCTGCAGCGAATGCGACAGATCACCGAACGTGACCTCGCCGCTCACCAGGGCGACATCGAATATGAAGCCCAGTTGCACTACCCAGGGGCCCCGGATTCCATGGACAGCGAAGGCGGTCGCACGATCCGCAGGCTGCGGCAGGCTGTCAGTCGTGATCCCGTGTTCCTGCAACTGGTCAAGGAACCCTTTCTGCTGCAGCGACTGCAGCAGCTCCTCGGGCCGCACGTGGTGATGCCACTGGCCCACCACAACTGCATCATGACCAAACAGCCACGGTACAGCAGCGACACGGGCTGGCACCAGGACACTCGCTACTGGTCCTTTTCCGACGGCAACCTGGTGAATATCTGGATTGCCCTCGGACCTGAAGACCTGCACAACGGCTGTTTGCAGGTGCTGCCTGCCACGCATCATGCTCAGGCCAGTCGCGAACTGCTGGATGCTGCACAGTTTCTGCGAACTGACCTGCCGCAGAACCAGTCCCTGCTGCAGACTGCCGTACCGGTTCCGCTGCAGCCCGGCGACGTGCTGTTCTTTCACGCCCGCTGCTTCCACGCAGCCACCCGTAACTTCTCGCAAAACACCAAACAGTCGGTCGTCTTCACCTTCCGCTCGCTTGAAAACCACCCCATGCCAGGGTCCCGCTCCGCAATCCTGCCGGAACTGCTGCTGTCCTGAT
>Ga0255095_1000955_pt1 | contig 12915 bp, 4 predicted proteins | sample Colum_Law_RepC_8_2_FD_188435 | JGI IMG/M metagenome (GOLD analysis project Ga0255095, IMG submission 188435) | Freshwater microbial communities from Columbia River, Oregon, United States - Colum_Law_RepC_8d | ecosystem: Environmental > Aquatic > Freshwater > River | place: USA: Oregon | collected...
GTGCAGGTCGCGGCTTTGGTCGGGGTGCCGGTCGTGGTCGTGGTGGGTTCCAGCCGAATCCCGCCCAGGCAGCAGCCATGCAGCGTCGTGCCGAACAGGGCCGCCGCATCGCAATGGAAACGCTCAAGGAAGGTGACGACCGAATCGAAATCGATTCTCGCCTCACCGAAACCGGAGCGCGACTGCGAGTTCGTCTGGAGCAGGGGTTTGTGAAAATGTTCGGTCGACTGGTGGCCAACGGAATTTCCGGCGGTGAAGCCGAACAGGACGCCCCGGAACCCAAGGCTGTGCCTGTTCAGTGACGCTGGTCACTGCATCCTGAAGTGCTGGACCTGTGACGCCCGGCTCGCCGCGTTTGGCGAGCCGGGCATGTTATTGCGCGAGTGTTCCGTGCGGATTGCCCCCCCCGCCACCCCGCTCACTTTTGTCCCCGCGCGTCAGAAATGACGCCGAGGACAGAAACCGTAGCGTGGGCTTTAGCCCGGGCAAGTAGCGCATGCACTTGTTCAATAACGGTGTTTTCAACCGGGAAACCACGGCTCACCACGGAAGACACGGAAAAGGAATCGTTGGTTTGGCGGTTTGAGGTGAGGCTTGAAGCAGTGCCGGGAATGTTGTGAACGCTGGAGGCAGAGCAGGTTGTTTTGCGAGCGTGTGTGTGTCTTTTTTTGGGCCGCGGAAAAACGCGGAATGACGCGGAATGACGTGATCTCGGATTGCGCGGTCCATAAACCGTAGCGTGGGCTTTAGCCCGGGTAAGTTGCGCATGCACTTGTTCAATAACGGTGTTTTCAACTGGAAACCACGGCTCACCACGGAAGACACGGAAGACACGGAAGACACGGAAAAGGAATTGTAGGTGTGGCGGTTTCAGGGGAGGCTGGAAGCGGAGCCGGGAATGTTGCGAACGGTGGAGGCAGAGCAGGTTGTTTTGCGAGCGTGGGTGTGTCTTTTTTTTGGCCGCGGAAAAACGCGGAATGACGCGGAATGATGTGACCTCGGATTGCGCGGTCCATAAACCGTAGCGTGGGCTTTAGCCCGGGCAAGTTGCGCATGCACTTGTTCAATAACGGTGTTATCAACGGGAAACCATTGCTCACCACGGAAGACATGGAAAATGAAGTGCGCGGTGCGAGGCAGCCAACGAGTGTTGTCCTGTCGTTGGGGGCACCGAACCAGTGCTCGGTAGTTCCCCTTGGGAGGGCGAGGCTCCTGCCGAGCCGGACGTCAGTTTTCAGTAATCGCAAAGCCCGCCCCGTTGGGGCGGATGCTCCCGCTGAGCCGAAAAAACGACGGCCTGCAGGATCGCAAACCAGCCTTCGCCGGGCGATAAGCATCCGTGTTTATCGGGGGTGGGGTGTGTGGCTTGCCCGGGCTAAAGCCCAGGCTACGGGTTTGCAGTGTCGCCGGGCAGGAACGCCCAGGCTACGGGTTTCGTCCGTGGCGTACCTGCCACCGCCGGTTGTCTGTCGCAAACAGCGCAGCAAAAAAGCCGCTGGTTGTTACCAGCGGCTTTCTGCTTCACTGCCTCACCGGACTGTCCCCGGCCGTTACTCCGATCGATTACTTGCCTTTGGATGCTTCTACTGCGGCCTGAGCGGCAGCGAGGCGGGCAATCGGAATACGTCGCGGAGAACAGCTGACGTAGTTCAGCCCGATCTCGTGACAGAAGTATACAGACTTCGGATCCCCGCCGTGTTCGCCGCAGATCCCGATCTTCAGGTCGGACCGAGTCGCCCGGCCATCCTGCACCGACGTCTTCATCAGCCGGCCCACACCGGTCTGGTCAATCGTCTGGAACGGGTCTGCCGGCACAATGTCATTCTCGGTGTAGTAACCGATAAAGGACTTGTAGTCGTCGCGGCTGATGCCAAGGCAGGTCTGAGTCAGGTCGTTGGTGCCGAAGCTGAAGAACTCAGCGGTCTTTGCGATCTCGCCCGATGTCATCGCAGCTCGTGGCACTTCGATCATCGTGCCGACCATGTAGTCCACTTGTACGCCCTGCTCCTTGCAGACCGTCTCGGCGGTGTCGCGAATGATCTTCGTCTGGTTGTCGACTTCCGTCTTGTAGCCAGCCAGCGGGATCATGATTTCCGGGTGGCAGTCCACGCCGGCCTTCTTCACAGCACAGGCCGCTTCCATGATGGCTCGCGCCTGCATGGCTGTGATTTCCGGGTACACAATCCCCAGACGGCAACCGCGATGACCGAGCATCGGGTTGGATTCCTTCAGTTCATCCACGCGACGATGCACCTGCTCTTCGCTGACACCAAAGGTCTTCGCCAGCTTGCCACCCAGCGTCGGGTCCTCGTGCAGATGGTGCTCAGACAGGAACTCGTGCAGCGGCGGGTCCAGCAGTCGGATGGTGACCGGTCGGCTGCCCATCGTGCGGAACAGGTGTGTGAAGTCGTCGCGCTGGAACTTCAGCAGCTTTGCAAGAGCCTTCTCGCGATCCACTTTGGTGGTGGAGAAGATCATTTCGCGCATTTCGTCGAGGTGATCGAAGAACATGTGCTCGGTTCGACACAGACCCACACCTTCGGCACCCAGCTTCACTGAGGCTTCAGCGTCGGCCGATTCCGTGTTGGCTCGGACCTTCAGAGTCCGGTACTGGTCGGCCCACGCCATCAGTTGAGCATAGCGGCTGTAGATCTCGGATTTCTCCGGAGCCAGCTTGCCCATCAGGACGTCCATCACTTCGGACGGGCTGGTTTCAATCTTGCCGGCAAACACTTCGCCAGTGAAGCCGTCGACGGAAATCCAGTCGCCTTCCTTCAGCACTTTGCCGGCAACCGTGACAGTCCCCGCTTCGTAGTCGATGTTCAGCTTGTCACAGCCGCACACGCAGGTTTTGCCCATCTGACGGCTGACCAGAGCCGCATGCGAAGATGCTCCGCCGAATGCCGTCAGAATGCCCTTGGCCACTTTCATGCCACGCAGGTCTTCCGGACTGGTTTCCTTGCGGACCAGCACGAGCTGCAGATTGTTATCGGCATTCCAGCGTTCTTCGGCGTCAGAGGCATGGAACACGATCTGGCCGGTAGCAGCACCGGGACCGGCATTGATGCCTTTGGCCAGAAACTGGTCAGCCTTGACGGCGGCAGCCTTGGCTGCCGGATTGAAGATCGGCTGCAGCAACTGGTTCAGGTCGTCGGCCGGAATCCGGCGTTTTTCCAGAGCCGTCTTTGCGTCGATCAGGCCTTCGTTGACCAGGTCCACGGCAATGCGAACAGCGGCGAAACCCGTGCGTTTGGCGTTGCGAGTCTGCAGCATCCACACTTTGCCACGCTGCACCGTGAATTCGATGTCCTGCACTTCCTTGTAGTGCTTTTCCAGAATCCGACCGATGTCGTCCAGCTGCTTGTAGGCGGCCGGTGCATCAGCGCTGAGCGATTCTTCGATGCGTTTGGGGGTGCGAGTTCCGGCGACAACGTCTTCACCCTGAGCATTGATCAGGTAGTCGCCGCAGAATCCCGGCAGACCGACAGAACAGTTGCGGGTCAGACCCACGCCCGTCGCACAGTCGTCACCGAGGTTGCCGAACACCATCGCCTGCACGTTAACTGCTGTACCCCAGTCGTGCGGAATACCGTACTGACGGCGATACACCAGAGCACGGTCGTTCATCCAGCTGCCGAATACGGCGCCGATGCAGCCCCACAGCTGCTCCATCGGGTTTTCCGGGAAATCGATCCCCTTGTGCTTTTTGATCACCGCCTTGAATTCACTGACGATCTGCTTCAGAGCATCAATGGACAGGTCCTTCTCGTGGTCCACGCCCGCTTTGTGACGCGCCACTTCCAGAATTTCCTCGAAGTGATCCGGATCATTCTTGGTTTCGGGCTTCAGGCCCAGCACGACGTCACCGTACATCTGAATCAGACGACGGTAGCTGTCCCACGCAAAATGCTCGTTGCCGGACTGCTTGATCAGTGCCTGCACGACCTTTTCATTGATTCCGATGTTCAGCACGGTGTCCATCATGCCAGGCATCGACTCACGGGAACCGGAACGGCAACTGAGCAGCAGCGGGTTGTTCTCGTCGCCGAACTTCGAACCCATGATGGCTTCGGCATTGGCGATGGCAGCCACCACCTGAGCCTGCAGCTCGGGCGGGTACTGCTTCTGGTTGGCGTAGAAGTAGGTGCAGACTTCTGTGGTGATCGTGAAACCTGCCGGTACCGGCAGCCCAATGCGGCTCATTTCCGCCAGATTTGCACCCTTGCCGCCCAGCAGCGGCTTCTGTGTGGCGTCACCCTCTGCGCGCCCATCACCAAACGTATACACGTACTTCATTGAAGGAACCTTGTGAAGAAAACAGGCCACAGAAAAGGCCGCATCAGCCTGCGCGCGGACCGCGCGCACAATCAACCGCTGCCGCCAGCGGCAGAAATTGCAGCCGCCACGGTACCAGCGCGGGATTGAAACTGCAAGCTGTCTCAGCTTTGGGTGCCAGACACCGCAAAATATCCCATTTCGCCCCACAAAACGTGCACACGGACCACTGCACACACAAGCCCTCAATGCACTTCCGCCAGTAAAATTGCGATTCCTGTCGGAGAATACCGGCAGCCTCACGTTATCATGCTCTGCAGCAGCCACTGTACACCCCAACCCTGCCGATCCCGCGATCGCCCATTCAGGAGCCAGTCACGTGTCAACCGGATCTGACGGCGACGAAACAGGGTTTCAACTGCTGGGACTGCCGGCTGAAGACGACGAATCCGGACAGCGGGCCCGCGCACCCTTCGAAATGCTGGTGTCGCAGTTCGTCGAGGAGCTCAGGCGGGGAGTACGTCCATCCATCGAATTGTACGCCCGCCGTTTCCCACCCCACGCCGACAGAATTCGCGAAGTCTTTCCAGTGCTGGCCATGCTGGAAAGAGCTCGTCTGGATCGAGAATCCCGGTCCATTCGCCGCAATATGCCCGGCAGCTTCCCTTTTTCCCGGCTGGGACATTTCGAGCTGCTGCAGGAAATCGGTCGCGGCGGAATGGGGGTGGTCTTTCGGGCAAAGGACCAGACCAGTGGCCACCTCGTGGCACTCAAAATTCTGCCATGGCGTGCTTCGGTCGTTCCCGAGTGGGTGGTCAGGTTTGAGTCCGAGGCTCGGATGGCCGCCGAAATGCGGCATCCGGGGATCGTCCCCGTCTACAAATACGGTCAGGAAGACGGCTACAGTTATATTGCCATGCAACTGATACCCGGAGTCGGGCTGGACCGCGTCATTCAGGCACTCGGTCGTCACGGCCAGATCAGTCTGCGGGATCTGGTGGAGGACGCCGGGCTGGCCCCGACCGAGTCCACCGTGACCGTGGGGCCGGCCGGTTCCGCCGACTCGCTGCTGCAGACAGATTCGTGGGCGGCGTTTATCAGCATCGCCCTGCAGGCTGCTCAGGCCCTGCGTGGTGCTCATCAGGCAGGGGTCTGTCACAACGATATCAAGCCCGCAAATCTGCTGCTGGGCGTCGGGTTTCGCGTGTGGGTAACGGATTTCGGCCTGTCACGACAACTGACCGGAACCGGCGATCGCACGAAGGAACCTGCTGCGACTGCTGAGGAACAGGAAGGGGGCGGGACCCTGAAATATATGGCACCTGAGCGATTCAGCGGTCACACATCAGCCGCGGCCGACTGCTATTCTCTTGGTGCCACCCTTTACGAACTCAGCCTGCAGTGCTCGCCATTCGCGCACGACGACCGCCAGCAGTTGCGGCAGCAGATTCTGAACCAACCTCCCCTGCGGCCGCGTGAACTGTGTCCGGAGTTCCCGCTGGGGCTGGAAACAATCATTCTGAACTGCCTGCAGAAGCATCCGGAGGATCGATACGAATCGGCGGATGCCCTGATCGCTGATCTGCTGAAACTGGACCGTGGCCAGCGGATTCGCGGAACCCGACGCGGCATCGTACGCCGCATCTTTGGTGGCTCAAGCCGGTGAGCAATTGAGTGGGAGTGGCAATAAGCTTGCCACTTCTGCTGTCCGGTGCACCTTCGCACTGACGGGTTGGCGCTGGGGAATCACCTGATGTTCAGTCTTTACAATCAGCTAATCGGCCAGCCTCTGAAAAGGACAGCAAAAAAAGCGACAAACGCCAAAGACTCAACGACTTTTAAACCAATTGATAAAACAAGTTGTAAACCTCTCGAACCCCTGCTGCTCAGATTCACGACCGACTTGTCCTGTTAGGTCTGGCGGTTGTTCCGGTTGTGGTGCATGGGTGGTTCCGGTAGTGCTGGCATGAGCAGTGAAATCGTTTTTCCCTCGCTGTCCCCGTTGTTTTTGCATCAACAAATGTTGTTTTTTCGCAGCAGCCAAAAACCCCTCGCTGCGGCACGTGCTTTGCCTCTGTTGACGTTTGGTGAGCGGCATCCTGATGTGCACCGAAGGTTCTGCGGTCGGTGTCGGCAACGTGGAGCGGGCCGCCTCGTGTAACGTGATTGGTCGTGATGCTTCAACGATCTTATGGGGGGCGATGCTATGGATTTATTTTGCACGGGTGTTGGGCTGCGCGCTGTGCGCGGTCTGGCGGCGAAGGCGTTTCTGTTCGCGGGTGTGCTGACTGCCAGTGCTGCGGCATTGCCTGCGCAGCAGTTGGCACCGGTGGTCCCGCTGGCTCAGGCACCACCGTTAGTGCCTGACGGCGAGTTTGCGGCTGCCGGTTTTGCTGTTGGTGAGTACCTTGTGCGTGCCGGTCAGACGATTGGTCCGTGGAGTGTCGACCTGGGGAACGTCGGATTGCATGTGGGGCAGGTCGCGGTGCCAGGGCCCGGCATGAATGTCCTCGATTTGAACGGTAATCGTGGCGGCTCGTTGTTCCAGACACTGCAACTGCAGCGCGGTACGACATACACCCTGCGATTTCTGCTGACGGGCAACTGGCGTACCAACCCCGCAACGCCACGACGGGTGGCCGTGCTGTTTGGTTTGCAGCGACAGGTGTTCGAAGTTCAGCCACCGGTGGGCTGGTCCTTCGAAAATCCGCAGTGGCAGGTGATTGAAACGACCTTTACTCCCAGTGCCAACGCCGTCGGTTTGCGATTTTCATCGGAAAACCCGGGCGTACCTGACGGAGCGATGATTACGGATGTCAAGGTTTTGCCACCCCCCGTGGCCCCCGGGCCGCTGGACGCAGAGCCCATTCCGCTGCCGCCGGATCTGGACGACTATGTCATGGATCGGCAGAAAGCCATTCTGCTCGGAAAGGCTTTGTTCTGGGATATGCAGGTGGGTTCGGACGGCCGTACTGCCTGTGCGACCTGCCACTGGCATGGCGGTGCTGACATACGCACAAAGCACACGCTGAACCCCGGTGCCCCGGGCAGTCAGTTTGGTCACCAGACAGATCTCGGCGCTGCACTGACGGCGAAAGCGCTGGCCGGATTTCGTGGCGTAAATGTTCAGATGCGGCCGGAAGACTATCCGTTCCACCGTTTCGCAAATCCACTTGTGCCGGGCGACGAACCTGGTTTCGCGGAGCGCGGCAATCCCGTGATTTTCGATACGCTGGAAGTGCACGGCTCGGCGGGTATTCGAAAGGCGAAGTTCAAGGGGATCATCCCCGGCAGTGCAGTGGATGAGATTCTGGTGGGTGCCGATGATGACGAGATCTTCAACATCGAGGGTGCCAATATCCGACAGGTGACGGGCCGCAATGCTCCCACATCAATCAATGCCATCTTCTTTGATCGAACGTTCTGGGACGGTCGAGCGAACAACGCGTTTAATGGCGTGAATGCGTTTGGTGATCTCGATCCCGATGCCCGCGTTCTGAAGGCAGATGCAACTGGTAAACTTGAGCGCGTTCGGATCCTGCTGCGTAATGCGTCGCTGGCTTCTCAGGCTGTGGGCCCGGTGAACAGTGCTGTGGAAATGTCGTGGCTCGCTCGTGAGTTTCCGGACGTGGCTCGGAAGCTGTTTTCACTGCGGCCACTCGCACTGCAGCAGGTAGACAGCACAGACAGTGTGCTGGGCCTGTGGGTGGATTCCAGTGGACGTGGCCTCGACGCCGAGAAGGCCGGGTATGCTCGACTGGTCCGTGAAGCGTTCCGTCCTGAGTGGTGGTCGTCACAGGAAATCACTTCCAGCGGTTATACTCAGATGGAAGCCAATTTTTCGCTGTTCTGGGGCCTGTCGCTGATGCTTTATCAGTCGACGCTGGTCTCTGATCAGGCTCCCTATGACCAGTTCGCAAAGGGTGACCAGAACGCGCTGACGCCCAGGGCCAAAGAAGGTCTGCGAATCTTCCTGAATGAGGGCAAGTGCATCAACTGTCACGGCGGGCCACAGTTCGCCGGAGCCCTGGTGAACGAGCTGCGTGGTACCGCAGGTGAAGGCCTGATTGAATTCATGCCGATGGCTGTCGGTGCCGCCTTCTATGATGGCGGATTCTATAATATCGGTGTGCGGCCCACGGCAGAGGATATCGGTGTAGGAGCCAGTCATCCGAAGTTCGGACCGCTGTCGTACAGTCGTCAGGAGCAGCAGGGACGCAATCCTGACCAGCGAGTGATTGTGCGACCTCGTGATCGCGTCGCCGTGGATGGTGCCTTCAAGTCATCGACCCTGCGGAACATCGAGCTGACCGGGCCTTATATGCACAACGGTGGCATGAAGTCACTGGAAGAAGTCGTGCAGTTCTACACTCGCGGCGCCGACTTCCAGCGGACCAATCAGCGGGATCTGGACCCCGATGTCGGTGGGATTCCTGAACTGCAGGGTCAGCCGGAGAAGATTTCGGCGGTTGTTGAGTTCATGCTGCACCTGACGGATCCGCGAGTCAAGTATCGCAAGGCCCCGTTCGATCACCCCGAACTGGTGCTGCCACAGGGTGTCTCCGCAGTCGTGGATGGATTTGCAAGCGATATCCTGTATCTGCTGCCGGCTGTCGGCAAAGATGGCGGTGCCCCATTCGGAACCTTCGAGGATGCTTTGAAATACGGGTTCCCGCTGGAACGCCTCAATCAGACGCAGTTGCTGGCTCCTGAGGCCACTGGTCGACGCATGCAACCGGTAGCGGGTGAGCCAGTGATCGAAGTCGGCGTGCCCCCAGCTGAAGTGAAGCCGCCAATTGTCGTTGATCCGATCGAGCTGGAACCGATCGCAGAGGAACCGATCGCAGAGGAACCGATCGCAGGGGAACCGGTCGCAGAGGAACCGGTCGCAGAGGAACCGGTCGCAGAGGAACCGATCACAGAGGAACCGATCGCAGAGGAACCGATCACAGAGGAACCGGTCGCAGAGGAACCGATCGCAGAGGAACCGCCTGTTGCGAAACCGGTGCTGCCGAAACCCCCTTACGGAAGGTGATCGGCAGGCAGCACACTGGATTGACTCGGGGAGGCTGACAGTTTCAGCCTCCCCTTTTGCATTTCCCCCCGGAACTCGCCCCTGAAAACTCAGATTGTCTTGCTTTTCTGAGTGTTTGCGATGGAGAATACGCCGCAGCGGTCGGCGGATGCGCTGGCAGGTCTGCAGCGTGCTGGAAATGGGGGCAGGCGATGGTCGGACTCGGGTTGCAGCAGAAGCTGTCGGTGGTGGTTTCCCGGCTGGCAAAAGTGCGGGTCCTGCGGCATCAGACTCGGGTCTGGCTGTTGTTGCTGATACCTGCTGCCGTGTTGGTGCTGCTGTTGCCGCTGCGGGACAACTCCTTTCGTCCCGAAATTCCGGTGTTGCTCGGCACGACGCTGCTCGGAATCCTGATTGCCCGGCTGATGGTGCGGCAACCCTCACTCGCTGAAGCCGCTCGTCTGGTCGAGCAGCGTGACAGTGGTCTGCACGACGTTGTGCTGACCGCTGTGCAGGTGCTTTCGCAGTACCCGCCGCCCCAAACTGTCCTCGCACAAATGACCGTTCAGGATGCGGATGATCTGGTGCGTCAGCGTGACTGGTCAAAGGTGGTTCCTGCCGGACAGATCCTCAAGTGGTCCGTGCTCAGTCTGCTGTCCTTTCTGTTGTTGGTTTCCAGTGTAACTGCCGCCAGCCACTACGGTCGTCGTCTGCTGCCGGCGAAACCGGATGTCGCCGCTGACCGGGGTGCCGCCGAACTGGCAGCTCAGGCTGTCCATGAGCTGGTGGTGGAGCCCGGTGATACAGAGCTTGAGCAGGGTACGGCACTGACGGTCGTCGCGCGTTTTCCCGGTCCCGCACCGGAAAAAGTAGTCCTGGAGTTTGCCGGTGCGGACGCTGCTGCCCGCCAGATCTCAATGAGTGAAACGGTTGATGCCGGCGTATTTGCGGCGCGGCTGGAAGAGGTTGCTGTCAGTGGCGTTTATCGAGTGCTTTATCAGCAACAACTGGCCGCTCAGGGACAGCCCCAGCGATCCCGGGATTTTCAGGTGACAACATTTGTTCGTCCGAAACTTGAGCAGGTTGACGCCGAAGTGACTCCCCCGGCATGGTCCGGGCAGGAATCCGAAACGATCGAAGATGTGGTCCGCCTGACGGTCACCGAAGGGTCTCAGGTGCGGCTGCTGCTGCATCTGAATAAGCCGGTGGTGCAGGCCGAGTTGCGGCCGGCCAGCGGGCCGGCGATTCCGCTGACGGCAACCGGTCCCGACGGCCTCGTGGTTCAGACCGAACTGGTTGCCACGGACAGTTCAGCATGGACTGTGCATCTCCAGGATGCCCACGGACGAACTCCCGCAGATCAGCAGCAGCTTTCCATCAGGGTTGTGGCCAACAAACCGGCTGTGATCAAGCCAACATTCCCAGGGCGTGACGTGAATGTGTCGCCGCTGCAGGAGTTTGTTGTGGAAGCTCGGGCAACCGACGATTTCGGATTGGTCAATTACGGCCTCGAGTATTCACTGGCCGGGGGCGAAAGTCGCGAAGTTTCACTGTTTCAGACGCCCGCTGATGGCTCGCCTGTCACCGCCGCTCAACTGCAACAGTTGATCGATCTTGAATCCCTGTCGGCTGCCCCGGATGATATGGTGACGTACACATTCTGGGCCGAGGATCGTGCAGCCGACGGATCCGTGCGGCGGATCTGGAGTGACCTGCTGTTTGCCGAGGTGCGGCGGTTCGAAGAGATCTTCCGTGAAGACCAGCAGGGTGGCCAGCAGTCCGGCGGGTCGCAGGGGCAGCAGCCCGGTCAGGGTCAGCAGGGTCAGCAGGGCAGCCAGGTGGATTCTGCACTCGACCTGCAGAAACAGATCATCTCAGCGACGTGGAATCTGTTGCGGCAGCTGCCACAGTTGCAATCGGCCGGGACGCTGCAGCAGGATGCTGAGACCGTGGCGCAGTCTCAGCGGCAGGCTATCGATGTGCTGCAGCAATCCTTGTCTCAGGGGCCGCAGGAGCCTCAGATCGCGGCACTTGCTGAACAGGCCGTGCGGGAAATGACAGCGGCTGCCGAACAACTGACAAAAGCCGCCGCTGATGTCTCCGGCCAGCAACTCTCGCAGGCACTTCCGCTCGAGAAAAAAGTGACTCAGACACTACTGCGGATGAGAGCTGCCGAATTTCAGGTTCGACAGCAGCAACAGCAGCAGCAGCAGCAGGGACAACAGCAGCAGCAGGGCCAGCAGAATTCAGCATCGCAGCAGCAGTTGCAGCAACTGGAACTGGACAACGAACGCAACCGCTACGAATCGCAGCAGCAGCCCGGACAGCCGCAGGAAGATCAGCAACAGACGGAACAGCAGCGACAGCAACTGCAGGTGCTGAATCGGCTGAAAGAACTGGCTCGGCGACAGCAGATGGTAAACGAGAGGCTCAAGCAACTGGAAAGTGAGCTTCGCACGGCCAAAACAGCATCTGAACAAGAGGAAATCGAACGTGAGCTGAAACGGCTGCGTGATGAACAGCGGGAAATGCTCCGAGATGCTGATGAACTCGCGGAACGCATGCAGCAGTCCTCAGAATCGCAGGAACAGCCTCAACAGCAGATGCAGCAGCAAATGCAGGAAGCTCGCAGCAATATGCAGCGGGCAACCAGCGCCATGGACGAAGGCCGGATGGCCGAGGCGATAGCTGAAGGTACCAGAGCCGAACGTCAGTTCGATGAGCTGAAAGAAGAATTCCGTAATCAGACCTCATCGCGATTCGATGAAGCCGTGCGAGATCTGCGGGATCAGGCGCGGGAATTGACGGAAAAGCAACAGCAACTGGCTCAGCAGTTGTCCGGTAACAATCCCCAGCAGAACCAGCCCGCAGAGCAACCCGCTGATCCCTCGGAACGGTCCGCTGACGCTGGTTCAGACGCAGACTCTCCGCGCGCCCCTCAGCGCCCCTCGCTGCGATCTGAACGGAACCGCGAGCAGGTTGAGCAGACCGTGAAAGAGCAACGCGATCGACTTAATCGTGTACTGGATCAGTCAAAAGAACTGATTGAGCAGGCCGAGCAGACCGAGCCACTGCTGTCAGATCGACTGTATGAAACACTGCGAGACGTGAAGGATCTGAAGCCGGAGGAGGCTCTCGAGGCTGCGGAAATGCTGGCTGAGAGAGGTCTTTGGCCGCAGACTCAGGAAGCCGAACAGATTGCTCGCCGGGGGCTTGAACGACTGCGCGATGGGATCGAGAACGCGGCAGATTCGGTATTGGGCAGTGAAGCCGAATCGCTTCGCAGAGCACAGTCGGAATTGCAGAAAGCATCGGAGCAGTTGTCGGACGAGCTGCGGGCTGCTCAGGGTCAGCAGCCGGGTGAAGGTCAGCAGCCGGGTGAGGGACAGCAGCCGGGTGAGGGACAGCAGCCGGGTGAGGGACAGCAGCCGGGTGAAGGACAGCAGCCGGGTGAGGGACAGCAGCCGGGTGAGGGACAGCAGCCGGGTGAGGGTCAGCAGCCGGGTGAAGGACAGCAGCCGGGTGAGGGTCAGCAGCCGGGTGAGGGTCAGCAACCGGGCCGGCGTGGTGGTCAGGGGAGCCAGCAGCAGAGATCATCGCTGCTGGAGGGTGGCCGAGAAGCAGCA
>Ga0255095_1000963_pt1 | contig 12800 bp, 11 predicted proteins | sample Colum_Law_RepC_8_2_FD_188435 | JGI IMG/M metagenome (GOLD analysis project Ga0255095, IMG submission 188435) | Freshwater microbial communities from Columbia River, Oregon, United States - Colum_Law_RepC_8d | ecosystem: Environmental > Aquatic > Freshwater > River | place: USA: Oregon...
GGCCAGGCAGCTCGATCGTCTTGCCCAGCACGTGGGGTTCTCCCGTCCGCTTGAACCGCGCCATGCCTGCCCGATGGGCCTCGCGAAATCGTTCCGGGATAATGGTGTCCAGCGGTTGCCCGAGGGCTTCGGCTGCGGGATAGCCGAAAATCGCCTCGGCGGTGCGGTTCCAAGAGATAATGCTGCCGCCGTCATCTGCGGTTACAATCGCGGAGCCGACGTTTTCGGTCAGGTTGCGGAAGCGGGCTTCACTGTTCCGGAGGGCCTCCCCGGCCGCCAGGCGCTCGGAAATATCCTGCAGGAAAACCACATAGACTCCGCTGCGCAACTGGGAATACTGGGCTGAAATCTGGACGTGGTAAGCCTCCCCGTTTTTGCGCCGGTGCCGCCGCTCAAAGCGCGCATAGCCGCTGCCGCTCTCCTGGATGAGCCGTGCGTCCGCTTGCGGATCAGAGGGTCGCTCGGCGTCCATTTCCCACATGTGCTTTTCAAGCAGTTCCTGCTGGGTGTAACCGCTCATGCGGCAATAGGCGTCGTTGACCTCCAGCAGCCGGCCGGTATGGCCGTCGGCGATCCAGAAACCATCCTGCGCCGATTGCAGGATAATTCGGTGCTGTTCCTCGGCGTGGCGCTGTTCTCGCTCATACTGCTCCCTTGCGGCGATGTGTCCCATCAGGGGGCTGAAGGCAAAGCGTTGCATCAGCGGGAACAGGATGATCGTAAACACGGCGCCATGAACCAAAACCGCCCAGAAGCCGCTGAGATTGACCACTCTTGGCAGCATGTGACACGTGAGCCACGCGGCCAGAATGGTGATGGCCAGCAGCGCCACAGCCACCTGCCAGCGTGGCACCGGGACCATCCTGGGCGGAGGGGACGAGTGGAGGGTTTTAGGTTCGGTCATTAGCTAGGTATTAAAAGGCTGGGGTTGGGAACGCTGGAACTTGTTCAAGCCCCATGCTGCGGATGTGGGTGGGATACAACTATGGGTTTAGTTTGGTGACTAAATTGTTTGCAGGCAGGTAGCGCCCGGGGACCAGTCCGGCATCCGCCAGCGCGAGAATTTTGGCGGCGATGCCCCACATGCAGCTTTCGCAGAAGAGGGGTCCGGCTGCATCCTCGGTCGTGTAAAAGTCGCGCTCCGGACCGCACACTGCAGTCAAGCCGCAACGGAAACAGCGGCAGTGGTGGCCCAAGCGAGCCTTGCCACCGTGGGTTATTGGGTGTTGGAGGCTGCCGGTGCCTGGGAGCGAGAGGCACTCATTGGTTCTTGGATGGAGCGGAGCATTCATGGGCTTAAAGGGGCAAGGATTGGCGGGCTTAGACAGACAGGAGGCATTCACTAACCAGCCTGCCCTGATAACTGGCATCGGGGAATCGGCGCTGCGCTTCGCTCGCCCAAGCCACGCAGTCTTGTTCAATCCGGGCGGCGATGGCCTGGCAGATCTCATCAGCCAGCCGCCATTTCATCCAGAGCCTGCCCGCTTCCGAGCACTCGCCCTCCAGTTGCAGCCGGCGTTCCCGGAAGCCGTGCAGGGTAAGCCCGGGGATGGGCTGCCATTTGGGATCCAAGGTTTCCCAGATTTTTTCCCATGATACCGCCTGCAGTTGCATACGTCGCAGCTCCCCGGCGTTGGAGAAGGCCCGGTTGACCAGTTTGATCCGATTGGCCTGGCCAGGAAACGCCTCCAACGCGGCAGTCAGACACTCTTCCACCACGGCCTTTTGCCCCCGCAGTGCTCCGCTGACCTTGGCCTCCTCCGTTTCCAGTTGCCTCGTGGCCGCTTCCAATTCCCCCAACGCGTGTTGTAGATCCTTAATGCTATTGGCCAATTCCGCGTCGGTGCGCTTGGCACAGGTCCACACTGGCGCCAGTTGGAGCCGTGTGTCCGAGAAGCGTTGGGCTTTATGCAGGATACGACGGGCGTTGAGCCGTAATTGGGGATTAGGCTGATGGGTCGTCATGATGGATAGAAGGCTGTTTGAAGGTGGGTTAGGAAGCTTTAGGCATTCTTCTCAGATTAACATGATCTGGGCGGCGGCCGTAAATCCTCAAAATGGAGTGTTTTAAGGGTCAGGCTGGCGATGGGCCAACTGGGGTGGAAGTGGGAACAGCTAGGCTGGAACGGCCGCGACGCCGTTCCGGACGGGGGCTACTACGGTGGTCTGGCCCCCGGCGATCCGCTAGCTGTGGGCTGAAGCGCAGCATGAGTTCGGCGCGGCTGGAGACGTCCAGCTTTTTGTAGATATTGCGGATGTGGGTGCGCACAGTCTCGTCGGAAATGCCCATACTGGAGGCGATTTGTTTGGCCCGCCGGGCGCGCAAAAGCAGGTCAACGATTTCGTATTCCCGCGGGGTGAGTTCGGACTGCCCAATGAGCGCGGGCGGCGGCATTCGAAGGTGTTGGAATAATCCGGTGACAGCGCGTGGGCAAAGGGCGGGAACGCCCCGCAGGATGCCATCCAGCGTTGCCAGCAAGGCGTCCCGCGGCAGTCCCTTGATCACGTATCCATCCGCTCCCAGGGCGACCGCCTTGTGCACCTGCTCGGCATCCTCGTCGCCGCTGTAGATGGCGATGCGGGCGTTGGGCAGAAGAGACTTGAGCCGCGGCAGATGGTCGAGCGCGTTGACGCCCTGCAAATGAATATCCAACAGCACCAGATCCGTGCGGAGCCGCGCGAGCGGCCCCAAATCAGGCGGCAGAGCAGTCAGGGCGGCACAGCATGTGAACCGTCCGGAGCTCTCCAAGGTCAGGCGCAGTCCCTCCAGCAGGTCGGCATTATCCTCCACCAGAATGACGCGCGCCGTTCGGTCCTGGAGGGCCGGACTTGCCGCTGCCATCTCGCTGGTCGCGGAGGCGAGTGGGTGGTCGGGCGCAGGGAAATCGATGGCTTTTTGCCCCGCTGAGAGCGCAGATTCGTTGGATCCCATTTTTGTCAGTCAAATTTCACCCTGCCCATGCAGAAACCGCGCCACCCGGATTAGGGGGGTGAAAACTAAACCTTTTGGGTGATCCGCCAATTTCTCCCGGCAATTTCGCTTTGCCCATGCCGGTGTTTGTTGGTAATAATTTCAGTAATACGAAATTTTTTCCGTCAATTCTTACAGCCTCTCAAAGACAGTCGGCAGTCAATCTCACCAGATCGCCTCCAAGCCTTCCAGCAACGCTCCCGGCAGGCGAAGGGCATCACTAAGTTCATCAACGATTATGAAGGGGATCGTCTTTAACCTGCTCGAAGAAGCAATTACTGCCGCGCACGACGAGGCGTATTGGGATGCCATCCTTCAGGATGCGAACCTGCTCGGAAGCTACACTTCCCTAGGTAATTATGCCGACGCGGAGCTGGTCCGCCTGGTGGAGGCCTATGCGTTACGACGGGGTTGGCAGCCGTCGGAGGTGCTGCGCTGGTTCGGCCCGCACATGATCCGGGCCTTTGCGCACCGGATGCCCGGGCTGTTTGCCGCGCACAGCAACCTGCGGTCATTTCTGCTGAGCCTAAACAACCTAATCCATCCGGAGGTGCGCAAGTTATACCCGGATGCCCAGGTGCCGGAATTCGAGTTCGAGGAGCCGGCACATGATCGATTGGTGATCCGATATTGTTCTCCGCGGCGGCTGTGCGCTTTGGCGGAGGGACTCATCGTCGGGGCGGCGGCCCATTACCACACCCCGATCCAGCTGGACCATCCGGAGTGCCTGCATCGTGGGCACAACAAATGCCGGCTCGAAGTGCGCTGGCAGCAGGGAGTGAGCCACTAACATGCCCTTGGTCGTTTCGGAGGAACAGTTGAACTTGCTGCAGCGGCAGTTGGAACGGGAACGCATCGCGCGACGCCAGGCTGAAAACATCGCCGAGCAGGGCATCCTGCGGCTCTACGAGCGGCAGCAGCTCGACCGCCTGCTGCGCACCAGCGCGGAAGCCAGCGCTCTGGCAGAAACTCCAGTTGACGCTCTGCGGACGGTGATGGACGCCTTGGGCAGTTATTTGCAATGGCCCCTAGGTCATGCCTTTCTGGTGGCCGACCTTTCGGCCGGCAAGCGGCTTGCCCACGCGCACATCACCTGGGGCACTGCCACTGCGGAACTGGCGGACTTTGACCGGCGGCTGAGCGCCGTCAAACTCCGGATGGGCGAGGGACTGCTGGGTCGGGTCTGGAAAACCGGCCGCACCATTTGGGCGTCCGACTGCGCCCGCAGCCATCCGGAAGACCCGGTCCGCGGCTCCGGGCTGGAGACGGTCTTTGCCTTCCCGGTCTTTGTCCAAGACGAAGTTGTCGCGGTGCTGGCGTTTCTCCATCGGGCTGCCTTGGCTCCGGACGAAACAGTTATTGATGCCACGACACAAATCGGCCAACTGCTCGGGCGGGTCTTCGAGCGGCAACGTTCGCGGGCGGCTCAGGTGGCCACCCACGAGCTCTTGGAGGATAAGGTCGCAGAACGGACGGCCGAGTTGGAGGAGATGACGCTGAAGTTGGCGGAGTCAGCCCGGCTGAAGGATGAGTTTCTCGCGGCCATCAGCCATGAATTGCGCACCCCGTTGACGGCGATCCTCGGCTTCTCGGAGGTCATGCTCGCCAACACCCATGGCACCTTGAACGAAAAGCAGACCAAGGCCATGTCCTTCATCGATGAGGGAGGACGCCACCTGCTGGAACTCATCAACGATCTGCTGGATCTCTCCAAGATCAACGCCGGACGCGAAGTGCTCACCGCGACGTGGGTTGAAGTTGCGGAATTATGCGGGGCCACCGGGCAGTTGGTGCGTCCGCTGGCGGTGGAGCGCAAGCTGAAGTTGGAGGTCATTATCGACGAAAACCTGCCCCGAGTCTGGGGCGACGAGCGGCGGTTGCGGCAGGTGCTACTTAACCTGCTCGGCAACGCCATCAAGTTCACTGAACCAGGCGGCCACGTGAAACTCGTCGTCAATCCCAGCGCGGCACAGGATGCGATCCACTTGACTGTGACTGATACGGGCATCGGGATCCCGCAGGATTTTCTGCCACGGCTGTTCGCCCCGTTCTCACAGGTGGACGGCCGCCTAGCCCGGCGGTTTGGAGGAACCGGCCTCGGTCTGGCATTGGCGCACAAGTTGGTGCTTCTGCACAAAGGAGAAATCAAGGTAACGAGCGAAGTTGGACAAGGGAGCGCCTTCACCGTGGTTTTGCCCGTCAAAGGCCCCGGCGGGTTTCCTTCCGCCCCGGCTGCCCGCCCGGGCTGATGTCGACCCCCGCCTTCCCGCCGTGGGCCGGTCCGCACCTTGCTTAATCGCCGCTAGGCCTGATTCTCCGCCCGGAAGCGTTTGAACTTGTTGTAAATCGTTTTCTCGCTGATGCCTAGGCGGCGGGCGGCCACCGCCTTGTTACCCCCGCAGGCTTGGATCGCATTCTCGATGATGGTGCGTTCCTGTTGCTCCAAGGGGATGATCTCCTCCGGCGTGGCAGGAGCTGGTGCCGGCGTTCCGGATGGGGGCGGAGATTGAGTCTCGAAACCGGAGAAAGTCTGGGACCGGCGGGCGATTTCGCGCAGGCGCAAATCCTCCCGGCGAATGACGCCGGCCGTGCAGAGTGCGGAGGCGCGCTCCATGATATTCTCCAGTTCGCGAATGTTTCCCGGCCAGTTATGGCGCAACAGGGCCTCCCGAGCGTCCTCCGCTAGGCTGGCCGCCGGCATGCCCCGCACTCGTGCGATCCGTTCCAGCGTCAGCTTGACCAGCGGCAGGATGTCGGCCTGCCGTTCGCGAAGCGGCGGGATCGAGATGGGAATGACGTTCAACCGAAAAAAAAGATCCTCCCGGAACTCACCGGACTGAACCTGCTCCTCCAGATTGGCGTTGGTGGCGGCAATGACTCGCACATCGGCTGTGATTTCATTGCTGCCGCCGATGCGTTGGAAGCGCCGGTCCTGGAGAAAGGTCAGCAGCTTGGGCTGGAGATCCAAGGGAAGCTCGCCGACCTCATCAATGAACAGGGTGCCGCCATCAGCCAGCTCGACGCGGCCCAGACGACGCTGGTGGGCGCCGGTGAAGGCCCCACGCTCATGGCCGAACAGTTCAGCCTCAAGCAGTTCCCGGGGCAGGGAGGGTGCGCTGACGGATACAAGCGGCCCGGACCGCCGCCTGCTGAGTTGGTGAATGGTTCGGGCCAGGAGACTTTTGCCCACGCCGCTTTCGCCGGTCAGCAGCAGCGTGGACTCGGTGTCGGCGACTTTCCTGGCCATGGTGAACAATTCCTGGCCTGCGGGCGACTGGCTTACGAAGCCGCTCGACTCGGTGACTTCTGCCAAACTCGCCTTGAGTGTGCGGTTTTGGTCGAAGGTGGCCTTCATCCGGCTGGCCTGCCGGACTAGGCCCAGCAGTTCATCGGCTTCAAATGGCTTTTGGATGTAGTCAAAAGCCCCCAATTTCATGGCACGCACCGCGTCGCGGACATCACCGTGGGCGGACATGATCAGCACCGGCAGGTCTGGATGCCGTTCGCGAATCACTTTCAAGGTTTCCATCCCGTCCATGACCGGCATCCGCAGGTCGAGCAGCACAACGGAAAAGTCCTCGTTCACCATTTCCAGCGCCGCCTTTCCATCGGCGGCGGCGCAGACATCGAAGCCTGCCTTCTCCAGCATGAAGTCAACGAGGTGCCGGATGGCATCTTCGTCGTCGGCTACCAGCACTTGGGGGTTTTCGCGCCTTGTCATCAGTTGGTGGAAATCATGCACGACGTCCCGGCCGCGTCAGCTGCAAAAACTTTTTCTGCCGACGGCAATCCTGCCCCCGGGATTGAGCGATTCATGCGCAAGAGTCAGGGCGGGGTGGGGACTGGGCCGGGGGACCACGGAAGGGTGCAGGACACTATGAGTCCCGGGCGGTCGGGGCGGTTGGTCATTTCGTAGGTCCCGCCAAATTGCAACAGATGCGCGGCCACCATGGGCAGCCCCAGTCCGAACCCTGAAACCTCGCCCGTCAAGTGCCGCTCCACTTGGAAGTAAGGACGCCAGACATTGGCCAATTCCTCCGGGACTAGGTGAACTCCATCGTCCATGAATTCAATCCAGGTGGTGCCGACGCTGCCCTTGGGGCGCACTGAGACCCGCACCTTGGGATTTTGTTGAGGGTGGAACTTCGCCGCATTGGCACACAGTTCGCCGAGAATCAGCTCCATCGCGGTTTCCGGAATATGCAGGTGCCCCGCCTGCACTTCCGCGGCGATCTCCACCTGCACTTGTTTGATCTGCGCCGCCTCCGCACAGCGGCTTATCATGTCTGCCAAACTGCTGATGGCCAAACGGTTGTCCCCGGCGTTGGCGGGTGACACGTCGGCGTAGCGGAGCACGCTTTCCACCACGTCGACCACTCGCCGGGCACTGAGCTGCATGCTCCGCCACATGTCCACGTCTTCGGGCGCGGCGTTGCTGCAATAGTCATCGCTTAGCAGGCCCATGCATCCCATCAGTCCGGTCAGCGGTGCCCGCAGCTTGAGTGAAACCATCCTCTGGAACGACCACCGGCTCAGATTCTCTGCCATTTGGTGGGTGACGTCGACCAGATGGACGGCCCGCTCCGCATCTCCGCGCAGGTTTTGGCCCGATTGGACTTCAAAGCGATACCAATGCCTGGTGCCCTGCGCCGCGCCGCTGCGAACCAGCAGCAGCGGTTCGGCCGGCGCCTTGTCCGGCCGGGCCATCCAGTCGTCCCAAGCCCGAGCGGGCTCCAACGTGAAGTTGGCCCGCAGCAGGCCGACCAGTGAGTTACGGCTCCCACGAGGCAAAGTCGTGGCGGTCAGCAGGCGCTTGGCCGCCGGGTTGGCATAGGTCACCTCCAGCAGCGTGTCCACCATTAGCGTGGCATGCTCCGCACCTTCCACCAGCCACTGGAACCGCGCCTGCTCCTGCAACAGTTTCCGATATCGGTTGAGGCGCAGAATGCAACTGACGCGTGCCCGGAGTTCTTGAAAGTCAAAGGGCTTGGTAATGAAATCATCGGCGCCGGCCTCGATTCCTTTCAGGCGTGATTCCCGGTCCGTCAAGGCGGTCAACATGACCACCGGCAGTTCCCGCAAGTCCTTCAGGTTGCGGATGGCCTGGCAAACTTCGTAGCCGTCCAGCCCCGGCATCATCACATCCAGCAGCATCATGTCTGGCTTGTAACGCGCGGCCATTGCCAGACCGGCGTCGCCGCTCTCGGCAGTCAGGAGCATGATCCCGGGTTGGGTAGACAACAGCTCGACGAGCGCTTGCCGGATGTGCGGATCGTCTTCCACTATAAGTATTTGATATTGTGGTTCCACGCCGGGTTGGGTGAGTTGTTCGTGCTGGGGGGATGCCAGCGCGGGTGGGGAATATAGGAGAAGGGTCAGCCGGAGCTTTGCGTCAGGCGGTTGATCAGGCCCAGCAGTTCCGAAAAACGGAAGGGTTTCGACATGTAGGCATCCGCGCCGGCAGCGAGGCAACGCGTTTGGTCGTCCTGCATTGCCAAGGCCGTAAAGGTAACGATCTTGACCGCCTTGCCCCCGGGTAGCGCCCGTATCCTCTGAGTCGCCTCGAGACCGTCCATCAGCGGCATCTGCACATCCATGAGGATCAGGTCGGGCAAGCCCCCTTGGCAAGATGCGACCGCCTCGGCTCCGTTGCGGGCGGCCGTTACCTTGAAGCCCTTGCTTGCCAGATAATCGGAAACCGCCACCAGCGCGGGCTCATGGTCTTCCACCAACAACAAATGACGGGCCGACGGTGGTGCGGGAAACCCCTGGCCGGATCCTGTATTTGTATTCTGGGAAGTGTCGCTTGTCATTATGGACAGGTTGGATGATAAGACCGAAAGACGCGGGTATATGGATGAACCTGACCGCAGGTGGTATTCACACTCCTTTGCTAACCGGTTGGTGGTGGGTTGCCGTGCAGTTTCAGCGAAAGGCGAAAAGACCACGGAGGGAAAGGCGGTTACCGGTCGGCCGTGATGGGCTTTCGGAAATCGCCGAAGGGGGCGGCGGGGCTTCCGAACTGCGGTCCACGATGGGCGATTCGATGTTGAAGGCAGCGGGCCGGTTGCGCTGGCTGTCGACTCCCAACGTGAGCATGAGCGAGGGGACGAGCTTGTCGACCGAAGGGGCCTTCACCTTGTGGGCCAGCTCCCTCAGCACCACAGGGAGTTGCCCTTGCGAAATATTCAGCGCGTAGGAAATCTCCTCGGCGGGACGCTCCTCTGCCAGCATCTTCATCACCCGCTGCTCCTCCAGGCTCAAGCCCAGTGAGTCCAAGGCCTTGGTGCTCATGTAGTGCACTTCCTCCGTGAGGATAAGCTGGGCCCGCTCTCCGATGGCCAAATGGGTGACCACCAATCGCGATCGGTTCGACCGCACGCACAAGGGGTGCCGCTCAGACTGGCCACCGCGGAGCCACTTGTTGATGTCCGCCGGCAGACCTAGCTGGCCGCCGGGCGGGATTCCGAAGTAATCTGTAAACAGCCGCTCGGCCGCCTCATCTTGGGACTCGACCACGAGTCCGAACCCGACCGCCACCCGACCTATCGCCACTGTGACGTAGGCGTCGGTGCAGACCGTGGCCTTGGCCGCCTCTAGCGCCGCCAGCTTCCGATCGAGGTCAGCCTGACTTGGGCTGCGCTGGTAAAAAACAAAGCGGTAGTCGTCCAAAGCGATCGTGTCCCCGCTCCGCAGGCGCAGGGGTTGTTGGATGCGGCGCTGTCGCACCCAGGTGCCGTTGCGACTGTTCAGATCCGTCACCCAGTAGTGCTGGGCGTCTTTGAACAGCATGGCGTGCTGCCGGGACAACTTCGGATAGGGCAGCACCAAATCGCAGGTCGCGTGCCGGCCCAAGACCATCCTGTCCGTCACCGGCACGCGTTCGATCTGGTCCAGTTCCAGCCATGCCATCGTGTTCATAATGATTTTCTCCAGAGTTTGAGCTTCAACGTATCTGCCGGTGATGCGGTGGCCTGATAAGGCAGGGCCATTTCCGACGCTTCCCGCGCCGGGCCGATCAGCCGACCCACCCTGGCCAACAGCTCGATGATGGCGAAGGGCTTGGGCAGCACTTCTGTCGCGCCGAGCTTCTGGGCTAGATCAAGGCTTTCCATCCCGCCAAACGCACCGCCGGTGCTAATCACGAGAGATTTCATCGCACGGAACCCATCCCGCATCTCCATTAGCGCATGAAACCCGTCCTTGCCCGGGGTTTGCAGGTCGGTAATCACCAGATCGGGCCGGCGGTCACGTATCAAATCCACCCCTTTACCCCCGGTTTCAGCCGACCAGACCTCGTAACCGGCCAAGGCCAGGAGTTGATGCAACTGCGTGCGCAGTTCATCATGGTCTTCGATCAAGACGATCCGTTTTTGAGCCAAGCGGAGCATTCCCATAGCATGACAATTGCCATGCGGCTGCCTGTCGCGGTGGGTGATTGGGGGAGGGGGGACAAATCTGGAGTATCCGCGCATTTTCGCCCCGGATTTAGCGGTGTTCTACCCGGGACAGCGCCCCTAGGGGCTGGCCGTCTGCCCCGGCAGGCGTGCGGGTCTCCATGAGTCCAACAGAAAAATTTACACCCACAAATTACAGCCCGGAGGCCATGGGGCGGAAATACTTACATGCTTGCCTCGCCTGACGGTCGCAGTGCGGGCCTGTTCCTTGGCTCCATGCGCGGCGACTGCGTCGCTGGAAATCAACCCGCCTTGCCCGTGGCAAAAGGGATCACCCGTTTTTGGCACGAGATTTGCAAAACTATATTTTTATTCGATCAAGCTCAGCAGCCAAGTCAGTCCGGGGCATGCCTTCCTTCGGCATAGCCCCTTGGGGTTTTTACATTCGTCACGCCGGCGGCACTGATGGGCACTATCACCCGGCCATGACCTGCACCTGTCCGCGATTTCAGAACCCTCTTCCCCATGAAAGGACCCTTGCAGCACCTTAACCCCGTGATTGTGACCTTGGTGGCGGCCTTAATCGTCTGCCTGGGCACCGGCTGGAATGCCTCAAAAGTCAGCCTGCGCCAGATCGAGGTGCAAAGCCTGCTCGATTTGGAGCGCTTCTCCGCCGTGGAAACCTCCCGGGCGCACCTTTGGCTCGAGGAATACCTCGCCGGAGATAAGACCGTGGATCCCAGCCTGCAGGTGCTGCACAAGCTCCAGCGCGCCGCCGCCGATCTCAAACACATCGCCGCCCACCCCCTCCTTAGCTCCGAGGGGGCGGCCGGCGGTTCCCTCTCCGCTACATCAAGCGCCCGCGAGGCAGCCCGCTGCTGTGCCCAACTCATATCGCTGGCGGGGATGCGGCTCAAAGCGGCAGCCCGCACCGGCACCGCGGCGGATCAGGAGTTCGATCAAGAATTTGACGATATGAACCACAACCTCACCGCTCTCAACATGGCCATAAGGGCGGAACTGTCTGAGCTAAATGAACAGACACGATACAGCCTCTTCGGCTCGGTGGCTGTCAACGCCCTGCTGTTGATCGGCTTGGCCTTTTTCATTGCCCGCACCCGGGACGCCACTGCGGCGCACGCCCGGGAACTCGAGCAGTCCGTGGAGCAGCGCACCCGCCAGCTCCGCGCCACCTCGGATCAACTGCGCGCCGTCTCTGATTCCGTGTCCGATGCCATCGTCATCAGCGACCCCGAAGGGCGCATCATGGACATGAACCGGGCCGCGCTGGCCATGTTTGGTCATGAGCTGGCCGCCGTGCGCGGGCAGCCGGTGGCCATCATCGTGCCCGAGCGGTTGCGCGCCGCGCATGAGTCAAGCATGACGCGCGCCCGCGAGTCCGGCACCATGACCCTGGCCGGCAAACGGGTCGTCGTCCCCGCCCAGCACCGGGATGGACGGGAATTTCCGGTCGAGATTGCCCAGAGCATGTGGCAGGCCCCCGGCGAGCGCGGGTTCACGGCCGTGCTGCGGGACATGACGGAGGCCCAGGCCACCGCCGCCAAACTGAAGGCCAACCAGGAGGAGATCGAGCACTTGGTTCAGACCCTCCGGGCGGCCAATGCGCAGCTTCTGCAAGCCGCCCGCCACAAGGACGCCTTCATGGCCGCCATGAGCCACGAGCTGCGCACGCCCCTTACGGTGATCCTCAGCTACACGCAGCTGTTGCTCGATGGGGTGCATGGCAACATCACCGAGCGTCAGCGACAAAGCTTGGAGACCATCACGCAGAGCGGTCAGGGCTTGCTGCTCCTGATTAGCGAGATTCTGGATCTGGCCAAGATCGAGTCCGGCAAGCTGGCGCTTCACATGGACACCATCCGCATAACCATCCTCGGGCGCACCTGCGTGGAGATGCTGCAACCATTGGCAAAGGCCAAACAGATCCGCGTGCTGGCGGATATAGCGCCGGGCCTGCCCAGCCTCCGGGGCGACCCGCAGCGCCTCAACCAGATCCTCGTGAACCTCCTGGGCAACGCCATCAAGTTCACGCCGGCGGGCGGCACCGTCACCCTCACCGCGGCCCCCACGCCCGACTTCCTCTCCGTGCAGTTCACCGTCGCGGACACGGGCATCGGCATTGCCCCTGAGAACATGTCCCGCCTCTTCCAGCCCTTCGTCCAGATTGATTCCAAGCTGGCGCGCTCCTACAGCGGCACGGGGCTGGGCCTGGCCATGGTGGCCAAACTGGCCGAACTGCACGGCGGCACCGCATCCGCGGAGAGCGAATTGGGCGTGGGCAGCAAGTTCTGTGTGACGCTCCCCTTCAACGGTCCGCCGGCACCGGCGGAGGAAGCCCACCCGCGCAAGGTGTAACCTTACCCCCCGCCGCCTAGTCCAGCCTCCCGATGCATTACCCAACCCGCCGCACT
>Ga0255095_1000965_pt1 | contig 12769 bp, 10 predicted proteins | sample Colum_Law_RepC_8_2_FD_188435 | JGI IMG/M metagenome (GOLD analysis project Ga0255095, IMG submission 188435) | Freshwater microbial communities from Columbia River, Oregon, United States - Colum_Law_RepC_8d | ecosystem: Environmental > Aquatic > Freshwater > River | place: USA: Oregon...
AGGACGGGATCAGGCGAACAGCGAAGCGATCGCCTGGGCGCACACGGCCATCAGGCCGCCGGGCACGATGCCCAGCACCAGGATGAGGGCGCCATTGACGGTGAGCACCGACCGGGCGTCCCAGCTGCCCTCGATCGGGGCGGTCTGGGTGGGCGCATCGAAGTACATCACCTTCACCAGGCGCAGGTAGTAGAAGGCGCCGATCAGCGACATCACCACCGCGAACACGGCCAGGCCGATGTGGAAGGCCGTGCCCGCGGCCACCAGGGCCTCCAGCACCGCCAGCTTGGCGTAGAAGCCCACCAGCGGCGGGATGCCGGCCAGCGAGAACATGCAGATGGCCATGATGCCGGCGTAAAAAGGGCTGCGCTGGTTCAGGCCGGCCAGGTCGGCGATCTCGTCGGACTCGAAACCCGTGCGCGAGAGCAGCAGGATCACGCCGAAGGTGCCCAGGGTCGTGAGCACGTAGGTGATCACGTAGAACATGGACGCGCTGTAGGCATTGGCCATGTTGGCGGTGTCACCGGAGTGCGACACGCCAGCCAGCAAGCCCAGCAGCATGAAGCCCATCTGCGAGATGGTCGAGAAGGCCAGCATGCGCTTGAGGTTGCTCTGCGCGATGGCGGCCAGGTTGCCCACCACCAGCGACAGCACGGCCAGCACGCCCAGCATCTGCTGCCAGTCCACGGCCAAGGGGCCCAGGGCCTCGACCAGCAGGCGCATCACGATGGCGAAGGCGGCCAGCTTGGGCGCGCCACCGATCAGCAGGGTGATGGACGTGGGCGCGCCGTGGTAGACGTCGGGCACCCACATGTGGAAGGGCACCACGCCCAGCTTGAAGGCCAGGCCGGCCACCACGAACACCAGACCGAGCACCAGCACCTGGGCCGAGCCCTTCAGGGTGGCCTCTCCGCCAGCGATGGCCTTGAACACCTCGGCCACGTCCAGCGAGCCGGTGGCGCCGTACACCAGCGACAGGCCGTACAGCAGGAAGCCGCTGGCCAGGGCGCCCAGCACGAAATACTTCATGGCGGCCTCGGTGGCGGCGAGGTCATCGCGGCGCAGGGCCACCAGGGCGTAGCTGGACAGCGTGAGCGCCTCCAGGCCCAGGTAGATCACCAGGAAATGGTGGCCCGAGATCATCACGTACATGCCCAGCAGCGCCAGCAGGCTCAGGGTGTACCACTCGCCGCCGCGCATCATGTCGCGCGGGCCGGCGTAGCTGCGGCCGTACACCAGCGTGACGAGCAGCGCGATGGTGGCGAAGCACTTGAGCCAGTTCCCCATCGGGTCGCTGACGATCATGCCGCCGAAGCCCTCGATGGTCTGGCCCGAGGCCGCGGCCTGGCCGAGCAGCACGGCCGAGACCGCCAGGGTCAGCACGCTGAGCAGGTAGGTGGCGCCGCGCAGGGGCGACTTCACGGCCAGGTCCACCAGCGCAATCACGCAGGTCATCACCAGCAACAGAATTTCCGGGTACGCCGCGACCCAGCTGAGCTTGTCAATCATGTGTGCGTTCTCTCGTGTCGTTGGACGGGCTCAGGTCAGTTCGGGAGCTTGGACACCGCCACGTGGCGCAGCAACTCGGCCACAGAGGGGTCCATCACGTCGGTGAAGGGCTTGGGGTACACGCCCATGTAGAGCACGGCGATCGCCAGCAGGGCCATCACCAGGAATTCGCGGGCGTTGATGTCGCTCAGGCCCTTCACGTCGTCGTTGGCTGGCGCGCCCAGGTAGACGCGCTTGAACATCCACAACGAGTAGGCGGCACCGAAGATCAGCGCCGAGGCGGCCAGCAGGCCCACCCAGAAGTTGGCCTTCACGGCGGCCAGGATCACCATCCACTCGCCCACGAAACCGGCGGTGCCCGGCAGACCGCAGTTGGCCATGGTGAACAGCAGGGCGAAGGCGGCGAAGCGCGGCATCGTGTTCACCACGCCACCGTAGGACGCGATTTCACGAGAGTGAACGCGGTCGTACAGCACACCGATGGACAGGAACATGGCGGCTGAGACGAAGCCGTGCGAAATCATCTGCACGATCGCGCCCGACACACCCAGGTCGCTGAAGACGAAGAAGCCCAGGGTGACGAAACCCATGTGAGCCACCGACGAATAGGCCACCAGCTTCTTCATGTCCTGCTGAACCATGGCCACCAGACCCACGTAGATCACCGCCACCAGCGACAGACCGATCATGAGGCCGGCCCACTGGTGCGAGGCGTCCGGCAGGATGGGCAGCGAGAAGCGCAGGAAACCGTAAGCGCCCAGCTTCAGCATGATGGCGGCCAGCACGGCGGAGCCGCCAGTGGGGGCTTCGACGTGCACGTCGGGCAGCCAGGTGTGCACCGGCCACATCGGCACCTTCACCGCGAAGGCGGCAAAGAAGGCGAAGAACAGCAGCGTCTGCGCGTGCGAGCCCAGCGGCAGCTTGTACCAGTCGGCCAGGGCGAAGCTGCCGCCTGCCTGGGTGTACAGGTAGATCAGGGCCACCAACATCAGCAGGGAACCCAGCAGCGTGTACAGGAAGAACTTGAACGCCGCGTAGATCTTGTTGGGGCCGCCCCAGATGCCGATGATCAGGTACATCGGGATCAGCGTGGCCTCGAAGAACACGTAGAACAGCATCGCGTCCTGTGCGCTGAACACGCCGATCATCAGGCCCGAGAGAATCAGGAACGCGCCCATGTACTGGTTCACGCGCTCGGTGATCACCTCCCAGCCCGCCACCACCACGATCACGGTGATGAAGGCGGTCAGCAGGATCAGCCACAGCGAAATGCCGTCCACGCCCAGGTGGTAGTGCACGTTGAAGCGGTCGATCCAGACACTCTTCTCCACGAACTGCATCGCGGCGGAACCGACCTCGAAGCCGGTGTACAGCGGCACGGTCACCGCCAGCGCGGCCAGCGCGCCGATCAGGGCGATCCAGCGCACCATGCCGGCGTGTTCGTCACGGCCAAAGGCCAGCAACACGGCGCCGAAAAAGATGGGCGTCCAGATGGCAAGGCTCAGCAAACCCATGATGTTCTTCTTCCTCTTGTTTTATTTGGCCAGCCAGACGAAGTACGTCATGAAGAGCAGCACGCCCACCAGCATCACGAAGGCGTAGTGGTACAGGTAGCCGGTCTGCACGCGGCGCACCACCGACGACACCACGCCCACCAGCTTCCAGCTGGCGTTCACGACACCGCCTTCGATGATGCCGCGGTCGCCCCCCTTCCAGAGCACCACGCCCAGTGCACGGGCACCGCGGGCGATGATGTTCTCGTTGATCCAGTCGAGGTAGTACTTGTTTTCGAGGATGGTCACCAGCGGCTTGAGCGCGCGGGCAATGGCGGCAGGCACGGCCGGGTTGACCAGGTACATGTACCAGGCGGCCACGGCACCGGCGGCGGCCAGGTACAGCGGCGCGGTGCTCAGGGCGTGGCTGGCCATGGCCAGCGGGCCGTGGAACATCTCGGCGAACTTGGCCATGGCCGGGTGGGCCGCGCTGTTCACCGTGATGGCGTCCTTCAGGAAATCACCGAACAGCATGGGCTGGATGGTGAGGTAGCCAATCACCACCGAAGGAATGGCCAGCAGGACCAGCGGCAGGGTCACCACCCAGGGCGACTCGTGGGGCTTGCCGTCACCGTGGTGGCCGTGGTCGTCGTGGTGGTCATCGTGGTGCGCGTCCGGGTTCTGGTCGTAGCGCTCCTTGCCGTGGAAGACCAGGAAGTACAGGCGGAACGAGTAGAACGAGGTGACGAACACGCCGGCCAGCACCGCGAAGTGGGCAAAGCCAGCGCCCGGCAGGTTCGAGAAATGCACCGCCTCGATGATCGAGTCCTTGGAGTAGAAGCCCGAGAACAGCGGCGTGCCGATCAGCGCCAGGGTGCCCAGCAGCGAGGTGATCCAGGTGATGGGCATGTACTTGCGCACGGCGCCCATCCAGCGGATGTCCTGGTTGTGGTGCATGCCGATGATCACCGAGCCGGCGGCCAGGAACAGCAGGGCCTTGAAGAAGGCGTGGGTCATCAGGTGGAACACGGCCACCGAGTAGGCGGAGGCACCCAGGGCGACCGTCATGTAGCCGAGCTGCGAGAGCGTGGAGTAGGCCACGACGCGCTTGATGTCGTTCTGGATGATGCCCAGGAAACCCATGAACAGCGCGGTGATGGCGCCGATCACCAGGATGAAGTTCAGCGCGGTGTCCGACAGCTCAAACAGCGGCGACATGCGGGCCACCATGAAGATGCCAGCCGTCACCATGGTGGCGGCGTGGATCAGCGCGGAAATGGGCGTGGGGCCTTCCATCGAGTCGGGCAGCCACACGTGCAGCGGGAACTGAGCGCTCTTGCCCATGGCGCCAATAAACAGGCAGATGCAGATCACCGTGACCAGCATCCAGCTGGTGCCCGGGAAGCTCAGCGCGCCCAGTTCACCGGCCTTGGCGAACACCTCGGTGTAGTTCAACGTGCCGGCATAGGCCACGATCAGGCCGATGCCCAGGATGAAGCCGAAGTCGCCCACGCGGTTGACCAGGAAGGCCTTCATGTTGGCGAAGATGGCCGTTGGCTTGTTGAACCAGAAGCCGATCAGCAGGTACGACACCAGGCCCACCGCTTCCCAGCCGAAGAAGAGTTGCAGCAGGTTGTTGCTCATGACCAGCATGAGCATCGAGAAGGTGAACAGCGAGATGTAGGCGAAGAAGCGGTTGTAGCCGGCGTCTTCTTCCATGTAGCCGATGGTGTAGATGTGCACCATCAGCGACACGAAGGTCACCACGCACATCATCATGGCCGTGAGGCCGTCCACCATGAAGCCGATCTCCATCTTCAGGCCGCCCACCACCATCCACTCGTAGATGGTCTGGTTGAAGCGGGCGCCGCCGATGACGTCGGCCAGGGTCATGGCCGACAGCACGAAGGCCACCAGGACGCCCAGGATGGTGGCGGTGTGGGACGCGCGACGGCCGATGACGTTGCCACCGAAGGTCGTGCCCAGGATGCCGGCCAGTGCCGAGCCCACCAGGGGCGCCAGCGGAACGGCCAGCAGGGTGCTTGCAGAAAGGGTGTTGCTCATGTTCTTACCTGTGCTTGTCCGGGGCTCAACCCTTCAGAGCGTTCAGTTCCTCAACGCTGATGGACGACCGGTTGCGGAACAGCAGCACCAGAACGGCCAGGCCGATGGCCGACTCGGCCGCGGCCACCGTGAGGATGAAGAACACGAAGACCTGGCCATGCATGTCGCCCAGGTAGTGCGAGAAGGCCACGAAGTTCATGTTCACGGCCAGCAGCATCAGCTCGATGGCCATCAGCAGAACGATCAGGTTCTTGCGGTTCAGGAAGATGCCGATCACGGACAGCGCGAACAGGATCGCGCCGACCGACAGGAAATGACCCAGCGTGAGGCTCATGCCTTGCCCTCCTCGGTGGCGGCAGGCGCCGCCGGTTTCTGGGTGGCCGCCATGGGCACCACCACGAGGCGGTCACGTGCCTTCACGTGCACCTGATCGCCAGGGTTGATGGCTTTGCTGTCCTTGCGGTGGCGCAGGGTCAGCGCGATGGCCGCGATCATGGCCACCAGCAGGATGACGGCAGCGATCTCGATCGGGTAGAGGTATTCGGTGTAGAGCAGCTTGCCCAGCGCGTGGGTGTTGGAGCCCTGCACCGCCGGCGCGCTCGCGCTCACCGAGGGGAAGCCGGTCCACACCACGGCGATGAGTTCGGCGGCCACGAAGCCGCCGATGATGGCCGCCACGGGAAAGTGCTTCCAGAAGCCCTGGCGCAGCTCGTCCACGTTGATGTCGAGCATCATCACCACGAAGAGGAACAGCACCATGACCGCCCCCAGGTAGACCAGCACCAGCGTGATGCCCAGGAACTCGGCCTTGAGCAGCAGCCACAAAGCCGATGCCTGGGAGAAAGCCAGCATGAGGTAAAGCACCGCGTGCACCGTGTTGCGCGAGGTGATGACGCGGTAGGCTGCAAACAGCAGCACCGCGGCAAACAGGTAGAAGAAACCGGTGGTGTAGGCCATGGGGTGTCGAGGGTTCGAATCCGGACGGGCCGGGGTCAGCGGTACTTCGCGTCGGCGGCCTTGGCCGCGGCGATCTGGGGTTCGTACTGGTCACCCACCGCCAGCAGCATCTCTTTGGTGAAATAGAGATCGCCGCGCTTCTCGCCGTGGTACTCGAAGATGTGCGTCTCGACGATGGAGTCCACCGGGCAGCTTTCTTCGCAGAAGCCGCAGAAGATGCACTTGGTCAGGTCGATGTCGTAGCGCGTGGTGCGGCGGGTGCCGTCTTCGCGCTGCGCCGCCTCGATGGTGATGGCCATGGCGGGGCACACGGCCTCGCACAGCTTGCAGGCAATGCAGCGCTCTTCGCCGTTCTCGTAGCGGCGCAGGGCGTGCAGGCCACGGAAGCGCGGCGACAGCGGCGTCTTCTCCTCGGGGAACTGCACGGTCACCTTGCGGCGGAAGGCGTAGCGGCCGGTCAGGGCCATGCCCTTGAAGAGCTCCACCAGCAGGAAGCTCTTGAAAAAGTCGCGCAGCGAAAACGGCGCAACAACGGCAGGGGATGCGGTGGTGGTCGTCATGGTCGTCTCCCTGGCTTACTTCCAGATGTTCCAGGGCGTCTGCATGAGGGCGCCCACGAGGAGCAGCCAGATCAGCGTCACGGGGATGAAGATCTTCCAGCCCAGACGCATGATCTGGTCGTAGCGGAAGCGCGGGAAGGTGGCACGGATCCAGATGAACATGGACACAACCACGAAGGTCTTGAGGCCCAGCCAGATCCAGCCCGGAATGGCGTTGAACAGCGCGCTGTCGATGGGGGGCAGCCAGCCACCCAGGAACATCAGCACCGCCAGGATGGAGACCAGCCACATGCTGGCGTATTCGGCCAGGAAGAAGATGGCGAAGCCCATGCCCGAGTACTCGACCATGTGGCCGGCCACGATCTCGGCCTCACCCTCGACCACGTCGAAGGGGTGGCGGTTGGTCTCGGCCACGCCGGAGATCAGGTAGACCACGAAGATGGGCAGCAGGGGCAACCAGTTCCACGACAGGAAGTTCAGGCCTTCGCTGGCGGCGATGCCCTTGTCTTGCGAGGCCACGATCTGGGCCAGGTCCAGACTGCCGGCGGTCATCACGACCACCAGGAAGCAGAAGCCGATGGCGATTTCGTAGCTCACCATCTGGGCCGAAGCGCGCAGCGCGCCCAGGAAGGCGTACTTCGAGTTGGACGCCCAGCCGGCAATGATCACACCGTACACCTCGATCGAGGTGATGGCCAGGATCACCAGCAGGCCGGCGTTCACGTTGGCCAGCACGGTCTCGGGGCCGAAGGGAATGGCCACCCAGGCGGCCAGGGCCGGCATGATGGCCATGATCGGGCCCAGGCGGAACAGACCATTGCTGGCGGCGCTGGGGCGGATCAGTTCCTTGGTCAGCAGCTTCAGCGCGTCGGCGATGGGCTGCAGCAAGCCAAAGGGGCCCACGCGGTTGGGGCCATGGCGCACCTGCATGAAGCCCAGCAGCTTGCGCTCCCACAGGGTGAGGTAGGCCACGGCGCCCATCAGGGGCGCGAGCACCAGCACGATCTTCAGCAGAATCCAGATCACGGGCCAGGCGGCCGTGGTCCACCAGGAGGCGGCGATCAGGCCGAGGCCGCCGTTGTACATCGCGTCGATCATGCGGCGGCTCCTTCGGCGGCGCGGGCGTCGGCGGTGAGTTGCAGCGCAGGTGCGCGGCGCACTAGGCCGTCAAGCTGATAGATGGATGCCACGCAGGGGGCGGCCTGAGCAGGCGACAGGTCCACCGCCGCGCTGGTGCGGTTGTTCAGGCGGGCGGCATCGACCACGGCGCCCTGGGCCACGCCCGGCAGGGCCGAGGCCAGCACGGCCTGCGAGGTTTCGGCATCAAAGCCCGAAAGGCCCAGCAGGTTGCCCAGCACACGCAGCACCTTCCAGCCCGGACGGGTGTCGCCCAGCGGGCGCACCACGGCGTGGAAGCTCTGCAGACGGCCTTCGGCGTTCACGAAGGAACCCGAGGTTTCGCTGAACGGCGCGATGGGCAGTAGCACGTCGCTGATGTCCAGGTTGGTCTTGAAGGGGCTGAGGGTGACCACCATGCCGGCATTGCGCAGGCCGGCGTCGCCAGCGGCGCTGTCGCGCGAGGGCTCGGTGTTCAGCATGATGGCCGCCTTCAGCGCGCCCCCCAGCATTTGGGTGGCGTTCAGACCGCCCTGCCCCGGCACGGCGCGCACCAGTTGCGCGCCCACGGTGTTGGCGGCCTCGGTGAGGTAGCCCACGCTGGCGCCGGTCTGCTCGGCGATGAACTGCGCGAGCGCCAGCAGGCTGGAGGCTTTCTCGTGGTGCGCTGCGGCGTTGCCCAGCAGCACGGCTTTTTGCTCGCCGCCCATCAGGGAGGCGGCAATGGCGCGGTGGGTGTCGTTGGCCTCGGCGGCGACCGGGGCGCTCACGCCCTTTTCTGCGGCCACCGCGGCGGCCACGCCAGCCAGGGCTTGCGCCCAGGCGCGGCTGTCGGCCACCAGGGTGTTCTTCACCGACATGGCCCACTCGGGTGCCGTGTCAACGATGGCGTTCACCTGGGCGCCCTTGCGAGCGGCCTGGCGGATGCGCTGGGCGAACAGCGGGTGGTCTTTGCGCAGGTTGGAACCCACCACCAGCACGCGCTGCAGGCCGGACAACTCGGCGATGGGGCGGCCCAGCCAGCGGGCTTGGCCAGCCGGCGCGGCGTTGCCGAAGTCGGCGGCGCGCAAGCGGGTGTCGATGTTCTCGCTGCCCAGGCCGCGCACCAGTGCGCCAGCCAGTGCCAGCTCTTCCACGGTGCTGTGCGGGCTGGCGATCACGCCGATCGCTTTGGCGCCCTGCTCCGCCTGGATCTGCTTGAGGCCGTTGGCCACGTATTCGAGGGCGGTCTGCCAGTCAACCGACTTCCACTCGCCACCTTGCTTGAGCATGGGCGAGGTCAGGCGGTCTTCGCCGTTGAGGGCCTCGTAGGAGAAGCGGTCGCGGTCGGCAATCCAGCACTCGTTGACGGCGTCGTTTTCATAGGGCACGACGCGCATCACCTTGTGGTTCTTCACCTGAACGATCAGGTTGGCGCCGGTGCTGTCGTGCGGGCTCACGCTCTTGCGGCGCGACAGCTCCCAGGTGCGGGCGCTGTAGCGGAAGGGCTTGCTGGTGAGCGCGCCGACCGGGCAGATGTCGATCATGTTGCCCGAGAGCTCGGAGTCCACCGAGTGGCCCACGAAGGTCTCGATCTCGGAGTGCTCGCCGCGGTGCGACATGCCCAGCTCCATCACGCCGGCGATCTCCTGGCCGAAGCGCACGCAGCGGGTGCAGTGAATGCAACGGCTCATCTCCTCCATGGAGATCAGCGGGCCCACGTCCTTGTGGAACACGACGCGCTTTTCTTCCTCATAGCGCGAGGCACCGCCACCGTAACCCACTGCCAGGTCTTGCAGCTGGCACTCACCGCCCTGGTCGCAGATGGGGCAATCCAGCGGGTGGTTGATCAGCAGGAACTCCATGACCGACTTCTGGGCCTTGACGGCCTTGTCGCTCTGAGTGCGCACGATCATGCCTTGCGTCACGGGCGTGGCGCAGGCCGGCATGGGCTTGGGCGCCTTCTCCACGTCCACCAGGCACATGCGGCAGTTGGCGGCGATGGAGAGCTTCTTGTGGTAGCAGAAGTGCGGGATGTAGGTGCCCGCCTTCTCGGCCGCATGCATGACCATGCTGCCAGGGGGCACTTCGACCTTGCGGCCGTCGAGTTCGATTTCGATCATGGTGATTTCCGATGTCCTGCCGCTCACGAGGCCTGGGCAGCGCTGGCGGCTGCGATCTTGGCCTCGAACTCATGACGGAAGTGCTTGATCATGGCGCGCACCGGCATGGCCGCTGCATCGCCCAGGGCGCAGATGGTGCGGCCCATGATGTTTTCGGCCACGTTGTCGAGCAGGCCCATGTCTTCCGGGCGGCCCTGCCCGCGGTCGATGCGGTCGACCATGCGCCACAGCCAGCCCGTGCCCTCGCGGCAGGGGGTGCACTGGCCGCACGACTCGTGCATGTAGAAATACGACAGGCGCTTGAGCGACTCGACCATGCAGCGGGAGTCGTCCATCACGATGACGGCGCCCGAGCCCAGCATGGAGCCCGCCTTGGAGATGGAGTCGTAGTCCATCGTGCACTCCATCATGATGTGCGCGGGCAGCACCGGGGCAGACGAGCCACCCGGGATCACCGCCTTCAGCTGGCGGCCCTTGCGCACGCCACCGGCGAGCTCGAGCAGCTTGCTGAACGGCGTGCCCAGCGGCACCTCGAAGTTGCCGGGCATTTCCACGTCACCGCTGACCGAGAAGATCTTGGTGCCGCCGTTGTTGGGCTTGCCGCACTCGAGGTAGGCCTGACCACCGTTGCGGATGATCCAGGGCACCGCCGCGAAGGTCTCGGTGTTGTTGATGGTGGTGGGCTTGCCGTAGAGGCCGAAGCTGGCCGGAAACGGCGGCTTGAAGCGCGGCTGGCCCTTCTTGCCTTCCAGCGACTCGAGCAGCGCGGTTTCTTCACCGCAGATGTAGGCGCCGAAACCGTGATGGGCGTGGAGCTGGAAGCTGAAGTCGCTGCCCAGGATCTTGTCGCCCAGGTAACCGGCGGCACGGGCCTCTTCCAGGGCGGCCTCGAAGCGCTCGTACACCTCGAAGATTTCGCCGTGGATGTAGTTGTAGCCCACGGAAATGCCCATCGCGTACGCCGCGATCGCCATGCCTTCGATGACGATGTGCGGGTTGTGCATGAGGATGTCGCGGTCCTTGCAGGTGCCCGGCTCGCCCTCGTCGGAGTTGCACACCAGGTACTTCTGGCCCGGGAACTGGCGGGGCATGAAGCTCCACTTCAGGCCGGTGGGGAAGCCGGCGCCGCCGCGACCTCGCAAGGCGGACTCTTTCACCGTGGCGATGACCTGGTCTTGCGTGAGGCCTTCGCCTCCGTCCTTGCCCAGGATCTTGCGCAGAGCTTGATAGCCACCGCGGGCCTCGTAGTCCTTGATCGACCAGTTGCTGCCGTTCAGATCGGCGTAGATCTGGGGGTTGATGTGGCGGCCATGGAAGCAGGTCTGCACGCCGGTGGCGGCGAACTGGCGAAGAATCTGGTCGGCGTTCATGCTTGCCCCTCAGCGGCCCGCAGGCCGTCGATCAGCTGGTCGAGCTTGTCGTTGCTCATGTAACTGCACATGTGGCGGTCGTTCACCAGCATCACGGGCGAGTCGGCACAGGCGCCCAGGCACTCGCTCTGCTGCAGGGTGAACAGGCCGTCGGCCGTGGTCTCGCCCATGGCGATGCCCAGCTTGTGCTCCAGGTGGTGCAAGGCCTTCTGGCCATCGCGCAACTGGCACGGCAGGTTGGTGCAGACGTTGAGCTTGAACTTGCCCACCGGCCGCTGGTTGTACATGTTGTAGAAGGTCGTGACCTCGTGCACCGCGATCGGCTCGATGCCGATGTAGGCGGCCAGCGCGGCCTCGGCCTCGGGGCTGACCCAGCCCTGCTCCTGCTGGATGATCGACAGGCAGGCCATCACGGCCGACTGGCGCTGCTCGGCCGGGTACTTGGCGCACTCGCGGTCAAAACGGGCAATGGTGGCGGCAGAAAACTGCACGGGGGCGTTCATCGGTCAATCTCCCCGAAAACGATGTCCATGGTGCCGATGATGGCCACGGCGTCGGCCAACATGTGGCCGCGCGCCATCTCGTCCAGGGTGGCCAGGTGGGCAAAGCCCGGGGCACGGATCTTGAGGCGATAAGGCTTGTTGGCACCGTCGCTCACGAGGTAGATGCCGAACTCGCCCTTGGGGTGCTCGACGGCGGCATAAGCCTCACCCTCGGGCACGTGGAAACCTTCGGTGAAGAGCTTGAAGTGGTGGATCAGCTCTTCCATGTTGGACTTCATGGCCTCACGGGCCGGCGGTGCCACCTTGTGGTTGTCGGTGATGACCGGGCCCGGGTTGGCGCGCAGCCAGTCCACGCACTGCTTGATGATGCGGTTGGACTGGTTCATCTCTTCCATGCGGACGAGGTAGCGGTCGTAGGTGTCGCCCGTCTTGCCCACCGGGATGTCGAAGTCCATGCGGTCGTACACGTCGTAGGGCTGCTTCTTGCGCAGGTCCCACGCAATGCCGGAGCCACGCAGCATGGGCCCGGTCATGCCCAGGTTCAGGGCACGCTCGGGCGGCACTACGCCAATGCCCACGGTTCGCTGCTTCCAGATGCGGTTGTCGGTGAGCAGCGTGTGGTATTCCTCAAGGTACTTGGGGAAGCGCTGAGTGAAGTCGTCGATGAAGTCGAGCAAGGAACCTTGGCGGTTCTTGTTGAGCTCGTCCACACCACGCTGGTTGCGCACCTTGCTGGCCTTGAACTGCGGCATGCTGTCCGGCAGGTCACGGTAGACACCGCCCGGGCGGAAATAAGCCGCGTGCATGCGCGCACCCGACACCGCCTCGTACATGTCGAACAGGTCTTCGCGCTCGCGGAAGGCGTAGATCAGGATGGTGGAGCTGCCGCAGTCGTTGCCGTGCGAGCCCAGCCACATCAGGTGGTTGAGCAGGCGGGTGATCTCGCTGAACATCACGCGGATGTACTGCGCGCGGATCGGCACCTCGATGCCCAGCAGCTTTTCGATGGCCAGGCAATAGGCGTGCTCGTTGCACATCATGGACACGTAATCCAGCCGGTCCATGTAGGGCAGGGACTGGATAAAGGTCTTGTGC
>Ga0255095_1000966_pt1 | contig 12764 bp, 15 predicted proteins | sample Colum_Law_RepC_8_2_FD_188435 | JGI IMG/M metagenome (GOLD analysis project Ga0255095, IMG submission 188435) | Freshwater microbial communities from Columbia River, Oregon, United States - Colum_Law_RepC_8d | ecosystem: Environmental > Aquatic > Freshwater > River | place: USA: Oregon...
CATTTATATCATTAACCAATCCCGGAGAGCCAACTTTAGGTGGATATGATGTTAATTTAAGAAATAGTAGTGGTGGTTTAGAACAAATGAACGGAACTTTTGGCAATAGTTATACTTCTCCTAACTATAGACCAAACATAAATAAAATTAATGAACGGTATGGTTCTGTAAGTGTATTTGAAGGAGAAGATTTTCAATCAGCTATAAATAGATTTTTATTACAAAAAACTGGCACAATGAGACTATTAGAATCTGGAAAAATGTTTCGATAAGGAAATACTATGGCAATAAAAACTAATGCAACTGAAAGTATTAACAAAGCAGCCATAGAAAGCTTTGAGGCTAATCGAATAAGCAACCCTAAGGATTTACCATACGACCTTACAAATGCTGACATGGGATCTGTATATGGCCTAAGACCAGAAATGCCTGTTGGGGATGAAGAGCCAAAAGCTGGTCTTTTTGAAACTGCATATTTAGGATTTAAAGAATTTGGCATTTGGCCAAATGCTTACCAGTCTTTAAAACAAACTGGACTAAGTCTTTATTACTTGCAAGATGATGTGCCTGACAATTTTAACACTGAAGATCCAGATTTATATAAAAATATACCTCCTGAATACTGGCCTGATATTCGTGAGGCAGTAAGCCCGAATGATTTAAAGGCACGCCAAGCGAGAATACAAGAAGAAATATATAACAAACAAAGATTCGAAGATGGTTCAGCAGTAGGTGGATTTATTGGAGGCGCTTTAGGGGTAACTGTTGGTAGTTATGGTGTTGGTATATCAAAGTGGTTTTTGCCAAGTTTATCAACATTAAGAACAGGAAAAATTGCACAAGATACATTATCAAGCGTAGTAAAAGCTTTGCCTAATATTGCTCTAGATTCTCTTGCTTACGAAGGTGGCCTGCAATTATCCAAAATGCAAGTTGATTTACCTGATTTAGCTGTTAACACACTTAGAGATACAATATTTGGAGGAGCTTTATCTGGATTTGCTAAAGCAACAGGTTATGGTTTAGATAACATGAAAATCTGGAATGCACGTAAAGTAATGAATATGGAGTATGAAGGCTCTACTATAAATCCAATATTTGAAAACGGAGAAATTACTGGTTACGATTTTGTTCCTGGTGAGAAAATTGCTGGCAATGCTCAAAAAGTTAAAGAGGCAAAAATTGAGGCTCTCAATATGGTTGCTGAGTCTGGCTTATATAAAATTCCTGGTCTAGGTAAAGTTCTAAAAAAAGGTTCAATGTTGGCAAGCCCGGTCTTTAGAGGATTAAGTAGCGACTTTCAGTTTTTCAGGGACTTTGTAAACAATATTGCTGACCATGGCATTAGAACAGCAGAAGAATTACAAGGATTTGCGAGACCTGATAGTGCGGAGGCAATACAGTCATATTATAGAGCCACCGCAACAAAATTTAGTGGCGCTTATTTAGAGCACTATTATGCTGCAAATGGCTTAACAAGTTCTTTGCAAACAGTTAATGCAGTTAAAAATATGACTCAAGCTTTTAGTGAAAAAAAAGCAATGTCTTTTGAGGAATTTGGGCGCAGAGTAAGAAATGTTATTATAAAAGACATACCTGATGAAGTTTCTTCAATAAATTTAGCCGCTAAAGATTTTCAAACAATAATGGAAAAAATTAATGAAGACTATGCAGCTGCGCATGGAATTGAAAAATTTTTATCACCAAGAAATGCTGCAAACTATATTTTCCAAAATTATAATTTAGATAAATTGCATGCTGAACCAGATGGTTTTTATGAGTTAGTATCTAATCATCTAAAAACTCAATATGATTTAGTTAAGGAATTAAAAGAACCAGTTGTTGCAATAAATAAAATTATTAAAAATTTAGATCAAGAAATTTCTAAAGCAACTGATATTGAAGCTGAGCAGTTAAACTTACAAAAAAATATTTTATTGGAAAAAAAACAAATTATCCAAGATGAATTAAATGAGAAGTTAACAGACAATGAAGAGTTTCATTTTTTACTTGAAGACAGAGTTCATTTAAATACAAAAGAACGTTCAGAATTAAAAAAACTATTAGACTCAGGTTTAGATAAAAATACTTTAAGATCTATGGCAAGAACAGGAAAATTAAATCAAAGATTTTTTACCCTCCGAAACGATGAAATAGTTTTTAGAGATCCAAATGCCGAGCCATCTTTTGTTAAAACTTATGCAACTAAAAAATCTAGAATGAATGCTGCTTATAGTTTAAGACAGTCTATTTTAGGTAATTCACCTATGGCTTTGACAGATGCGGTTCTAGGCCATGGTATTCATCCTGGAATGGAAAGACCGATTTATACAAAAGAAAGAAGCGTGCTAATTCCACAAGAAGTATTAAATGATGCTGGATATTTAGATAATGATTTAACAAAAGCTATGCATGCATATATGGGTAGCATGGGCAAAAGAATAGGCCTTAAAAAAGCATTCAAAGAATCTTATGGTGTTGATGGATTAAAAGGACTATTAGATAAAGGACTTGAAGAATATAAAGCCAAAGAAGCTGAAATATTAAAAAAGCCATCTGGACAAAAAAGAAATAAACAGTTAAGTAAATTAAAAAAAGATTATAACAATGCTGTCTCTGATATATCTGCAATGTATGATATTTACCATGGAAGATATGACAAACTTGGTAGTTCTACAACCTCACAAGGACTACACATCTTAAGAAATTTAGCCTACTCCACAAAACTCGGAGCTTTGCCGATTGCTCAGTTAACAGATATAACATCTTCTTTATTGCGGACAGGTTTTATACCATGGCTTACAAAGGGTGTAATACCTCATTTAAAGTCATTCAATAAAATGCTAAAAACAAAAGACGCGCAAATTCTTAAAGAATCAGCAGCAAAATCATTGTTGGCACTCAACCATGTTTCGTCAAATCTCCAAAATTCTTGGTTTCATTCGAATTCTATGTCTTATGAATCTAAATTAGGGAAGTTAGTTAAAGCTTCAGAATGGCTTGCTCATAAATCAAGCAACTTTAGTTTTGCTAACGCTATAGAAAATATGAATGAAAGTATAGCTGAAAGAAGTTTTCAATCAGATATTATTAAAGCATGTCATGATTATCTAGCAGGAAAAGCCACAAAGGCACAAAAAATACAGATGGCACGCATTGGGATTCAATTAGAAGAAGATGCGAGACCTCTTGTTGATCAATATAATAAATATGGAGGTACTTCTTCTTTTAACGGTCTAGCTTATGATTCAAATTATCAAAACTGGCTTGATGCAGATTTGCAGCAAAGAATGGTAATGTCAGTTAGAAGAGGAGTGAGTGATGTTGTTGTAAAAAGACAATTGTTCTCTGGTCCATTATTATTGAATAATCCAATCATGGGTACCTTATTTATGTTTAATGGTTGGGCTTTTTCAGCTACAGGTAGATACTTAATACCAACCATGCAAAGTGCTGACTCAAAAGCTTTGTTAGGATTTTTAGCTATGAGTGCAGTATCCGTATGGCAAGAACCTTTAAGAAGAATTATCAACGGGAAAGATGCTTTTACAGATGAAGATGATTTGCAAAAAATAACACTTCAAGGAATCATGCAAAATGGTTTTTTTGGAATATTACCAAGCACAGTTGAAGGATTAAATTTGGCTTTTCACAATGAATTAATTCCAAAGTTACAGGGTGAAAGGTACAAGGACAGAAATTTGCGAATAGGTGGGGCTGGAATAGATTATGTAAATGATGTATTTAATTTATTGGGTATGGCTTATTCAGGAAAAATAAATCAAAATGATGTTAAACGGTCTGCAAGGTTACTTCCATTTATAGGTAACTTTTACATAAGAGGACTAATAAATCAAATGATTGACGGTCTTGAAATACCAGAAACCAGAGCAGAAGCAGAACCTTGGTCATTTAAAGAGGAATAACCATGTCAACTCAAGTTACAATTAATGACGTAATACCAAAAACCCAGATAACCGCTACTGCTGGACAGACGGTATTTACAACTAACTGGACAGCCAACGCAGCGAGTGACGTGGTTGTTTATGCACGAACCTCAGCGCAAACACCTGATGACCTGACGCAGCTTGTAAGCTCTGCAAATTATACTGTGGCTTTTGTTGGAGGCTCTGAAATTGTTGAAGTTACATTTCTGGTTGGTCGAGCATTAAATGATGTAATTACCATTACTAGAGACACACCAGCAGATAGATTAAATCTCTATACTAATACAAACTTTACCCCAAGCATGTTGAATCAGGATGTCGGGATTCTAACTCTGGTTGACCAGCAAGCACAACTTTACAATCAGCAAGTAGCGCCACACTATAACGTGTCTGCAACGCCTAATTTGGGCAGTTCAATGACAGGTCTTGGTGGTGATATATATTTGCCAATTCTAGGTGCTAATGAAGGATGGAAAAAGAATTCTGCAAACACTGAAATTGTGCCAATCACGTTTCCAAGTAGTGGTGGATTAGGCCCAAGTGATGCAACATATATACTACAAACACCATGGATTCCAAGTAGTGAATTGCCAAATCAGCAAGCCTTAAGTCCATTAGCAACTGGATTTATGTCTAGCGTTACTGGTACTGGAGTTGTTAGCACCAGAACTTTACAAGGCACAGCAAACCAGATTAACGTAACGAATGGCACAGGCACAGGTAATCCAGTATTTAGTTTATCAAGTGCATTGCAATTACCAGGAACAATGACGTTTGGGGGTAATGTTGATGCTAATGGATTTAATATTTCCAATATTGGAGTTATAACTGGTGGCACATGGCAAGGAAACACAATAGGTGTAGCGTATGGAGGTACTGGAAATACGACTGTAGGTGCAAATGGCACATTAGCGCAGTCAGATGGTACTAAGTATACATTTACAACAGCTACCTACCCAAGCACTGCAACGGCTACAGGAACCATTCTTAGAGCTGACGGCACAAACTGGGTAGCGACAACTGCGACATATCCTGCCACGACTACGATTAATCAGATTCTTTATAGTTCTGCTAACAATGTGATTGGTGGAATTACTACAGCAAATAGCGCAACACTCGTAACAAGTTCAACAGGTGTCCCGGCTTTTACTGGTAGCATGACAAACGGACAATTGGTTATTGGTTCTACTGGTGCAACTCCAGTTGTTGGAAGCATTACAGGCGCTGGTTCAATCACTGTTACTCCTGGTGCTGGAACAATTCAAATTTCAAGTTCTGCTGGTGGTGTTGTTAATCCTGGCACGGCAAATGAGTTAGCTTATTATGCAACATCAGGCTCAGCAGTTTCTGGTTTGGCTACAGCAAATAATGGCGTGCTTATTACAAGTGCAGGCGGTGTACCAAGTATAAGTTCTACATTGCCAAGTGCAGTACAAGGCAACATAACAAGTGTAGGTACGATTGGCTCAGGAACATGGCAAGGTAACACTGTTGCTGTGGGTTATGGTGGTACAGGAGCGACAAGCATTGGTGGAAATGGCACTTTAGCTCAAAGTAATGGTTCAATTTATACGTTTACTACAGCAACCTATCCAAGCACAACAACAGCTAATCAATTGCTTTATAGCTCTGCGACAAATACAGTTGGAGGACTAGCAAGTGCTAATAGTGCAACTTTGGTAACTAATGCGTCTGGAGTCCCTGCCTGGACAGGCTCTATGACTAATGGCCAAATTTTAATTGGCTCTACAGGTGCAACACCAGTTATTGGGACAATTACCGGAACAAGCGGTATCAGTGTAGCAGTGGGCGCAGGAACTATTACATTAAGCGGAACTGGTTCTGGTATTGGCTGGAATGAAATCACAGGCGCAAGTCAAACAATGGCTCCAGACCAAGGCTATGTAACAAACAATGCCGGATTAGTTACGCTAACCCTCCCGGCTGTAGCAGCTTTTGGAACGGTAATTAATATTGTTGGTAAAGGTGCTGGTGGCTGGAGAATAGCACAGGGCGCAGGTCAACAAATACAGGTCGGGTCAACTGCATCAACTGTAGGTGCTGGTGGATATGTTGAATCTACAAATCGGTACGATAGTATAGAATTACTATGTACAACGGCTAACACTACTTGGACATGCCTAGGTGGGCCTCAGGGCGCAATCACTGTAGCATAAGGAATCAATATGGCAACTAATAATGCAGTAAATACAAGTCTAGCGAGCCAAACTGGCACAGGGAAGTTTGTTGGTGATACCGCTCCGACTATGACTAACGTAACAATTAATGATATTAACATTAACACGGACACAATTAGCACTATTACAACTAACGGCAATTTATACCTGGAGCCAAATGGCACAGGTCATGTTGATGTTGGAGACCCAGGTCTTGAAGTAGGAAATATTTTAATTGATGGCGTGGCATTTAATTCCCGATTCCGTGTCAATGATATTGGCAATACTGCTCCTGCGATGGTCACAATTCACAAACATTCAACCACACAAGAACCATTACAAATCGCAGCTAGAAGTAATTCTAATACTACAGCTCATGCAACAGTAACGGCAAACATGCCTCTTTACAGCATGTATGCTACGGGTTGGTTAAATTCTTACTACGGTGTTTTTGGTCAAATGCGTTTTAGTGCAGACAGCACTGGTACTTTGGCTGATGGCTCTGCGCCAGGAAAACTAGAATTGATGGTTACACCTGATGGCGCGTTGATTCCTGTCACAGCTTTAAGCATTAGTAATGCCGGTGTCACAACACTTGCAAATGCATTGCCTGTTGGTTCGGGAGGTTCAGGTAGAACTACAGCCACAGCTTATGCAGTAATTTGTGGTGGAACGACATCAACTAGCGCACAACAATCAGTGGCCAGTGTTGGAACCGCAGGGCAAGTTTTAACTAGTAACGGAGCTGGCGCATTACCTAGTTTCCAAAATGCTGCTGCTGGTGGTGCTGATGCAGCTTTCTCTTTCCTTTTAATGGGTGGTTAAAATGGCAACAACTTACAAAATATTAGGGCAGTCTAAACCAAGTGCTGCAACTTTAACGGCAGCTTATACAGTGCCAGCTTTAACTACTGCAACAGTTTCAACAATTACAGTAGCTAATCAAAGTGCTACTGCGACAAGTTTTAGAATCAGTGTTGCGGTTTCTGGAGCTGCTGATACTGCATCACAGTATTTGTACTATGATATTGCAATACCTGGTAACAACACGTTTGCAACCACAATCGGGATTACCCTTGGAGCCGGTGATGTTGTTAGAGTATACAATACGCTTGCGACATTAAGTTTTAATATTTTTGGCGTGGAAAATTCGTAAGGAGCTAATATGTCACAAGGTTTTGTAAATCCACAAACAATTACGCTGCCTTTACCTGTTAGTGATGGCGGTACAGGAGCAACTTCTGCTACCGCTTATGCTGTACAGTGTGGTGGCACTACTTCTACAGGTGCGCATCAATCGATTGCAAGCGTTGGCACAAGTGGGCAGGTCTTAACATCGAATGGTGCAGGGGCTTTACCAACTTTTCAGGCTGCTTCTGTTAGTCCTGTAACAGTAAGTGCAACAGGTAGTGGGGGCAGCTCTATTCAATTTGGCTCAATACCATCAACCTCTAAAATAATTTATATTAATTTTATGGGGTTAGCGACCTCTATAGCTGGAGACCTTTGGGTAAGATTGGGCACAAGCGGAGGCCAAATCACATCTAGTTATGTTTCGGCCTGTTGGTCTGGAATCACAGGAAATACTGTTAACGGTTCTACAAATACAGGGTATTTTGTAATTCAACAATCAAATACTTATACGGCTTCAACACCAGCTACTGGCACAGTTATTTTAACATTAAGTAACAACACTAATAATACCTGGACAATTAGTGGTGGTGTAACTGGCGGAACAAGTGCTAAAGGCTCATCCACGGGTGGTTATTTAACATGTACTAATGCATTAACTGATGTTTACATTGGTCAATCTGGCGGTGGAACCTTCAATGCTGGAAGTGCAAATATAACTTATTTTGGTTAAGGATAAATTATGTCACAAGGATTTACATCACAACTACCAGTTCCGTTGCCAGTTGCGCAAGGTGGTACAGGCGTAACAACAAGTACAGGCACAGGCAGCGTAGTTTTAAATACTGCACCCACACTTTCACAAATAACCTTCAGCACTACGTCAGGTATAGTTGGTACCACAACAAATAATGATGCTGCTGCTGGTAGTGTAGGAGAAACCATAACCTCAGCGGTTACAACCTACACAGGCGGTATTACTAATGGCGTTAATTTCAATGCTACAAGTATAACAATTACGGCTGGAGATTGGGATGTTAGTGGCTCCTCCGCTGTTGGTGGTTCAGGTGCATCTTATACGTGCTTAACGGCAGTAAATACCACCTCTGCAACTTTACCAGCAGAAGCTTATTGCTCTGGTATTTATTCGGTGGGAGCTCAATATGTTGCTTTTGGTGTAGCACCAACAAGAAGATTTTCTGTAAACACAAATACAACAATATATTTAGTTGTTAGTCCTGCCTTTACAGGGACTGGGTCTTATCAAGGTCAAATTATTGCAAGGAGAGTGAGATAATGAATATTGTTGATGTTTGTAAAATAAAATACCCTGGCATGGTTGAATTAATGCATATCATGTTTGGTCAAGATACGATTCCTGGTCCAATATTAATAAAATACTGGGATGTGCCAAATGTACCTGAGCCAACTACTGAAGAACTTGAAGCTGAGATTCCTCAATATCAACGACAGTTTGATGTAGAAACATTTAAAAAAGATATTGATTTTAAAGTTGCAGCATTACTCGATAGTACTGCACAAAGTCGTGGCTATAGTGATTCACAAAGTATTGCTAGTTATGTTAGTAGCTCTAACGTGCAATGGCATTCTGAAGCTGAAGCATTTATTGCATGGCGTGACCAGGTTTGGGAGCATGTTTATATTGAGTATATGGCTATTGATTCGGGCGGAAGTATTCCGAGTGAAGATGAGTTTATGACATCTTTACCACAGATAGTGTGGCCATCATGAAAAAGAAACCGTCCGTTGTAATGACTAAAAAAGACAAGAATCCTAGTGGAGGACTTTCTAGTGCTGGGAGAGCGAAATACAACAGAGCTACGGGCGGAAACCTTCAAGCCCCAGTTAGTGCTGAACAAGCCAAGAAGTCACCTAAGGCAGCAGCTAGACGAAAGAGTTTTTGTAGTAGGATGGAAGGCATGAAGAAGAAACTTACCTCTGCTAAAACTGCTAAAGACCCTAACAGTAGAATTAACAAAGCATTAAGAAAATGGGATTGCTAATATGAAAAAAGAAATATGGGATAAACCAAGACCCAAAAGCCTAGGCAAACCAAAGAAGCTAACTCCTAAACAAAAATCTAGTGCTAAGGCTATGGCAAAGAAAGCAGGAAGAAAGTGGCCAAATTTAATTGATAATATGATGGCGGCAAAAAAGAAATGATTAAGTGCTGTTCTAAATGCAAAAAAGAATTATTCATTACAGAATTTCACAAGCATCATAAAAAAAAGGATGGACATGATTCGCAATGTAAAACATGTAAAAATGAACATCATAGGCTGGCTAACAAAAAAAAATTAGAAATATATGATGCAATAGATGATTTATATATCAAATGCAGTAATTGCAATTTAGAAAAGCATAAATCAAATTTTTGGCGTGGCCAATCGAATTGCATAGAATGCTCTAAACACAAACAAAAAAATTCTTGGCAAAGCAGAACTCCTAAAAAAAGATTAGAGCAGCATTTAAAATATAAGTACAAAATAAGTTATCAAGAATTTGAAAGCGCTTGGAATAATCAAAATGGATGCTGTGCAATTTGTCTTGATGAATTACCTGACTTAATGGTTTATGAAAATAGACGCAGAGGATATTCTATTGACCATAATCATGAAACTGGTGAATTCAGGGGTATACTTTGCTTGATGTGTAATACTATGATAGGTATGTCGAAAGATTCTGTATTTGTACTGGAAAGAGCTATAAAATATCTTTATGAAAAAGGTACTTATAGTAAAAAATAATATCCGTGCAGCTAGAAAAAAGGGGAAATGAAATGCCATTGAAAAAAGGTAAAAGTAAAAAAACCATCAGTAGTAATATCTCTAAAATGATGAAAGAAGGTTACCCACAGAAACAAGCGGTAGCAGCCAGTCTTGCCTCAGCAGGCAAATCAAAAAAGAAAAAGAAAAAATAATATCCCCTTGATTGGGGATTTTTTTTAACTATGAAATTATTGGGAGATATATTTCATGATTTGTTACGATTATAATTCTATTATAACAAAAAAAGAAGCATACTGGTTTATATTCATTCTTGTTAGCCATGCAATATGGGTTACAATTAATACTGATATTAAAATTATTGGTAAAGGTTATAGACGTAATATATTTTCTATGCGAAATTGAAATGGTAGATATTTTACAGGTTACTACAAATGAAAATGAAAATGAAAATGAAAAAGAAAGGTAAAGGACGCAGTGGCAAGGGCTGCAAGTAGTATCACTTTAGATAGTACTGTATGTAAGTGTAATGCTTATGTATTACTTGTGACGGCCTCGAGTTCTCCTTATCCTTGGGGCCTATTATGAATATCAAAGCTTATACAACACTCGCTTTACTTGCACTTCTATTTACTTTTATAATGTCATGTTCTCCAGAAAGTAACGTTGATTTTCCTAGAAAACCTTGTTTAGAGCCAACAACTAACAATTCCTTTAAGCTTTGTAATCCCTTAGTTGCAATGGTTAATGATGATGTTGTTGTTGTGCCAGCAGGGTTTGAAACAGATTTGGCCTCCATACCTCGTGTGATATGGTTTATTCACTCGCCTACAGACAGTGAAACAATCTCTCCGGCCATATTGCACGATTTTATGTACTCATGCCCGGGCAAGTATTCCAGACGTACAATTGATAGCATTTTCTATAGCAGTTTGATTGACAACCTAGTTAACCCAATAGTAGCCTACGAGTATTGGCTGGCAGTTAGACTTGCTGGTAGCTCTCATTTCAATACAGGGACTCATTGTGCGACTACGGACATCTCAGCAGAAAAAATTTAAGATTAAACCCGAAGACAGAACAACCATAAACATATTAGAATACTGCAAACTTGCGCATCCAAGGTTATACAGCAGTGTTATCAAAATACATAATGAGGGCAACAGGTCACGTTCAACAAACATTCTTTTGCCTCGCCTTGGCTTTCGTGTTGGGGCAAGCGATCTATTTTTTGCTCTTCCTACGGCCACTTATCCAGGTCTATTTATGGAAATTAAAAAAGATGGCTGGAAGTTTACTAAAGCACAAGAAGAGCATATCAAAAGACAACAAGCTTTTATTGACCAAATGAATGCTAATGGTTATCTTGCAGATTGGGCTATAGGCACCGATGCAGGTATTGCTTTAATTGAAAAATATATGAAATCATAATGTATATAAAAGTTCCCTACATATTAGAACCACGTCATTACCAGATGGATTTCTTAAAAGCTATAAAGGAAGATAGGAACGTTTGTAGCGTTATTCATAGAAGGGCTGGCAAAGATACCATTTCAATACAAGCGTTGCTCTTGCGAAGCCTTATGAGGGTTGGCACGCATATATATCTATTGCCCCTACAAAAACAAGCAAGGGAAGTCGTATGGTCAGGCCTGGACCACACCGGAAAACCATTTATTTCTTATATACCTGAATGCTTAATCGAGTATAAGAATGACGCACGTATGGAGATGCGCCTTATAAATGGAAGCCGACTTATTTTTGGGGGCAGTAACAATTTTAACGGAATGATGGGAACAAATCCAGTTAGCATTATCTATTCTGAGTTTAGTTTACACAACCCATTAGCTAGACAATACCTTAATCCTATTTTGATTGAGAATGGTGGCCTTGAAGTATTACAGTTTACACCTAGGGGCAAGAATCATGGATGGGATGTATTCGATACGGTTAGGGAAAACCCTAGGTATTTAGTTCAACATTTATCCGTTAAGGAAACTAAGAAGACAGATGGCACGCCTGTAATTACCCCCGAACAAATCGAAGAAGCCAAAAAGATGGGTATGTCTAAAGAAATGGTTGAACAAGAATTCATGGTGTCATTCGAGATTGGAAACTTAGGTGCATACTTCACACGTGAGATGTCGGAGATGGAAAGAGAAGGAAGACTTACCACGCTCAAAGCAAATCCAAGTTTACCATTGCATAGCGCATGGGATTTAGGAGGCACAGACGCAACAGCAGGGTGGTTGTTTCAGATTGAAGGCAACCGTGTTAAGTTGCTTCACCTGCTTCACGACTCAGGACAGCCACTTAAGTACTATCTTGATGCAGCAGAACGAATCAGACAAAGTATAGGTTGCAAGTGGGGAAACCATTTTATGCCTCATGATGTAAAACAAGAACATCAAGGATGGGAACATACTGAGTCACGCTTAATGCAAGCCAGAAAAGCAGGATGGAACTTTCAGGTGACACACAAAGTAAACTTTGAAGATGGTATTGAAGCCATACGCTATGTTTTTCCAAACATCATGGTTGATAAAGTAAACTGCCAGATGGGTGTTAGAGCAATTCGGGAGTACCAGAGAGAATATGACGATGCTAGAGCATGCTACAAGTCAAAGCCTTTAGATAATTGGGCTACGCACATCGTAGACGCTTTAAGATATCTCTCCATAAATTACCGTCGCCTATATGATATCCCACAAGGGATGATACAGTATAGAGTAGAGGGGATGGGATGAGGACTTTCCTGATTA
>Ga0255095_1000976_pt1 | contig 12691 bp, 8 predicted proteins | sample Colum_Law_RepC_8_2_FD_188435 | JGI IMG/M metagenome (GOLD analysis project Ga0255095, IMG submission 188435) | Freshwater microbial communities from Columbia River, Oregon, United States - Colum_Law_RepC_8d | ecosystem: Environmental > Aquatic > Freshwater > River | place: USA: Oregon | collected...
AAGTAGCCCCGGCCCCGGCACCCTTGCTGCCGCCTGCGCCCCGGCCCGCACCGCCGGAGCCACTTCCGGTTCCGCCGGCCCCGGCCCCTGCAGTGCAACACGACACCCATTGTTGCAAGGTGCGGCTGCTCAAGCAGATGCCCGCCGAAGTGGCCTTCGGGCAGGAGTTCATGTATCAACTTCAGGTAATCGCCTGTGAAAATGTGGCCGAGGTGGTCGTGCGCGATGCGATTCCGGACGGCGCCTCCTATGTGCGGAGTGAGCCGGCCGCCCAGCTTTCTGGCAACCAAATGGTCTGGGCCTTGGGCGACATGGACGCTGGGCAGACCCGCGAAATCCGCATCTGGCTGCGCCCGGATCGCGAGGGCCGGCTGGGTTCTTGCGCCACGGTGCATGCCTTGTCCCGGGTCTGTGCTTTCACCGTTGTCGCGCGCGCCGCGCTGGCGATCACCAAGACCGGTCCTGCCACCGCCCTGCTGGGCGAGGACATCACCTACAACATCGTGGTTTCCAATTCAGGCACCACTGCTGCGCGTGGCGTGGTGATCACCGACAACCTGCCTGATGGCCTGGCACACTCCAGCGGCCAGTCAGCGCTGAGCCTCAATGTTGGCGACCTTGGCCCCAGCCAGTCCCGCTCCTTCCCGATCGTGGTCAAAGGCGTGAAACGGGGCCGTTACTGCAACATCGCCACCGCCACCGCCAGCAACGCCCAGCGCGTGACCGCCGAGGCCTGCACCATGATCACTCAACCCGGCTTGCAAGTGACCAAGGTTGGGCCGCAGGAGCAGTTCATCGGCAAGACGGCTGAATACACGATCACCGTCATCAACATTGGCGACACCCGCTTGAACAATGTGACGGTGACCGACAGCGCCCCTGCTGCCACGCGCATCCTCTCGGCCGCGGGGGCAAACGTGTCCGAATCTCAAGCGATTTGGCAAATTCCTGAACTTGGCCCCGGCGAGCGACGCTCGTTCAACTTATCACTCACCACTGCGACGGCCGGCACGCACGCCAACTCGGTGGTCGCCGCCGCTGGAGGCCTGACGGCCAATGCCCAGGCCGCCACTCTTTGGCGCGGCCTCGGGGCCATGCTGGTGGAAGTGGTGGATGATCCCGACCCCATTTTAATTGGTGGCACCACCACTTACACCATCCGCATCACCAATCAGGGCTCGGCTGACCTCGTCAACGTGAACACCGTTGGTCAGTTTCCTCGGGAGATCACGCCCGTGGCAGCCCAGAACGGCACCATCAACGGCTCCACGGTCCGTTTTCAGACCATTCCCCGCATCGGCGCTGGTCAGAACGCCACCTTCACGGTCACGGGGCGTGGGGCCATCGTCGGGGACGCGCGGACGAAATTCATCTTTACCGAAGACAGCCTGAGCACCCCGGTGGTGGAGGAAGAAAGCACCCGGGTTTTCTAAACTGCGAGGCTCGCTGTTTCAGTTCGTCTTATCTCGGCAGACAAGTCTGGAAAGTGCTGTGAATGGGCCTTGATTATGGCTTGACGCTCCTCCCCTACAACGGGACACTCCGGGTTGTTCGGAGTAGCTGCGAAAGTTTTCCGTTTGGTTTGTTCATCACAATAACATGATTATGAAAAAGACTGTTTGGTTGGCGGCCATGCTCGCCGTGGGTTTGAGCCTCTCTGTCAGGGCCGATGACGACGACGTGAATGTTGGGCAGTCAATTGATTTGGTCCGGCGCATTCCGGCCACCTCGGCGGCTCCCGCCCCCAAGGCCCAAGCCTCCCTGAACAGCAGCACCACCGACAGTCGCTCTGGCAATGTCCGGCTCACCAAGCAGATGCCGGCTGAGCTCACGCTCGGGCAGGAGTTCATGTATCAGTTGCGCGTCCAGGCCAACGAGAACGTCGCCGACGTCATCGTGCGCGACGTGGTGCCCGACGGCGCGACCTACGTTCGCAGTGAGCCAGCCGCCGAGGTCTCCGGCAAGAACCTGACCTGGAAGTTCAACGAGATGGACGCCGGCCAGGCCAAGGACATCCGCGTCTGGCTTCGCCCGGACCGCGAAGGCCGCATCGGTTCCTGCGCGACCGTGTTCGCCCTCTCCCGCGCCTGCGCCTTCGGCGTCGTCGGCAAGCCCGGCTTGGCCATCAAGAAGACCGGACCAGAAACCGCCGTGCTGGGCCAGGACATCCCCTACACCATCACCGTCTCCAACCCCGGCAGCGCGGTGGCCAAGGCCGTCGTGGTCACGGATAATGTCCCCGATGGTTTGAGCCACGTCAGCGGCCAGAGCACCGTGACCTTCAACGTGGGTGACCTGCCTCCCGGCCAGTCCCGCACGCTCCCGATCGTCCTCAAGGGCACCAAGCGCGGCAAGCACTGCAACGGGGCAAGCGCCGTGGCAAGCAACGTCACCAAAGTCTCCGCTGAGGCTTGCACGACCATTCTGGTCCCGGGCATCAACCTCGTGAAGGAAGGCACCAAGGAGCAGTTCCTCGGCAAGTCGGCGGATTACACGCTGACCGTGAGCAACACCGGCGACACCAAGCTGACCAATGTGACCATCACGGACACGGCCCCGGCGGCGACCCGCATCCTGAACGCCGCTGGCGCGACGGTGGTGGGCAACCAAGCCACCTGGCGCATCGCCGAGCTGGGCGCGGGCGAGAAGAAGTCGTTCACCCTGTCACTCACCTCGGCCACCGCCGGCAGCCACTGCAACTTGGCCAGTGTCGTAAGCACCGAAGGGCAGAGCGCGCGGGCAGAAGCATGCACGCTCTGGCGCGGTGTGGGCGCCATCCTCGTTGAAGTGGTCGATGACCCGGATCCGATTCTGGTGGGCAGCACGACAACCTACACGATCCGCATCACGAACCAGGGTTCGGCGGACTTGGTGAACATCAACACCGCAGCGGTCTTCCCGGCGCAGATTGCCCCCGTGGCGACGGCGCAGGGCACGGTCACCGGACAGAACGTGAAGTTCCAGACGGTGCCCCGGCTGGGCTCGAAGCAGTCGGTTGAGTTCCGCCTGACGGCCCGCGGCGTGAGCGTGGGCGACACCCGCGTGAAGTTCACCTTCACCGAGGACAGCCTGACCTCCCCGATCGTGGAAGAAGAGAGCACTCGCGTGTTCTAACCTAACCACCACCGCTTACAGCAAAGGCCCGGCGTTTGACGCCGGGCCTTTTGCTTTGTGCAGGTCGGTGGGAATAAGCGTGAGCGCACCGGCCCCGCTTTGGGAACGGCCTTGCGCTCTGCGGGCCACGCAGCATCATCGGCGCGCGATGAATCACGAGCCGTTGCTCCAAATTGAAATTCCCGGCGTCCGAAAGCTCAAGAGCGGCAAGGTCCGCGAAGTTTTCGATCTGGGCGATTCCCTGCTCTTCGTAGCCACGGATCGCATCTCCGCGTTCGACTGCGTCATGCCCAACGGCATTCCGCGCAAAGGGGAAGTGCTCACGCAAATCTCCCACTTCTGGTTCGATCAGACCGAGCGGATCGTGCCCAACCATCGCCTCACCCGGGCCAATGACGCGTTGCCCCCAAGGCTTCAGTCGAGCCAGATGGCGCGCCGCAGCATGGTGGTGAAAAAGGCCACGCCGCTGACCATTGAGTGCGTGGTGCGTGGTTATCTGGCGGGCTCGGGGTGGAAGGAATACCAGCGCAGCCAGACCGTCTGCGGCATCAAGCTGCCCGCCGGGCTGGTGGAATGCTCCGAACTGCCCGCACCCATTTTCACGCCCGCGACCAAGGCGGAGACCGGTCATGACGAGAACATCTCGTTTGAAACCGCCGCCAAGCTGGTCGGCGCGGACATCGCCGAACGCGTGCGCGAGCTGAGCCTGCGCATCTATCAATTTGCGCGCGACTACGCGCGGCAGCGCGGCATCATCATCGCGGACACCAAATTTGAGTTCGGCCATTTCAACGGTGAGTTGCTGTTGATTGACGAAGTCCTCACTCCGGATTCGTCGCGGTTCTGGCCGGCGGCCGAGTATGCTCCAGGGCAAAGCCAGCCGAGTTTCGACAAGCAGTTCGTGCGCGATTACCTCGAAACACTCGCTTGGGACAAGACCCCGCCCGCCCCGGCGCTGCCTCCGGAAATCGTGTCGCGCACGCAGGCCAAGTATTTGGAAGCCTACGAGCGGCTGACGGGCACCCAGCTCTGAACTGGGCTGCCACCAAATCCGGCTCGCTCACATCAAGCTCACGGGGTCGATGTCCACGGCCAGGGACACGTCTTCCGGAAGCTCCAGCTTCTCCAGCAGCGCAGCAAGCAACTTGCTCAACCGGGGCATCTGGCCGGTGCGCAGCATGATTTGGTAGCGATAGAAAGTCTCCGCGCGCAGGAGTGGCGCGGGCGCGGGGCCGGCGATGACCAGATCGCGGAGTGCGGTGGTGGGAGCGGGTGCGGTGAGGAGGGGGCGAGCGGATCCAGCCTCTGGCAGCAGTTCCAATTCCGACGCACCGGCTCTCTCACCCGTTGGCAACGGCTTGCCCCCGGCCAGCGTTTCAATGGTCCGGGCGACGTGCTCGGCGGCGAACTTCACCTTTTCCTCGTTGCGGCCTTTGAGCGTCAGCATGGCCAGCCGGGAGACAGGCGGGTATTTGAGCTGCTCGCGGAACTCGATTTCCTGTTCGTAAAAACCGACAAAATCATGCCGCCGGGCAAACTGGATGGCGGGATGAAAAGGCGTGAAGCTCTGCACGAACACCTCGCCCTCGACGTCGCCACGACCGGCGCGGCCGGCCACCTGCGTGAGCAGTTGAAACGTGCGCTCGCCCGCGCGGAAATCGGGAATGTGCAGGCTGAGGTCCGCGTGAATGACGCCGACCAGCGTGACATTTTCGAAGTGCAGGCCCTTCGCAATCATCTGCGTTCCCACGAGGATGTCCGTCTTCCCCGCCTTGAAATCTCCGAGCACGCGGCGGTAGTCCTCCTTGCGCTTCATCAGGTCCGAGTCCATCCGCTGCACCCGCGCGTGCGGGAACATTTTGGTCAGCGTCTCCTCCACCCGCTCGGTGCCGAGGCCGGCGTAGCGGATCGCTGCGCTCCGGCACTTGGGCTCGGGACAAGCCGTGGGGGCGGGCGCCTCGTGGCCGCAGATGTGGCAGCAGATTTTCTGCGCGCGGCGGTGGTAGGTGAGCGCGACGCTGCAATTGGGGCACTCGGCCACGTAGCCGCATTGCGGACACTGGAGCGAACTGGAATAGCCGCGGCGGTTCAGAAAAAGCATCGTCTGCTCGCGGCGTTCCAGTCGTTGGGTGATCGCCTCCTTGAGCTGGACGGAAAAAATCGGAACGCCCTTTTCCTTGCGGGCCTCCTGCCGCATGTCCACCACGCGCACGATGGGCATCTTCTTTTCGTCGGCGCGGATCGTGAGCTCCAGCAAGGCGTATTTGGCGCGTTGGACGTTGTAAAAGCTCTCCATGGACGGCGTGGCGGAGCCGAGGACCACGACGGCATCCTCCATCTGGCCGCGCACCACCGCCACATCGCGCGCGTGGTAACGGGGGGTTTCCTCCTGCTTGTAGGAATGCTCGTGTTCCTCATCCACAATGATCAAGCCGAGCGGCTCGACGGGAGCGAAGATGGCCGAACGCGCGCCGATCACGATGCGGGCGCGGCCTTGGCGGATCTTGTGCCACTCATCGTGTCGCTCACCGGCGCTGAGGTGCGAGTGGAGCACGGCGACCTGCGTTTGCAGCGGGCCGTGGCTGAAGCGCGCCTTGAAGCGCTCCACGGTTTGCGGCGTGAGCGCGATTTCCGGCACGAGCACGACCGCGCCTTTGCCCTGCGCGAGCGCGTGGGCGATGGCTTGGAGATACACCTCCGTCTTGCCGGAGCCGGTGACGCCGTGGAGGAGGAAGGTGGCAGGTGAACCAGTGCGCGCCGACGCTGGTTCACTTTCCCGCTTTCCCACTTTCTCACCTGCATCGCCCACCTCATCCATGCGGGCGCAAATCACCGCCAGCGCCTTCGCCTGCTCGGCATTCAGCGGCAGCGGCTCGGTGCGGCTGATGACCTCCTTCGCATATGGATCGCGCTCGGAGACCTGGCTGGTGATGGTGACCAGATGCTTGTCCTCCAGCCGGCGGATGGTTTCCGCCGTGGTCTCGGCCAGTTCGAGCAGTTCGGCCAGCGGCAGCTCGCGGCGCTCTTCGAGCAGGCTGAGAATTTCCTGCTGACGCTTGGTGAGCTTGGGCAGCTCGCCCGTGACCGGAAGCAGGCGGACGGACAGGCGTTCGCGCCAGCCTTCCTGCTCGCGGCGGATGGCCTGCGGCAGCACGCTCTTGAGGGCCAGTTCCGGCGCGCAGCAATAATATTCGCCAATCCAGCGGGCGAGCCGCAGCACTTTCGCCGTGACGAGTGACTGCTTGCCGATGACGCCCGTGAGGTGGCGCAGGTTGGTGTGCGTGGACTGCTCGACGAGGGCGGTGACGCAGCCCATGACCTGCCGGTGGCCAAAGGGAACCTTCACGCGGGTGCCCACCTCCACCTGGCCCGCCAGTTCGGGCGGGATGGCGTAATCGAACTCCCGGCGGAGTGCGATTTCCAAGGTGACACGGGCGACCATGCGCTAATGAAGAAGGCAAACGGTGAAAGTAAAAAGGCAAAAGGGCCGGCTTTGCGCGGCGACTTCCCTTTGCCTTGTCCTTTTCCTTTTGCCCTGCCTAGCGGCCCGGCGGGTTGATGATCTCGCTCATCTTGAAGATGGGCAGGAACATCGCGATGACGATGCTGCCGACGGTCACACCGAGGAACACGATCAGCAGCGGTTCGATGAGGGAAGTCAGACCGTCCAAGATGGTCTCGATCTCGTCATCTAGGAAGTCCGCCACGCGTTCGAGCATCGCGTCGATCTTGCCGGTCTGCTCGCCGGCGTTGAGCATGCGGATGATCATCACTGGGAAGACCGGATGCCGGCCCAACGCGGAGGAGATGCCGTCACCCTTCTCGATGTCGGCGGAGGCGGAACGGATGGCTTTCTCCATGATCACGTTGCCGACGCAGTTGGCGGTGATGTTGAGCACTTCGAGGATCGGCACGCCGGAGCGGATGAGCGACGCCAGGGTGCGGGAAAAGCGCGCCAGGCAGATCTTGTGCGCGATATGGCCGAAGACGGGCAGGCGGATGCGGTTCTTGTCCCAGAACTCCAGGCCGACCTTGGTCTTGATGAAGGCCAGCCAGCCATAGCCCACCGCCCCCGCGCAGAGGCCGATCAGCCACCACCACTTTTTCATCCATTCCGAGAGGTCGATCAGGAACTGCGTGGGCGCAGGCAGCTTCGCGCCAAAGCCGGAGAAGATTTCACCGAACGTGGGCACGACCTTGACCAGCAGGAAGATGGTGATCGTGACGGCGACCAGGGTGACGATGGTGGGATACATCATCGCCGACTTGACCTTCTTTTGCAGCCGGACGGTGTTCTCCAAATAGGTCGCCAAGCGGCCAAGGATCTCCGCAAGCAAGCCGCCCTTTTCACCCGCGTCCACCATGCAGACATAAAGACGCTCAAAGGTCTTGGGATGCTTCGTCAACGCCGCCGAGAAGTTGTCGCCGCTCTCGACCCGCGCGCAGATGTCGCGGATGACATCCCGCATGATCTTGTTGTCCGTCTGCTCGGCGAGGGCCTGGAGAGCTCCCACAATCGCGATGCCCGCGTCAATCAGCGTGGCGAGCTGCCGGGTGAACATGACCAAGTCTTGGAGCGGGACTGCTCCAGTGGTGGCCTTGCCCTTCTTGCCGCTGGCCTCTTGGATGGAAACCACCAGCAGGTTCCGGCCCAGCAGGTTGGCGATGGCCTCCTGCTCCGTGTTGGCGTCAAGGACGTTGCGAATCTCCCGGCCGGAGGCGGCTTCACGGGCGACGTAGCTGAAAGACGGCATAGCTTGGTGGGTGATATAGCTCGGGGCAGGCATTATCAAGCCAAACCCCGAACAGCATTGGGCTGGCCCGCCTACTCATTGGCCCAACTGTTTCAACCAGTCGCCGGCATGGCGCTGGTAGGCACCCCAGCCCCGCGCGCCCACGGCGGCCCGCAATTCCTGCTCGGTGGCGGCCCGGATGGCGACGAGTGCCACGGCCCGGGCCTCCGGGCTCAACTGCGCGTCCTGCCTAGTCCGGGCCGCCTGGTCTTGGGCAGTGGTTTGCAAGGCGAGCCACTGGCTGGCGGCGGCAGCGGGCGCTTCCAATCGCCGGGCGAGTTTCAACAAGGTGTGGAAGCGCGGGTCACTGCCGCGCTCGAAGGTGGCCAGGCGCTGCTCGCCCAGTTGCGCCAGCAGCAGCGCGCGGCGGCGCGCCTCCAAGGCAGAGGACTTCGCTTCGAAGTCTGCCTTGTCCTCCGCGCGCGCCGGATCTGGCCGCGGGGGCGCGGGATTCGCGGTGTCGAAATTCCTGAGGGTCAGGGCGAGCGAGCGCAGTTCCGTTGGCGTGGCGCTGAAGCCGCGCAGTTCACGGACTTTCGCCGCCTGCGGGCTGCGGCGGAGTTCCGCCTCGCCCAGTTCCTCGGTGCTGAGCAAGCCGGCGCGCTCGGCTTGATGGCGCTCGCGCAGCTCCTTCTGCTTCGCCGCCCGTTCGTTGGGGGACAATTGGGCCAGCGTGGGCCGGAGCTTGCCAAGCTCTTGCTCCTGCCGGGCCTCCAGCTCCGCAACCTGGGTCTGCTTCTCGGTGGTCAGATGCCGGTAATGGGAGTGGCGCGGGGCGGTGGTCCGCTTTTCCGCCGGAGCCGCCAACGTCTGGCGCAAACTCTTTTGCAACTCGTCGTGCTGGCGGGTCCACAGCTCGATGGTTTGCTCGGTCTCCGTGCCTTTGATCAAGTCCTCGAACTCGCCGTTGCTCGCGGCCAGCTCCCAGAAGCGGGCGTTGAACGGGCGCAGCAGCTCCCGCACGCGCGCGCGGAGGTCATCGGCCAGACGGGCTCCGAGCAGATCCAGCGCGGTTTCCGCCGGACAGCCGATGGCCAGCAGGTTGGTGGCCACGACCAGGATGTTCGTGGACTCGATCTGGCTCCATTGGAAGGGCGGGCTGCCAGGAACCTGCACCACCGGCGCGCGCGCGGGCTCCGGCGCAGTGGTGGCCACGAGATTGGTGACCACGGTCAGCCGTGTCTCGGGCAGGGCAGCGGCGCGCTGCCGGGCAGTCTGGAAGAGCAGCATCCCCACCAACGCCAGGTTGAGGGCCACCGAACCAAGAATGAGGCGGGGCCAGTTCATGGGGCGGCGGGCCGGCGACGTTGCGGCGGCAGGGAAAGCGCATTGGTCAGGCTTTGGCCGTGGCTTTTGGCGTAAGCCGTGAAGGCCGCCGGTCCCAGGGTGCGGGCCAGCCGATCCGTGGTGGTGGCGCGCAAGGTGGCCAGCAGCAGCGCCCGTTCCTCGGTCGAGAGCGCCTCATCCGCGCGAATTTCCTGCGCCTGCCGGGCGGCGGTGGCCCGGGCGGCATGGGCCTCCACCAGCGCGCTTTTCGGCACGCCCAGTTGCGCCGTGCTTTGAAACAGTTCCACAAAGGTCTGATCGCGCGCCCGCACCACGTCCGGGTAGCGATCCGCGCCGAGGAAGCGCCGCAACAGCTCCTCGAACGCCGCATCACCCTGCTGCCGGCTTTCCTCGGGGTAGATGTGCTCCTCCAACTGGATTGCCCGGGCCAGGAAATCACGCGTGTCGGCCCGCAGGCGTGCGATCTCGCGCAGTTCCGGACCCGTGATGGGCACGCCGTTGGTCTGCCGGAGCGCGGACAGATTGTCCAACGCGGCCAGCCGGCAGCGCAGCTCCTCGAGCTCCGTGGGCACAATTTGCCGGGCCAGCTCGGCCTCGAAGCGCTCGCGCAGGCTGCGGAGCGCCGCCAGATCCTCGTCCAGCAGGATGCCTTCGCGCAGCGCCAGGAAACTGCTCACATCAGCCTCGCGCAGATGATGGACGGTGATGAGGTGATCGATCTGGGGAAGACCAGTGAAGCCAAACAGGATTTCCACGATGGCATGGGCAAAGCCGCGCTCACGCATTTCCTGGAGGGCCTTGAAGCTCAGCTCGGCCCCCAGTAACTGGCGGGTGAGATCCCGCTTCTCCAATTCCAGCGCGTGCAACTGAAGCGCACGGGCACGGGCGCGGGCATCTCGTTCATCCGCCGGCTGCCAGAAGGTGTCCTCCTTTTCCTCTTCCAGCGCGGCCCGCCGCTCGGCGAAGTGCTTCTCCAGATCGGCCAGCAGGATGTCCCGCACGACCACCGGCGGGGTGCCAATCGCGCGAAGATTCGCCGCGTAAATGGCATAGTCGGCTGACTCCACCGCGCGCCAATGGAACGGCGCGGCGGCCGCCGGGGCCGGGACTGGCTCGCTTGGCGGCGTGGGCCGGGCCGGGCGCAGCGTCGTGACCACCGCCTGTCGCTCCTGCACGGCACCGGCCGGTGCGCCGGCTGAACGGAGCAGGGCAAGGTTCATCACCAGCAGCACCCCGGTGAGGGCGAGGGACAAACTCAAGGCGAGAAAGGACCGCATGCGCGCTCGTGCTTGGACGATGAACCGAGATGTAACAGCCGCCGTGCGCGCCGCGCAACCCCGCAACGCGCCTTACCGCTCGCAACTTTCGGCCCCGGCTGGTTAAGTATCGCCCCAGTCACATGGCGCAGTTCACCTACAAGGCCCGCAAACGCTCCGGCGAAACCGTCACCGGCGTGCTTGAGGGCAACGACCGCAGCGCCGCCCTCGCGCAGATCGATCGCATGGGCCTGTTCCCCGTGGCCGTGGAGGCGGCCAAGGGGGGCGTCGCGCTGACTCCCGGGGCCGCTTCTGGCCGGCGGTTTGCGCTCACCGACCTGCTCCCGCCCACCTTACGCGAAGCGGCCCTGCGGCCGAGCAAGCCCAAGTTGCAGGAGCTGGCCACCTTCACGCAGCAGTTCTCGAATCTGCTCAAGTCCGGCATGCCGCTGACGACCGCCCTGAACAGCATGACGCATCTGGAGACCAAGGGCATCCCCTCCGCCGTCAGCAAGCAGCTCCGCAACGACGTCACCGAGGGCCGCAGCCTCTCGGATGCCATGGCCAAGCAGCCGGTCGTCTTCTCGGACATGTATGTGAACATGGTCCGCGCCGGCGAGCAGAGCGGCTCGTTGCAGGAGGTGCTGCGCCGGCTGGCGGAGCACTACGAACGCTTCGCGGAGGTGCAGCAGAAGTTCAGCTCGGCCCTGATCTACCCGGCGTTTGTGATGCTCACCGGCGTGGTGATCATCTTCTTTTTCATGACCTACATGCTGCCGAAGTTCCTCAGCATCTTCGCGGACATGAAGGTGGACCTGCCCGCCTCCACCCGGCTGCTCATCGGCATCAGCAACTTCTTCAGCGACCCCGTGTATCTGCTGACGATGGGCGTGGTGCTGGTGGCGGGGGCGATCGTCTTCCTGCGCTTCCGGGCCAGCGATCTGGGCCGGCACACGCTGGACCGCTGGAAGCTCAACGCGCCGGTCGTGGGCCGCGTCGTGCGGCTGCACCTGTTCGGCCAGTTCGCGCGCACGCTGTCCACGCTGATGCAGAATGGCGTGTCCGTGCTTACGGCGCTGAAAATCACCGAGCAGGTCGTGCCCAACGTCGTGCTCAAGCAGGCCATCGCCGAAACCCGCGCGGCCGTCACCGACGGCAAGACCATCGCGCAGCCGCTGGCCCGCAGCAAAGTCTTCCCCCAGCTCATGATCGACCTGATCAAGATTGGCGAGGACACCGGCGACGTCCCCGGCGCGCTTCGCAACGTGGCCGACACCTACGAGAACGAGCTGAACATCGGCCTGCGCGTCATGACCAACCTGATTGAGCCGGTGATGATTCTCGGTATCGCGCTGGGCGTGGGCTTCCTGCTGCTGAGTGTGTTGCAGGCCATGTTCTCCATCACCTCGAACATCGGCAACAGCATGGGACGATGAAGACGGCAGGTCACAAGTGGCCGGGGCCCGGTGACATTGGGATGAGATTTCCCGGCGCCCGGTCGTCGGAGGCAACTCTCCGGGCCTTCACGCTCATCGAGATCATGATCGTCGTCGGGCTCATTGCCATCGCCATGAGCGCCGCCATCCCCGCGTTCGTCTCCGCGCAAAACAAGCAGCCGATGCGAGTCGCGCTCCAAGGCCTTTTGGAGGCCTGCGCCACGGCACGGGCGCAGGCGATCCTGCGCGGAGCCATCGTGGAGCTGCGCATCCGTCCGCAGGATTACACCTTCGACGTGACTCCGGCTGGCGCGGGCGGTGGTTCCGCCGCCGGGGCTGCGCGGCCGGAACCCAAGGCCGGCGAAGGCCACAGTGTCTTCTCCCTCAAGCTGCCGACCGAGGTGGGCATCGAGGAGCTGGCGATCAACTTCCAACTGCTCAAGGACGCCGAGGCCGTCGCGGTGCGGTTCCGCCCGAACGGCACCAGCGATGAATTCACCGTGGTCCTGCGCTCGCTGCACGGCGAGTTGCGCAAGATCACGCTCGACCCCGTCACCGCCCGCGCCGATTTCGAGGTGATGCGATGAGGATCGAAGTGCCCAGTGACGGCTGGCCGGGGACACGCGGCACGACGCGTTCCCGGCCGTCAACCGCCCGCCATCTGTCATCCATTTCCGCTTTCACGCTGCTGGAAGTCATGATCGCCGTGGCCATCTTCTTCATGTGCGCCTTCTCCGTAATGGAACTGGTCTCACAAAACTTGAAGAACGTGCAGCGCCTCCAGAAGCCCGCCGTGGACATCGGC
>Ga0255095_1000989_pt1 | contig 12526 bp, 8 predicted proteins | sample Colum_Law_RepC_8_2_FD_188435 | JGI IMG/M metagenome (GOLD analysis project Ga0255095, IMG submission 188435) | Freshwater microbial communities from Columbia River, Oregon, United States - Colum_Law_RepC_8d | ecosystem: Environmental > Aquatic > Freshwater > River | place: USA: Oregon | collected...
GTGTGCATCGAGTTCGGCGTCTTTGTTATGACCGTATTCTAGCGACAAGCCCCGTCTATTGATACGCGTTACAAAGATGTGTCAGGCGTACTTAGGCAGTCGACATCTGTGGATGTGCGAAATCTGTTTCTACAGATTCCCGCGAGGATCGGAGCAAACTCCGTGGAAAGCGAATTGCTTTCCAGATCTCGGTTGATACAAAGTGGGTAGCAAAACTCTGCCGTATCCATGGCCGAGTGCTGCAGCTATTTCGGACGACTCAATAGATCGCAACGCGGTTTTGTGCGCGGGGCGAGTTATCAAGTAAGCCGACGCAATGAAGTCTCATCAGATTTCATTACGTCGGCTTTTTTCATGCGCCGCGAGACAGGCGGACCAGATCAGACTTACAGGAAATTAGACTCATGGCCAAGTCGCAAGCGTCAACGCTGGATTTCGACGTCTCCTTCGCGAAGGATGGTCTGATCAACCAAAGAGTCGTGCTGAATTCTCGCCCGATTGGAAAGCCGATCGTCGACAATTTCAGGATCGAGGAACTGCCGCCATCAGTCCCCAATGACGGCCAAATGCTGCTAAAAACGCTGTTTCTTTCGCTCGACCCTTATATGCGTGGCCGCATGAGCGACGCGACGTCCTACGCTGCTCCGATCAACGTTGGCCTGACGATGGTCGGTGGAACTGTCTCGCGAGTCATCTCGTCGCGGCATCCGGGATTCAATGACGGTGACCTCGTGGTCGGCATGTCAGGCTGGCAACGCTTTGCGGTCTCGGACGGCAGCGGATTGATCAAACTTGACCCGAACATGTCACAGCCGTCGCTTGCTCTGGGAGTTTTGGGCATGCCGGGTTTCACAGCTTACATGGGGCTGCTGGACATCGGCAAACCGCAAATGGGAGAAACGGTCGTTGTCGCGGCCGCCAGTGGTGCTGTCGGTTCAGTTGTGGGCCAGGTTGCTCGTCTTAAAGGATGTCGAGTCATCGGTATTGCTGGCGGTGCGGAAAAATGTGCGTATGTGATTAATGAGCTGGGCTTCGATGGGTGTATTGATCATCGCGCCGCGGACTTTCCTCAGGAACTTGCCGCCGCCTGCTATGAGGGCATCGATATCTACTTCGAAGGTGTCGGTGGAGCTGTCTTTGATGCGGTGCTGCCGCTGCTTAAAACGAAGGCTCGTGTTCCTGTCTGCGGCCTGATTTCGTCTTACAACGAGACGGCTCTGCCCAAGGGCCCTGATCGATTATCGCTGCTGATGCGCACGATTCCAACCAAACGCCTCACATTCAAGGGCTTCATTATTTTCGATGACTATGGAGATCGATTCGAGGAGTTTCAGACTCAGATGAGTGAGTGGGTGCGGGACGAAAAAGTGAAGTTTCGTGAGGACATCATCGAGGGACTTCCGAACGCTCCGGCCGCCTTCATCGGACTGCTCGAAGGCCGGAACTTTGGCAAACTGATCGTGCGAGTTGCCAGCGAGTAAACAATATCGACTGAGTCTGTTTAATTCGGGGAACAACATGTCACACAACGAATTCATTCAATCGGCCGTTGAAGTCGGCACGCAGACTCCTGTCTCTGTCGCATCGAGTCTGATTGATTCCGGGACGGTCTTGTCAGAGGAAGATCTTCAGTCGATGATTCGATCTGAGGTGGATGCTCTTCCAGAAAGATTTCCATCGGATTCGCCTGCGAAGGCTGTCATCAAGCCGGGCGAAACGGACAATGCGTTTGTTCGCGAACAGCCGTGGTAGGACGCGGCCCGTGCAAGTCATAATCAGTTTGCACTGCGCAGCAGTGGGAGCACATCTGTTGAAATCTTCTCTGACAAGTTCGGAAGTGCCAAGCATGCCAAAGACCACGAAGCATCCACCAAAAACACATCAGGAGCGGATCAAGGGGCTGTGGATTCATATGATTGTCTTCTTGATCGTGAACACAGGGCTCACGACGCTCAATCTGACGCGAAACTCCGAGAAGCTGTGGTTCTACTGGCCGCTGCTGGGCTGGGGTCTGGGCGTTATGCTACACGCTGCGATTGTCTATCGGCGGCGAAATCAGCCATAGTGCTTCAGCACCACATCGAAACTCTTCCCACCTTAGAATGGCGAGCACAGCATGGCAAAAAAAACGAAGAGCACCGCGAAGGACCAAAAAGAAGCCGCAAGGTTGATGGTCTCGAATGAGAACCATAAAGAAACTCAGGAGGGCGAGGCGGTGGAGCTTCGAGGAAAGCTCAAAAAGCTGCGTAAGAATCGTCACGGGGAAATCGACGGATTCATTCTCGCCGATGGATCCATGATTCGATTCCCCGTTGAGATTGGACGTAAAGTTAAGGGAAAAATGCATCACGATGATGACGTGATGGTCATTGGAGTTTACCACGACTCATCCAAAGGTGAGCGGCAGGTGAAGGCCAGTTATCTCGAATGCCTGAAGTCCGAACTGACCATCGACATTGACATCAAAATAGATGCGTCAAGGGAGGCTGCGACCGATCCACAGTGCAGCGAGTTAGTTTCGGGCAGTGTGACAACGATGCATGACAATGCTGTTCTTCAGGAACTGGTGCGTCTGCATTCGCTGTCGGAGAATCAACGGGCCATCGATGCGGCTGAGCGAAAATCACAACATGAAACGGTGTTGAAGGAACTGAAAGAAATCCGAATGCTGCTTCGATCAAAGTAAGGCCTGCGGCATCTTCGGCATTTGTCAGTTCGCTCGCGACCTGAGACGCATCGCTCGAGGTTTACCAGAGGAGTCGCTTTCTGATTCCAAATGGCCCCAACAGATGGTTCTTCTATCTCTGCATCGAACTCTGCGTCGAAAAGCAAAGCAACACTAAAGGCAATGCGTGACGATGCGGTTGATGGGTCGGGGCTGTTCGTGAGTCAATTTGCCAATCGCCCGGCATTCGCAGTGCCTGGTTGGTGTCGACGTAATGGCCCGATTCGCCGCCAATTACGGACATTTCCTGCGAGATTATCGCAAGGAGATGGGGTATGACGGCTGCTTTGGCTGTTGTTCTGAGCCTCATTTGAGGCTACCATCACGGTCCCTCCCGCCCCACCAGCCTCCCAAAGCATCAATACCGGGGATTGTTATGAAGCGTCATCACCCGTGTGGATCGACGGAACACGGACTCAGCCGTCGCGCGTTTTTGAACCGAACGGCGATGGGGTCTGTTGGCCTGGCCGCTGGCCTTGGCGACATCATTACATCACGGACGACGATCGCTGAACAGGTTCAGGCGAAGAGCAAACGGGTTCTCAACATCTTTCTGCATGGCGGTGTGAGCCAATTGGAAACGTGGGATCCCAAACCGAACACAGATACTGGCGGTCCGTTTCGAGCCATTCCAACTTCGGTGCCCGGAATGCATATTTGCGAACTTCTGCCGCACACTGCAAAGCAGATGCATCGCCTGTCGATCGTGCGCAGCCTTGATACGAAAAACGGTGATCATGCCCGCGGTGTCACGGAGATGACAACCGGACACGGGCGGATGCCGGGCGTTGATTTTCCTCATCTCGGCGCAGTAACCGCTCGATCCCTGATGCCAGAGACATTTGTGCTGCCGGGGCATGTCCTGATTCGCAGTTCTCCCGGCGGGAGAAATGTGGAGTCGGAATTTCACTCCGCCGCGTACCTCGGGCCACGCTTCGCCAGCATGGCACTTTATGACGGCAATCCTCCCAAATTCGACGATCGCCCCGGCGATATCACCGACGAAGCCGACGTGCGGCGAAATGCCATTCGCGAACGGGCGAACGAGCGATTCTTACGGCGACGTCGCACAGCAGAAACCGAGGCTTATAACTTTTCTTATGATCAGGCTCGCGAGTTACTGGCTAACCGGCATGTTTTTGAAATCAGCCGAGAGACTGCAAGCGATCAGGAGCGATACGGCACGAGCCAGTTTGGAAAGCACTGTCTGCTGGCCAGGAGACTTCTGGAGCACGGAGTTCCTTACGTTCAGGTCAACCATGCCGACTATGACACGCATCATGAGAACTTCGACTTTCACATTGAGCAGCTCGGTGAATTTGATCAGCCATTTGCAACGCTTGTCGCTGATCTGGCGGAGCGAGGATTACTAGCCGACACACTTATCTGCGTGATGAGCGAGTTTGGACGCACCCCAAAGATCAACAAGACGTATGGACGTGATCACTGGGGAACTGCCTGGAGTGTTGTGCTGGGCGGCTCATCCATCCAACCAGGGGCCGTGATTGGCAAGACGAACGCCAACGGAACTGAAGTCACCGATCGTGTGGTGGATCATGGTCACATCTTTCATACGATCCTTCAGGCTGTTGGTGTTGATTCGATGGGTGAGTTCGAGATCGCCGGACGAACGTTTCCGGTGGCGGATCCTTCGCGAGGTGCCATTGCGGAGTTGTTGACATGACCGCGAACGCAACCGTCAATCCTCAACAGACGAAGCTGCTGAAGGAATTCAAACTCGATCGCCCGCTGACCTCGTGCCACTGGGATCCGCAGTCGCGTTTTGTCTTCTGCGGCGCGGAGGACTTTCTGGTTCATCGCGTCGATCCGGCCAGCGGCGAGAAGGTCACACTGGCCGCGCACGACAGTTGGATTCGTGCCTTCGGATCATCTCTCGATGGAACGACACTTTACAGCGGAGGATACGACGGTCGGCTGATCTACTGGCCAGCTTCTGCTGAGAAGCCGGAACCATCGCGAATTATCGAAGCGCATCAGGGCTGGGTTCGAGCGATCGCAGTGAGTCCTGATGGAAAACATGTCGCAACGTGCGGCAATGATCGATTGCTTAAGGTCTGGGATGCGGCCACTGGAACGCTCGTTCGTGAGTTTTCCGGGCACGCAAATCACGTCTACAACCTGGTCTATTCTCAGGATTCCCGCCAGTTGTTTTCATGCGACCTCAAGGGCGTGGTCAACGCATGGGCACTTGATGCGGACAAGGCCCGGGCTCTCGTGACTGTCGAGCAACTGCATGGTTATGACACGACGTTTCGAGCGGACATCGGAGGAGCTCGCAGTATTGCGCTGCGAGGCGATGGCGGTCAGATTGCTCTGGGAGGAATTACAAAAGTCTCGAATGCGTTCGCGGGCGTGGGGGAAATCATCGTCGCTCTTGTGAACCCTGCCGATGGAAAACTGGATCTCGTTCTGCAGTCCAAAGACAAAGTCACAGGAACCACCTGGGGACTGGCCTGGCATCCGGACGGCTTCTGGGTTGGTGTTTCCGGCGGAGGCGGTGGAGGCTGGCTCTATTTCTGGAAGGGCGACGCGGCCGAGGAATTCTTCCGTCTGCAACTGAAGAACGACGGACGTGGAATGAGTTTGTCACCGGACGGCAAACAGGTTGCCGTGGCCCATGTGGACAATCACCTTCGCACTTACTCATTGGTCTAACAAGCTCAGGGTCGCGACTCCGCGACTGACAATGAACTGCGGTGTTACGTCACTTGAGATGGCTGTCGAACCACGCAAAGGCGTCTTCCTGCATCGGTCGGTCAAACTTGTGTCCGCCTGGGTAAAACATGCCGCGATACATGTCCTTTGCTCCTGCTCTTTCGAAAACCTCCTTGAGCATCGAGTCGGCACGCTGCATTTCACTAAGCGTATACAGTGAGTCTTCATTGCAGTTTTGAACCATGGTCGCCGCGGGAGCTCGCAGTCCAAGGATTTCTGGAAAATCCAGGTCCTTTGGCAATAGCGGAACGTATGTCATCCACGTATGCGTAAAGCACTTGTGCAGCAGAAAATCACGCCACGTCGACATGAATCCGACAGCCACCGCGCAGCGAATACGGTCATCGAGTCCGCCCAGAAAAACGGTTCGCATGCCACCTCCGGAAAGCCCCGCACAACCAACGCGGCTGGCATCGACTTCCGGCCGCTGGCAAAGCACGTCAAGTGCCCGCTGATCCTCCACCAGATAAACGCCCGGCCAGGTGGTTCCGGCACTCAGCAGTGATTTCTCCATGATGTGCTCATGCTGTCCTGCGAAGCGGTTGTACTTCGCGATGCCCTCCAAGTCCTGCGGATCCGGGTCGACTCCGCCCGCGCGGATATTTGGTGGAACGTTCGCAACATGCACACGTCGACTGCCAAACGGAAAGGTGTCGTGGACCAGAACGGCATAGCCTCGCTTCGCAATCTGATTGGCCCAGGCAAGACCATTGTAACTCTCTTCCTGATGCAGGCGCTGGACTTCCCACGGCGAATCGTCTGTCCTGACAATCTTTCGCCAGCCCAGATACTTATTGCCACCATGATCATGCAGACCCAGAATCCCCGGAAGTGGTCCGGTTGCGTTTGCCGGGCGCAAAAGGACGGCCTCGGACCTTGGGCCACCCGGCAATTGCCACGACAAGAGTTCAATGCGCAGGCCGTCGTAGTCGTGCTGAGAATCGACGCGGACTTCCGGGGTCTTGCCATGATCGACAGGAGCAATGCACTCCAATGTTCGCTCTCTGGCCGCCATCCTCCATGCGTCGATGTCGTTCCACGTACCGGATCGCAGTGAGAGTTTGCCGGGTTGATCTCCGAGCACCTGATTCGAAAGCCAGTCCCCGTACGGCCCGACCATGTTCAGTTCGTTGACCGAATTGAGTCCTGTCGCCGCTTTTGCTGCCTCATCGGCCCGAAGTTGTGAGTGGCCCAGACCGGCAGCAAGTGGCAACATCGGACTGCCTGCCAATGCGATGAGCACGTCTCGTCGTGAAGTCATTTGCGTCTGCTTTCCAGAGGTTCAGAAAGTATGCGATCAGCACAGAGATCTGCTGGCTCGAATCGATGGCGTGCCGCGTTTCGGATGCCTGGTCAGGTGAGCGATGCAGGGTCACATGAGTAATGCACGGAGCGCAAAGTCACCGGGAGAAAAGTTTACTTCTGGGATTTCACGGCAGGCTTGAGTGGGGGCGTTTTATTCTCAGAGGAAAGCTTGTCTTTGGCGACCGGAGGCAGATTCGGGACAAGGCTGGCGTCGTACTTTGATCCCGCTGATACCTGGACTACCGTCATACGAATTTTTGTGGGAAAGAATTTCTCGTGATCCTTTCGTTTGTGAGCGTGGCCGCCGCCACCACTGTTGTCCTTAATGACGAGATGAATTTCCTTGATTCCCTCTTCCCAGACAATCGAGTCGTGCTGCCAGAACTTCGTCATATCAATGTCCTTCTCGTACACGCCCGCCTGCTCGTAAACCGGCGTGTTGAAGCAGCCATATCCCTTATCACGGCCTTTGTTGGGGATGTAGCAAACGGACCACGTTGTCGCTTCTCCGCCCACTGGTTTCTCCAGCACTTCAAGACGCACGTGTGCCGTTCCGTTTCGGTAGTCGACAGGCGTCGTCCAGTTCTGAGGACGCTCCTCATTCATCAGTTTGTCGCGAACATAATAGTGCGAAGGGCTCGGCTTTGAGTTATCTGCGTCGTCCTTCGTAAACGTGAAGGTTGCATCGAAGAGAACAAACTGGTCGGCCATGGCAGAGGAGACTCCTATCCACAGCGTGCCAAGGCAAGCGCATACCGACAGACATCCAGAAGCGATTCGACTACTGATCCAAAGCATTGTTGATTTCCTTTCTTTACGCCACCGTGACTGGCTGAGACAACTTCAGGATGGCGGATGTGACTGCGACTCCCAGAGCACCAGCAAGGCACAATATCAGACCGAGATCTTTGAGATCCCCGGCAATGAACAACCAGGCCGCTAATCCGGAGATCGCGAGGATCAGGAAGAGCCGCAGGCAGAACACCAGCGAGTGACCTCGTCGAGCAGGCCCGATAAGCAACAGGATGCCGATCACGCAAACGGCCAGCCAGATCAAGCCGAAGCCTTTGTTAACCGACTCCGAAGAACGAACGTCCAGAGCCAGGGCCGGATTGCCGTCTACTCGAAGGAAGTCGATTCGCTGGCCGTCCGTTGGGATTTCGAATTGCAACGACAACAGACCTGTGGGTGTAGCAACCTGAGCCGGCGAGTTCATTCCGAAAGCCTGCTGCGTTGCATCATTTTGAGCGACATACGGAACCTGGAATGGATCGGATGGTTGTTGAGCCGGGGCTGGAGCCTGCTTCTCTCTCTTAATGCTTTCCATTACATTTCGATTCTCGGACGGCGAAGCTGATGCCTCCGACTCACTATTTGCATCCTGAGTTCCGGATCGCCGCTGCATCAATTTCGAACGCAGATTTGACTGTTGTCCTTCAGATTCAGAGGCCTCTTCGCCCGATGCTGGTTTCTCGGCTAATGCATCGCCTTTCATCATTGTCTTGCGAGCATTGCTTCGAGACGGCATTTGCTTACTTTCGCCAGATTTCCGTTCACTCTTATCTGACTGATCTTCCAGAGCTTTCTCGACTTCTTGAACTGTGATTCCAAATCGGAATTCATTCTCTGAGGCAGCAGCTCCTGACTGAACTTCTCGATTCAACTGAAGCTGCTGTGCTCCGTTGGTATTCAGCAGTCCGTCGGAGTTCGGGCAGTTCAAAACCATTAACTGGGTGCATGTCGCGCCGTTGACTTTATTTTGTTCTGCATCTTGCTCAAACAGAAAACCGTTGCCAGTAATGACCTGGCCAAGTTGAAGTTGGGGCACACTGTTGCCTCCGACATGACTATTCAGGCTGGAATTCGCCTCGTTAAGTTTTCCCAGAACAACTCCTCGCTGTTGTTCGACGCCGACATCGTTCCCTGAGAAGCGGCTCAGGTCATCATATTGCCTCTGTAGTTCTGTCTGCAGCTTGCGCTGCAGGAATCCGCCCCTGGTTCCCCTGGCGGCCTTCAGCAACGTTTCCGTTTCGTCGACAGCACACAGCAGAACCAGATCTTCCAGTTGTTGGACATCCGCTTTCAACACATTGGTCGCCGCCGGATCAACGACTGGAGTGGCACTCCATGATTCCGGCACATACACACTCCAGCGATTGCGAGAAATCGAAATGCCGAAGTCAGGGTCTTCTCGGAACTCAGGGAATCGTGGCACTGGAATCGTCAGCCGACGACTCTTCCATTCTTTGCGAATGCCGGCCGCAGAATCATCGAATCGACCAGCCAGAGCAAACTCCACTTCGAATCCCGCAGCCAAGGCGCCGGACTGAGGAATTGGAATCAAGTGCCGAGTTTCCTCGCCTTCGCCCCGGACCACAACTCGACTTGGTCGTCCCTGCACCAGGCAGTACATCAAGCGACTGTTCTCCGGCAGAATCACCGGAAGGAACTGACGAGATTCATTCATCACCTGCAACACATGCCGACTACGCCAGCTTCCATCATCGGCGATCACTGTCGTATGCGAGGCCAGATTGACAACGGCTGGTGACACCTGATGTTGCTCAGGATAAACCAGATTCCAAACCGCAGTTTCCGGACGAAGTTTGACGACAGCAATCGCCTGCTGCAAAAGCTCGGGAGGAATCTGCGTGGTAATCTGTTCTGCATTGATTTTATCCTCCGGCTGATCAGCACTTGGCTGCAGCAAACCATTGGATTGATTCACAAGCACCCAATAATGAGCCTGCCCGGAAAGCGTCGTAGGAGCCCCCTGCGGGATCACCATGTTCGGAACACTGGAGCGAATGACCTTGTCCGTCGGCAACGGCAAACTGGCTGTGCCAATCGCAAAAAGTCGATCCGTTACAGGTTGCTGTAGTTGCAGAGTGACTCGAGTCTGTCCATTGCCCAGATCATGTCGAGTTACTTTGCGTTGTCCGGGAACCTGGAAAGTCATCAATGACGCGAGCGATGTCGGCAGTTCGACCGCAAACTGATCCGCTGCCGCGCGATTGATTTGCCAGTTAAGAGCCAGAGTAATCTCGGCGGCCGTTTCTGTGACGTTGGTGACCGTTACCGATTCTCCAATCAGTGTCGAAATCGCTTGTCGCAGTTTGATGGCCAGACGTCCGGGACGAACAACACTGCTTTGGAAGGCCAGCGACGGAGCAGTCGGCGAGATTTCTCGATAACTTCCCTGTGCAGAGGCCGGAGACTTCACGGTCCAGTCAGCACCATCACCAACGCCGCTTTCGGAGCCGGCATTCTCTGAGGCCGCATCCAGCCACACCGCGAGCTGCGAATTGGCTTTCGTCGAATTCATTACGGTCGGCGGGACAAGCTTCAGAAGACTTCGATCCGCATCGCGATTCATCTGTCCCTGCAACGCAATTTGCAGAGTACCGCTGCGTGCATCCGTCAGTTGAATGCTCAGCGTTCGTAGCTCGGCATCGGGTGTTTCACCATCGACGAAGTACCAGTCTTTCAGAGCCGTCGCGGAGACATCCAGAGCCAGAAAGCTCTTTGGTACGGAGATGTCAATTCGTGATCGCGGAGACCCCTGCACCAGCAAAGTCATACGACTGCTCCAAAGCTGGAGTTGTTCTTCCAAACGCACGGCATGCACGGCCTCGGTACTGAGTTCATCGGCAGTGGCAGTCACTTTCACCGAGACCGACGCCGGATGTCGCGTATATCGCCAGGCGAGCATTGGCCGTCCCGGCAGGTCTTCACCGTCTGGAGCGGGAGCTTCGTTAGGATTAATCTGAGTCACCGCCGAGAGCGCATCAGAACGAACCTGGAACTGCGCGCCGGTTTTTAGGATGACCGTGCCAAGATCTCGACTGGCCCCGCGCACGATGGAGATTGGAATCGGCAGTGAATCCAGCTTCTCCGGTGATGGTGCGTAGAGCTGAAAGGTAAACTTGGTCCCGTCGTTAACGCTTCTGCGAAACTGCAGCTTCACTGATCGACTGGCATCGGTGTTCTGAACAGCCCATCCCGCAACATCGTCACCGGTCACTGATTGGACAGAATATCCCTCGGGAATTGTCACATCGAGTTCAGAGATTTCTCCCTGGCGAACCGCCACAGTAATGCTGGTGCGCAGAGTCAGACCTGAATCCTGTAGAGCCAGCGTAGACGCGGCAGTGGAATGCACGACCACGTCGGCAGCTACTTTTTGAATTGCAGGAAGCCATTGCAGGCGAAGTGTGGAAAGCTGAGCAATCGGAAGTATGACCGTCCGACCTTCTCGCCGATAACCATTGGTTCGGCCATTCACTTTGGCATCAAGGCCGTCGGCAGGCAATGTCCATTCGAGCGTACCCGTGGCCGCGGAACGCAGCGGCAGGTCGGCTCGTCCAAGTTCTCCTTCGACCTGAGCTGTGATGTCGAACTTCACATCAACGACGTGAAATCCCTTGCCCTGAGTCTGCACGGAGTACGCTGGTCCCTCAGTTCCGGGAGCAATGGGCCCGGCGGAATTGATGGCCAGAACCTGTTGCTGTTGCTGGGGAACGACGGCCAGCTGACTGGCAAACGCGGGCAATTCAACGCCCTGTACTCCGACGAGCAATGGCTGAACGGAACTCTCTTTGCCATCGACGAAGACCGATCGAATGGCGACAGGCCCCAGCGGCAGAGGAATGCTGGTCGCCTGATCGGCATCGCACCAAACGACAAATCGACCGTCGAAGCTGAGGACAGACTTTGTTCCCTCAACCGGAGTCAGTGCTGTTGATTTCAGATAGGTCGATACGACCGTCGAACCCAGAGGACTGATGATCGGTCCTTTGAGTGCATCCGGATTCGCTTGCTGATAGAGCTTCAGAAAATCTGCATGACGGATAAACACCTGATCGGCTCGCAACGCTGGCTGATCCGGCGCATAAGGCACGACGACGTCCGGTGTCAGACTTGAAGAATCCTGTGCGAAAGCGATCGAGTTTGCTGTTATCACCGCGATTACCGCCGCCATTTTCTTAAGCCATGTTGGCTTGAGGCAGCATCGCTGGAACCACGTCAGCGGGCACGAACAGCAACTGCAACATCCGCAAACCACGGCCATAATGGCTCCGATGACACTACCGATGGCGATACCATCCAGAACACTTTGCCATTGATTGGAGACGAATGGCAGCAGGGCCAGAGCCGTCAACAGCAGCACTATGGAAACGGTCAGCTTCCACAGGAACGGCGACTTGCGCATCTTCCACGCCAGGAGTATCACGATCATCGCCGCGAACCAGCGAATTGCTCGGATCTGACTTCGTCGCTGAACCACAAGACTCAGCACGGACGGCTGATGAACCGTGTCTGCCACAGAAATAAATTCGCGAGTCTGGTAGTCAGCGGGAACATCGAGATTCACGTTCACAGAGAGTCGCGCACTACCTTTTTTTGCTTTGGGGAGAACGCCGTCTCGTTTTTCTATGTCCACTGCCAGCATGCCCAACTCTGTGAGCTCATTGGCCGAACGTTCCATCAGTCTTCGCTCTGCTTGAGGTTCAGCCTGAGGAATCGCAGCCAACTCGGCCCCCGCCATCGCTCCCATACCTCCCATACCTCCCGCCGCGACACCGGGGTCGCCCGGACCTGGCAGAAAGTTGGTGCCTCCCAAATTGGGCGCGGCTACAGCAACCCCGGCTTCTGCATCGGATGCCGTGAAGGGATCCTGAACTGCAGAGAAGTCGTCAGCCATCGACATCGGCTCGCTTTGAACGGCCGGCGAAGACGTTGGGGCGGAAGCCGTCGGGG